>Ga0181588_10000208_pt1 | contig 51328 bp, 40 predicted proteins | sample 071ome_26_FD_148607 | JGI IMG/M metagenome (GOLD analysis project Ga0181588, IMG submission 148607) | Coastal salt marsh microbial communities from the Groves Creek Marsh, Skidaway Island, Georgia - 071409BT metaG (spades assembly) | ecosystem: Environmental > Aquatic > Marine > Intertidal zone...
CTGCGTACTGAGACGGCATTGAGATACGTCACTAGTCGCAGGGCAGTCATTGGACCAGGTGCTACAATGTGGGTTGGCCGGCTGAGAAGCAGGCCTGCACCAATATGGCGGCGGCAGTCGGTCTCCCCGGTGGCGAGAGGTTGTGAACCCGGTCAGGTCCGGAAGGAAGCAGCCGCAGCATCCACATCGGGTGCCGGGGTCGGGCGGGCTGGCGCCGTCTCCATTGTTCCGGATCAGAATTTGGCGTTTCGTGAAAGGCTTTACCGAGCCATGACTCCAGTTTCCCCTTCATGAGCTATCAGGCGCTTGCCCGCAGGTGGCGGCCTCGACGTTTTGCCGATGTGGTCGGGCAGGACCACGTGGTCAACGCTCTGCGTAACGCCATTTTGCAGGATCGGGTGCACCATGCCTTCCTTTTCAGTGGAACCCGTGGCGTAGGGAAGACCACACTCGCCCGGATTCTGGCGAAGGCGGTGAATTGTGAGCGGGGCCCGCAGGCTGAACCCTGCGGCGAGTGCGGGGCCTGTGAGGGTGTGGACGAGGGACGGTTCATTGATCTCATCGAAATTGATGCCGCCTCCCGAACCCGAGTCGACGATACCCGGGAAATTCTAGACAACGTGCAATACGCGCCCACCCAGGGGCAATACAAGATTTACCTCATTGACGAGGTGCATATGCTGTCTGGGCACAGTTTCAATGCGCTTTTGAAGACGCTGGAAGAGCCTCCGTCCCATGTGAAGTTTCTGCTGGCCACCACTGACCCGCAGAAACTGCCGGCGACGATTCTTTCCAGATGCCTGCAATTCAATCTGCGACTGTTGACGGCCCAGGAGATCAGCGGCCAGCTGGAGGCCATTGTGCGTGCCGAGGGCCTTGGTTTTGATGAAGAAGGCCTGAATATTCTTTCCCGTGCCGCCGACGGCAGTATGCGAGATGGCTTGAGCCTCCTGGATCAAAGCATTGCGTTTGGCGATGGCTCAGTTACTGGCGGAGAAGTGCGGGACATGCTGGGCATGATCGAGTCGCATCACGTCGATGCACTTCTGCGCGCATTGGCCGGCAAAGACGGCAGCGGATTAATCCAAACCGTCGCCGATATGGCCGAGCGCCCGATTGATTATTCTGGCGCACTCGATGAGTTGTTAACGGTGCTGCAGAATGTCTCGCTGTTTCAGGTCCTCCCCGAGGCGGTGGCGGCGAAACAGGCGGATTCGGATCTGGTCAAGGATTTGGCATCCTCCTTATCGAAGGAGGATGTCCAGTTGTATTACCAGATAGGACTGCTGGGAAAACGTGATCTGCCATTGGCGCCAAGCCCCGCTTCGGGCTTTGAAATGACTATGTTGAGGATGTTCACTTTCTCGCCGGACATCGAAAACGCGGGCAACCTAGGTCCTCACTCAGGCGGCACAACCTCCCAGTCTTCGGCGAGTCCGGCCAGCAAAAAAGCGACCGAAAAAGCGACCGAAAAAGCGACCAAAAAAGCGACTAAGGAGAGCCCGAAGAGTCGTCCAGAAAAAAAATCCGGGCCCGAAGGAAAGGAAGAGTCCAGTGCGGTACGCGAGCTGGGGCAACCGGCAGACAATGCCGGGAAAAAATCCGCCCGCAACGGCAAAAGCAAAAAAGATCTGTCAGTTCTGGACCCTGCAGTCTGGACAGCGTTTGTCGAGGACAGTGCTTTGACTGGGGTGACCCAGGAGCTCGCCATGAATTTGTGCCCCAAGACTTACGACCCGGAAACTCAGGTGCTGACGCTGTCCGTTGTGTCTGGCGTCGGTTCAATGCGCAGCCCTGCGAGACAGAAGTTGCTGGAGGAAAAACTGGAGGCATTTTGCGGCACTGCCGTGCGTCTGGATTTTACCGAGGACGGTGAGGTGCCGGGGGAAACGCCTGCTATGGCCCGTATTCGACGTGAGCAGGAAGAAAAAGAGCAAGCCTATAAGACTCTGATGGACGATCCAACGGTTCAGGGGCTGGTGTCAGCATTTGATGCTACGGTGGTGCCGGAATCGGTCCGGCCGGGCAAACAACAGAGGAAGAGTGAATGAAGGGACCTTTGGGAAATATCATGAAGCAGGCTCAGGAAATGCAGGAAAAGCTTAAAGCTGCACAAGAGTCTCTTGCCAGTATGGAGGTCACTGGCGCATCCGGCGGCGGAATGGTCGAGGTGGTTATGACCTGTCGTTATGATGTCCGTCGGGTCTCCATCGATGATGCTCTCGCCAACGATGACAAGGAAGTCCTCGAGGATCTGATTGCGGCTGCAGTCAATGACGCAGTGCGCAGGGTTGAAAAAGTGACCCAGGAGAAGATGGGCGGACTCGCATCGGGGATCAATATCCCTGGGCTAAATATTCCGGGCATGAATGGCTAACGGCGAAGCTATCGACCGGTTGAAGGAGGCCCTCCGACGACTTCCGGGAGTAGGCCCCCGTACGGCCGGGCGTATGGCGTTTCATCTGCTGGAGCGTGACCGGGAGGGGGGCAAGCTATTGGCGCAGGCGCTTCAGGCGGCGGTCATAGGGGTAAATCATTGCGAGCGCTGCAACAATTTCAGTGAGAATCGGCTTTGCGATGTTTGTGATTCAGGAAAGCGTGATGAAACGCTGCTCTGCGTTGTAGAGACTCCCGCAGATCTCGATACCATCGAGCAGGCGGGCGCTTATACCGGATATTATTTTGTGCTCATGGGGCATCTGTCGCCCCTTGATGGCATTGGACCCGATCAACTGGGCTTTGAACGTCTGCTGGACCTCATCTCTCAGGGGGGCGTCCAGGAGGTTATTTTGGGCACGAATCTGACCGTAGAGGGTCAGGCGACAGCGGACTACCTGAGCGACCTGCTCCAGTCACGTGAGATCACAGTCAGTCGTCTGGCGCGTGGTGTGCCCGCCGGGGGAGAGCTTGAATACATGGATGCGAACACGCTTAACCAGGCGTTTTCAGATCGTCGACTGCTTGTGAGGCACCCGGACAGCCAATCCTGACACAGGCGGACGACCGTATCTTGGTGAGAGCAGAATCTTCGGAAAGCAAAGCGACCTGGCTAGGATCCGAAGCTGAGCGGCTCCCCGAATACACCGGGGCGGATAACCCCTTTTTCAAAGACAACCCGGCCTCCAACGATAGTGTGTGTCGGCCACCCGCTGAGAACTCGACCTGAAAAGGGGCTCCAACCCGTTCGGCTGAATACTTCCTCGTCGCGAACTTCTCTAGACCCCTCAATATCAACCAAAGCGAGATCGGCGTCGTATCCCTCAACAAGCCTTCCCTTGTTCGGGATTTTGTAAAGTTCAGCAGGTCCTGAACACATCCAACGGAGGATCTGGTTCAGAGTGCATTTGCCTTCGCGCATGGCAGTCATCATCAGCGGCAGTGATGTCTCGACGCCGGGCATACCAGAGGGTGAGCGAGGGTAGGGCTTTTCTTTATCCGCCAGCAGGTGTGGCGCATGATCGGTGGCAATGATGTCGATAACGCCATCATGCAGCCCCGCCCAGAGTCCTTTTGTATTCTCCGGATCCCGGATTGGAGGGTTCATTTGCACGCGCGAACCTAGAGTGGCGTAATCATCCGTATTGAGGAAAAGATGGTTAGGCAGCACTTCACACGTAACCTGGTCGGGTTTACCGGCCCGCAAACGCGTAACTTCCTCGGCGGTCGATAGATGAAGGATATGCAGTCTTCGGCCATATTTTTCGCTCAGATGCAGTGCGCGCTCAGTCGCAATCAGCGCGGTCTTCGCATCTCGGATAACAGAGTGAATGGCGTAGTCCTGGGTTTCGGTGTCGCTCAGCAGGGTCGCAGTCCGTTCCCGTATTCGGGTTTCATCCTCGGCATGAACGGCGATCAGTCTTTCACCGTTACCGAAAATTCGGTCGAGATCTTTTTCCTCGTTTACGAGCAGACTGCCTGTGCTGGAGCCCATAAAAATCTTGATGCCGCAGGCGGGATGAACGTTATTCAAGGATTCGAGATTGTCTACGGTCGCTCCGACGAAAAATCCGAAGTTCGCAACGCTGGTAGCCCTCCCCCTGGAGATTTTCCAGTCCATCTGCTCCTGATCGATGGTGGGGGGGTTGCAGTTCGGCATTTCAAGGAAACTTGTCACGCCTCCCCTAACCGCGGCTCGTGAGCCTGAAGCCAGATCCTCCTTCTCGCTTCCGCCGGGTTCGCGAAAATGCACTTGGGGGTCAATCACGCCGGGCATCAATAGTCTGCCTTCGGCGTCGATCTCTTCGCGTCCATCACCGCCAATCTGGGAGGCAATGGCGGTAATTCGTCCCTCGGCGCAGGCGACGTCTCCCTCAAGAAGGTCGCCGTCGGGCAGGGCGATGGCTGCGTTACGGATGAGCAGATCGTGCATTTGGAGTTATCCGTCTGTGACAATCAACGTAGTGTACCCCCTTGGGCCTGACGGCTCTTGTAGGAGGCTCTTAAATAAAAACGGCGCCGTAGCGCCGTTTTCAAGGAATGAGGGCCGAAAATGGATTCGGCATATCAGATGCGGTTGATCAGGCGCTTTGTTTTTCCCGGATCTCGTTCAGCGACTTGCAGTCGATACACAGATTCGCGGTCGGCCTGGCTTCGAGACGCTTTATCCCGATTTCGATGCCGCAGTCTTCACAAAAACCATAATCCCCTTTATCAAGATCAATCAACGAGTCATTGATTTTCTTGATAAGTTTCCGTTCCCGGTCTCGGGTTCGCAACTCCAGGGAGCGGTCAGTTTCCAGCGTGGCGCGATCGTTTGGGTCGGGCAGGTTGATTGTTTCATCCTGCATGACCGACATCGTGCGTTCGATGTCATCAACGAGTTCCTTTTTCCAGGCAGTCAGGATAGCGCGGAAGTGCTCGGTTTGAACGTCTCCCATATACGGTTCGCCACGCTTGGGACGATGCGGCTTGATGCCATGAATGAGTTCTTCGGAAGCTTTTTTCTTTGTTGCGGCCATTGGTTTACACTGAGACCTCGTAAAAAATCCGTTAAGGCGGGCCAGAAAGGCGGCGCAATCTAGCAGGTTCCGCGATTTCCCGCAATGCCTGTCAGCAAATAAGTCCAAGAGATCAATATGGCTATGATTTTGTGTTATTCGCCCACTTCTCCGTATGTGAGAAAGGTGTCTGTTGTGGTTCGAGAATTAGGTTTGTCAGGTGTGGTCGAATGTGTCCCGACAGATCCCTGGGCTCCCGATAGCGATCTTTCGGCGCAGAATCCACTCGGAAAGGTGCCGACCCTGATCACCGAGGCCGGCGAGGCCTTATTCGACTCTCACGTCATTTGTGAATACCTTGATGGGATCTACGGTGGTCCGAAACTGATTCCTGAGGACCCGAAGACCCGGATTGAGGCGCTGCAGCTTGAAGCCCTGGGAGACGGTGTGCTGGATGCCGCAGTGCTGGCATTCATTGAGGCCGAGCGGCGGCCCGAGACCTCTCGATGGCCGGTTTGGGCCTCCCGCCAGCGCGCATCAATTGAACGCAGTCTCGACTGGTTGGCAGAGCATATGTATCTGTCAGTTGACCGGATCCACCTTGGGCACCTCACGATCGGCTGCGCATTGGGTTACATCGATTTCCGATTGGGCGACTTGAACTGGCGGGAGCGGCATCGGGATCTTTCCGGATGGTATGAAGAGCTCTCCGCGCGGGAGTCAATGCGTCAGACCCAACCGTCGGGTTGATCATCTCAAATTCAGGGCTGAGTTCTATATAATGGCGCGGCAGTTCGACAGCTTCCTGGTTTCCAAAATTTTTTCCCAAAGAGCCGCTCTCATTCAGCCGGTCGGCCGATTGGCGCGTCCACAATTCCGCGTTAGCCCAAATCTATGCGTCTAAAGAAAATCCACGTTTCCGGTTTTAAATCCTTTGTTGATCCCACGGCGATCACGATTCCCGCGGACATGACCGGCATTATTGGGCCGAACGGTTGCGGGAAGTCGAACGTGATCGATGCGGTGCGCTGGGTGATGGGCGAAAGCTCCGCAAGAAAGCTGCGGGGCGACAGCATGTCTGATGTGATTTTCAACGGGTCAGAGGCAAGAAAGCCTGTTGGCAAGGCATCGGTCGAGCTGATCTTTGACAACACCGACGGAAAGAGCGCCCAGGTCTATGCCCGCTTCAGTGAGATATCGGTCAAGCGGACGTTGTCCCGCGATGGAACTTCGGAATACCTCCTGAACAAGGCTCAGTGTCGCCGCCGGGATATTACGGATCTATTCCGCGGGACCGGGTTGGGTCATCGGTCCTACTCAATCATTGAGCAGGGCATGGTCAGTAGGATTGTGGAGGCGCGTCCGGAGGAGCTCCGGGCGTTTGTTGAAGAGGCCGCCGGCATCTCGCACTACAAGGATCGACGCCGAGAAACCGAAACCCGAATGCGCCACACGCGAGAGAACCTGAGCCGAGTTGAAGATATCCGCAAGGAGTTGGATACGCAGTTGCGCCGGCTGCAACGTCAGGCCCAGGCGGCCCGACGGTACAAGAAGCTTAAGGAAGAAGAGCGGGAACTCAATGGTCAGTTGCTCGCGCTTCGTTACCTTGGCCAGAAAGCTGCGGTGGAGGAACAGGCGGTATTGACGACGCGGGCGCAGACAGATGTTGAATCCCACCTGGTGCAGCAACGAAGCCTCGAAAACCAGATTGAGGGGCTGCGCGCGAACGAGATGGCTTCCCAGCAGGAAGTCAGTGATCGGCAGGCTGCGTTCTATGCGGCAGGCGCTGAAGTGGCTTCTCTGGAACAGGCGATTGAGCACGCCAAGGAGACCGGCGAACAGCAGCGGGCCGAGTTTGAACGTCTCGAAGTCACGCTGGAGGAGATCAAGGCAGAGTATCAGCATGACGAGGACCGGATTGAAGGTCTCGCAACGGAAGTCTCCTCGTTAATCAGCCAGCGCGAGGAAGTCACCGCAATCAGCACCCGGGCAGTAGATCAGCAGCATCAGTGTGAGCATGACTATGACAACTGGCAGGACCGCTGGAATGAATTTACCCAGCAGGTGACGACCCCGATTAAAGATCAAGAGGTCCAGCGTTCACGAATCGAGCAATTGGAATCGGCTGACGAAAAAGCGCAGGAGCGACTCGCTCGCCTGGACGAGGAGATTGGCATGCTGCTCAACGAAGAAGAGCGGCTTGAGGTGGACATTGCACGCAGCGCAGTCGTTCAGGGCGAGGCGGATCTTTCCGAAGCAGAGCGTCAGGTGGAAAAATCCACCGCACTGATTGTCGACATGCGCGATCAGATTACGGCGCGCTCCGAAAAACTTGATGAGCAGCGTCAACGGATGCACTCCGCACGAGGCCGTCTGGAGTCCCTGCAAGAGTTGCAGCAAACATCTCAAGACAAAGATAAGGATGAAGCCTACCTCTCCTGGCTCGATCAACGGGGATTGGCGCATGCGCCTGCGCTGGCGGGTGAACTGCGTGTTGCACCGGGTTGGGAGAGAGCCGCAGATGCCGTGTTTGGGTCGAGGCTGACTGGATTAGGTGTTGGGGACCTGCCGACGATACTGTCGAGTGATTCCGAGATGCCCCGACAGGATATGTTTTTTGTGGAGTCAGGCAAAACAGCGCACAGTGCTAACAGCCAGACATTGTTGGCCTATGTCTCTTCGGATCGCTATGACCTGCAGCCCTTGCTTGCGGGGGTCTTCGTTGCTGACGACTTGGCTGAGGCGCTTTCCCGGCGGGATCAGTTGCAACAGTCGGAATCGATCGTGACTAAAAGCGGTGTAGTCGTCGGCGTAAACTGGGCTCATGTTCCCCGCGGACAAGGTGCCACGGCAGGGGTGCTCGAGCGTGAGGAAGAGCTTTCTCGACTTGGCGAAGAAGTACCGGCCATTGAAAGTCGGGTGTCGGAGTCTGAGCAGGAGCTGGAGGGTTTCCGCGCCAATTTGGATACTTTGGAGACTCAACAGAAGTCGGCGCGTGACCGGGCTGCGGTGATTCTCAAAAAACTCAATGAAGATCGTCAGGCATATGCAGACCGCCAGGCGCGTTTCGATCAGATTGAGGGGCGTCGCCAGCAGCTTGCAGACGAATCAGAAGAGATCGTGTCAGAACTTAGCCGCACCGGAAGCGAGCTGGATGAGGCACGACGGCATTTTGCAATTGCCGAAGACGAAACCGGCGCGCTTGAGCGTCAGCGTGAGGCCCTTCTGACAGAGAAAGAAGCATTGACGCGTAAGTTGTCTGAGGCGCGGGTCCAAGCCCAGGCGGCACAGGACCGTCGTCATGAGGCGGAGCTGGCGCTTCAGCACAGTCAGGCCTCTTTAGAGTCGCATCGTTCAAGTCTTTCACGGCTCCAGGCGCAAAGCAGTCGGATGCAGCAGCGGTACGAGCAGTTGAGCCAGCAACTTTCTACGGGAGAAGACCCAGGGGTCGCAATGGGTGATCGGCTGCAGATACTGCTGACCCAACGCTCGGAGGCTGAGCAAGCGCTGGCCGAGGGCCGTAACCGGCATTCGACGATTGAGCAGGAGATTCGACAGGCGCAGGGTGCTTTGTCGGAGTGCGAGCAAGAGGTCGCGTCCGCACGCGAGAATCTTGAGAGCAAGCGACTCAAGGACCAGGAGTTGGCTGTCCGGCTGCAGACACTTGAAGAGCAAATTGCGCAAGACGAATATGTGCTGAGCCATATCCTGGAAAACCTGCCCCAGGAGGCGGAGGAGGTGGAGTGGACAACGCGCTCTGAGCGGCTGGCCCAAAAAATTGCCAATATCGGCCCCGTCAATCTTGTCGCCATTGAGGAATTCGAAGAGCAGGCGGAGCGCAAGGAGTACCTCGACTCACAGCATGCGGATCTCATTGAGGCGCTGGAGACGCTATCGGGCGTCATTCGCAAGATTGACCGTGAGACGCGCGACAGATTCAAGTCAACCTTCGATAGCCTGAATCAGGGGTTTTCAGATTTTTTCCCCCAGTTGTTCGGTGGTGGAAATGCCGTGCTGCAGTTAACCGAAGAGGATTTGCTGGCCGCGGGGGTTACCGTGATGGCAAGACCGCCAGGAAAACGCAACAGCACGATTCATCTTTTGTCTGGCGGTGAAAAGGCCCTGACGGCCGTGGCGCTGCTCTTTGCGCTCTTCAAACTCAATCCGGCGCCGTTTTGCATCCTTGACGAGGTCGATGCGCCTCTGGATGATCGTAACGTTGAGCGTTACTGTAAAACCCTGCGCACCCTGTCAGAAGTGTCACAGCTCGTTGTGATTACGCACAATAAAATTACAATGGAGTCAGCGGATATTTTGCTCGGGGTGACGATGGGAGAGCCTGGTGTGTCGTCAATCGTTTCCGTAGATATCGATGAGGCGGTGAGACTCGCCGCCCAGTAGCCATGAACCTGCAGTTGGCCCTGATCCTTCTTGGTGTTGCCACTTTTGCTGGTATCGTGCTCTTGTCGTTCTTGCAAAAGCGCGGTGCGAGCAGCGAGTGGCTGGAAAGATCGCGTAGCAGTGTTCAAACGTTTTTGCAGCGGATCCCTTGGGGGAATATCGCCGCAGGGTTGCGCCCGAAGAAACTTGCTCAGCGAGTCCGCCAAAAGGAACCCTCCCTGGTGTCTTCGGGTGATCTTGACCTGGCGGGAGACAACAGAGAGTCCGAAACGGAAGACGAGCCTTTCGTAGGCGGTCTCCCGCATGATGAGGGATCAAAAAAACCGGCCGCCGGGACTGCGCACGGGCTGCCATCCGAGATTGGCAAGCAGCCCCTGAAGATAGACTATTGGGCGCGCCTGCCCGGGACGGTACCTGTTTCACGGGATGCGGCATTGGCGGTATTTCGGGAATATGAGATTGATCTGCAGCGGCCGCGCGCGCTGCACGGGCGCACCCAGCCGGGTAACGCGTGGCTTGATCTGGCGACAGCTCCCGCAGATGAAGTGTTTTCCGACCTCATCGTCAGCCTGCAAATGGCGGATCGGGACGGTGCCGTGACCGAGTCGGAACTGACTCGCTTTAATAATCTGACGTACTACATGTCAGAGACCTTAAATCGTTCTTTGCAGTTCGATATGACCATAGAGGAGGCTTTGCCAGAAGCCGAGCGCCTGTCGCGGTTCTGTCAGGAGTTCGATCTGCTGGCTGTGATTCATATCGAACCGGCACCCGGAAAAGGTTTTTCAGGTCCTGAGGTGGCGCGGGCGCTGGATCGCGCGGGGATGCGGCTTGGCAAGGACGATATGTTTCACCTGTATGACCCCCGTACAGGCGAGAGTCGATTCAGTCTCGCGAATCGGTCCGAGACAGGCAACTTCAGTTACGATGAACTGGAATCCGGCATGCTGCGCGGTCTTGTGCTTTTCCTGAATGTGCCAACAGTCCCTCGGCCTTCTCAGACGTTTTCGGACCTCATCTCGGTCGCTACCTATCTTTCGACAGAAGTTGATGGAGTGCTGGTCGATCCGCAGGGAGAGATCTTGGCGGATGCCCAATTTGATAGCATCGCCAGGCAGATTCGGTCGCTGGAGTCATCGATGAAGCGTTATGGAATCGATCCGGGCTCAGAAGAAGCCAACCGTTTGTTCTGAATCCAATGAGTGATCGCCATTTTCACCTGATTTTCCCAGTAGTCAGCAGCCTCCTGGCGTGACCAAGAAGAAAGAAGCCAAGCAGCCTCGGCCGGGCGGGTCGGCCCAACCTTCCCGGAAGATTCAGGCACTTCGGGTCGAAATCGAGGAGCATAACTATCGGTACCATGTGCTGGACGACCCGGCGATCTCAGACTCGCGCTATGACGGCCTCGTTAGAGATTTAGAGAAGCTCGAAGCCGAGTACCCCGAACTGGTTACCTCAAATTCCCCGACCCAGAGAGTGGGGGCCGCGCCTCTGGATCGGTTTGAGTCAGTCGCTCATAAAGTGCCCATGTTGTCACTCAATAACGCGTTTTCCGCGGATGAGGTCCGCGAGTTTGACCGCAGGTGCCGGGAAGGAACGGGTCGGGAATCCCTCGCCTACGTGGCAGAGCCGAAGATCGACGGGCTGGCCATCAGCCTGTTATACGAACAGGGCGAGTTGGTGCGCGCGGCGACCCGGGGTGATGGCCGGACGGGTGAAGATGTGACGTTGAACGTGCGATCGATCTCCTCAATCCCCCTCCAGTTGAGATCAGATCGCGCCCCACCTTCACTGGAAGTGCGCGGCGAAGTCTTTATGCCGATCGCAGGATTTAAGCGATTGAACGAGCAACAAAAGGCACGTGATGAAAAGCTTTATGTGAATCCAAGAAATGCAGCAGCGGGCAGTTTGCGGCAACTCGACTCCAACGTCTGTGCACAGCGGCCGCTGTCATTTTTCTGCTACTCAGTGGGGGTCTGGCAGGGGACTCCATCGCCCGGTTCGCAAATGCAAATGCTCAGCGAATTGCGGGAGTTCGGTTTTCCGGTCAACCCCCTGGCCCGGGAGGTGAAAGGGCTCAGGGCCTGTCTCGATTATTACGAGGACGTTATGGCATTACGCGCATCCCTGGGTTATGAGATCGACGGCGTGGTGTACAAGGTCAGCAGTTTTGAGGACCAGCAGGTTCTGGGATCGGTTTCGCGGGCACCGCGCTGGGCGATGGCGCACAAGTTTCCCGCTGAGGAGGAAACTACCGTTATCAAGGCTATCGAGATCCAGGTGGGGCGCACCGGCGCCTTGACGCCAGTCGCAAGGCTGGATCCCGTTTTTGTCGGAGGCGTGACGGTGTCCAATGCCACGCTGCACAACGCTGAAGAGATAGAAAGGCTGGATGTCCGCAAAGGAGATACGGTGGTGATCCGCCGCGCGGGTGATGTCATTCCCGAAGTGGTGTCGGTGGTGCTCGATGAGCGCCCGAGCGGCACTCGCCGCTTCAAGTTTCCCAAAGCCTGCCCCGTTTGCGGATCCGGGGTGGCCTCAGATGAGGGTGGGGTGATCCAGCGTTGCGAAGGAGGACTGATTTGTTCCGCGCAGCTCAAGGAGTCCATCAAGCATTTTTCTTCCCGACTGGCGATGGATATCGAGGGTCTCGGGGCAAAGCTTGTGGAGCAGTTGGTCGACAGTGGCCAGGTCAAGACACCTGCCGACCTGTTTGCGGTTTCTGCCAGCGAGTTTGCGGATCTTGAGAGAATGGGGGAGAAGTCTGCCCAAAATCTAATAAGTGCGCTCGAGAAGAGCCGCGAGACGACCCTGCCACGATTTCTTTTCGCCCTCGGGATTCCACAAGTCGGCGAAGCAACGGCGCAAACGCTTGCGCAGCATTTTGGCACTCTTGAAGCACTCCAAGAGGCGTCCCTGGCGTCGCTCGAAGCGGTGGCCGACGTCGGTCCCGTCGTCGCCGAGGAGATCAGGCGGTTTTTTGATCAATCCCACAACCAGCAGGTGATCCGGTCACTGCGGGAGCATGGCGTCCGTTGGCCAGAGGTGACAGCCGCCGCTCAGCCAATTGGCGGCTTTTCGGGAAAGACAGTAGTGATTACGGGCACTTTGCCCAACTTGAGTCGGGATGAGGCACGTCAGTGGCTGATCGCGCGAGGCGCAAAGGTGGCGGGCAGCGTCTCCTCGCGGACGGACTTTGTGGTCGCCGGCGTGGACCCGGGCTCCAAGTACGATAAAGCAGTCCAATTGGGGATTCGTATCCTGGAAGAGCACGAGATGCAGGCGGTTGCTGACCAACCGTCCGACTGAAGCGTTTTCCTGGCCGAAACGGCTTTGTGATGCGTTAGAATCCGGCCCTCATTTTTAGTCTGGCACCAAGCACTTTGGTGCCGGTGTAAACCCCTTGGCAGCAAATGAAAGACTCTTTTAATTCAAGAACTTCTCTCGACGTAAACGGCAAGCGTTATCAGATTTGTGCACTCGATGCGCTTGAACCCCGCTTTGATCTGAGCCGCCTCCCGATTACGCTGAAAATCCTATTGGAAAATCTATTGAGAACCGAGGACGGCGCGAATGTGACCGTTGATGATATCGAGGCGCTGGCAGGCTGGACGCCTTCTGGAGGTCGGGAGACGGAGATCGCTTTCACACCGGCCCGTGTCCTGATGCAGGACTTTACCGGGGTGCCGGCAGTTGTCGATCTTGCCGCAATGCGCGAAGCCGTAGCCGGTTTAAACGGGGACCCCGATCGAGTCAATCCGCTCTCACCGGCAGACCTGGTGATTGATCACTCCGTGATGGTAGATCACTTCGGTCAGCCCCAGGCGCTGAAAAACAATGCCCAATTGGAGTACAGCCGAAACGCGGAGCGCTATGCTTTCTTGCGGTGGGGTCAGACGGCGTTCAGTAACTTCCGCGTCGTTCCCCCCGCAACCGGAATTGTGCATCAGGTAAATATTGAGTATCTCGCGAGCGTTGTTTTCAGTCGGGAGGTAGACGGGGCGGAGTTGGCTTACCCGGACACCGTGGTGGGAACCGACTCACACACGACAATGGTCAACGGGCTGGGTGTATTGGGCTGGGGTGTTGGGGGAATTGAAGCCGAGGCTGCGATGCTGGGTCAGCCGGTCACCATGCTCATTCCGGAGGTGGTGGGGTTCGAGCTGACCGGTACTTTGGTAGAAGGCGCGACCGCGACCGACCTCGTCCTGACCGTAGTGGAAATACTTCGCCAAAAAGGTGTCGTCGGTAAATTCGTGGAGTTCTTTGGCAACGGCTTGAATCACCTTTCTCTCGCTGACAAAGCAACGATTGCCAATATGGCGCCCGAGTACGGCGCCACCTGTGGGTTTTTTCCAGTTGACAATGAAGCGCTCGAATATCTCAGGTTGACGGGTCGCTCAGACGAGGAAATCGCTCTCGTTGAAGCCTATGCCCGACGTCAGGGCATGTTCCGCACCCCTGATACTCCGGTTGCGCAATACAACGACACGGTCAGTCTCAACCTTGCGGATGTCGTTGCCAGCATCGCAGGCCCAAAGCGACCCCAAGACCGTATCGCGCTGACTGACGCCAAGCACACGATTGCCGCCGCGCTGAGTGACGCCCGCGAAGGGGCTCCAGCGCAAAGCCACTCTTTGGAATTCGATGGGGCACAGCACACGCTTCCCGATCTGGCTGTGGTGATCGCCGCAATCACAAGCTGCACCAACACCTCAAATCCTGGTGTGATCATGGCGGCAGGTTTGCTGGCCCGAAATGCACGCGAAAGGGGACTGTCGGTCAAGCCTTGGGTCAAGACGTCGCTGGCGCCTGGTTCGCAAGTGGTTACCGACTACCTCGCGGATGCTGGGCTACTGGACGACCTGGAGGAAGTGGGCTTTGCCGTCGTCGGGTACGGCTGTACGACGTGTATCGGAAACTCCGGGCCATTACCTCCGGCGGTGAGTTCCGCAATCAAGGAAGGTGAGTTGATCGTCTGCTCAGTCTTGTCTGGCAATCGCAACTTTGAAGGGCGCGTTCATGCAGATGTCCGGATGAACTTCCTGGCATCACCTCCGCTGGTGGTGGCCTATGCCTTAGCTGGCACAACAGATGTCAACTTCGCCACTGATGCGATCGGTGCTGATTCCAACGGAGCGCCCGTCATGCTGAGCGATATTTGGCCGGGGACAGACGAAATCAATCGCGCGGTGAACGAGCACGTAACGCGGGACATGTTCCGTACGCGTTATGCAGACGTGTTCCGCGGGGATGAAATCTGGCAGGGTGTGCCGGTCAGCGCGGGCACCCGTTTTTCATGGGATCCGCAGTCCACTTATGTTCGAAGGCCTCCGTATTTTGACGGAATGAGCATGGATCCTCCGGGCATGCCCACGATCGAGAATGCCCGGGCATTGGCCGTGCTGGGAGACAGCATTACCACAGATCATATTTCCCCTGCAGGCGCGATTCAGCCCGACAGCCCGGCAGGAGAGTATCTTGGTGAAAACGGCATTGCGCCGGCAGACTTCAACTCCTACGGATCCCGCAGGGGGAATCATGAGGTCATGATGCGGGGAACTTTTGCCAATATCCGACTGCGTAATGCCATGGCGCCGGGCACCGAAGGCGGCTGGACCTGTCTGCAGCCCTCAGGGGAGCAGATGACGATCTTTGCCGCTGCGCAGCATTACGCTGAGTCCGATACCCCTCTGGTGGTGATTGGGGGAAAGGAATACGGCACCGGTTCGTCACGGGACTGGGCGGCCAAAGGGGTTGCACTATTGGGCGTCAGAGCGGTTCTGGTCGAAAGTTTTGAGCGTATTCATCGCTCGAACCTCGTTGGGATGGGGGTATTGCCGCTGCAGTTTATGGAGGGGCAAAGTGCCACTGAGCTCGGTATCGATGGAACCGAGGTCTTCAATATCTCCCAGCCGCAAGTAGGTGCAAACGAGGTGAAGATCGGCATGATCCGGGCCGATGGCAGCACGGAGGAGTTTAGTGTTCGGGTTCGGATCGATACCCCCAAGGAATGGGATTACTACTGTCATGGCGGCATCCTGCCCTATATGGTCCGTCAACTATTGACGTAGGCCGCGCCGGGGAAAGCGGGTTTATTTTCTTGGTTGAATCACCGCGACCGCAATCAGGATGAGACCAAGGGCGAGCAGTAATCTTAGTGAGAGCTGCTCTTTCAGGAGCAGCACACCCCAAAGTGCACCCAGCACCGGAACAAAAAAGTTGACCTGAGCGGAGCGGTTCGCCCCCAACCGGGGGATGAGGTAGAAGAAAATGAGATTGGCCAACGCGGTAGAGCCGATGCCCAGATAAAGCATTGCGGCGAATGCAGACGGTTTTGGCGAGAGGCTCCAAGGCGTCTCAACCACAAGTGTGACGGGCAAGGAGAAAAAGAATGCACAAAACATTGCTCCTGATGCCAGCACAGCCCAATTGGAAGGACGCGCAGCATAGCGGATGAGTGTGGCAGAGACGCCATAGCACACGGCACTCAGAAGAATGGCCAACTGCCCCAAGACGGGCCCCGATAAACCCCCGATGGCGGCCGGTCCGAGCAAAAGCGCAACGCTTCCAAAACCTATCGCGATACCGAGTCCGATGCGCAGGGTAAACGGCTCCTCACGTATGAAAATATGGGCCAGCATTGCAGTCGTTACCGGCATGATTCCCATCAGGATCGCGGCGAGCCCGCTGTCGATATAAAGCTCACCCCAACTGATCAGCGTAAAGGGAAGCGCGTTGCCAATAAGACCGATCAGTCCGAACATCATCCAGGATCGCCCATCTCTCGGGAGTCGGTAGCCACGGAACCGAATCCAGGCATAGAGCAGCACCATCGCGATACCCAAACGCGCACTGGTCAGCGTCATAGGCCCGACACTCTCGACCCCTACCTTGATGAAGGCAAACGACGTGCTCCACAATGTGGCGAGTAGCAGCAGCAGCGCGTAGTCTTTGGAGGCCCAGGCAGGTTTCATCGTGATGTCTAGTGACAAACAGGGTATCAGCCAACACAGAAAGCGGTAATCTAACGGTTTTTCATAGGATCAACGAGGCGATCGGCCGTGACACAGCAATCTCCAAAAACCCCGCCTTTGCTGGACCCGGATGAACAGCCGCCGTATTCCCGTTACAACCCTGACGGACAGTCGGGAGTTGTCCTGGTTTGTGATCATGCGCGCAATGCCACACCCAGGTCCTTGGCAGGGCTGGGATTATCCTCCGAGATCCTGTCGACACACATCGGCCTGGACATTGGGTGCGAACACCTTTCGAAAAAGATCGCCGACAATTTAGACAGCGTTCTGTTGATCGCGGGATTTTCGAGGCTGGTGGTAGATCTCAATCGTCCGCCTGATCATCCGACTTCGATTCCTGTCCAAAGCGACGGTATCGATATCCCTGGAAACCAGTCTTTGAGTATTAAGGATAGGCAACAGCGGATTGATGAGATTTTTACTCCCTACCATGACGCCGTCGCGGCTGAACTCAAGCAGGCCTTTGAACATCACCAACGTGTTGCCCTTATTTCGATGCACAGTTTTACGCCCCAAATGGATGGCCAGGCAAGACCGTGGCACATCGGTATTTTGTGGAATCGCGATCAGCGCCTCAGTGAGCCGCTTTTGGAAAGCCTGCGTGGGGAGCCGGATCTGTGCGTAGGGGATAACCAGCCGTACGACGCCAGGGATCATCTGGGCTATACCGTGGATGCTTATGACGGGATGCCGGGTCTTGCCCAGGCGATGATCGAGGTGCGCCAGGATCTCCTGACGACAACTGAAGACGTGTCACGCTGGGCTGATCTTTTGACAAGGCACCTGACACAGGCGCTTGGCGGCTGGGGCGTTTCAGTAAAACGTTAGCCCGGCATTACTCAATCTGAGTCGATGCGTAGGCCAACACCTTGCGAATCAAGGTCAAAGTCGTTGAGATGCTCAATAAATTCACGCTTGCTTTTGGGCATCGGGACCCGCACACCGGCCATGTAGGAAATAAGATCTGCGCCATCGCTCAGCAGCCGACAGCCCCGCTGTAACTGGACTCGGGCGAGGGCGCTGATCCCGGCAGGAGGCGTGGGATGAAAAGCCTTAAGCTGTTCCTTAAGGGTAACGAACTCAGGCCAATTCAGGAAAAAATCCGGATCGCTTTTCATCATCTCGCACTCAACACGTGCTGCCCGGGCGAATTCGCGCACAATCCGGCCCACCCCTGCAAAACTCGGCATTCGCTCATACACCGTCTCGATCCGCGCGGCGATATCGTCGATGGCTTTCATGGTTTGTGAAATCTTGATGTACCGGCTGGCGTAATAACTGGCAATGGTGTGGGTAAAGACATTGAAGGGTTCTCCCCATAACTCATCAATGCCCTCATGACCGCTGGGGTGGCGGACCTGTTTGCCGAGCTCGAGCGCTTCAGAAAAGCATTCACTGCATTCACGCATCAGTTCATTATCCTGATGCACCTCTATTCCCTGACTCTCGAGGTCGACGATGCTCGTAAAGATATCGGTAGCTCGGTTGAATAGGGCGCCAGCCAGCATCGCCGCATTGACCCGTTTGCGGGCAGGATCCTGCTCGGCTTCGTAACTCGCTCGGGCAACCTCGGTCTTTTGGCCTGGAGTATTGATCCCCGGTTCGGTGTGATGAAAGGTGCGGCGCGTAAGACTCAAGAGCAGATCGCGCTTGGCCGCGAGCGTCTCCTCTGGCGGCGCGTAGTAGCGAATCCAATATCCATCGTAATAGATATGGGGACGCCCATTGATGTCTTTACGTGACCCGTTGTGGATGCTGGCACTCATGGGGTGGCGTCGTCAGTCGGCCGGGGGAGGCTGGTCTGCGTAAGATTTTACGATGGACGAATCTTCGGGCAAAGTCTCAGCGAAAGCGTCCGGTACCAGACCGGGTCTCCCCGTCGCTGTAGCCTTGACGCGCCCCTCGAAGAAAACCACCGAGGCAGAGTCGGGGTCGTCTACCGAATCCAGCTCGCGCTCTATCTCGACACGAATTTCGCCAGCACCTGCATTTCGCGCCCGGTTCTCAGCCAGCGTGCTTGCCAGGGATCCCGCCTTTACAAGAGCCTGCTCCAGTTGGTCAAAGTCAATCGGGCCATCGGATGCAAACACTCTAAAAATACCCTGCACCGGCTGGGTCACCGTGACTTGTGCTCTTTGAATAACACTGCTCGCCACAGCACCGACCGCGTTTGCAACGGAGGAGTGATCTGGAATGGCCAGGGGTACATCAAATTTCTGGGCGACGTCCGGGTAATAGAGTTCGGCCGGCGCTCCGACTGCAACAAGTGATCTGGAATCATCCAGCTTCAAAGAAAAAAGGCCCCCATCCACTGCGCTGTGGCCCGAGATCCACTCACTAAACAGTCGCGCTGTGCGCTCGCGCTCTCCGTGATGGGTCTCGCCCGGATCGGTAGCGAGGCAGGCGGAGACCAGGGCGGCGCAAATTGTGCGCACCATGTGCTCCTCAACCGCTGAACTGGGCCCCTTTGGGTCATTATCCTCAAACTTCCCCCAACCATAGACTTGCCGCATCTGTCGGGCCCAAACAACCGCGGCAAGCTCAGCAGCGCGTGTCGACCAATGGCTTGCCTTGCCCAGAACGTGGGCAGCATCGGTCGGAGTGAACCCGCTGTAAATAGCGATGCCGTCACGCACCAGTCGGGCCAGTGCACGGGTCAGCGCTCGGTCTTCGTTTGACAGTTGTTCAATATCGAGCGGCCCGTTCTGTAGGCGTTCCCAGGCGGCGGCTTCCTCCTGAGAAAAGGATCGTCTCTGACTGGTCTCAGCAAACAACGCGACGGCGAATCGGTTGCTTCTGGGGCTGACAGCGGCATCAACACGCCGTTCGAGAGTGGTCAGGACCTCAGGATAGCGATGAACCAGCAGGCTCATGGGAACCACTCGCCGGGGACCAATCGCAAGCCCTACGCCTCCTTGGAAGCGCACTTCGCTGTCGCCCCCAAGCCCCAGGGAGAAGACGCGTACCGCGTCCACCATGGGTCTCCAGTCTCCGATAACGGTTGCCTTGGCGCTGATGATCGGTTTGCCATCGGTGACAATGGCAATATCGGTGGTGGTTCCGCCCATGTCGGCGATGATGGCGTTCCGATGAGGCTGAAGTTGAGCGGCTCCCATGACGCTGGCAGCGGGGCCGGACAGAATGGTTTCTACCGGACGGGCCAGCGCGGTATCTGCACTGATCAAAGAGCCGTCTCCTTTCACCATCATTAGAGGCGCATGGATGGTGCGCTCTTGAAGTATCAGTTTAATAGCGCGGATCAGTTCATCAATATACGGAATCAACGAGGCGTTGAATGCGACCGTCAAGGCACGACGCGGCGCGTCCAGTTGGGAAGCAAGTTCGTGACCACAAGTGACGGGCTTGCCTGTCAGAGACCTCACCAGTTCCCGGAGTTTAAGTTCGTGCTCCGGATTACGTACTCCGAATAACCCTGAAATCCCGAAGGCGGCGACCTTGTCACGCTGCTCGGTGACTACCCGGCCTGCCTGTTCAAGATCTAGCGGCTCACGCTCACTCCCGCCAGCATCATGCCCACCCGGTACTAATGCGCAGTGACCCCCGCGGACGATATGCTCAAGTTTGGCTTTATCTACCTGCCGGGCGTTGTACCCGGCCAGTAAAAGACAGACGGGAGTGCCACGGCCTTCCACCACCGCATTGGTAGCGAGCGTGGTCGACAGTGAGACAAGCGAAATCTGTGAGAGGGTCTCAGCGGGCAGCTGGTCAATCGCTTCGCGGATGCCGATAGTGAGTTCATGATGGGAGGTGAGCGCTTTCGCCGCACTGACGACCCCGCCATCGGAGTCGAGCAGTACGGCGTCGGTGTAGGTGCCGCCCGTATCAACGCCAAGCCGAAGCGTTGGTTCGGTCATCCTGTCAGCACCCCCAGCATTGGCTGCACGTTAGAGTGATCTAAGCGCCTGATAGGTTATTTGCTGTAGTCGTAAAAGCCCCGACCGCTCTTGCGTCCAAGATACCCGGCATCAACCATCTGTTTAAGCAGGGGACATGGCCGAAACTTGGAATCCCCGAACTCCTGATGCAGTACATCCATCACCCACAAGCACACATCCAGGCCAATCATATCGGCCAGCGTCAGTGGACCCATCGGATGGGCTGCCCCTAACTTCATGGCGGCGTCGATATCTTCAGCTTGGGCCAGGCCTTCATAAAGAATGAAAGCCGCCTCGTTGATCATCGGCACCAACATTCGATTCACGACAAAGCCGGGGCTGTCTTTTACGCTGACGGGGGTCTTGCCCAGATCACGGGCCAGATTGTCGATTGCATTGTAAGTCTCATCCGAAGTCTGTAGCGCCCGAATCACTTCCACCAGAGCCATTAGCGGCACCGGATTGAAAAAGTGCATTCCAACCACCCGATCGGGACGACCGCTTCCGGCTGCAATGCGGGTGAGTGAAAGCGATGAGGTATTGGATGCGAGGATAGTGTGATCGGGGCAGATCTCGTTCAGACGCGGGAAGATCCCCATTTTGATGTCCATGTTTTCGCTTGCGGCTTCGACCACCAGATCGCATCCGGACATCGCGCTGATATCGGTCGCCGTCTGAATTCGTCCTAACGCGTCGTCGTGGTCGGCCTGGCTGATTTTCTCTTTCCCGAGAAGGCGTCCGAGGCTGTTCTGGATGCTGCCCAATCCTTTTTGGACCACCTCGTCGGAAATGTCCTGCATTATCACGTCATAGCCGCGCACCGCGCAGGTCTGCGCGATACCGTTACCCATCGTGCCTGCGCCTACGACGCCAATCGTTTTCAATTCCATAAGAAAATTCCGTCCCAAACGGGGGTGTTCTGACTAAAGAGGACGGCAAGGCTACCGCAAACCAGGGGGAACACCAAACCCTCGTGAATCGCGAGTCGTTGGTATTTCAGAATCCGGCGCGTTCGGAATAGACTTAGCCCTTATGGAAAGCCTCGCAGTAATTGAAAACTTGGTGGGTTTCGAGACCGTTTCCCGGGACAGCAACCTGCCGCTGATCGATTTCGTTCAGAATTTTCTTTATGACCACGGGGTGGACTCGCGAAGGGTCCCGAGTGCTGACGGCCGCAAGTCGAATCTCATTGCCACGGTCGGACCGCTTGAACCCGGCGGCATCGTATTGTCCGGGCACACCGATGTGGTACCGGTGGATGGGCAGGACTGGAGTCGTGACCCTTTTGCGTTCCACCGCCGAGGTGAACGCTGGTACGGACGGGGCAGTTGCGACATGAAGGGATTTATTGGGATCGCATTGTCTCTGGTGCCCCAGATGAACCGTCTTCGCAGGCCGATTCATTTTGCGCTGTCCTATGACGAGGAAGTCGGCTGCCTGGGTGCGCCGGACATGATTGAGGTGATTCGCCAAGAGTTGCCGGAGCCGGCCGGCGTCATCGTGGGAGAGCCCACCAGTATGGCGGCAGTCACAGCGCACAAAGGGATTGTTGGGTTAAGGACTACCGTGCGGGGATATGAAGCTCACTCAAGCCAGACGCATCGCGGTGTCAGTGCCGTGATGACTGCCGCCCGGTTGGTCAGCCACCTGGAGCAGGTGGCCGATCAACTTTCTAAGGAGACGCCCTCTGACAACGGCTTCGAGCCTCATGCCACCTCGGTGCATGTCGGCGTCATCCATGGGGGCACGGCTTTAAATATCATTTCGGGGGAGTGTCAGTTCACCTGGGATATTCGCAACATTCCCGACGATGATCCCCAGGAGTTGATCGACAACTTCGAGAATTTTTGCCGGCAGGAAGTGCTGCCGGGCATGCGCGCCCGTCACCAAGGCTGCAGCATTGATACAAAAGTGCTGGCGCGTGCGCCCGCGTTTGATGATTCGAACTCTTCTATCCTTGGCCTGGTGCAGTCGCTCAGCGGAAGAAGCGAGACCTATAAGGTGGCGTACGGCACAGAAGCCGGCCAGTATCAGGGCGCAGGGTTTCCGACGGTCTTATGTGGGCCCGGATCAATCGATCAGGCGCATCAGCCGGATGAATATATTGAAGCCAGTGAGGTTGAGGCGGGACAGCGATTCCTGCAGGCGCTGGTCAACGAACTCTCGTCCTGACAGTCAACTTATATTCTCCCCAGTAAGCTTGTCTGCATCAGCGCCGCACACTCGGTCGCGGCGCTCACCGAAGGCCTGAAAACCCGTTTCATCGCCAGCAGTTCGGGCAATTCCTCGAGCCACGCTCCGTTGGTAAAATTTTCCGGTGCCAGCATTTTTGCGGGAATCTCCCTTTCAATAAACTTAACCAGAGGGCCCATCTCGGGGTAATCCGCTCGGATGAAGCAGCCGAAAGGCACTCCGGCAGCATGGACCTCGGCGATGGTGCTGTAGCCGGCCTTTCCGATCACAAGGTCAGCTGCCCGCACCAGATCGGGATGGTGAAGCGGGCCGCGAACGGGCAGAAGCGTCAGGTTGCGGTCCGTCTCAATCGTCTCGCTGGCGCCCGAGACCGCAAATCGGATTTCTGGAAATCGGTCTTTGAGTTGTTCGAGAAATGGAAATCCGATGGGTGTTCCTCCCATGGTGATGAAAACCAGAGGATCGGCAGCAGCCACGGAGAGGGCGTTGCGGGTTTCCGATGCGCTCATTCTGAAATTCCGGGCAATCGGACCCACCCTGTGAGCATTTTCAGCAGGGAGACAGACAGGTTCTGTCTGGATATGGAGTTGTGCTCCCGTGAAGAGCGGTCGCAAAAGCGTTGCATAGCTCTCAAGGGCCGGCGCCTGTTGAGCCAGGCCGCTATAGATCCAGTCCCAGGTGAAGTTCTCCACCAGGATAGAAGGCAGCCGGGCGGCCTTGGCAACCGCCAGACCCAATGGCGCAATGTCACAAAGTACGGCTTGGCAGCCAAGGGCGCTCACCCGTTGTGCGAGATCTTGAATTAGATCAGGCTGAAACGGCAGTCGGTCTGAAAGGCTTGAGAGAGTGGCCCTGTAGTCAACTTCAAATGCATCCGTTTGCACCAAACCCAGGTCGCAGTCCAGCTCGTGAAAATGGAGGTGTTGACCCAAAGAGGCAAAGAACCATTCAGGGATCCGCGTAAAGAGTTCGACCCGGATTCTTGGCTCAAGATCGCAAAGCTGCTCGAGCACAGCGCAGCTTCGAGACGCGTGGCCGAAGCCGTGAGAAGAGACGAAGACCGCCAGCGTTGGGCGCGCGCCCGTATTTGCGCTCATGGAACCGCTATCCGGAAAGCGCTAGCGTTCGAAATACTTATCGAGAAAAGTCTCGAAGCTCTCATCATCGTCCAGTTCCATCTGCTTCGCCCGCTCCAGCGATGCAGCAGCCTCCTCCTCGAATTGGGAAGTGAACTGAAGATCATGAGACGCCTGCTTGAAGATCTGCTCGTGATGCTCTGCCTGAGCCTTTGCAAAATAGAAGAAGGTGTCGTTGTGCTGATGGATTCCGTTCATTGCCCGAGCCGACGGCGTCAATTCCGGATTCTCAAATAATTTGCGTTTGTTCTCCAGGGCAGTTCGGTAGCGCCCGTCCTTGCTGGAGAGGGCGTCAGCGAGTGGTTCAAGATATTTGATGAACTCCAGACCACAGCGCTCGACGCTGCAGCGCGTGCCGTCAGCTTTGGTAATCACCAGCCCAGGCTCTCTGCCGCGCTCGGCAATCTGGTTTCGTGTTACACGTACCCGGCGGAATTCGTCCCAGTCCATCGGCGGACTGGATTCCAGCAAGCATGAGATCATCATCATGTCGAGAAACCGGATACCATCTTCGTCGATGCCAACAGGCAGGAAGGGATCAAGATCCAGTGATCTCACTTCGATGTACTCCACACCCCGTTCCTGCAGGGCGTGACTGGGCCGTTCTCCTGAATGGGCGACCCGCTTGGGACGCATCGTGGCGTAGTACTCGTTTTCGATCTGCAGCAAAGAGTTATTCAGTTGACGGTATTCGCCATTCACCTGTATCCCGATCTCCTGATAGGGGGGGTAGGTCTCAGTCGTTGCCTTGACCAGCGATGTGGTGTACTCGTCGAGGTTATTCAGGCTCAAGTGGACGCTTGCCTGAGCGTCGCTTTGATACCCTAAATCTGACAACCTGAGACTTGTGGCGTAGGGGAGAAAATAGGAATGTTCGCCGAGTGGCTCAAGATGGTGATCTCGACCCTCCAGGAATGTCCCGCACACGGCGGGAGAGGCACCGAAAAGATAAGGGATCATCCAGTCGCTTCGATAGAAATTCCGCATCAGGCCAAGGTAGGCCTCCGATTTGAAATCGCGCAGCGGGGCGGCAGAAGCGCAAAAGTCACGGTAGAAGTGCCAGAACTGATCTTCCAGGGAGAAATTGAAGTGAATACCCGAGATGGTCTGCATTAATTTGCCGTAGCGATGCGCAAGACCTTGCCGATAGACGGTTTTCATACGGCCCGCATTGGATTCACCGTAGTAGGCGATTGGGATGCTCTCCTCACCGTGCAGGATGCACGGCATGCTGTTTACCCAAAGTTTTTCATCGCCAATATTCAGATAGGTGAAGCGGTGCAGCTCGTTTAGAAAGCCGAGCAGCATCTCAACATTTTGGGTGACTGGCGTGACGAATTCGAGCAGTGCCTCTGAGTAGTCCGTCGTGATATAGCGATGGGTGAGGGCAGCGCCCAAAGCGCTCGGATGCGGCTGTTGTGAAAGGACGCCTTCCGCATCGATGCGCAGGCTTTCTTTTTCCAGTCCGCGGCGTATCGTTCCGGGCAGGATATCCGTTTCTGCCTGGTCGATCTTTTCGATAATTCGTGCTAGTTTGTCGCCCACGGGATGTTTCCGATGTGAGTATTCAAGGCGGGTAGATCAAATGACGAGCTGGTGTCAGCAGTCCCTCCAGATCAGGACCGAGGGACGGGAAACCCGGGATATTACGCCGTTGGTCGCAGAATCGGTAGTCCAGTCCCGAGTCGAGGTCGGGTTATGCCACATTTTCATCACGCACACTAGCGCCTCGCTGACGATCACGGAGAATGCCGATCCCCGGGTGCACGATGACCTCGAGGAGTTTCTGCTTCGTGTTGTGCCTGACGGAGACCCTCGTTACACACATACCAGCGAGGGGGAAGATGACATGCCGGCGCATATTCGCAGCGTCCTGACGGGCGGCTCCCTGACGGTTCCCATCTCAAATGGCCGACTGGCGCTCGGAATCTGGCAGGGAATCTATCTTTGGGAGCATCGAACCAGCCCGCACGATCGGCAGGTGGTTATCACGATTTGCGGAGCACAGGGATAATGATCGCCCAAGGATCGCGTCAATCGGGCAATGCGTACCGCTTCTGTATAGCGCCGATGATGGATTGGACAGATCGACACGAGCGATATCTTTTGCGGCTAATTTCCCGTCGGGTACGGCTGTACACAGAGATGGTGACCACCGGCGCGCTGATCCATGGCGATCGGGAGCGTTTTTTGGGGCATGCGGACGCAGAACATCCCCTTGGGCTGCAACTGGGAGGCAGTGATCCTGCAGACATGGCCCGTTGTGCTGTGATCGGCCAGGCAGCTGGGTTCGATGAGATCAATATCAACGTCGGCTGTCCCTCGGACAGGGTGCAAGCGGGCAGATTCGGCGCCTGTCTGATGCTGGAGCCTGATCTGGTGGCCAGATGCTTCTCTGCAATGCAGGCGCAGGTTTCAATTCCTGTTACCGTCAAGTGTCGCCTGGGTGTTGATGAAAAAGATCAATTCGATGATCTGATTGAGTTTGTGGACACCGTCGCTGGAGCCGGCTGTAGCGTTTTTTTTGTCCATGCCCGAAAAGCCTGGCTATCAGGACTGAGCCCGCGTGAGAACCGGGAGATTCCGCCTCTGCAATATGAACGGGTGTACGCTCTTAAAGAGCGCTACCCAGAACTGACCGTGGTCATCAATGGGGGAATCACTGAGATGGATCAGGTAATCGGCCACCTTGAAAAAGTCGACGGTGTGATGGTGGGGCGGGAGGCCTATCAGAACCCCTGGAGCCTGGCCAGGGTCGATGAGACGCTGTTCGACGGACTTCCGGACGGAAAGTCACGATCCGATGTGCTCGACCGGTACAAGCAGTACATGGAATCGCAATTGAAAAACGGTGTGCCACTTAAACGGATGGCGCGCCATTTGCTGGGTCTTTTTCAGGGTCAGCCAGGCGCCCGGGTTTGGCGCCGGGCTTTGAGTGACGAGGCCTTTCGCGGCGGCGCAGACCTCAGTGCAATCGAACGGGCTGAGCAGCAACTGGATTCCGTCCTTGAAAAACATATGGCATCAGCTGCAATACCCGAGCCGCGCATGGAGCTAAGCGCTTGAAAGGTTTCAGACGCGTGTTGAAGTGGTCAGTTGTGGTGCTGGGCGGGGGCATTGCCGCGCTGCTGATCTGGCTAACGGTTTTTTTTGATCCCAACGACTATCGGGAGCACATTGCAGAAGGCATCTCGGAGGCGACCGGTCTGCACTTTACGATTGAGGGCTCTGTAAGGCTTAGCCTGCGATTTGAACCCGGGGAAGGTCTGTTTGCAGAAGCCACGGTCGAGAACGCCCGGCTTCAGGCAGTTGAGGGAATTGAGTCACCACAGCGCGCGCAACTCACTCATCTGACGTTTTCTTTTCCGCTCTCCCAGTCGACACAGCTTGCAGGCGGCCGTTTGGTTGACGGGAAAGGACAGTTTCGCATCTCGAATCTGGACGTGAGTGCAATGGCTGTCGGCTTTGGACTCGACCCGACATCATTTAATGGGTCGATGGCGGATTCGGTATTGGCGCAGGGAAGCTTTGAGACCGGAAAAACTTTTGTCTCCCTGACGGATCTCGAGATTGGAATCTTTGAAACCGAAGTCAGGGGACATGTTCACCTTGGGCAGTTGGATCAACTTCCCCATCTCGATTTCTCCCTCGCAGCGTCTACCCTTAATCTGGACGAAATGGTGCCGGAAGCATTGCGCGGCCCGACCGACGCCTTTGAATGGTTAAGTCTTTCGCCGCTGATGGCGCTTGGGATCAGTGCGCAGGGTTTCCTCACGATTGGGACTTTCCAATCCGGAGGTCTGGTGTTTGAGGATCTGACTGTGCCGATCGTAGCGGATGGCAACCAGGTGGCGGCCTCGCCGGTTACAGCGAACTTATATGGCGGCGCCATGCAGATCGATACCGTTGCCCATGGAGATAGCGGGAATCTTGACTTCATCACCCGCCAGCGCTTTACGAGAGTGTCCGCTGGTCGGATGCTCGAGGACATGCAGTTGACGGGAATGCTTCATGGGCGAGCGGATCTTGAGGCGATTGTGGCGTTTTCCGGGGCCGACTACCCAGAACGCCTTCGCTCTGCTCAGGGCGTAGCCACGCTCAAGGCAAGCGAGGGTCAGATACGCGGCTTTGATGTGGCGTCCCTGTTGAGTCAGCTCAGCCAGGGCGATCTGCCGAGCGGTGGGGAATGGCTCGGTGAGGGGGCTTACACGGTACTGGAAGACGTGAATGCAACTTTGGTTTTGGGCGATACCCATCTCATGAATGACAATCTTGTATTTCGCGCAGGGGGAGTCGACGTTACCGGCCGCGGCAAATTGAATCTGGAGAACGAACTGGCGGACTACCGGCTCTTGCTCGAGCTTGATCAGCCTGATGTCGTCAGGATGCTGCCGCCTCCGCTAAACGCGGTGGGTCTTATTCTCCCCCTTCGGGTAAGCGGCAGATGGGATAATCCCGGGATCATGATCGACATGCCGACGTTGATTCAGATGCAGATCCAACGCGCAATGGGCGCCAAGAGTGCATTGGGTTCGCCCGATGCAGACGCGCAGGCTGAGCGTGTGCGCCAGGCGCTTGAGGCGGAACTTGGCAAAAGACTGGATTCGGTTGTTGATGGGGTCGCGGCTCAGTGAAGCTTGTCAGGTTTGGAGATGCCGGGCAGGAGCAGGCGGGACTGATTGATTCTGACGGCGCGGTCAGGGATCTGAGTGATGTGGTCGAGGACCTCACTCCGGACACCCTTGGCATTCGGCAGCTGCAAAAATTGAAAGACATTGATCCGCAGTCATTGCCGTTGGTGCCGGCGGGGGTGCGCATGGGTCCGTGCGTAGCGAAGCCGGGCAAGTTCGTCTGTATCGGCCTGAACTACCATGATCATGCCGTTGAGACCGGGCTGACACCTCCCAGCGAGCCCGTGGTATTCATGAAGGCGGTCAGCGCGATCGGGGGGCCTCACGATGACATTACCCTGTTGAGGAGGTCTCGCAAGAGTGACTGGGAAGTGGAACTTGGTGTTGTGATTGGAAAACGGACTCAGTACATTTCGCCCGATCAGGCGATGGGCGTCGTGGCCGGCTTTTGCCTTGTCAATGACCTGTCGGAGCGGGAGTGGCAGATAGAGCGCGGTGGGAACTGGTCAAAAGGCAAGTCGGCAGATGGCTACGGACCGGTCGGGCCTTGGCTCGTTACCCCCGATGAGGTGGATAACCCCCAATCATTGGACTTGTGGCTGGAGCGCAATGGCGAAGTCATGCAAAAGGGCAGCACGGCTGACATGATCTTTCCGGTGACGGAACTGATCTCGTATTTAAGCCAGTGCATGAGTCTTAATGTTGGCGATATCATTGCGACCGGCACCCCAGCCGGCGTTGGTCTCGGCAGGAAGCCGCCCACCTTTCTTGAGGATGGAGATGCATTGCGGCTCGGGATTACAGGACTGGGAGAGCAGTCCTACCGGGTCTTTGCAGACAAAGACCTGTGAGGCAGGGGACCGGGTACCCGCCGTGGGCCGAAACCCCGAGTGCGACAGAATTTTATGACGGAGAGTGACATGAGCGAAAAGTTGAACAAGGTTAGTTCCAGAATCACCCAGCCTCGTTCCCAGGGCGCATCACAGGCCATGCTTTACGCCACGGGACTGACCCGTGAGGACATGGACAAAGCGCAGGTAGGGATCGCCAGCATGTGGTGGCAGGGCAATCCGTGCAATATGCACTTGAATGATCTCGCGGATCAGATCGCCACGGGCGTTCGCGAGTCGGACCTTATTCCAATGCGCTTTAACACCATTGGGGTCAGCGATGGGATTTCCATGGGAACAGAGGGTATGAGTTATTCGTTGCAGTCCCGTGACCTAATCGCCGACTCGATTGAGACTGTCATGGGAGGGCAGTGGTACGACGCGTTGGTCACCGTGCCTGGATGCGACAAGAATATGCCCGGATGTTTGATGGCCATGGGCCGCGTCAATCGACCTGCCTTGATGCTGTACGGCGGCACGATCAGGCCAGGCCATGCAGGATCACAGGTAGTCGATATCGTTTCTGCCTTTCAGAGTTATGGTCAGTACATCGCCAAGGTGATCACTGATGAGGAGCGGCAGGATATCGTGAATAACGCCTGTCCGGGCGCCGGCGCCTGCGGGGGAATGTACACCGCTAATACGATGGCGAGTGCGATCGAGGCAATGGGGATGTCGTTGCCGTACAGTTCCTCGGCTCCCGCCACCACAGAACAGAAAAAAAATGAGTGCCTTAACGTCGGTGCCGTGGTAAGGAAACTGCTCGAGCTGGATCTTCGCCCACGTGACATCATGACGCGGGAAGCGTTTGAGAATGCGATGGTCATGGTATCGGCATTGGGTGGATCCACGAACGCGGTTCTGCACCTCATTGCGATGGCGCGCGCGGTCGACGTACCGCTTGGGGTGGATGACTTTCAGGCTGTCAGTGATCGGGTGCCCTTTCTGGCGGACCTCAAGCCCAGCGGCCAATATGTGATGGAAGACCTGCACAACGTCGGCGGTGTGCCGGCGGTCATGCGATACCTGCTTTCGGAAGGCATGCTGAACGGAGACTGTATGACGGTGACGGGCCACACTGTGGCCGAAAATCTTGAGCAGCTGCCGGACCTGTCCGATGGGCAACAGGTGTTCCACAGTCTGGCCGATCCGATCAAGGAGACGGGTCATATACGGATACTGAAAGGCAATTTCGCCCCCGGCGGTTCGGTGGCCAAGATTACCGGGAAGGAGGGTCGACAGTTCAGCGGACCCGCCCGGGTGTTCGACGGCGAAGAAGCCATGCTCAAGTCTCTGGAAGAAGGCGGAATTCAAAAGGGAGATGTCATCATCATCCGCTACGAGGGGCCTAAGGGAGGCCCGGGGATGCCTGAGATGCTGACCCCCACCTCTGCGATTATGGGTGCGGGTTTGGGTTCAGATGTGGCTTTGATTACCGATGGTCGATTTTCAGGAGGCTCCCATGGTTTCATCATTGGGCACGTTGTTCCCGAGGCCCAGGAAGGCGGGCCGATCGGCCTGGTGCGTGATGGGGACATGATCCACCTCGATGCCGATGCCAATACGATCGACGTAGAGCTGAGTGACGAGGAACTGAAGACACGACGTGACAACTGGACGATGCCGCCCTATAAAACGAGTCGCGGCACTCTTTACAAGTACATCAAGAACGTGAAGACTGCCAGCGAAGGTTGTGTGACCGACGAATAACAGGCGGGGTCAGTTCAGACTGATCCGAAGCGCGGCGCTTGTGGCAAGTGGGGCGAGCGCCAGCGCAAGGATCATCATGGCCCCCAGAATGTAAAAGTGCCCCACAGTTGGCAGTCCTGCCTCCGCGGCGAGCGCCACGCTGGCGCCAAAAATCAGAACCGGCACATAAAGCGGTAACACCAGCAAAGTCAGCAGCAATCCGCTTCTTCGGATTCCCACCGTCAGGGCTGTGCCGACCGCGCCCACAAGGCTTAACGTTGGTGTACCAAGCGCGAGCGCGCCAAGCAGCGTCAATTGGACCTCGCCAGTTATCCCAAGAAGTCCTGCCAGCAACGGGGTCACAACCAGTAGCGGCAGGCCGGTCGCGCACCAGTGCACAAAAACCTTTCCCAGCACCAGAACGGTAAGGGGATGCCCGCTGAGCGCCATCTGTTCAAGGGTGCCATCATCAAAGTCGGATCGGAACAGCGCGTCCAGACTTAAAAGCGTTGCGAGTAGCGCTCCCACCCAGATGACTCCCGGGCCGATGGTTCGCAGGAGAAGCGGATCTGAGCCAACGCCGAAGGGGAACAACGCAACCACAATCACAAAGAACATCACCGGGTGAGCGATGTCGCTGGGATGTCGTACAACAAGGCGCATATCCCTGCGGATCAGGGCGATCAGAGCGGCGGAGAGTCCTGACATTTCTAATGACTCCACTGCACGGTGTGAATAGCACTCTGCTTCAACCGCAGCGGTTGGTGCGTTGTAAACACGGTCATCCCGCCTTGACCAAGGTGTGTCTCGATCACATTCTCGATTGCCTCTACGCCCGCGGCATCGATTGCGCCCAAGGGTTCGTCGAGTACCCAAAGGGGAGCGCGGCTTAAGTACAGGCGAGCGATAGCAACTCTGCGCCGCTGCCCCGCGGAGAGGACCCGGCACAACAGATGCTGCGATCCACTCAGACCCACCCGGTCAAGAGCCTCATCAATCGAGACATCCGGGGCGCCCGAATGCAGGGTTAAAGCGAAGGCGAGATTTTCCTTTGGCGTGAGGTCCAGTTTTATTCCGTTGCTGTGCCCGATGTAGACAAGATCAGACTGAAATTTTCCTGGATCTTCACGAATAGGCGCCGCATTCCAGAACACCTCACCGCTTTCGGGAAGGCTCAGGCCGCAGAGGATGCGTAAAAGCGTTGTTTTGCCAACGCCATTGCCGCCTTGGATCTGGCAGGCCTCACCGGGATGCACTTGAAGGCTAAGGTCCTGAAACAGGAGGCGATCGCCCCGGACGCAGGTGATCGACTGGGCTTTTAGCATCGGCCTGCCAGGAAATATGGAGAGGTAATCGTCACAGGTTCAATTATGCGGCCAAAAGAGCCCTAATGCCCTGACCCGGCTCAAAATTGGTGACCGATCCGGATCTATACTTACATGGCATCCTGTCCTTGGGGGAGGCTGGGACCCGCTCTGCGGATGGCTTTGCAAGTGACGCATCCGGGCTATTTTCTGGTTCAGACAGACGCGATGATCTCATCTGAACAGACTATCATTCCAAGGCAAACATACCGCTAGAATTTAGCGGATCAGCTAATCCATCTTCAGAACATGAAAAAGTCTGGCCACAAGAGAATTCGGGGAAAAGGCGCCGGTAAGGGTCGCGCAGTAGATCCGGCCGCACAGGCTGAAGTGACTGCCGCCATCGACGGCATAACACTGCAGCGCGATCATCTTATTGAGTGCTTACACAGGATTCAGGACAGATATAAACATCTTTCCGCGCCTCACCTTACGGCGCTAGCGGATCTGTTGCAGCTCGCGCCGACTGAGGTGTATGAGGTCGCAACCTTTTACCACCATTTTGACGTCGTACGGGAAGGGGAGAAGGCGCCACCCGATCTGACCGTCCGGGTTTGCGATTCGGTCAGCTGCTCCCTGTTTGGCGCCGAACCGTTGATCAGCGCACTCGAGTCCCAGTATGGCGAGGAGGTTCGTGTCCAGCGCGTCCCATGCGTCGGGCGTTGTGACGCTGCGCCGGTAGCCGTGGTTGGGCAAAACGCGATCGGTCATGCCGATGCCGCCAAAGTCTGCGCCGCTGTTGAGAAGGGCGAGAGGTCGGCAGAAGTGCCGGGTGACTGGGTGCGGTACGAGGCTTACTGTGCCGATGGCGGTTATGCCCTCGCAGGCCAGTGCGTGGATGATCCGGCAGTGGCGGATTCAATTATTGAGACGCTTGAATCATCCGAGCTTCGGGGGCTGGGCGGCGCCGGGTTCCCGGCGGGACGCAAGTGGCGGATTTTGAAGGAACAGCCCGCCCCTCGACTGATGGCCGTCAATATCGATGAAGGAGAGCCGGGAACATTTAAGGATCGTTATTACCTGGAGCGCGATCCCCACCGCTTTTTGGAAGGGGTGCTGATTGCGGCACAGGTGGTAGGCATCGACAGTTGTTATCTCTATGTCCGGGACGAGTACCCCGGTGTGATTGAAATTCTTAACACAGCGATTGAAGAACTCAGAGCAGCGCATCCAAAACCGTTGCCTGAGTTGATCGTTCGGCGCGGCGCGGGGGCGTATATCTGCGGTGAAGAATCCGCGATGATTGAATCCATCGAGGGCAAGCGCGGACTGCCCAGATTGCGTCCGCCCTATGTGGCTGAGGTTGGACTCTTTGGGCAACCGACGCTCGAGCACAACTGCGAGACCCTTTATTGGGTAAGAGATATTGTTGACAACGGCGCTGACTGGTTTGCCGGTCAGGGGCGGCGCGGCAGAAAAGGCCTGCGCTCGTTCTCTGTCAGTGGTCGGGTCAAGCAGCCGGGCGTCCACCTTGCTCCTGCGGGGATCAGTCTTCGCGAACTCATCGATGAGTATTGCGGCGGCATGCTGGAGGGACACTCCCTCTATGCCTATTTCCCTGGCGGTGCTTCCGGCGGAATTTTGCCCGCTGCGCTTGCTGATGAGCCGCTCGATTTCGATACCCTGCAGCCGCACGGCTGTTTTATTGGCTCTGCTGCTGTCATGGTGCTGTCTGACCAGGATAAGGTGCGCGATGCAGCATTGAATACGCTCAAGTTCTTCGCCCACGAGTCCTGCGGACAATGCACCCCCTGTCGTGTGGGCTGTGACCGCGCCACCGAACTGATGCAGGGCGCAGTGTGGGATCAGACATTGCTGGAGGAGTTGGCGACGGTCATGGAAGACGCGTCTATCTGCGGTCTGGGGCAGGCGGCGCCCAACCCGATCCGCTGCACCATCAAATATTTTCCCCACGAGGTTGAAAATCAGTGACCACGGCTACCGACATTTCTCATCAGGTCAGTTTTACGTTAAACGATCAGCCGGTGACGGCGTCATCTGGCGAAACCATTTTGCAGGCGGCAAGACGCAACGGCGTGGATATTCCGCATCTGTGTTACGCCGATGGTCTGGCAACCGCCGGTAACTGCCGGGCCTGTGTTGTGGAGATTGATGGAGAGCGGGTACTTGCGCCTTCGTGCTGTCGGGCACCGACAGAAGGGATGAAAGTCTCCAGCAACAATGCCCGGGCCCGTCGATCCCAATCGCTGGTGTTGGAGCTGCTGCGCGGCGAGGTTGGAGAGGCCAGTCACACGAACGAGTCGGAACTGGACCATTGGTGTGACCAGTACGACCTTGCAAAGAGCCGTTTTGGGGGTCGCCATCAGCCGAAAGGGGATCTCTCTCATCCGGCGATCGCGGTCAATATGGAGAGCTGTATCCAGTGTACCCGTTGCGTCCGGGCCTGTCGCGAGGAGCAGAATAACGACGTAATCGGTCTGGCGTTCCGCGGTGCGCATGCCCAGATCGTGTTTGATCTGGGCGACGACATGGGAGCCAGTTCCTGTGTCGGCTGTGGAGAGTGTGTGCAGGCCTGCCCGACCGGTGCGCTGATGCCTGCGGGAGAGGTCGGCCTCAAACCAATCGATAAAAAAGTCGATTCGGTCTGCCCCTATTGCGGCGTGGGTTGCCTGCTGACTTATCACGTCAAAGACAACGAGATCCAGTTTGTGACGGGGCGTAATGGACCTGCCAACAAGGGCCGGCTCTGCGTCAAGGGGCGCTATGGCTTTGATTATGTCAGTCATCCTGACCGACTGACTCAGCCAATGATTAGAAAAGAAGGTGTCCCTAAGGGGCTGAATGAATTTTTTGATCCGACGGATCCCTCGAAAATGTTCCGGCCTGCCACGTGGGACGAAGCGCTTGATCATGCGGCCGAGGGCCTGAAAGCAATCAAAGACAGCTCCGGTCCGAAAGGGCTCGCAGGGTTCGGGTCCGCAAAGGGCTCCAACGAAGAGGCCTACCTTTTTCAGAAGCTGGTTCGTACCGGATTCGGCACCAATAACGTCGACCATTGCACGAGGCTGTGTCATGCGTCGTCTGTAGCAGCGCTGCTTGAGGGAATCGGGTCAGGAGCGGTATCGAATCAGGTGGAAGACGCTGCGCATGCTGAAGTGATTGTGGTCATCGGAGCCAACCCGACAGGCAATCACCCCGTTGCAGCTACTTTTATCAAGAACGCGGCTCGCAGGGGTGCGACGCTGATCGTGATGGATCCGCGACGCACTGAACTGGCTCGACATGCTAAGCACTTCCTTCAGTTCAAGGCAGATACCGATGTCGCTTTACTGAACGCGATGATTCACACGATCATCGATGAGAATCTGGTCGACGAAGAATTCATCGCCTCAAGGACCAGCAACTTCGAAGAACTTAAGGAGCGAGTAAAGGACTTTAGCCCTGAGGAAATGGCGCCGATATGCGGTATCGAAGCTGACGTGATCCGAGCATGTGCACGGGCGTACGCCACTTCCAAGGCATCGATCATCTTTTGGGGAATGGGAATCTCTCAGCATGTGCATGGAACGGACAATGCCCGGTGCCTGATTGCACTCTCCTTGATGACGGGTCAGATCGGTCGTCCGGGAACGGGTCTGCATCCACTGCGTGGGCAAAACAACGTCCAGGGCGCATCTGACGCTGGGCTGATTCCGATGATGTTCCCGGACTATCGTCGGGTCGACAACAGCGAGGCTTCGGAGTTCTTCTCCAAGTACTGGCGTGCAGAACTGGATCCGAATCCCGGCCTGACGGTCGTCGAGATCATGGATAAAGCCTACGAGGGTGAGATCCGCGGCATGTACATCATGGGTGAGAACCCCGCTATGTCGGACCCCGATCTCAATCACTCTCGCGCGGGCCTTGCGGCGCTCGACCATATGGTGCTGCAGGATATTTTCCTGACAGAAACGGCAGCCTTCGCAGATGTCCTGTTGCCGGCATCGGCTTTCCCTGAAAAAACCGGCACGTTTTCGAACACAGACAGGCGTGTGCAGGTGGGCCGACAGGCGCTGGATTGCCCCGGCGAGGCCAGACAGGACCTTTGGATCATTCAGGAGTTGGCGAGACGCCTCGGCCTGGATTGGGACTATCCGGAGGCGAAAGACGTCTTTGAGGAGATGCGCGGCGCGATGCCCAGCATCGCCGGTATGACCTGGGAAAGGCTTGAAACAGAACACAGCATCACCTACCCCTGCGATGGGGATCATGATCCGGGCCAGGGGGTGGTTTTTATTGACGACTTCCCAACGGCAGACGGGCGAGGCAAGTTTGTTCCCGCCAGCCTCGAGAGTGCCAATGAGCTGCCTGATGCAGAGTACCCCTTTGTGCTCATTACCGGCCGCCAGCTCGAGCACTGGCATACGGGCTCAATGACGCGTCGCTCGCAGGTGTTGAACGCGATCGAACCCGAGCCGGTGGTCAGCGCGCATCCTGATGACCTCGACAAGATGGGAGTAGTCGAGGGCGGCACGATCAAGGTCGCGTCCAGAAGAGGGGAGGTCGTGGCGCTTGCCCGGGCAGACCGGGGAATGCGCCCTGGTGAGGTCTTTATTCCGTTCTGCTATCACGAGGCGGCGGCGAATCTGCTGACCAATGCAGCGCTTGACCCCGTAGGCAAGATTGCAGAAGTTAAATACTGTGCTGTGCGTGTCAGCGCGGCCTAATCAAAGGAGTCATCATGGCAAAGAGAATCGACGGTAAGGCATTTGCCCAGGGTTTGCGAGAGCGCGTGGGTGCGGCAGTCAGTAGCCTGCAGCGCGATCATGGACTCACCCCCGGCCTGGCGGTCGTGCTGGTAGGCGAGGATCCGGCGAGTCAGGTCTATGTGCGCAACAAGGGCAAGCAGACGCTTGAGGCCGGCATGAAATCCTTTGAGCATAAGCTCCCGGACACCACGAGCGAAACTGAACTGTTGGGTTTGATCGATCAGTTGAACGCGGATCCTGATGTGCACGGAATCCTGGTGCAGTTGCCTCTGCCAGATCAGATTGATTCCCACGCCGTCATCAACGCCATCAATCCTGACAAAGACGTGGATGGCTTCCATCTCATCAACGTGGGTCGGTTATCGACCGGCGCCTCCGGCCTGGTGCCGTGCACCCCGCTAGGCTGTCTGATGCTTTTGAAGGACGAGTTGGGAGATCTCTCCGGAAAGAATGCAGTGGTGGTGGGGCGGTCGAACATTGTCGGCAAGCCCATGGCAGCTTTGCTGCTGGCAAAAAGCTGTACGGTGACCATCGCCCACTCGCGTACCCAGGATCTGGCTGGGGTCTGCCGCGAGGCTGATATCCTGGTGGCGGCGGTCGGCCGTCCGGAAATGATCCCGGGAGACTGGGTCAAGCCCGGCGGAACGGTCATCGACGTCGGAATCAACCGGATCGAAGGAGAGGAAGGCAAGACCCGGCTGGTAGGAGATGTGGACTATGCATCTGCAGAGGCAGTTGCGGGTGCGATTACCCCGGTGCCGGGTGGTGTTGGTCCGATGACGATTGCGTGTCTGCTGCGCAATACCGTGCAGGCGGCCTGCGCGGCCAACGGGATCCCGTTTGACCTCGACTAGGTCACGTTCCGGCTGAAAGGGTTTTGGCACCGCTGGTGCTCAATGAAAATCCCGGCTCCGGATCGTAAGACGGCCCAGCATGGCTGTGTAGTCTTTCAGGTGATGGGCAATCACATGGATCACCTGACCTTCTCGCTGAACCCGGCCCTGTACGCCGAGTAACTGTGCGCCCACGAGCGCCTGGTGCTGTTGTTCTGCCAGACGCTGCCAGACCACCAGGTTGATGTTGCCGGTTTCATCCTCGAGGGTCACAAAAGTCACATTGTTGGCGCTCGAAGGTCTTTGCCGTGTTGTAACAATACCGGCGGTGTGTATGTAATGCCCGTGCGGTAACCGGCCTACCTCCGCACTGGTGATGACATCGAGGGTCTTTAGCTGCTGGCGCAAAAGTGCCAGGGGATGCGGACCCAGCGTCAGACCGGTACTGGCGTAATCGGCACAGACCGATTCGCCCGCGTGTGGCGCGCGCAGCATGGGTACCGCCTCTTGGATTCGGGGTGAGGGGAAAACGGGGGATGGCTTCTCAATGCCTCCAGCCGCCCATGCCGCCTGACGGCGGTGGCTATGGAGCAGAGTGGATAAAGCATCTGCGTCAGCCAGTGCCTGAAGATCTCCTTTGTCCAGCCTGGCGCGATGGGCAAGATCTTCAAGGTCGGCAAAGGACTGATGCGCTCGGGCATCTGTCAGGCGTAAGGCACCAGCCTGGCTGAGATGCTTGACTCGGTTGAACCCAAGACGCAAGGCCAGGCTTTTGCCGGTCGATTCGATAGTGCAGTCCCATTCGCTTTTTGTGACATCGACTGGTCGGATACTGACACCGTGGCGACGTGCATCCTGCACCAGTTGTGAGGGTGAATAAAAGCCCATGGGCTGACTGTTCAAAAGTGCGCAGGTGAATATTGCCGGCTCATGGCATTTGAACCAGGCAGATACATACACCATCAGTGCAAAACTGGCGGCATGGGATTCAGGAAAGCCGTATTCGCCAAATCCCAGAATCTGCTGATAGATGCGTTTTGCAAAGTCCTCAGCGTAACCCCGTTCACGCATGCCCTGTATCAGTCGTTCCTCATAATGACCGAGTCCGCCGTGACGCTTCCAGGCTGCCATGTCCCGCCGCAGGCCGTCGGCCTCGCCGGGCGTGAATCCCGCTGCCACCATGGCGAGCTTGATGACCTGCTCCTGAAAGATCGGGACGCCCAGGGTTCTTTCCAGCACCTCCCGGACCGCCTGACTGGGGTAGGACACCGCCTCTTTGCCGTTACGTCTCCTGAGATAAGGATGCACCATATCGCCCTGGATCGGCCCCGGGCGGACAATAGCCACCTCAATGACCAGGTCATAAAAGCAGCGCGGCCGCAGGCGGGGCAGCATGGCCATTTGCGCACGGGATTCGATCTGAAAGACACCTACCGTATCGGCATTGCTGATCATCCGGTAAACCTGAGGGTCTTCTGCCGGCACGGTCGCCATGGTCATCGGAATGCCCCGATGCTTTTGCAGGAGATCAAACGCGCGGTGAATCGCACTCAGCATACCCAGCGCAAGACAATCGACTTTAAGCAGCCCAAGGATGTCGATATCGGTTTTATCCCACTGAATAACGGTGCGCTCCGCCATGGCAGCGTTCTCGATAGGCACCAGGTCGCACAGAGGCTCTTTAGAAATCACAAATCCTCCGGAATGCTGTGACAGGTGGCGGGGACAGCCAATCAGTTGCTGTACAAGTTCCAGAACCCGAAAAAGGAGCGGCGCTTTGGGGTCGAGGCCAATCTCCCGTACCCGCTCGGGAATGACCTGATTGTTCTGCCACCAGATACGGTTTCCAGCGAGGCGTTCAATCTGATCCTGTGACAATCCCAGAGCCCGCCCCACGTCGCGCACCGCACTGCGTGAGCGATAGGTAATGACCGCGCTGGTCAGTGCTGCGCGGTGCCGTCCGTAACGGCGATAGACATACTGCATGACTTCCTCGCGCCGTTCGTGCTCGAAATCCACATCAATATCCGGCGGCTCGTTACGTTCGCGCGAGACAAAGCGCTCGAACAGGATCTCCATATGCGCCGGATCGACTTCAGTAATCCCAAGCGCAAAGCACACTGCTGAGTTGGCCGCTGACCCCCGGCCCTGACAGAGAATGCCGCGGGACTTTGCAAAGCAGACGATGTCGTAGACCGTCAGGAAATAGCCCTCATAACCCAGTTCGGCAATCAGACTGAGTTCATGAGAGATCTGGCGGGTGACTTTGTCAATCGGTCCGTCTGGCCAGCGCCTGCGAATACCTGAATCGACCAGTTGGCGAAGATACTGTGTGGGGCTGAGATCGTCCGGAACCTGTTCGCAGGGATAGTGATAGCGCAGTTCATCCAGCGAAAAGCAGCATTGATCCGCAATCCTGATGCTTTCATCCAGAAGAGAGCGCGGATAAATATGCTCCAGAATTGATTGGGTCCTGAGATGGCGCTCCGCATTGGGTGCAAGCGTATGCCGGATATCCGCAACAGACCGCTGGCACCGGATTGCAGATAGTGTGTCCTGCAGGGGCTGGCGCCCCCGAATATGCATGTGGACATTTCCGGCAGCAACCAGGGGCACACCGGTTTGTTGCGAGACGGCCAGCAGAGATTGTGAATGGATATGGTCAGCGCCGTATCCAGGCTGTTCCAGCGTGATCCAGATGCGACCGGGCATCAGTCTCTGCATGCTCTGGGTGTGCTGCAACAGTGCCTGATACCTTGAGAGCAATACGGCGTTGGGTGCCGGGGCAGGGTCACTCGCAATCAGCGCAAGGCAGTTCTGCAGGCGGTCTGCACAAAGATCGTCGGCATCAAGCTGGTAACAGCCCTTTTCAGAATGCCGGCGGGCAGCGGTAATCAGGCGAGTCAGTTCCCGGTAGCCCTGGCGGTTCATGACCAGCAGAATCAACTTGTCGCCATTGTGCAGGGTGAACTCACTGCCGATGATGAGATGCAGGCCAAGTTCACGGGCGGCCGTATGGGCCCGGACAACCCCGGCAACACTGCATTCGTCGGTCAGAGCAAGCGCGCGATACCCAAGCTCAAAAGCTCTTTGCACCAGTTCACCGGGGTGGGAAGCCCCCCTTAGAAAGGTGAAATTCGATAGGCAGTGCAGCTCGGCATAGCCGGACATTTCAAGATTCCAGTATACTGTACAAATATACAGTATACTGGAATCACTTTGAGAGGACTATCGAATCCCTTTCTTCACGCATTGGGTTTTGTCAGCGCGATAAAACCCACCGCCAGGATCGAGAGCATCGCGGCGAATCCAAAACTGGCCACCAGGCTGAAGTCTCCGATGAGGCCTGCAAAGACTGCGCCCAGAGCGCCCACCCCGTCCAGAACGACAAAAACAAAGCCCATTGAAGTGGCTTCATGCTTGCTTGAATAATCCACGGCCATCGCAAGTACGCTCGAGCGGATGGCAACGAGTATTGCCATAGCGCCTGTGAGCAGACCGATCGAACTGAGTGGTGTGTCAAGAAAAAGGACAGAGGCAGAAAGCGCTGCAGCCAGCACTGACGAAACCGCAAAAATCCCGAATCGACCCCGCCGATCGGATATCCGGCCCACCAGGGGTTGGCCAATCGACCCCACCAGCATGGCCAGGGCAAAAGCAATACCCGTCTCGGCGGAACTCAAACCAAAGGCGCGCTGGGAATAAAACGGCATCATCGTCATCAGGGCAACCAGCGCCATGTTGTAGGTCGCAATCCCGCCGACCAGAAGCAGGCCTGTACGACTTCGCCACTGATGCAAAAAGGCTACCAGATCCCCTTTTGTGAGTGCGGTGCTGACGTGTCTCGAAGGAATCCGCCGAAACAAAAAGAAAAAGGCGGTACCCATCAATGCCGCCGGCAGCACAGATAACTGAAGCACCTGTTGCCAGTCGAGCACCGCTAGCAGAAACCCCACCATCAGGGGTGAAAAGACTTCAGCCAGTGTCCCCCCAATGGCGTGGATGCCGAGAGCTTGACCCCGCTTATCGGGCATCTGGCGAACCAGCATGCCGGTGGCGATCGGGTGCCACGCGGCATCGCCCATACCGCCAATGGCGATCAGGATGGCGAGCGACCAGAACCCCGGTGCGCCCGATGCCAGCAGGTAACCCAGGGTCACCCACCAGAAAGTCCCAAGCAGCAAGGCTCCCTGAGAGCGGACCCGGTCGGCCAGAATGCCGGCGGGAAAGTAGGCGAGCGAAGCCCCAATCGAATGTATGGTAAGCAAAAGCCCGATTTCGGAGGGTTTCAGCTCGAGCGCCAGGCCGATTGCCGGCGCCAGCAGCCACATGGCTCCTGCTGCCCAGTCATTCGCAAGATGCCCAAGGACACACACGCCCTGAAGCGTCTTTAAGTCCAGCAGTTTTTGGGATGAATGCTGTGTTTCGCTTTGGGGATTTATGGCAGTCATTGTGTCAGAATTACGCTCACCGAATGCAACCGAAGATCAACCCCGCCATGGATGCTGCAGTGCGCTCTTATACCCGTCTTCCGATTTATGAAACCCCGGAGCAGGTGGTGTCCGATCTGCAGCCAAGCTATCCGGTTTTCTGCGTCCGTCGCCACCATATCAGTGCAGTGGCGGAAGAGTTTTTGGAAGGGTTTCCGGGGGATGTTCTTTATGCGGTGAAGTGTAACCCCGAACCGCATATGCTCGAGACTCTTTTTAAGGCAGGAATCCGGCATTTTGATACAGCGTCGCTTGCCGAGGTTGCTTTGGTGGCGGAACAGTTGCCCGAGGCCACAAGTTATTTCATGCATCCCGTAAAAAGCCGGGCTGCGATCCGCTCCGCGCATGAGGTTTATGGGGTGCGCCACTTTGTTGTGGATCATGAGACCGAACTCAACAAGATCGCCGAGATTATTCCTCCGGGTCCCGAGACCGTAATCGTCGTGCGGGTTGCAATTCATTACGAAGGCGCGGTGTATGAGCTTTCCAGTAAATTCGGCGCGCCGGTGTCTGACGCCATCTCGCTTGGCCGGGCGGCACTGAAAAAAGGTTATCGCTATGGCGTGGCCTTTCATGTCGGCTCGCAATGTCTGGATGGCGAAGGGTTTGAGCAGGGCCTGCAGTTGGCAGACGAAGTGATTCGCGGGGTGGGCGCAGAACCCGTGTGCGTGGACGTGGGGGGCGGATTCCCGGGCGAATACCTCAATTCCATGGGTCAACAGATGGGGAGTTATTTTTCGAGCATCAAAAAAGGACTCTCCGGACTGTCGCTGCCCGATGATTGCCGCGTAATGTGTGAACCCGGCAGGGCATTGTGTGTCGACGGAGAATCGTTGATCACGCAGGTGCATCTGCGAAAGGATGAGGCGCTCTACCTCAATGACGGCATGTACGGCAGTTTTATCGAGGAGAAATACAACCTGCATCTGCCGATCCGGCCGGTCGCGACGCGGGAGTTTGCCACGGAGTGTCAGGACTACACCTTGTATGGGCCGACCTGTGATTCTCTGGATATTTTTCCGAGAACCGTCAGTCTTCCGGTCGACCTGAAGGAGGGTGACTGGATTGAGTTCGACCGAATCGGCGCCTATGGCGCAGCGTGCCGCACTCACTTTAACGGCTTCTTCGCCGACACCTTTGTTGAAGTGACCTCTAACTTCGGGGGATGAAGATCCACTGGATCAGCCGCTCAGCGGTATATAACCCCGGCTCTTAATCGGCGCCTTACATGCAAGCGCTGACACCATCAGGAAAATTATGAACCACGTTATCAGAATTAGTGAGACCGGCGGACCTGAGGTCATGCAATGGGAGACCCAGGAGGTCGCGAGCCCTGGTCCGTCAGAGATCCTGTTGAGACAGACCGCAGTCGGGCTTAACTATATCGATGTGTATTTCAGGACCGGCGTTTATCCCGCACCCCAGTTGCCGTTTACGCCAGGACTCGAGGGGGCCGGAGTCGTCGAAGCTGTGGGGGAAGGGGTCACCGATCTCGCTCCTGGTGATCACGTCGGTTATGCAGCCCAGCCGCTGGGTGCGTACGCCGAGTCTCGGCTGATTCCGGCAGACCGGGTAGTGCGCCTGCCGGACGGCATTGAAGACCGGGTGGCGGCCGCCATGATGCTGAAGGGCATGACCGTACAGTACCTCCTGCGAAGCACCGTTGCCCTTAAGGCCGGGGACACAATTCTGTTCCATGCGGCAGCCGGCGGGGTGGGATTGATCGCCTGCCAGTGGGCCAAGCACCTGGGCGTGACCATGATCGGGACGGTAGGCTCAGAAGAAAAAGCGGCGTTGGCGCAAGCGCATGGGTGCACTCACACAATCCTCTACAACGAAGAAAACTTTGTTGAGCGCGTTCAGGAACTTACCGGCGGCAGGGGAGTCGATGCGGTTTATGACTCGGTCGGCCGGGATACCTTCCATCAGAGTCTTGACTGTCTCAGGATGCGCGGAACGCTGGTGCTGTTCGGGCAAAGTTCCGGCAAGGTGGAGCCTTTTGATCCGGCAGTTCTGTCAGGCAAGGGTTCGCTTTTTCTGACACGACCCACGCTCTTTAACTACACCGCGAGCCGAGAGGACCTGCTTCATTGTGCGACAGAACTTTTTGATGTTCTGCAAAGCGGAGCCGTGAAGGCAGATATCAATCAGGAATATCCGCTGAGCGAGGCGCAGCAGGCGCATAAGGACCTCGAGGCCAGAAAGACCACAGGAGCGACGCTGCTGTTGCCGTAGGCAATCTTTTTAGTGGTGTAAAGTTCAGGTATGAATCTGCCAGACGCAATCCGGAAGGTCTCTCGCGGCCAAGATCTTGGCCGAGAGGAGATGGGGCAGGTGATGCGTATCATCATGAGTGGTGATGCCACCCCCGCCCAGATCGGCGCTGTATTGACAGCTCTGCATATCAAGGGAGAAACGGTTGAAGAACTGACCGGTGCGGCGACGGTGATGCGTGAATTTGCCGCCAGCGTCAGTGTCCAGGCAGATCAGGTGGCCGATTCTGTCGGCACGGGAGGCGATGGCGCGAGTCTTTTTAACGTATCCACGGCTTCGGCTCTGGTGGCTTGCGCCGCCGGAGCCGTTATGGCCAAACACGGCAACCGCGCCGCGACCGGAAAGTCCGGCAGTGCCGATGTGCTGGAAGCGGCCGGCGTCAATATCACGCTTTCTCCAGAGCAGGTTGCCAAAACCATTGACGCAGTGGGCATCGGCTTTATGTTTGCGCCGACACACCACGGCGCCACCCGGCACGCGGTTGGCCCGCGGCGTGAGATTGGGGTTCGAACCTTGTTCAATCTTCTGGGCCCTCTGACCAATCCGGCGGGCGCTCGCTGGCAATTGGTTGGGGTCTTCGACCGAGCGTGGGTGCATCCTCTGGCTGAAGCATTCTTAAGTCTGGGAAGCGTTCACACGCTGGTGGTGTGTTCGGACGACGGGCTGGATGAAATCAGTATCGCATCAGATACGCACGCCTCAGAGCTTCGCGATGGCGTGATCACCGATTACACCATCACACCAGAGCAGTTTGGGATCGAACGCCAATCACTTGAGCCCCTGGTGGTCGGTGACGCCGATGAGAGTTTCTCGATGATTCAGGGGGTTTTGAATGGCGAGTCCGGACCGGCGAGTGATATGGTGGTCTTGAACGCAGGCGCGACAATCTATGCGGCGGACCTTGTCGGGTCGCTTGCCGATGGCGTGGAGCGGGCGAGAGAAATCCTCTCCAACAAATCCGGCGCGGCCAAACTTGAGGAACTCGCCTCTTATACCCAACAGTTTTCTGACTCAGACTGATCAGGAGCCCTAAGCGATGCAGACAATCTTTGTGCAGGTCAAGTGTGAGTTGGGGCAGGCGTATCAGGTGGCGCAGTCACTCGTCGATGTTGATGGGGTATCCGAAGTATTCTCGATCTCCGGCCCCTATGATCTGTTGGCAAAGTGCTATGTTGGCGACGGCGACGATGTGGGTCACTTCGTCAATCAGCGGGTTCAGGTGTTGGATGGCATCCGGGATACGCAGACGATTATTGCTTTTAACGCCTTTAGCTGACTTTTGCGATTCGGCGATCTTTAGATCCACGGAGCATAAAAAAAGGCCGGCTTAGCCGGCCTTTTGTTTGAACTCAGAAGAGCACTTACTGAGACTGCGCCACCATATGGTCGACGGCCGCCTTGACTTCATCATCAGAGAGCGACATGTTGCCGCCCTTGGCAGGCATGACACCCGCTTGGCCCTGCAGGCCCTGAATCGCGTTCGTGTAAAGCGTCTCGTTACCCTGCGCGATGCGCTCGGCCCAGGCCCCCGCGTCACCGACACGCGGGGCACCGGCAATACCTGCCGCATGGCACGCCATGCAGGCGCTCTGATAAACACCCGCGCCATCGATTGCAACAGCGGCCACCTGGACCGTCTCGGCTTGCGCCGCTTCGTCACCAGCGACGCTGATCTGCCCTACGGGCTGAAGCGCGTTCTTGTTGCCCGCTTCGGCCATCGCGTTGCGTCCATCACGGACTTGATCAGTAATCGTGCCTGCATTGAGGTTTCCAAGAAGAATCAGGAACAGGGTCAAAACGACACCTAGCACAAGGAAGATAGAAAAACTCTTGATAAACTTTTGATCACTCATACTGCTTGACATGCAGGGATCCTCCGTAAAGCAATTCAGAAAAGGGTAAGACGAATCGAAAAATTTGCTGGCCGGATTATACTGAAATTTGACCCAAAAGCGCGTCGATTGCCCGCATCGGACGGATCTCTGTGTGACAGAGCTCATGGCGAACCCAATCAGAACCAGGACACTAGGAAAGGCCCGATCGGTACTTCATTTGCCGAGTGCCCTCGCTCGCCTCCATCGTGAGACGAGCGTGGGGGAGGAGAGGGCAGTCTGCCTCGCTCCCAGTCCTTCGCAGGCATGGACGCAGGAGCGGGCGCAGGATCTGATCGTTGGCGCGGGATTTGAACTGATAGGATCCTGTAGCCTGAATCAGGGGGCGGTAATGACGCGGATCAGGCGCATCCAGAGCCTGCCGGACTCGGTGGGGCCCCGGATGCAGGTGCTCATCGTGGGCCTGAATCCGAGCCCGTATTCCGCGGACTCGGGTATTCCCTATGGTCGGCCGGGAAACCGGTTCTGGCCTGCCGCGCTGGCGGCAGGACTCGTGAGTCTGGATCGCGACGTGGATCATGCGCTGGTTTCGCATCACGTAGGTTTTACTGACCTTGTAAGGCGAACCACCCGCCGGGCGGAGGAGGTAACCACGAGGGAGTACAGGACAGGATTCGATCGGATCTGCCGACTTGCAGAGTGGCTAAAACCCAAGGCGACATGCTTTGTCGGACTGAGCGCCTGGCGTCTGGTCGCGGATAAAAAAGCCGGCCCCGGTTGGCAGGAGCGACCCATTGGGCCGTCGCGGATTTATGTCATGCCGCATACTAGCGGTCTTAATGCGCATTCGCGGCTTGAGGATCTGACAGAACACCTTGCCAGGGTGAAACAGTTTTGCGGAGATTAAATCTCGCTTGTCGTTCGCATAGAGGGCACAACCTGTGGTGATCGGAATCAAAACCTATAAAGCTTCATTGAGAGTAACGTTCAGAACATCCACAGGGGAAGCATTCGATGAGCGCGTCGATATTGTGCTGGATGCGGACAGTAAGGAAGAGGCAAAAGCGCGGCTTGAGAATCTTGATGCCTCGGTCGAAGTAGGCGACATTCGAATCACTTCAGTGCATCACGTGGGACGGGGAGTTAAACCGGCTTAGCCTCTTGCGGCCGGCTAGGAATTTAACGCCAGTCAGTGAATAAAGTTATGCCAAAAATGACCAACGTGCTTGGCGCGCTATTGCTCGGCGCAGCAATTCTTGTGGCGGGTTGCGCTAAGCCCAAGCCCTGCGCCTGCGAAGTGCCGCGTGCGTGCTGCCGGGGATTGGTGCCGCAGTGCGCTGCCTGCGAAGAGGGTCTGACGCTCGAGGAGTGGTTTAAAAAGACCTGCCCTGACGGCGAGACCGATGCGCACTATGGCGGTTGGGATGAAGCGACTCAAAAAGACGTCTGGATTTGTGAAGACGAAGATCGAGAAAAAATTCAGATCTCGGAGTAGGATTTTCCCTCGAGTTGGCTGTGTACAATAACCGCGTGACGCGCAGCACCTATGCGCCCGTAGCTCAGCTGGATAGAGCGCTGCCCTCCGGAGGCAGAGGTCAGGGGTTCGAATCCCTTCGGGCGCGCCAAAATGTCAATCACTGTCGAATTGATGGGTAACTTCCAAGTTAAACCATGACCATAAACAGACTTCTCATAGTCTTTTTCAGCCTGCTGATCATCCTGCTCACGGCAACCATGGGTTGCCTGGTGTGGCTGTTCAATACGGAAGTCGCGATTACTGCGAGCTCTGAGCGTCGCTTTGAGTCTTACAAACTGGCAGACGAACTTCGCCAGAGCTCGGATGACTTAACCACGATGGCGCGGTTGTATGTCTCAACGGGAGACGAGCGATTCGCGATTCAGTTCCAGGAGATTCTCGATATTCGCTCAGGGAAAGCGGCGCGTCCGGATAATTATGATCGGGTGTATTGGGATCTCGTTATCAAAGACGGCAAGCGGCCGGAGGCCAGCGGGCAAGCCGTTTCTCTTGAGAGTCGAATGATAGAGGAGGGGTTTACGACGCTCGAATTCAGTAAGTTAAGTGAATCCCAGGAGCTGTCGGATGATCTGGTGCGGCTCGAAAGCATTGCGATGAACGCGGTGCGTGGCCGGTTTGACGATGGAACCGGTCAATTTAACCGCGCAGGAGAACCGGATTTTGAACTCGCCAGGCAGCTAATGTTCGGCAACGACTATCTCCGGGCAAAAGCGGCCATTATGGAGCCCATTAACGAATTTCTTGCCTTGCTGGACGAGCGTACGTCGGAAGAGGTGGTTCAATTAAGAGCACAAGGCCGTTTGATTTTGCAGATTGTCGTGGCGCTTTCCGGCCTCGCGATCCTGTTGAGTCTTGTGTCTATCCTGGCATTGAGAAGAAAAGTCTTGAGGCCTCTGTCGCTTGTGTCGGAAGCGACCCAACTCGTGAGTGACGGCCATTACGAACACCAGATTGATCATCATTCGAGCGACGAAGTCGGCAGATTGGTTGCGGCCTTTAACGCAATGGTCGACAAAACCCGCAAATTCGTTGCTGAAATGAATAACGCGAACACCACGCTTAAGCAGAACCAGCAGGACCTTCAGGAAGAGAAAAAGAAATCTGAAGAACTGCTGCTCAACATCCTACCGGGCGTGATTGCTGATCGATTACGTGACGGGGAAACCACCATCGCGGATGAGTTCCCCGAGGTCACTGTGATGTTTGCAGATCTCGTGAACTTCACGAAGTTATCGGAAGAGTTGGGTCCTTATGAATTGGTCAAATTGCTAAACGACATCTTTGCGATTTTTGATCGCAGGCTCGAGGAATTTGGCTTGGAGAAGATCAAGACGATCGGCGATTGCTATATGGTGGTGGCGGGAGTACCTGAGCCGGCGGCTGATCATGCGAGAAGGGTGTGCGAGTTTGCCTTTGCGATTCGCGAGGATTTTGCCCGGTTCGTCGCCACGCGCGGCATTGGCGTCGGCATGAGAATAGGCGCCCACTCAGGAACCGCCATTGCAGGCGTAGTCGGAACCAAGAAATTTGCCTATGATCTATGGGGCGATGTGGTCAACGTCGCAAGCCGGATGGAGTCTTCCGGAGAGTCAGGCGAGATTCATGTCTCCGAGGCCTTCATGGTCAGGTTGAAAGACCTTTACGAATTTGAAGCGCGCGGCAATATTGAGATCAAAGGCAAAGGACCAATGCAGACGTTTTTTGTCAGCGGTCGACGCTACGCTCGACAGTAAAACGCTGCGGAGGTTTTGATGGAGTCGGGCGTGCGGTTTTCCTATAACGCTTAAGGGAGCGACAAGATGAAAGTGGGGTTCATTGGATTGGGAAATGTGGGCGGCAAACTGTCCGGCTCACTGTTGCGTAATGAGATTGATTTGATGGTCCATGACCTTAACCAGGATCTCGTCAACGACTTCGTCTCCCGCGGTGCGGAGCGGGCTGACGGACCTGCGTCCATGATGCGGGGCTGTGACGTGGTTATTACCTGCCTGCCATCCCCTGCAGCATCAGCGGCGGTAATGGATGAGATGCTGCCTGAGGTAAAGGAAGGCAAGATCTGGATGGAGATGTCCACAACCGATGAGGCTGAGGTTAAGCGTCTAGGTGCCTTGGTGATGGAGCGGGGCGGGGCCGCGGTGGATTGCCCGGTGTCGGGCGGCTGTCATCGCGCTGCTACGGGGAACATTTCGATTCTGGCGGGCTGCGATCGCAAAACCTTTGAAGAGATTGCGCCTTTTCTCAAAACCATGGGCCGTCGGATTCTGCATACGGGGGAACTGGGGTCTGCGTCGATTCTCAAGGTACTAACCAACTACCTCGCGACCGCCAATCTGGTCACCTGTTGTGAGGCCTTGGTCACGGCAAAAGCGGCTGGTATGGATCTCAACACTACTTACGAAGCAATGAAGATCTCCTCGGGGACGTCCTTTGTTCATGAAACCGAGAGCCAGGTCATTCTGAATGGCTCCCGGGATATCTCCTTCACAATGGACCTTGTAAAAAAAGATGTCGGCCTTTTTCAGGAAGTCGCCACAAGAAACAACGTTCCCTTGGAGATTGCCCCGATGTTGGTCGAAATTTTCAACGATGGCATTAAGCGTTTTGGGGAGCGAGAGCTTTCGCCCAATATCATCAAGCGCCTGGAAGAGGCGACCGGCCTTGAGATTCTCGCGCCAGGGTTTCCGGCGGAAATGCTGGATGATGAGCCGGAAGAGTCGGGATATGAGGTCATTCCACAAGGCCTGTAGTGCCTGATCCCGTCAAATGATCTTTACACCCAGGTCTCGGCAGTACGCGGACAGGCTCGAAGAAAGATACAGGGCCACATTGTCTGCCGAGCAGGCAGCGCAAACTGAGGAGATTGAGCCCGTTGGCGAGCCTGCCAGAATGACGAGACGTCAGGGTGCGTTGGCGGTGGCAGTTTTCTTTGGATTCTTCGGGCTGCTGGTGATCCCGCTGCTGTTCTGGCTGGGTATCATCAGTTGAGGTTCAAAGCATCCAGAATCAAGAATCAAGAAGCGAGCAATCACAGTAAAGAAAGCAAAAAGAGTAACAAGATGCTTTGGCGATTAGGTTTGTTGGGTTTTTTCGGTTATTCAATCTTCAGACTCTGGAGTAATGACTGGAGCCTCTCTTTGTTTTATCTCCATATGACTGGCGCATTTGCTTTCTGGGTAGGGCTGGGAGGAATAGTGATCTGTGGTATCGGGTGCGTCGTACTGCTCTCCAGAAACTCAGCCGGGCAATGCTCCTCTGCGACACAAAGAAGTAGCGGGGAGCACACTGACCGACTCGGCCGGGGCATTGCCGTCTTTATTGCGTGCTGCGTACTCTTGATCCTAGGTTTGGGCAGCTACGATCCCTCTTTCATTTTCCACTCGATGAATTGAAAAACTGCCGAGTCAGCGTCCGCTTGGGCGAGGACTAAGTGATAGCCGGCGGTCGGGACAAATAAGCCATTGCCGCCTGCGCCCCGCCTG
>Ga0181588_10000210_pt1 | contig 51157 bp, 48 predicted proteins | sample 071ome_26_FD_148607 | JGI IMG/M metagenome (GOLD analysis project Ga0181588, IMG submission 148607) | Coastal salt marsh microbial communities from the Groves Creek Marsh, Skidaway Island, Georgia - 071409BT metaG (spades assembly) | ecosystem: Environmental > Aquatic > Marine > Intertidal zone...
ACCGCTGAGCGTCGCCACCGTCGCTGTTCCACCATGCGGAACAGTTCTGCGTAGCGGGATACCCTGACGAGCATGTCCGTACAGTCGATCGAGCGAGCGTTTGCCGTGCTCCGAACCCTGGCCACCGGGTCGTTCGGAGTGACCGAGCTCGCAGAGCAGATCGATCTCCCGAAATCGACGGTCGCTCGACTCCTCTCTGCCCTTGAGGCGGAGGGAGCGGTCACCCAGGTTGAGCAGGGCGGCGAATACCGACTTGGCCAGGGTCTGCTCGACATTGCGGGCGCCACCGAACCAGGCCGCAACCTCGTCGCCACTGTCCGACCCTGGCTGCTTGCGCTCAGCGAGGATCTCGGCGAGGCCGCCGGCCTCAGCATCGTCCGTGATCGACACGTGTACTACCTCGACCATACCGTCCCCGAGACCGATGTGATGGTCCGCGACTGGACCGGCGAGACCCTTCCTCTCCAGTCGGTGCCGTCGGGAATGGCGATGCTGGCGGGCTGGTCCGACGCCGATCTCGACGACTTCCTCCGCCTTCCGCTCGAGGCGACCACCGCCTACACCCTCGTCGACCCTGAACAGGTCCGCGAACGCATCTCGACCGTCCGCAACCTGGGTTATGCGTGGGGGTACGAGGAGGGGGTCGACGGCATCAACTCCGTCGCGGTGGCGATCAGCGACGGTAAAGGACTCCCGATCGCGGCGTTGCACGTCCACGGACCCGCCTACCGATTCCCTGATCCCGAACGCACCCACGACATCGGCCTCCAGTTGGCCGACGCCGCTGCCGGCATCACCGAACAGCTGTCGGACTGATCAGTCCGCCGGGGCCGACGTCGAGAGGTCGTAGGAGGCAATAGTGCAGCTGACCGCGAAGATCGGGATCGGTTCCATGAAGTGCACCGTGCCCTGTGCCCCACCTGCTGCCGCGCTGACGGCGAGGAAGGTGCGGATCTCGAAGCCGCCCTGGCCCGCGTCGGCGTAGACCTGGAGATCGTCGTAGTCGAGCAGCGCATCGCGATCGTTGTCGCACCACTTCGCCATGAAGTCCTGGTCCCACTCCCAGTTGATCTTCCCGGAATCGGGGGTGGCGGGCCAGTGAGAGATCCCACCTGTGCCGATGATGGCGACCTTCTCCGGCACGGCATCGACGGCTCGCCGCAACGCTTCGCCGAACGCCCATGCCCGATGCAGAGGGGTGAGCGGAGGCCCCTGGCAATTGATGTTCACCGGGATCACCGGCAGATCGAAGCGCGGTGTGAGGAAACTCAGCGGCACTGCGATGCCGTGGTCGAAGAGCCACTCTTCTGCGTAGGCGATGTCGACCGTGTTCATCACCTCGGTGATGACTCGCTCGGACAGGTCTCGATCGCCCGGGGCCCGGAACCGCTCGATCCCGAGCCAACCCGGATCTTCGATCGGGCCGTCGTAGAAGTCGGCCATCCCGATGGCGAAGCTCGGCATGTTGTTCATGAAAAAGTTCGCGAAGTGCTCGGCGGCAATCACGATCACCGCCTCCGCGCCGCTCGCCTCGAGGTCGGCCCGCATGCCGTCGTACGCGCCATAGAAGGCATCGCGCACCTCTGGATCGGCGAGGTCCTTGCGGCCGCGGATACCCGGGGCGTGACTGCACACGCCAGCGTAGACGAGTGGCATTACACCACCTCGAGGGGTCGGGTCGTATCCATCACTCCACTCCTCCGTCCTGCCCGAGGGATTCGCTGTGGGCTCGGGTTCCCTCGTAGCCGGTGATGGCGTACACGCCCGCCCGCACGGGCCCGTGATCGTCGATGCCATCTCGCATGCGCTGGAGGTAGTCCTGCCACTCGATCTGATGGAAGGCGGCGAAGTGCATGAGGATCTGCCCGTTCACGCCGAGCACATAGAGCTTCCCGATATCGGGGGCCGTGAGCGCCTCGGCCTCCTCGTCGCTGAGCGCGTACGGCTCAAGCACGGCGCGCCGATCGGCGGTGTACGCCTCCTGCAACTGGGGGCTCCGGTTGAGCTCGTAGAGAAACTTCTGCACGTAATAGAGGCTCATGCTGACAGGTCCGGCACGGCGTGGGTGTCGAGGGCGATCGCGATGTTCTTCGTCTCCATGTAGAAGTCGAAGCTCCAGTCACCACCGTCGCGACCGATGCCACTGGCCTTGGTACCACCGAACGGGGTGGGCAGATGACGGACGTTCTGGGAGTTGACCCAGATCATTCCGGCTTCGAGTGCGTGACTGACCCGGTGGGCCCGGCCGACGTCGCTGGTCCACAGGTACCCGGCGAGGCCGTAGTCGACGTCGTTGGCGATGCGAACCGCATCGCGCTCGTCGGTGAACGGGATAGCAGTGAGCACAGGTCCGAAGATCTCCTCTTGGGCAATACGCATCTCGGTGCGACCGCCGGTGAACAGCATCGGTGACACCCAGTTACCGCCGTCGGGGGCGTCGGCCCACGGCGTGCCTTCGTGCACGGTGGCACCGTCATCCGCAGCGATGCTGCGATAACACTCGACCTTCTCGTGGTGGCGGGGGTGGATGAGTGGGCCGATCACCGACGACGGGTCGAGCGGGTGACCGACCGGGATGTGACGCATCTTTTCGACGAGGCGTCCGGTGAATTCGTCATAGATCGAATCCTGCACGAGCACACGACTCGAACTGGTGCAGCGCTCGCCGTTGAGGCTGTAGATCATGAAGGTGACGGCGTTGAGTGCTCGGTCGAGATCGGCGTCGTCGAAGACGATCACCGGGTTCTTGCCGCCGAGCTCGAAGTGCACGCGCTTCAGCGTCGGCGCGCCCTGTGCTTGGATCATCGAACCGGTGGACGACTCGCCGACGAATGCGATCGCCTTGATCAGCGGGTGCTCGGTGAGCGACGCGCCGGCGGACTCGCCCATTCCGTGCACGACGTTCAGCACCCCCGGCGGCAGACCCGCCTCGAGCGCGATCTCCGACAGGAGTTGTGCGGTGTAGGGCGACCATTCGGCCGGCTTGTGCACCACCGTGCAACCGGCGGCAAGCGCCGGGGCGATCTTCCAGGTGCTCAACATGAACGGTGTATTCCACGGTGTGATCACGCCGACGGGCCCGATCGGATGGCGAGTCGTGTAGTTGACGTGGTCGGCTGTCGGCAGCGACAGCCCGTCGGCAGCACCCGGCGCCCGGTCGGCGAAGAAGCGGAAATTGTCGGCTCCTCGCAGGGCAGCCGCCGACATGAACCGCATGGTCTGGCCGGTGTCGACGCACTCGGTGACGGCAATCTCGTGACGGCGTTCGACGATGAGGTCGGCCACGGCATGCAGGATCGCCTTGCGCTCGGTGCCGGAACGGCTGCGCCAGTCAAGGAACGCGTCGTGGGCCGCCTGCGCTGCGGCGTCGATGTCGACTGCGTCGCCTGCGGCGACCTCGCCGAGCACCCTCCCATCGATCGGCGAGTGGTTCGTGAACGTCTCGCCCGATCTGCTCAGCACCCGTCGACCCGCAATCAGGTGCGGCAATGGTTCGTCGGCGTAGCGACCCATCGCCGACTGGGCGAGAGCGAGGTTCTCCTCATAGGTGGTGGCGGAGCCCGCCATCAGTGCTCTCCTCGATCTCGCATCGCGGTGGCGACATGGTTGCGGTTGACCCGGAACTCGGCGTCGATTTCCTGCACCTCCAACGACCAGGCGATGTCGAGGGCATCCGACTCCCCCATCGTGTGGGCCTCGGCGGCGTCGAGAATCTCGTCGATGAACACCTTCTTGGTCTCGGCGTCACGGCCGGGGCCGAGACGGGCCACCATCGCAATCATGGCGTTGGCTGGATCGGCATCGCCCACCCGGTAGTGGTTACGAACGATCGCCCGGGTGCGGACACCACCGTGGGGGCCGATGCCGTTGGCGACCACGGCATCGTGCACGACACCGACGAGGGCATCGATGTCGTGGTGGTCGGCGACGTTGGCGGAGTACTCGATGATGACGTGCGGCACGGCATATGTTTAACATGTGTAGTATCTGCTCGCCAACGGCCCGCAGAGACTGAAACCACCCGGGGGATGGATGCGACTGCTGAGCTACTCGATCGACGGCGACCACGGCTTCGGCCTTCTCACCGCCGACCGTGCGGGCGTGATCGATCTCGGATGCCGCCTCGACGCTGAGGACCTCGGCGCGTTGCTTGCGGGCGAGGGTCTCGATGCAGCCCGTCCGTTCCTTGACCAGCCCGCCGATCACGCAGTGGCCGACATCGTCTTCGAGCGCCTGCTTCCCTCCCCCGGCAAGATCTTCTGCATCGGCGTCAACTACGGCGGCCGGGCCCAGGAGTACGACGATCCTGCCGACGCCGCATACCCGTCGGTGTTCGTGCGCTTCCCACCGTCCTTCACCGGGCACGAGCAGCCGGTGATCCGTCCACCCGAGAGCGAGCAACTCGACTACGAGGGCGAGATTGTCGTCGTCATCGGCCGCCACCCTGACGGGAAGGCGGGCCGCCGTATCCCGGTCGCCGATGCTCGATCCCATATCGCCGGCCTGACACTCGGCAACGAAGGCACGATCCGGGACTGGGTGCGGCACGCCAAGTTCAATGTCACCCAGGGAAAAAATTGGCCGAACACCGGCTCGATGGGGCCATGGCTGGTGCCGATCGACGAGGTGCCGCCATTCGACGAGCTGCGGATCCAGACCCACGTCAACGGCGAACTCCGTCAAGACGACAGTCCCGCCACGATGAAGTACTCCGTCGAGTACCAGATCCACTACCTGTCGACCTTCTGCGAGCTCCAGCCTGGCGATGTGATCTACACCGGCACGCCGACCGGCGCCGGCGCTCGCTTCGACCCACCGGTCTGGCTCGCACCCGGAGATGTCGTCGAGGTCTCGGTGCCCGAGATCGGCACGCTGCGAAATCCGGTCGCTGCCGAGTTCGACGGCCCGACCGACATCGTCCCACCGGAGAAGCAGTGAGCACCGAGCCACTCCCGATGCGCCCGTTCTCCGCGTCGCTGCCCATGGCCTTGCTGCTCGCCCGCGAGGCGACCATGCGGAGATTTCGGCCGTCACTCGCCGAACACGGCCTCACCGAGCAACAGTGGCGGGTGCTCCGAGCGCTCGCCTCAGCCGATCAGCCGATCGAGGTCTCCGTCCTGGCCGAACGCACGGCGCTGCTCGCACCCTCGGTCACCCGCATCGTCGCCCGTCTCGCCGACGACGGCATGATTCGCCGCGACACCGTCGTGGGCGACGCACGCCGATCGACGCTTGCCCTCACCACGAGAGGGCGGCGCCTCGTCACCCGCATTGCGCCGCAGTCCGAGGCGACCTACGCCGGGATCGAGGCTGCCTTCGGCGCCGACCGACTGGCCGCTCTGCTCGATGAGCTCGACGATCTCACCCTCGTGCTCGACGCCGTCGACGACGCCCGGGAGGCCTCGTGACCCTGACCATGAGTCCCGAGCAGGTCGTTGCCGAGGCAGCACTGCTCGACGAGGCCGAACGCACACGAACCCAGATACGCCAGACCACCTCCGTGTATCCCACCATGACGATGGACGACGCCTATGCGATCCAGAGCGCATGGCTCGACATCAAGGTCGAGCGCGGCGAGGCAGTCGTCGGCCACAAGATCGGGCTCACCTCGCGAGCGATGCAGACGGCGATGAAGATCGACACGCCCGACTCGGGCTTCCTCGCCGCCGACATGGTGTTCGAGCCGAACACCACCATCGACGCCGCTCGCTTCACCGACCCGAAGCTCGAGATCGAGCTTGCCTTCGTGCTCGCCACCGACCTCGCTGGCACCGACCTCACCATCGACGATGTACTCGACGCCACCGACTTCGTGACCCCCTCGATCGAACTGATCGCCGCCCGGTCGTTCCGGGTCGATGCCGAGACCGGACGCACCCGCACGGTCCTCGACACCATCAGCGACAACGCCGCCGACGCCGGCATCGTCTGCGGCGGACACCCGGTCGGTCCGCGAGAGGTCGATCTTCGATGGATCGGCGCCATGGGAAGCCGCAACGGCGTCATCGAGGAGACCGGCCTCGCCGGCGGTGTGCTCGGCCACCCGGCCACCGGCATCATCTGGCTGGCCCGCCGCTACGCCGAACAGGGTCTCTCGCTCGAAGCGGGCCAGACGATCCTCGCTGGCTCCTTCACCCGCCCGATCGACATCGCGGCCGGGGATGAGTTTCACTTCGACTTCGGCGACCTCGGCTCGTTCGGACTGGAATTCTCATGAGCAGCGACGACCACAAGCGGGGCTACCACCAGGAGCGTGGCGAGACGCCACCACCCCCGAGCGGCTGCCCGGTGCACCAGACATGGAGTCCACTGAACGACGACTATCTCGCCGACCCGTACGAGATCGCCACCCAGCTTCAGGCCGATCACCCGACCTTCTACTCCCAGCAGCTCAACTATCTCGTCGTCACCGAGATGGACGAGATCGATCGCATCTTCACCGACCACGAAACCTTCGCCTCGGTCAATGTGCAGGACCCCGTCTTCCCACTGAGCGCCGAGGCGCAAGACGTGTTGGCGGTGCCGGACTACAACCCGATCGCGGTGATGTCGAACCGCCCTGAACCCGACCACGGCCGCATCCGCCACTTCACACGCCAAGGGTTCAGCAACCGGAGGATCCAGACCCTCGAGCCGTACATCCGCCGCCGCAGCAACGAGCTGATCGACACCATGATGGAGGCCGGTTCGCCGGCTGAATTCGTCGAGGCGTTCGGCTTCCCGCTTCCCGGCGAGACCGTCTTCCGCTTCATCGGCTTCCCGGAGACCGACGACGATCAACTGAAGGTCTGGTGCGCAGAGCGCAAGGGCTTCTCATGGGGCAAACCCACCGGAGCAGAACAGGCCCGTATCGCTGCGGACATGGTGAGCTACTGGCGCTACTGCCGGGAGTTCGTCGCCCAGAAGCGCGAACACCGGGGCGACGATCTCGCATCGGAGTTGATCACTGCCCACGAGAACCACCCCGACGACCTGACCTACCGAGAGGTCGAGTCGATCATCTACGGCCTCTCGTTCGCCGGCCACGAGGCCGTCACCGCCCTCATCTGCAACACCCTCCAGTGTCTGCTCCCCCGTCGCGACCAGTGGGAACAGATCTGCAACGACCCGTCACTCATTCCGAATGCGATCGAGGAGGTGCTGCGGTTCAACTCGTCACAGATCTCGTGGCGCCGAATCACCACGACGGACACGACGGTCGGCGGCTTCGACGTCCCGGCGGGCACCGGGATCTTCCTCAACTTCGCCTCGGCCCATCGCCAGACCGACATCTGGGACGATCCCGACACCTTCGATATCCACCGCCCCAACGCCAACCGCCACATTGCGTTCGGCAAGGGCGTGCACTTCTGCCTCGGGGCCAAATTCGCGAAGTTCGAGACGGGACTCATGCTCGAGGTGCTGGCCGAGCGCCTGCCCTCGCTGCGACTCGTCGAGCAGGAGTTCGACTACTTCCCGAACATCACGTTCCGGGGCCCCGAACAGCTGCACCTAGCCTGGGACTGACATGAGCGTTCCCGCCGATCACATCGTCAACGAGCTGCGTGCCGCGCTCGACGACAACGCCGTCCTGACGGGCAGCGACGCCGACCCCTTCCTGCTCGACCCCCGAAACCTCCGCACGGCGGACGCCGCCGTCGTCGTCCGGCCGGCCGACACCGCCGGTGTGGCGGCCACCGTGCGGATCTGCGCCGCCCACAATGTGGCGATCGTCCCCCAGGGTGGCAACACCGGCCTGTCGTACGGCACCGAATCCCCGACCGATCGACCATCGATCGTGTTGTCACTCGCCCGCCTCAACCAGATCGAGTCCGTCGACCCTGATCGCTGGACAATCACGGCTCAGGCCGGTGTCACGATCGAAGCGGTCCAGCAGGCCGCCCACGCCGCAGGCCGCAAGTTCGCCCCCGACTGGGGAGCTCGCGGCTCGGCGACGGTCGGCGGCGCCATCGCCACCGACGCTGGCGGTAACAACGTGGTCCGCTACGGCAACATGCGCGACAACGTCATGGGAATCGAGGCCGTGCTCGCCGACGGGTCGATCTGGGATGCACGCCGCGCCCTCGTGAAGGACTCGTCGGGCTACGACCTCAAGCACCTCTTCATCGGCGGCGAAGGCACCCTCGGCATCGTCACCTCGGCGGTGCTCAAGCTCGTGCCGGCCACACCCCACGAGACATCGCTGCTCGCAGCCATTCCCGGTCTCGATGCACTCCGCCCTCTCCTTGAACTCGCCCACGTGCACGCACCGGGTCTCGTCTCGGCGTTTGAACTGCTCCCCGACGTGGCCATCGACCGGGTGGTCGAGATCAGCGACGCCACCAAGCCGATCGATGCCGGCACCGAGTATTACGCCCTCGTCAAGCTCGCATCGTCCAAACCGGTCGACGACGAGATCGCGGCCTTCCTGACGGCCGGGGCCGAGGCCGGCCACGTGCTCGATGCGGTCGTGGCCGGCACCCCGGAGCAGGAGACCAACCTCTGGTTCCTGCGAGACCACGCCCCGCCCACCTCGTGCTTCATCGAACACCAGGAACACGGGCTCAAGCTCGACACCGCCGTCCCTGTGGACCGCATCCAGGACTTCGTGCAATCGGTGCTCGACGCCGCGGCCGAGATCGCGCCCATGGCCCTCGCCTACGGCTTCGGCCACGTCGGCGATGGCAACCTCCACATGATGATCCTCCCGATCACCGACGAGGCGGTCGAGCCATGGCTCGCTGTGCGTGACGCCGTGTCCGACAAGGTCGACGAGCTGGTCTTCGGTCTCGAAGGCACCCTCTCGGCCGAGCACGGCGTGGGCCTGCTGCTCCGGGATCGGGTCGGCCCGCAGAAGACCGGCCTCGAGTGGCAGATGATGCGTGCGGTGAAGGCGGCCCTCGACCCGACCGACCTCTTCAACCCCGGCAAGATGATCCCGCCAACTCAGGCCTCTGCATTGATTGTTGACAATCTCGTCGACAATCGAGAACCTAGGACTCCGCGCACATAGGGGACCCCGTGACCACCGCAGACGCCAGCAAGCCCGCCTCATCGTTCACGACCGAACTGAACACGGGCGCGACCATCTCGTTCGACAACCCGGGAGACACCGACCGCGCCACCCGAGGCCTGATCGCCCAGCTCGACCCTGGTCGGATCACCGTCGGCGACCACGTTGTCTACGACGTCGCCGACCACGCCTTCGTGACGGAGGGCGACGCGCCCGACACCGTGCACCCGAGTCTCTGGCGCCAGGCCGGCCTCAACTACAACCACGGGCTCTTCGAGGTGGCCGATGGCGTCTGGCAGGTGCGTGGCTACGACGTCGCGAACATTACCTTCATGGCCGGCACCGACGGCTGGCTGGTCATCGATCCGCTCACGAACGCTCCCACCGCCGCAGCCGCGCTCGAGCTCGCCAACCGAACGCTCGGCGAACGCCCGGTCACATCGATCATCTACACGCACTCACACGTCGACCACTTCGGCGGCGTGTTCGGCGTCGTCAGACGTGAGGCGGTCGAGCGCGGCGACGTTCCGATCGTCGCGCCTGACAAGTTCCTCGAAGAAGTCATCGGCGAGTTCGTGATCGCCGGCCCGATCATGGGCCGCCGGGCGGCCTACCAGTTCGGCCCGCTTCTGCCACCGGGCCCGCAGGGCCACGTCGACTGCGGACTCGGCTCAGCCATGGGCAAGGCCGGCTCTGACCTCCTTGCCCCAACACACCTCATCACCCACACCGGGCAGCGGATGACGCTCAGCGGGATCAAGGTCGAATTCCAGATGACGCCCGATGCCGAGGCGCCGGCGGAGATGAACTTCTTCTTCCCCGAGAAGCGCCTCTTGTGCATGGCGGAGAACTGCACACACACCCTCCACAACCTCTATCCGATCCGGGGCGCGCAGACCCGCAACGCCCTGGCGTGGAGCAAGTACATCCAGGAAGCACTGGAGCTCTGGGGCGACCAGACCGACGTCATGTTCGCCAGCCACCACTGGCCGCGCTTCGGCCAAGAGGACGTGAAGGCATTCCTTGCCATGCAGCGCGACGTCTATCGCTGGATGCACGACCAGACGATGCGGCTCGCCAATCAAGGCTACGTCCCGACCGAGATTGCCGAGGCGCTCACACTGCCGCCAGAATTCGATCAGTCGCACGTGAGGGGGTACTACGGCACCGTCTCGCACAACGTCCGCTCGGTCTACAACCGCTACCTCGGCTGGTACGACGGCAACCCCGCGCACCTCAACCCGCTCCCTCCGATCGAAGCCGGCACCAACTACGTTGAGTTCATGGGTGGCGCCGACGAGGTGCTCCGAAGGGCTCAGGAGTGCTTTGACCGCGGCGAGTACCGCTGGGTCGCGCAAGTGGTGAACCACGTGGTGTTCGCGGACCCGACCAACCAAGCGGCACGACATCTGCAGGCCGACGCACTCGAACAGATGGGTTACCAATCCGAGTCTGCCACGTGGCGGAACGCCTACCTAATGGGCGCGAAGGAACTGCGGGAGGGCTCACCGAAGCAAGGCCGCATCCCGACCCGTGACATGTCGCAGGCGATGCAGGCCGAACACCTCATCGACCTGATCGGCGTGCGCTACGACCCCGCGGCGTTCGGATACGCCCCCTTAACGATCAACCTGCACGTCACCGACCTCGATGAACACCACGTCCTAGGGATCGGACGATCCGCGATCCATCATCGAGCAGGAGCGGTCGACTCCGGCGCCGACGCCGTGTTGCGGATCGACCGGGCGAGCCTGATCCGGCTGCTCGCCAACACCTCGACCGCCGACGGTCTCGACATTGACGGCAATGCGGAGGCCGTTCGGCAGTTTTTCCGAACGCTCACCGTCTTCACGTCGCCGGCTCTGATCGAGCCGTGACCGCCCGGGAGCTGAGCACGGCCGAGGCAATCGTCGCTTCGCTCGTCGCCCACGGCGTCGACACCGTGTTCGGCATCCCCGGCGCCCACACCTACGCCCTCGTCGACGCGATCGCCCGCGAGCCGTCCATCAAGTTCGTCACCACCCGTCACGAGCAGGGCGCGGCGTACATGGCACTCGGGTATGCCATCTCGACCGGCCGTACGGGCGTGTTCACGGTCGTACCCGGCCCGGGGATCCTCAACACGACGGCGGCGATCGCGACTGCGATCGCCGGCAACGCCCCGGTCCTCGGCATCACTGCGAATGTGATGTCGTTCAACATCGGCAAGGGCCGGGGCCAGCTCCACGAGCTACCCGACCAGTTGGCCACGCTTCGCTCCCTCACGAAGCACAGCGAACGGATCCCTGACGCGGCCGCAGCCCCCGCCATGGTCGCCGACGCATTCCGTTCCATGCACACCGGCAATCCGGGCCCCGCCACGCTGGAGGTGGCCTGGGACCACCTCGGTGCCCGCGGGCTGGTCGACCTCGATGTCGACCGCTCCGTCCCCGAGCCACCGACCGCCGACCCGGCCGCGATCACCGCTGCCGCCGATCTCATCGTCGCGGCGGAGAACCCGTTGATCATTGTCGGGGCCGGCGCGCAGCATGCGAGCACCGAGGTCCTCGGGCTCGCCGAACTCCTGCAGGCACCGGTCACCTCGCACCGGTCCGGGAAGGGTGTCGTCGACGATCGGCTCGCGCTCGGGCTCCGCTCAGCCGATGCGTGGCAGCACTGGCCCGACGTCGACCTCGTGATCGGGATCGGCAGCCGGCTCGAACTGCTCGGCTTCCGCTGGGGTGGCCACCCAACCGACCGTCAGACCGTACGGATCGAGATCGACGAGGCTGAGCTGGAGCGAACGCCGGCGACGGTCGGCATCCTCGCCGACTCGGCGGAGGGCACCGCCACACTCACAGCAGCGCTGCGCGAGCGGATCGAGCCCCGCTCCGACCGATCAGCCCAGTTCGAGGCCTGCCTCCGTGATGCGGAAGCTGCCATCAGCGAGGTGATGCCGTACATCGACTACCTGCGAGCGATCCGCGCTGCACTCCCGGAGGACGGCTTCTTCGTCGACGAGATCACGCAGATCGGCTTCACCGCCCGGTTCGCCTTCCCGACCTACCAGCCCCGCTCCTATGTGTCGTGCGGCTACCAGGACAACCTCGGCTTCGGCTTCCACACGGCGCTCGGCGTCAAGGTCGCGAACCCCGACCGGCCAGTTGTCGCCGTGAGCGGCGACGGCGGATTCATGTTCGGCGTCCAGGAACTCGCTACTGCGGTGCAGCACGGGATCAGCCTCGTCGTCGTGCTCTTCGACAACGGTGGATACGGCAACGTCCGGCGGGACCAGCAGGTTCAGTACGAGGGTCGTGTACTCGGCTCGGAGCTCACGAACCCCGATTTCGTCGCGCTCGCTCACGCGTTCGGGGCTCGGGCCGACCAAGTCGCGACTCCCGCCGACCTCAAAGTGGCCGTCGAGAAGGCAGTCGTCCACGCCGGCCCGTCCTTGATCCATGTCCCGATCGACCCCGCCGACGAGGTCAGTCCGTGGCCCCACTACATGCCCGCCGGTCGCCCGGCAGACCGGCTGACAAAAGACTGAAGGTGGCCCACTTCGGTGGATCAGACACTTCCGCACCTGACAGAATGTGTCTGACGGTGGGTCAGCGCTGGAGCTGTTGCTCAAGCTTGTGGAGCCACTCGTAGCAGCCCGTCACCTGCCGAACGGAGCTGTTGGGTTCGCGTCCCTCGCGGATGGCGGCGATGAACTCGCGATCCTGGAGTTCGATCCCGTTCATGGAGACGTCGACGTTAGACACATCGATCACCTCGTCGCGACCGGTGACCAGGTCGTCGTAGCGGGCGATGTAGGTGCCGGTGTCGCCGATGTAACGGAAGAACGTGCCGAGGGGGCCGTCGTTGTTGAACGACAACGACAGGGTGAGGATCGCACCACCGCTGGTCTTCATCTGGATCGACATGTCCATCGCGATCCCGAGTTCAGGATGGTGCGGCCCTTCGAGCACGTTGGCTTCGACCACCGGATCGCCGGCTTGGTAGGCGAACAGATCGACCGTGTGCGCAGCGTGGTGCCAGAGCAGATGGTCGGTCCACGACCGGGGCTGGCCGAGCGCGTTGGTGTTCGTGCGCCGGAAGAAGTATGTCTGCACGTCCATCTGTTGGATGTTGAACTCGCCGGCGCGGATCTTGTTGTTGATCCACTGATGCGACGGGTTGAACCGGCGGGTGTGGCCGACCATCGCGACGAGGCCGGTCTCTTCCTGCTTCGCGAGCACGGCCTGGGCGTCGGCCCACGAGTCGGCGAGCGGTATCTCGACCTCGACGTGCTTCCCGGCGTCCATGCATGCGATCGACTGTGCGGCGTGCATCTGCGTGGGGGTGGCGAGGATGACGGCGTCGACTTCGTCGATCGCGAGTGCGTCGGCCAGGTCGGTGCCGTGGTGGGCGATTCCGTATTCCATGGCCACAGCGGCCGTCGCGTCCGCCGTGCGGCCGATCACCGAGACGACCTCAACATCGTCGATATTCTTCAACCCGTCGAGGTGCTTTCGGCCGAACGCGCCAGCGCCTGCAAGTGCAATCTTCATGTGCTCGATCCTCTCACTTGGTCGTGATGAATGTCGACAATCTTGTTGACATTTGCGACAATCGGTCGGTGAGCACTGGGATCCCCTGCATGATCATGCGCGGCGGCTCGTCAAAAGGCGCGTATTTCCGGCGCGAAGACCTGCCCGAAGACCCAGCCGAACGCGACGCCGTGCTGCGCCGGCTCATGGGATCGCCCGACGCTCGCCAGGTCGATGGCCTGGGTGGCGCGCACCCGCTCACGTCGAAGGTCGCCGTCGTCGCACCCTCCACCGACGACGATGCCGACGTCGACTACCTGTTCCTCCAGGTAGGCGTTGACAACGACGTGGTCTCCGACCGACAGAACTGCGGCAATCTCCTTGCCGGCGTCGCGCCATTCGCGATCGAGCGAACGCTCGTCGACGCGCCGGCCGACGGTGAAGCCCACGTGCGGATCCGAATGCTCAACACCGACTCGATCGCAACCGCCCGCCTCTCGATGGCCGGCGGCGCCCCGGTGTACGACGGCGACACGACGATTTCGGGCGTTCCGGGTACCGCCGCCGCCATTGCGCTCGACTTCCAAAACATCGCCGGCGGCTCGTCCGGGGCCTTGCTGCCGAGCGGCTCGGTTGCCGACGAGATCGAGGGCGTCGAGTGCACCCTCGTCGATAACGGCATGCCCGTGGTCGTGATGCGGGCCGCAGATCTCGGCGTTACCGGCTACGAGGACCGCGCCGAGCTCGAAGCCAACGAGGCTTTGCGCACAGTGCTGGAAAAGATCCGCCTCCAGGCCGGCGAACTCATGGGGCTCGGTGACGTCAGCAACAGCACAGTGCCAAAACTCGCGATGGTGGCGGCGCCGCGGGACGGCGGCAACATCTGCACCCGCACATTCATCCCTCATCGGTGCCACGACGCGATCGGCGTGTTCGGGGCCGTGTCGGTCGCCACCGCCGCGTTCCTCCCCGACTCGCCCGGCGCCAGCGTCCTCACCGCACCGACGGACGGTGTCGTGCGCCTCGAACACCCAACCGGCCACTTCGACGCCGTCATCGAGATCTCAAGCGGTGAAGACGGCATCGTCGATGTGCCCCGCGCCGGCATCATCCGTACCGCTCGCAAGCTCATGGACGGCATCGCCTTCCCGCGTCCGGAGTAGCGATGGCCACGACGAACCCGCCCCACGAGTTCCCGCTCGAACGCACAGTCCCCGGCCCGCGGCCGGAGGTGAGTTCGCCCAGCGCCTTCACACCCCCACCCCTCGCATGCGACGCTCACTGCCACGTGTTCGGACCGGCCGATCCTTTCCCGTTCTCGCCTCGCCGCACGTACACGCCGCCCGACTCAGGCGTCGACGATTTCTTCCGCCTCCAAGAAACTCTCGGCCTGAGCCGGGCCGTTTTCGTCCAGGCGAGCTGTCATGGGTCCGACAACTCGGCGATGGTCGACGCCATTCAGCGCGGCGAAGGACGGTTCGCCGGCGTGGCCATGATCGACCCGAGCTTCACTGACGCCGACCTCGACGAACTCCATGCGAGCCAGGTGCGCGGTATACGGTTCAACTTCGTCGCCCACCTTGGCGGCGCGCCCAACCTCGACGTGTTCTGGGAGCTTGTCCACCGTGTGGCGAAGCGCGAGTGGCACATCGTGCTCCACTTCGATGCGAAAGACTTCGGTGAGTACGCACCCGTCCTCGACGCGATGCCCGTGCCGTACATCATCGACCACATGGCCCGAGTGCCCGCCGTCGACGGCGTCGATCAAGAACCGTTCCAGCGCTTACTCGAGCGGATCACCTCAGACGAGCGGTGCTGGGTGAAGATCAGCTGCGCCGAACGCCTAACCGAGGGAAAGACGTCGCCGTTCGACGACGTGGTGCCCTTCGCCCAGGCCTTAATCGATGCGGCACCTGATCGGTTGCTCTGGGGCACGGATTGGCCGCACCCGAACCTGACTGAAATGCCCGACGAAGGCGAACTTCTCGACCTCCTCACCTGTTTCGCGCCGGACAAGGCGGTGCGCAACCGTATCCTCGTCGACAACCCCCAAGTTCTCTATACCTTTTCCTGATCATGAGTCGCGCCGACAACATCACCGACGTCCTTCGCAAGGAAATCCTCACGGGCCGCTTCGAGCCCGGCGACCGGCTGCTCGAGGTCGCGCTGAGCGAGCAGTACTCGGTGGGCCGGGCTGCGATTCGTTCCGCGCTGGTGGAGCTGACGTCGGAGGGTCTCGTCGAACGAGAGGCCAACCGAGGTGCGACGGTAAGGCGGATCTCGGTGGCTGAAGCCATCCAGATCAACCAGGCCCGCGCCGTGCTCGAGGGCCTGATTGCCGGCCAGGCCGCCCGCAACGCTTCCGCCGACGACCATGCCGAGCTGCGCCAGATCATCGCCGACATGGAAGCGGCGGTCGACGATGTCGGCGGTCAGGCCTACTCAGAGCTCAATGCCATTCTCCATCGCCGTCTCCGAGAGATGAGCGGGCACGACATTGCGGCTCAGCTGGTCGCCAACCTCCGCGACCGTTCGGCCCACCACCAGTATCGGCTTGCGCTCATGCCGGGCCGGCCCAGCGAGTCGCTCGGCCAGCACCGCGCCATCGTTGATGCCGTGGTAGGGGGCGACGAGCCCGGTGCAACCCAAGCGATGCACGACCACCTGATGTCGGTCATCGACGTGCTTTCGCGCTGGGGCGACGCACCCCGCTAGTCGGGAAGGTCCGGCGTCCCGTCGGCGAGGACGGTGTCGAGGCTCTCCACGGTTGCTCGGGTCATCGACGACGGAACGCCGAGCTCTTCGAGAAGCAGCACTGCGGCGGCCATCTCGTCTCGCCGCCGCCGAGCGTGCGGACCCGTACCCTCGATCATCCGGCGGATGAAGGCTTCGTCGGCATCGGCGAGCTGGCGCATCACGTTCTGCCACGTCTCGAAAGCAAGCCCGGCCTCGTGGGCACCCCGCATCGACTCGATCAGCAAGGCCGCCACGCCCTTTACCACCACGCTGCGCAGCAGCTTGCGCGTCGCAGCCTCGCCGGGCCCGGACCCGACCGCTTCGATCGATGCTCCGAACGGTTCGAGCGCAGCAACGAAGGCGTCAGCGCCGGGCCCCGAGGCCAGCATCGGGGTGTGAATGCCCTTGCCCGGAACAGTGCTCATCAGCGCCACGTCCACGAACAGGAGCTCGGCTCCCGCGGCCACCTTGGCGAGCTCGCACTTGAACCCAGGTGCCGACGACGAGAAGTCGGCGTAGACGGAGCCCGCCGGGATTGCCTCTATCGCTTGTCGCACCGCCACACCGGCGTCGGTCCCAGCGATCAGCGCCAAAACGAGCTCGGCTGATTCGACAGCCTCTGCAGCCGCCGCGACCCGAGACACACCAGGCGGTGTCGCTACATCGGCCGGGTCGAAGCCGCTGACGTCAGCTCCCGCCTCGGCCAGATCGCGGCTGATCTCGGATCCGGCTTCGCCCAGACCGAAGACGGCGATCTTCGTCAGTCGAGAGTCTCGACCCACTCGACACCCTGCGCGATCAGCTGGTCGCGCAGGCCATAGAAATCGAGGCCCAGCTCGCCAGCCTCGAGCTTCCTGCGGCTGGCCTCCTCCTTCTCGAGCCGGGCCTGCGACTGCTCGAGCGCCCACGCAGCTTCGGCACGAGCGACCACCACGACACCGTCGTCGTCGGCACAGACGACGTCGCCGGGGTTGACCAGTTCTTCGCCGATACGGATCGGAACGTTGACCGACCCTGGTGTGTTCTTGACCGTCCCTTGACACGAGACGTGTTGCGACCAGACGGGGAACCCCATCTCGCGCAGGTCGGCGGTGTCGCGAACGCCCGCATCGGTGACGAGCCCACGCACGCCGCGCGCCATGACCGAGGTGGCCAGTAGGTCGCCAAAGCCACCGTGGGTGGACGGGGCCGTATGGGCGACGACCATGACATCGCCAGGCCGACATTGCTCGACCGCGGCGTGGATCATCCCGTTGTCGCCCGGGTGGCACAGCACGGTGACAGCGGTGCCGGCAACTCGCACGTCGGTCTGGATCGGCGTGATGTCGGCGCCGAGGTAGCCGCGGCGACCCATCGCCTCGTGAACCGTCGCCGTTCCGATCGGAGCGAGGGCATCGACGAGCTCAAGAGGCGTCCGTTCGATCGTCGTGACGACGACGTGGCGAGGGCCGTGGGCGTTGGTCATGTCAGCTCCCGAGCCGAGGGTAGACGCGCCGGACGTTCGACTCGAAGATCGCCGCGCGGTCACCATCGGCCAGGTCGGCCGTGTCGACGTAGATCTTCGTGTCGTCGTAGTAGTTGCCCGTATCGGGATCGACGCCTCGCACTGCGCCGACCATCTCCGACGCGAAGAGCACGTTAGACGCCGGGACCACGTCGACGAGCAGATCGATCCCGGGCTGGTGGTAGACGCAGGTGTCGAACCAGATGTGGTCCATCAGGCCGGCGAAATCCCAGCCCTGGTCCTGGGCCATGCCCTTGAAACGACCCCAGTGATACGGAATGGCACCGCCGCCGTGCGGGATCACCCACCGCAGACCCGGGAAATCCTTCATGAAGCCCGACGTGAGGGCTTGAACGAACGCAGTGGTGTCGGCACCGAGGTAGTGCGACCCGGTGGTCCAGAAGTGCTCGTTGCACGACGTCGAGACGTGGATCATTCCCGGCACGTCGAGCTCCTGCATGGCCTCCCACAGCGGCCACCAGTACCGGTCCCACAACGGCGGTCCGTTCCAGTGACCCCCTGACGGATCGGGGTTCACGTTGCAGCCGATGAAGCCCATCTCCTCGACACAGCGCCGCAATTCGCGAACGGACGAGTCGATCGACACGCCCGGCGACTGCGGTAGCTGGCAGACCGGCGCGAAGTTGTTCGGGTAGAGGTCGCAGCAACGGCGGATGAGTTCGTTCGCATGCTCGGACCAGAACCGCGACGTGGACTCGTTGCCGATGTGATGCCCCATACGACTCGCCTGGGGCGAGAAGATCGTCATGTCGGTGCCCCGCTCACGCTGGAACCTGAGCTGATTGGGCTCGAGCGACTCGCGGATCTGGTCGTCGGAGACCTCGATGGCGCCCTTCTCGCCCACGAGCAGTGGATCGGCCTCGACGGCCGCGATCTGGGCGTCTCGCCACGCCCTCACCGGTGGCGGGGTAGTGGTGTAATGGCCGTGGCAGTCGATGATCACAAGGTCCCTAAAAGATTGTCGACAATCGTGTCGACAGTTTGCCATACTCGCACCCGAGACCACACAGGAGGTCCTCGAATGGCGATCGAGAAGCCATACCTCGATATCCCCGGCACCACGGTGTTCGATGCCGACCAGGCTCGGATCGGCTACCACCTCAACCAGATGGCGATGTCTCTCATGCACGAGGAGAACCGCAAACGGTTCAAGGCCGATGAACGCGCCTATCTCGACGAGTGGCCGATGACCGAAGACCAGAAGCAGGCCGTCATCGATCGCGACTTCAACCGCATCCTCGACCTCGGCGGCAACATCTACTTCGTCGCCAAGATCGGGGCGACCGACGGCCAGAGCTACGTCGAGATCGTCTCGTCGATGACCGAGAACGACGCGGCCGGGCACGCCGAGATGCTGGTCAACGGCGGGCGACCGATCGAAGGCAACCGCTACCAGCACGAATGGGATGCACGGCCATGAGCGCCCGCATCTCCGCCAGCTGCTTCATGTCGCACGTCCCTGCGATCGGAGCCGCGATCGACAAGGGCCTCGGCGGCGAGCCCTACTGGCAGCCGCTCTTCGAGGGGATCGGTCCCGCCCGTCGATGGATTGAGGACAACCCGCCCGACGTCGTGTTCCTCGTCTACAACGACCACGGCAACGCGTTCAGCATGCAGATGATCCCCACGTTTGCGCTTGGCATGGCCGAGACCTACCAGCCTGCCGATGAGGGATGGGGCTCTCGCCCGGTGCCGATCGTCGAGGGCCATCCGGAACTCTCGGCCCACATCGCCCAGTCGGTCATCCCAGCCGGATTCGACCTCACGTTGGTCAACGAGATGACCGTCGACCACGGGCTCACCGTGCCGCTGTCGATGATGTTCGATCAGCCCGACGAATGGCCGTGCAAGGTCGTCCCGCTAGCGATCAACGTGGTGCAGCACCCCGCTCCCACCGGCCGGCGCTGTCTTGAGCTCGGCAAGGCCGTGCGGGCGGCGATCGAGTCGTACGACGAAGACCTCGACGTGCAGATCTGGGGCACGGGCGGCATGAGCCACCAGCTCCAGGGCGCCCGGGCAGGGCTCATTAACGCCGAGTTCGACCACAACTTCCTCGAGCGCATGATCAACGATCCCGAAGGCCTCGCCGACGTTCCCAACGTCGAGTACCTCCGCGAAGCCGGCTCCGAAGGCGTCGAGTTGGTGATGTGGCTCGTCGCTCGGGGCGCCCTCGCCGACTGCAACGGCGGCGGCTCCCCCACCGAGGTTCACCGGATGTACCACGTGCCAGCGAGCAATACAGCGGTCGGACAACTCATCCTCGAGAACGCCTGACCCGGTGACCGGCCTCGAGATCGCTGCCGTCCTGGCACTGGTCGCTGCGGGCGCCATGGTTCAGGGCTGCGTGGGCATCGGGCTGGGTCTCGTCGCCGCTCCCGGGCTGGTCGCGATCGATACGGCGTTCGCTCCGGGACCGATTCTGATCGTCGGGGTGGTGGTCGGGGCTCGGCACGTACTCGTCGAACACCCCCACGCCGATTGGCCGGCATTTCGCCATTGCGCCTTCGGACTTCCCGTCGGGCTCGGGGGCGCGCTCTTGGTGTTGGCGGTCGTCGACGGCCGCACAATGGCGATCCTGGTCGGAATCACGACGGCGGTGGCTGCACTCGCCATCCTTCTCAGCCGCCCCATCCGCCGAACGAAGACCGTCGAGGTCGCGGCTGGCGCGACCTGCACGTTCGCCGCGATCACCGCCGGCCTCCCCGGACCACCGCTCGTCGTCGCGTTCTCCGACATGAAACCGGGCACAATGCGGTTCACGGCATCGGCGTTCATCTCCTCGGTCGCGCTGGTCTCTTTCGTTGCGCTGCCGCTGTCAGGCAACTTCGGTCGCCAAGAACTCGAACTGCTTGGGCTCATGGTGCCTGGCGCGTTCATCGGCCTCGGCCTCGCCAGGGTCGTCCGGCCGGTTCTCGACCGGCCCTGGTTTCGCACCGTCGTGTTGTTGATCGCCATCGCAGGGGGTCTCGTGTTGGCGGGTCGGTCGTGGTGATCGCGGCGGAACTCCCGCCCCGCCGCATGGGTGAACGCGAGTTTGTCCTCTTGGTCGCCGCCCTGATGGGGACCGCTGCCTTCTCGATCGACACGATGATCCCCGCCTTCGCCGCGATTCGGGAGGCCTTCGACCTTGCGCCGGACTCGACGCAGACCTCCCTCACGATCACTCTCTTCTTCTTCGGGAACGGCATGGGGTTCTTCCTCTACGGTCCGCTCGCCGACAGTGTCGGGCGAAAGCGGGTTATCCACCTCAGCCTCGGCCTGTACGGGCTTGCGGCCCTCGCCGCGGCCCTGGCTCCGTCGCTCGGCGTCCTCTACGCCGCACGGTTCGTGTGGGGCTTCGCCTCGGCCGGGCCCCGAATTCTGTCGCAGGCAATTCTTCGCGACCGCTTCGAAGGCACGGCACTCGCGCGCGCCATGACCCTCGCGATGACCGTCTTCTACATCGTTCCGATCGCCGCGCCGATAATCGGACGCGGGATCCTCGAGGTCGGCGGCTGGCGATGGGTCTTCGGGTCCGGGTCCATCCTGGCGACACTGCTCATCGCATGGTCGCTGCGCATGGTCGAGACGCTGACCCCTGCGAATCGCCGGCCGTTTCGCCCTGGCGCGATCAGTCAAGGATTCGTTGCCGTCGTTCGGGAACCGATCACCCGCTGGTACGGGGTCTCGGTGGCGATCGGCTTCGGTGCGTTCTATTCGTTTCTCGGCAGCTCCGAACTGATCCTCTCCGACGTGTTCGAGCGTGCGAACTGGTTCGTGCCGTTCTTCGTCATCGCATCCCTCCTTACGTCGGGAGTGGCGTTCACCGCCAACTGCGCTCTGAAGCGGGTCCGCCCGCGGAACTGGGCGATCGGTGCCGGGGTCGTGTTCGTCGCGGCCTCCATCGCAATGCTCGTCAGCGCGCTTGCATCAGACGGCCGGCCCGACGTCTGGGTCTTTCTCGTCATCTACGTCGCAGCCAACGCGAGCTTCTCGGCGGTCTTCCCGACAGCGAATTCGATTGCGCTCCAACCGGTGGGGCCACTCGCCGGCACCGCCGCAGCAGCGATGGGCGCTACGACATCGTTCGTGGGCGCGGCCCTCGCCGCGTTAATCGACCGGGCGGTCGCCGACTCAGTCACCCCGGTGGCGATCGGATACTGCGTGTATGCCTCCGCGGCGTTGGCCACCCAGCTTCTCGGCTACCGAGCGGACGCAGCGGCTGGGTAGTTCAGGAGGCTTGCGTCCGCTCCTGGGCCGGGTCACCGATGGTGGTCACGTCCGGCAGGCCGCCGGAGCCCACGGCGACTGAATCGAGATCGTCGGCCACGATGATCTCGCCTTCATAGCCACCCGACCGAACCTCATCCGCATACGCCTGCTTGCCGGCCGCGTCGCGCGGGGCCGGAATGAGGTGGGTGAGGACAAGCGTGGGCACGCCGAGCTCGGCAGCCTGGGCACCGATCAAGGCGCAATCGGCGTGGTAATCCATGACGTAGTGGCGGTGAGGCGGGAGTTGCTTCATGGCGCTGAACCGCATCGCCTCGTAGACAAGCACGTCAACGCCTGCGGCGAGCTCGGCCACCTCGTCGCACACGCGAGTGTCGCCGGTGATCGCGACCGAGCCGTCCGGGGTGTCGACCCGAAACCCGACCGAGTTCGGGCAGGGCTCGTGGCGGACCTGCATGGACGACACGGCAACGTGGCCGCGGCGCCAGACCTCGGTGAGCTCGGCCGGGACAGGGAAGGTGTGAAGGTCGAACGCGGGTCGCGTGTTGCGACCGGCGTGCATCGCCCGCACCTCGATGTCGTCGTCCCAGCCGTGGAGGACGGTCTCGACGTAGCGGCCCGCCTCCGCGTCCGGGGCGATGATCGGCAAGGCTGGCCGGTTGTCGGTGCGGTCCATCGTCCAGTACGTGAGCACCAGGTCAGCCAGTCCGGTCAGGTGATCGCTGTGGTGATGCGTGATGAACACCGCGGTGAGGTCGGGGATCCATGTGTCCGTGGCGGTAAGCCGCTGGACCGTCGAACGGCCCACGTCGAACTGCATGGTGATGTCGTCGTGTCGCACCAAGGCACCAGGCCCGGCCCGATCCGGGTCAGGAATCGGGCAACCGGAGCCGGTGATCGTCACGGAGGTCGCCATGGTGAGAGTCTACGACGATAATCACGTTTGTTATGAATTTGCTAGGATCCTGGAATGGACATCGCAGGCAAGAATGTCGTTGTCACCGGGGGAGCATCCGGCATCGGCAAGGGTATGTGCGAACGGTTCGCATCGATGGGGGCGAACGTCGTCGTCAGCGACGTTAATGACACCGGCGCTGCCGCCGTCGCCGAACAGATCGGCGGCACGGCGATCGCTTGCGATGTCACCGACGCTGGCTCGGTCGAAGCGCTCGTCGCCGGGGCGATCCAAACAATGGGCCACATCGATCTCTTCTTCGCCAACGCCGGCGTCGGAGCGGGCGGGGGCATCGACACCGACGACCGGATGTGGGAACTCTCGATGAGCATCAATGCGATGGGGCCGGCCTACGCGGCCCGTGCCGTCGTGCCCCATCTCGCGGAGCGGAACGGCGCGTTCATCATCACCGCCTCGGTTGCCGGGCTCGTCACCGGCCCGGTGTCGTTCAACTACGCAGTCAGCAAGCACGCTGCGGTCGGCGTGGCCGAGTGGCTCGCGATCAACCACGGCCACGAGATCCATGTCGCGGCGATCTGTCCCACCGTGGTCGACACCCCGATGATCGCCGAGTTCGGCGGCGCGCTGATGCAGCCCTTGCGCGTGGACGACGTCGTCGACGCGGTTGTGGCCGGCCTCGAGGAGGAGACCTTCCTGATCCTCCCGGGCGAGGGCGGCGATCAGATGCTGAAGGCCAAGCTCAACGACTACGACGGGTTCCTCGCCAACCTCAACCAGCGGATCACCGGCTCTGCCGGCTGATTCAGCCTCGAAACATCGGCGGGATCGGCGGTGGCGATCGGCGCACACCCCGCCATACCGTCTCGGTGAAGGCCTCGATCGACCCCTCACCCCCGTTGCGGCCGATCCCACTCGACTTCACCCCGCCGAACGGCACGTGCGGTTCGGCCGAGATCGTCGTGTCGTTAATGTGCACCATGCCTGTCTCGAACCGGGCGGCGAGGTCGAGGCCGCGCTGTTCGTCTTCGGTCCAGATCGCGCCACTTAGGCCGTAGTCGGAATCGTTGGCGATCGCGAGCGCCTCGTCCGCATCGGCTGCCGTGTAGACAGCCCGGACCGGGCCGAAGAGTTCCTCGGAGTGCGCTTTCATCCCGACGCCGACGCCAGCGAGCAACGTGGGCTGCACGTAGGGACCCTCGACACCACCACCGACGAGAACCTCGGCGCCCTTCGCCTTGGCATCGTCGATCGCGTCGGCCAGCTTCGCCACGCCTTCGTCGTTGATGATCGGGCCAACCGCTGTGTCGGGATCGGTGGGATCGCCGTACTTCAGTGCTCTCACCCGCTCGACCAGTCGTCCGGTGAACTCCTCGGCGATGGGCTCCTCAACGATGATTCGTTTGGTTGCCATACAGATCTGGCCGGCGTGCTGAAACGCACCGAACACGGTGGCGTCGAGCGCCGCATCGAGATCGGCGTCGGCGAGGATGATCGCCGCATCGTTCCCGCCGAGTTCCAAGTCAGCCTTCTTCAGATGCCGGCCGGCGGCCGCGCCGAGAATCCGCCCGACCGCCTCCGAGCCGGTGAACGCAATCGTGCCGACCGCCGGGTGAGCCACCATGAGCTCGCCGATCTCGGCCACGTTGGCGCGACTACACGACACGACGTTGAGCACCCCGGGCGGGCAACCAGCCGCTTCGAACACCTCGGCGAGCATCAGGCCACCCGACACCGGGGACTCCTCGCTCGGCTTCAGGACGACGGTGTTGCCGAGCGCGAGCGCATAGGCAACCGACCGCATCGACAGCGAGAACGGCACGTTCCACGGCGAGATGACCGACACCACGCCGACCGGCTTCCGCTCGATGATGTTGAGCTTGTCCTGCAGCGAAGGAAGCACCGAGCCCTTGACCGCCCATGCCGTCGCGGCTGCGGCTTTGGCGAAGCCGCCCGCCGCCACGCACTCCCCCATCGCCTTCGCGCGGATGGATCCGACCTCGTGGATCAGGACCTCGGCGAGTTGGGGCGCGCGGTCCTGGATCACGGCTGCCACCCGGTTGAGCAGGTCCGCGCGAGGCATCGGGCCGGCCGCCTCCCAGGCCGGTTGGGCCGCGGCCGCAACGTCGAGCGCTCGTTGGACGTCGGCAAACGAGGCATCGGCGATCTCGCCCCACGGCTGGCGGGTGGCCGGTGCGAGGTCGATGAAGGTCGTGCCGGCTGCCGGTGCGATCCATTCGCCGTCAATGAAGAGGTTCGGATAGTCGGGCATCAGGCCCTCCTCGCGGCGTCAGCGTGCAGGTCCAGGAGATCGGGGATGGTGTCGAGCGGGCGTCGCCCGAAGCCGCATTCGGTGGCGAGCCCGAAGTCGGCGGTGGTGTGTTCGGCCGCAGCGATACGCCGCTGCGCTCCGTCGATGCCGTCGGTCAGGTGGAGCAACCCGAGCATCAGCTCGGCGTCGGCGATGGCGAGCCCGTCGAGGGGCTCGAAGTACGCCTCGTCGTCACGATCACGAGGGACGGCCATGTGGACCCAGGCCAACGAGCGGAGCGACGAGGCGGTGATCGAGTTCGCAAACGCGACCGACGTCGCGAGATCGTGCGGCTCGATGATGTGCTTGTGCCCCGCGTCGCCATAGCAGAGGTGGACGCCGGTCTCGGTGTCGTCGTCGGTGAGCTCCATCATCCGTGCAGCGGTTGCGCTCGCATGGCCGAGCGGGTCGGGCTCGTGCAAGGGACGACCGCCGTCGTACGCGGTGACCTCGATGCATATGTCCCACTGGATGGCGAGATCGCCGGCCGGGACCCCTGCGCAAATCACGCGCAGGTCCCGGGTCATCGCTGCGTCGTACGCGGGCTCGAGAACGCCGGCGAACGCCGGGTCGATGAACATGGCCATCACGGCGAGCGGCGTCGGGAGCGAGACCTGAAAGCGGGTCCCGCTCGGGACGACCCCTGCATCGCGCAGCCGACGGAAGTCACCATAGGAGGCGAGCGCGACCCGGGCGTACCCGATGTCGGTGAACTCGATCGTCGCCGGATCGACGCCAGCGCGGGGCCGGAATTGCAGCAGGCCGACGTAGTCGTCCCCGTGGTCGACCGGCTCCAGATCTGCGTGGTTCGCGAAGACCGCCTGTTGCCAGCCGAGCCAGTTCTCGCGCTCACCGGTCTCGCCATCGGGGTACCGAGGGGCAAGCTCGCCGACGTGCTCGCCGAGGGCGGTGAACACCGCGGTCGGATCCTCGAGCTTGACGCTGCCCACGAAGTGAAGGTTGCGGGTCATGTGACGGCCAATGCTCAGACCTTGTGCCAGCCCATCGTCGACGGATGGGCTTCGCGTTGCTCGTTAGCCTCACCCACGTGCTTGCCGATGTCCCATCCGACGTCGCTCAGGTTCTCCGTCGCCCAGTCGACCGACTCCTGATCGGTGACGGTCGCGATCGTGTCGTTCCAGCGGTTGAGCCAGCCGGCGAGACACGTCACCGCGACGATCTCGATGATCTGCTCGGCGGTGTAGTGCGCACGCAACCGCTCAAAATGCTCAGGAGTGGCCGCGTTGGGAAGCTGCGCGGCGGCGCGGGCGAGATCGAGAGCGGCGCGCTCGGCGTCGGTGAACAGCTCCGAGGTCTCGTAGAGCCAGATCGCCTGAATGCGCTCAGTCTCGACGCCCAGCTTGTTGAGGCGCAGCGCGCCGTGGGACTGGCAGTGGGTACACCCGCTCGAAACGCTCGCCATCGTGAACAGCATCGACTTCAGCTCCCGCGGAATCGTGCGTTCGCTGTTGACCAACGTCGCGAGCTCGTTCACTTTCAGGCGTAGCTCGGGCCACTGATCGAGCTCGAACTCCTGACGGTCGTGGTACTCGGCCATGTCATATCTCCTGTTACTCGCCTGTTGTTGGTCGAGTTTCGACGGTCACCGGTCGTCTGTCCTGGTTCCATGCTGACAACTGCTGGTGGAATCACGACAGCCAGCCTTCGCCGTCAGTCGCGTTTGATCACTTTCTCGAAATACGGAACCGGCATGATCGTCGCCCGGATCTCCGTCATCTCGTGATCTTCGACCGCGGGACGCAGCGAATTCGATTCGCCCCAGACCAGGCTTACTTCACGCCCGATCTCGGCTACCTCGTTCTCGACGAGGGCCGTGGACAGCAGCGCGCCGGCGTTCGAGGAATAGGTGCACCACTGCGAGTGCCCGATCTCAGCGCCGTTCAGCGTGACGCTGTCGGCCTGAAACGTCGCATAGTTGGCGACGGGAAGAGCAATGAACTTGGTTCGGGGCCGCTCCTTGCCGACCGAAGCCCGCATGACCCGAAAGACATCATCCGGATTGAGTTCGAGCGTCACCTTCGTCCGCCCGTTCGACGCGCGCTCCATCAGCGCGTCCCTGCCGACGAAGTCGTGGTCGAAGTTGACCATCTTTCCGTAGCCCAGTTCGTACGGCTCGACGAAGTGGTCGGAGATCTCTCGGGCAACGAAACTGCCACCGATGGATGCACTGCCTTCGAATGACGTAGCGGGCAACCACTTGCGGAAGCTCTTGTTGTGATCACCGGCATAGACCGCGGGCACGGGACGCGCCATCCAGCCGGACTCCTGGCCCGTCGTCGCGTAGGCGAGCGATCCGGCCTTGCGTAGCCCGTAGCCGGCACCCGCCTCTTCAACTCTTGCCCGAACCGCCTCTTGTGCCTCCCAGGGTCCGTAGATCTCGAAACCCGGCATGCCGGCCATGCCGTGGCGCAATGCGCGGACGCGGTGCCCGGCGATGCTGAATTCGCCGATATGGAAGAACTTGATCTCAGGGAGCCCGTCATCGGCGACTTCACGAACCAGCTCCAATGCGTTCGGCCCCTGTAGTTGGAACCGGAACACATCGCGACGCTCGCGGGACACGATCATGTTCTCGTCCCGCGTCACCTCGATGCTCAGATCGGTGCGCTCGGCGTGGAATTGAAGCCAGTTGCTGGCCGTCGGCGGGCCCACAACACGCAGGAAGTCATCCGCCTCGCAGAACACGATGCAATCGGAGACCATGTATCCGCTCTCGTCGGTCATGACCAGCTGCTTCGCGCGGAGACGCGTCAGGTTGTCCAGTCGATTCACGGCAACCTGCGAGACGAACTTGTGGGCATCTGCGCCCCGCAGGTGCAGTTCCGTCATGTGGTGGGACTGTTCGAGCAGGCAAACCGATGTTCGCCACGCCCGTTGTTCGTCACGCCAGTTCGTGAACTCCGCTGGAATTGCCGGAAGCAGAGGCGGACCAAGCGTCGATTCGCGAAGCATCTTCAAAGCGCTTCCGGCCTGCTGGATCTTGTCCTCGAGGCTCGGTTGCCCTGCCATGCTCAGCTCCTTCTGCTTTCGGTCTCGATAAAGTTCACGACCGATTCCCCTCCCAGCTGCGGGCCGTGGGTGTGAAGATGGCACCTCACCTGGCCGCCGTGGTGAGCGAGCGTCGGGGCCGGCATCTCTTCTCGACAGACGTCCATCGCGACTGGGCAGCGATTCTCAAATGGGCACCCCTTCGGCATGTTGGCCGGCGACGGCGGTTCGGCATCGTTGTCGAAGGATTGGCGCAGGGCCCGACGCGACGCCTGGACGTGCGGATCGGGCATCGGGATCGAGGCGATCAGCATCTCGGTGTAGGGGTGGGTCGGTCCGTCGTACACCGCATCGGCATCACCCTGCTCGACCAAGTAGCCGAGGTACATCACGCCGACGTCATCGCTCATGTGCTTGACGACCTCGAGGTCGTGGGCGATGAACAGGTAGGCGACACCAGTGTCGTTCTGCACCCGCTTTAGCACGTTGATGACCTGAGACTGGATCGAGGCGTCTAGGGCCGAGGTCGCCTCGTCGGCGATGATCAGCTCCGGCTCGACGGCGAGCGCCCGTGCGATCGACACCCGCTGGCGCTGGCCGCCCGACATCTCGTATGGATAGCGGTCGAGGAACTCTCGCGCGAGACCGACCTCGTCGAGAAGGTCGGCGATCCGAGACTCGAGCTCGGCCCCTTTCGTTCCGAAGTGTCGAGTGATGCTGTCGCCGATGATCTGACGCGTCTGGTGGACCTGGTTGAGCGACGAGAAGGGATCTTGCAGCACGGCCTGCACCGCGCTTCTGAAGGCCAACTCATCGCTGCGAGAGACGGCGGTGACATCTTTCCCGTCGAGCGTGATCCTCCCGGCGTGGATTTCGACGAGCTGCAGGATCGCGCGAGCGACCGTCGACTTCCCCGAGCCGGACTCGCCCACAAGGCCGAACGTCTTGTGGGGCTCGATCGAGAAGCTGATGCCGTTGACCGCCTTCACCGGTGGCGGTGTCGTGCCGAGCAGTCGGCTCCGAGCGGCGAAGTGCACGTGAAGGTCGTCGACCTCGAAGAAGGCATCGCCCATCAGACGTTCCCCCCGCTCGGCACGAGTTGGATCTCATGGTGACGAACACACCGGACGAGAGTGCCCTCAGCGACCTCAAGCTCGGGCGCCATATCCGCACACTCGTCGGTGGCGAAGGCGCATCGAGGCGCGAACCGGCAGCCAGCGGGCCACGCCGTTGCCGACGGGACCATGCCGCGGATGACCGGAAGCTCGCCGTGGCCGTCATGGCTCTGAGGCATCGTGTCAAGCAGCGCTCGGCTGTACGGGTGACGAGGCCGGTAGAAGACGTCGCCTGCGGTCGCAGTTTCGACGACCTGCCCGCCGTACATCACCAGGACGCGGTCGGCGGCTTCGGCGATCACGCCGAGGTCGTGGGTGATCAAGATGATCGCCATATTGCGACGCTGCTGGACTTCGGCCATCAGGTCGAGGATCTGCCCTTGAACGGTCACGTCGAGGGCGGTCGACGGTTCGTCGGCGATCAGGAGCTTCGGCTCGCAGGCCAACGCCATCGCAATGCCTACCCGCTGGGCCATACCGCCGGAGAACTCGTGGGGATATTGGTCGAGCCGCCGGATCGGGTCCGGGACGCGAACCTCAGCCAGGAGCTCGCCGGCACGGGCGCGGGCGTCAGCCTTGTTCATGCCCATGTGGATCATGAGCGGCTCCATGATCTGACGCCCCACGCGGATCGCCGGGTTGAGGACGGCGATCGGCTCTTGGAAGATTACGCCAACGTCCTTGCCCCGGATGCGCTGCCACTCCTTCTCGGTGAGGCTGGTGACGTCGCGACCGTCGAAGCGAACGTTGCCCCGCGTCATCCGGCCGGGCGCAGGGGTGAGTCCGAGGGCGGAGAGCATGGTCATGCTCTTGCCAGACCCTGACTCACCCACCACACCCAAGGTCTCGCCCGCCCGCACATCGAGCGACACCCCCTGGAGGATCTGACTGACCTGACCGCCCTGACCGGGAAACTCGACGTCCATGTCACGCACCGACAAGACGACATCGTCCCCCTCTGCGTGGGCGGCCGTGGCGGGAGCGACAGCGGTGCGCTTGGTCACTGTCAGCGAGTTGTTGCTGGCATCGCGGCCCATCGCGTCGCGAATCGCGTCGCCCAGGAGGTTGAACGACAAGACCGTGACCACGAGCGCGAGGCCGGGCGGGATGATCTGCCAGACCCCCTCCTGACGGAACACCACCCGCGAGCGGCTGAGCATCACACCCCAGTCGGGGTCGTCGAGACTTGCGCCGATCCCGAGGAAGCTGAGCGTCGCGCCGATCAAAATGATCGCCCCTGACATGAGGGCCGCCTGGATGATCAGCGAGGGAAGCAGGTTCGGCGAGATGTATCGGGTGAGGATCGTCGTGGTCGACAGTCCGGTGATCCGGGCCGCGTCGACGTAGAGCTCCTCCTTCTCGCCGAGGGTCACGGCCCGGGTCAGTCGCGTGAAGCGCGTCGACATCGCGATCCCGACGCCGATCATTGCGTTGGTCTGCGACGGCGACAACACGATGATGACCGCCATGGCGAGGAGGATGATCGGGAGCGAGAAGAAGACGTCGTTGACCCACATGATCGCCCGGTCCGTGCGGCCGCCCCGCCAGCCAGAGAACAGCCCGAGTGGGACGCCGATCCCGACCGCGATGGTCATCGCGATGAGGATCGCCCGGAACGCGTGGCCGGCTCCGAAGATGACCCTGCTGAAGAAGTCGCGCCCGAAACCGTCGGTCCCCAGCCAATGATCGCCACTCGGACCCTCGTACAGACGCTGGAGGGTGACGTCCTGCTTGAAGGGGTCGTGGGAGGCGAGGAGTTCGGGCCAGAGCCAGGCGACGGCCATCATTGCGAACCACAAAAGCGCGAACACGCCAAGCGGGTTGCGAAGCAACCGCCGCCAGAACCGACGCCTCGGCGTCTCGGAGGTCGAGGACGCAGCGCTCACTTGTCGAGCCTGACCTTCGGGTTGAGAAACCCGTAGCTGATGTCGACTGCGAGGTTCACCCCGGCGACCACAACGCCGACGACGAGCATCCCGCCCTGGAGGACGGTGACGTTTCGCTGCACAATCGAGGTGACGAGCATCTCGCCCATTCCGCGGATGCCGAAGACGATTTCAACCGCTGTCGTAAGGCCGATGGCGGCCGCGGCGCGGAAGCCAATAACCGTGACCGTCGGGACCATCGCGTTTGGAAGGGCATGCCGACCGATGAGCGCCGGTCGGCTCACTCCCCGGGCTCGGGCGGCAAGCACGTAGCGGGACTGGAGGGCGTTGGCCATTGAGCTACGAAGCTGCCGCTGAACGATGGCGACCGTCGGAAGGCCGAGCGCGATGCCGGGGAGCGTGATCGACTTGAGCCAGCCAGTGAACGACTCGCCGAGCGGCACGTAGCCAACGGGGTTGAGCCAACCGAGCTCGACGGCGATCCCCCACGAAAGAAGCATGCCGATGATGAAGCCGGGCGCCGCGACCGTGGCCCCTGCGATGACCGACATGGTGCGGTCGAGCAGGCCGCCCGGTCGAATCGCGGCGACCACCCCCATCGCCATCCCGAGCGTGACGCCGAAAACGAGACTGAAGCTCACGATGCTAAGCGACGGCCAGATGCGGTCGCCGATGATGCCGGAGACCGACACATTGCTATCGAGCAGCGAAGCCCCGATGTCGCCACGCAAGACGTCTCCGAACCAGGAGGCGAAGCGGCTGGGGAGCGGGTCGTTCACACCCAGCTCTTCCTCAACCGCGGCGATGCACTCAGGCGTCGCACCGTCGCCACAGACCTGACCAGCGATGGACCCGGACGCCTCCATGGCCACTGCGATCAAGAACGAGATCAACGCGACCGCGAACAGCAGCGGGATCGTCGCCAAAATGCGCAGCCCGACGTACTTGACCATGTCCCCCCCTAAGGCGCCAGTGAAGCAGAAATATCGATGAAAGATCAGGGGTCCGGATCGTGTGTTCCGGACCCCTGTCTCAGTTCATGAAGCTGTTCGGGTCAGCCCTTGCGCACGCCGTGCGGCCAGTAGCTGATCGGGATGCCCTGCGTGTGATGCACACCCTCGACGTCGGCTCCGTGGCCGATGTAGGTGAACAGTGTCTGCTGGATGATGAAGATGCACTCCTCGAGCATGATCTTCCAGGCTGCTGCCACATCGGCCTCGCCGTCTTCGAACGACTTCGACCGGGCCGCGGCGACCAGCTCATCCACGCCGTCGGGCGAGACACCCGACGGGTTGAACGTCGCATCTCCGGTGCGAGCGATCAGCGACATGAGCGCGTTGGGTTCGTTGTAGGCGATGATCTGGACCGGGTATTGGGCCTGCGAGAGACGCTTGAACATCTCGCCGCCGGCCGGCGGGTCGAGCGCCTCGTTGTTCATGGTGATGCCCAGCTCAGCGAGGGCTCCACTCCAGGCCGACGACACGACCGGCCAGAAGTTGAACGGCAGGTGACCGTTGGTGAATTCGAAGCCGGCTTCGCCCGTCGCCGCGAACGCTTCCTTGGCGGCTTCGAGATCGAACTCGGGAACATCGAGGTCGTCGATGTAGGCATAGTCGCCAGGCCCGGTGGCGAACTGGTTGTTCGCGGTCTCCGGCGGGTTATTGAAGGCCTCCTGGATGCCGACCCGGTTCAGTGCCTGGGCCATAGCGCAACGAACGTCACGGTTGGCGAGGGCCGGAATCGTCTCACCCGTCCAGTCGGTCACGACGAAGCCGATCCGCACCGTGTTGTTGGTCGTGAACGCAGGCACGTCGCCGACCTGCGGAGCGTTGATGACGACGATGTCGAACTGCCCGGCGTTCAGACCGTCGACGCGAGCCTGCGCGTCGCCAACGGCATTGATGGTGACCGCCTCGGCGCCCACGAGCTGGGGCTGCCAGTAGTCGGCGTAGCCAACCAGGTCGACCTGGGTGTTATCGGCGTTGGCGCTGCTGAACATGTACGGACCGGTGCCGTGCGGCATCTCGCCGGCGCTGCCGAGCGCGTTGGGCGAAACGAGGAAGCCGGAATGGCGGATCATGCCGCTCAGGAGGAGCGCTTCACCCGGACCGCCCAGGTTGAACTGGATGGTGTACTCGTCCACGACCTCAACGCTGTCGACGATCCCGAGCTGACCCTTCACCGGCGGCAGGACCTGCGGCGGCTCGCCAGCCTTGATGAATTCGACGTTGGCCTTGACGGCCTCGGCATTAAGCGGCGCGCCATCGTGGAAGGTCACACCCTCATGGATAAAGAAGGTGACGACACTCCCGTCCTCGTTCGTTTCCCAGCACTTCGCAAGCCAGGGGACGACGGTGCCGTCAGTGTCCTGGCGGACGAGACCCTCGAATACCCAGCCGTAGAACGCGAAGTTCGCAGGAGATTGGTCGTTGTGCGGGTTCATGCCCGTGCCGAGCCCAACGGAGTTGCCGATGTTCAGCGCTGGGCCTGGGTTGTACTCGCCGACCTCGAGTTCGACGGCGGTCGCGCAGTTGGCGGCCTCCTCGTCGATGTCGACGTTGCCGAGCGCATCGTCGGTTTCGTCGGCGTCATCGCCGCTGTCGTCGCTCGTGCTGTCATCGCCAGCGTCGTCGCTCGTACTGTCGTCGCCGCTCACGGCGTCGTCGTCATCGTCACCGCACGCAGCAGCAACGAGCGAGAACGCCAGCAACGCTGCGAGCAGCCGCATCCACTTATTCGTCATATTCCATCCCCTCCGAGGATCCCCATCGTGGTTACGTCCGATCGCGACATTCGTAACGATCGTGACGTTTTCCTGAGTATCCCGCCACCGAACCCAGATTGTCAACAATCTTGCGTACAGGAATGTCGCACCCGCTCAGTCTGGGCAGAACTCCCGGGCCCAATCACGAGACGGTGGCGGTGTCGGCGGAAGCTCGGATGAGCGGATGTGGTCATTGACGCGACTCAGGAGTCGCTCGACCTCATCGCGTTCGTGCGGTTCGAGGACGGAGAAAAGGTGTTCGTACATGACCCGCTCGCGCTCGACCATGTCACGTGCGAGTTCATGCGCGAGTGCCGTGGCCGTGAGCAGACTGCGGCGCCCATCGGCCGGATCGGACTCGACATCGATGAGCCCCTTGCGCCGCAGACTGGCGACCGCGCGACTCACATTCATCACGTTCATCGCCTCGGTCGCAGCGACGTCGGCCTGGGACCGACCCGGCGAGAAGACCGCGCTGCGTAAGACCCGCCACTCTGGCAGAGTGATTCCGAGCGGCTCCTCGGTCCGCTTGTAGAAGCTCGCCTGAATCATGTTGCTGAAGATGTGGATGTTGTGGCCTAGCGAACGTTCAACAGTGGACGCGACATGCGTGACGTCGCCTGGGACTTCATTGGTATCGTTCATCGGTCTCCGACTGTATTGCGCGGCACGTTTCCCAGGGCCGATCTCGACGAGGCCCCTCTGTTGGGTGCGCTGCCCCGCCCGGCAAGACCGTAACGAATGTGACGATATCGCCAGAACGACGTAAAGTCCGACCGATGACTCGCCCCAACGTCTTGCTGATTCTCACCGATCAGCACCGGCCCGATCACCTCGGGTTCGGCGGCAATCCGACCGTTCAGACCCCAACGTTCGACACGCTCGCAGCCCACAGCATGCGGTTCACGAACGCGTTCGTGGCGAACCCGCTGTGCCAGCCCAACCGCTGTTCAATGCTCACCATGCGCTACCCGTCGGTGCACGGCACCCGACACAACGGCATCGCTCTCGACTGGGACGCCAACACGTTCGTTCGTCGCTTACGGGCCGAGGGCTACCGCACGGGCCTGGTCGGGAAGGGCCACTTCCAGAACTTCGAGCTCTTCCCCAACATCGCTCGGCAACAGTTCGACTTCTCGCTCGACGAGCAGGCCCGGCTCACCGGACTCCCCGGTTCGCAGGGCTGGGATCGCTACGAATCGATCGACGGGCACCGGGCCGAAGACATCGTCTTCCCCGACGACTACTACGGCTTCGATCACGTCGAGATCCTCTCGAGCCACGGCGACGTTGTCACCGGGCACTGGGTGCGATGGCTACGCGAGAAGGGCGTCGACTGGGCCGATGTCGCTGGGCCCGACAACGCCGAGTGGGCACTGGCCGAGTGGGGCGAAGTCCGCAAGCCCTCGATGCCGCCGGAGCTCTACCCGACCACCTTCGTCGCCGAACGGTCGATCGACTGGATCGAGTCCAGGGCCGGCGACGACGAGCCCTGGTTCCTCCAGTGTTCGTTCCCCGACCCGCACCATCCGTTCACGCCACCGGGCCACTACGCCGACATGTACGACCCGGCCGACGTCGTGATGCCGCCCACCTTCGACGATCCCCACACCCGGTCGGCCGAGCACATCCGACGCATCGTCAGTGGCCGCGGCAACCTCGACACGTCACCCGCCCTGCAGGCCCCCGACGAGCACCAGCTGCGACACGCGATGGCGTTCGAGTACGGCGCGATCACCATGATCGACGATGCCGTCGCCGACGTGCTGGCCGCCCTCGACCGCTCGGGGCAAGCCGAAGACACGATCGTGATCTTCACCTCCGACCACGGCGACATGTTCGGCGATCACGGCCTGCTGCTGAAGATGTTCGTGCACTACGACGGCGTCCTCCGGGTCCCGTTCACGATCGCGGGGCCGGGGATCGCGCCGGGCGCGAGCGACTCCTTGTGCAACACCCTGGACCTCGGCGAGACGATTCTCGACCTGTGCGACGTCGAGAGCTACTACGGCTCACAAGGGCTGAGTTTGCGGCCGATCCTCGACGACCCTGCAGTCGAACTGCGACACGAGTTGCTGATTGAAGAGGATCAGATCCGCGACTACATGCATGCTGGCGTGCAGCCCCGGATGCGCACGATCCTCACGAAGGACGCCCGCCTCACCCGGTACCAGAACCTCGACAGCCACGATCTTTACGACCTCGGGAACGATCCCGACGAACTCGAGAACCGCTGGGACGACCCAGCGAGCAGAAGTCTGCGCGCCGAGATGGGCGAACGGCTGACCGAGCTCATGATCGCGTCCGCGAATCCGAGCTACCGTCCCGACTACATCGCCTGAGCCCGGCGCGGACCATCAGTCGAGCAGGTTCTCGCGCAGGGTGTTGCCGGCGTATCCGGTCCGTACCCGGCCGCGGCGCTGCAGCTCGGGAACGAGGTGATCGGCCATGGTTCGAAAGTAGTCCGGGGCGTAGTAGGTCGGAGCGAACTGGAAGCCGTCGGCATCGGTCGCATCGATCAGGTGTTCCAGCTCGTCGGCCACGTCGCTCGCCGTCCCGACGAAGCGGGAGTCGGCGGCCATGTTGCGGAACCGGGCCGCGAACTCGGCGATCGTCGGGTCGTCGTCGCCGACCGCCGCTTCGAACGGCCCCCGCATCCCCGTCACCCGGTCGAGGATCGCCGAGAGCCGGGTGTCGGGAGCCAGGGTGCTCAGGTCGAAACCTGCGGTCGACCGGAGGGCCGCGACGTCGAGGTCGTAGCCGGGTCGAGCGAGGACCTCGCCTTGGATCGCTTCGGCCTCTGCCCTCGTCTCGGCGACCATCGGTCCGTGGGTGAACACGATCTTGAGGTCGTACGGGTCGCGGCCCGCATCTGATGCGCGGCTGCGAAGGTCGGCAACGGTTTCCCGACGCTGCTCGTCTGTTCCTGCTGGCGCGAAAATCATCTCGGCATGCCGCGCCGCGAACGCCCGCCCCGCGTCCGACGCACCCGCCTGAGCCAACACCGGACGGCCCTGCGGCCCGGGCATCACGCTGAGCGGCCCGGCCGAGCGGTGCCAGCGGCCCTCGAAGTCGACACGGTGGACCCGAGCCGGGTCGGTCAACACCCCGTTGTCGTGGTCCATCACCAGCGCGTCGGGTTCGAACGAGTCCCAGAGCGCGTACACCGCGTCCATGAACTCGTGGGCTCGCTCGTAACGCGCGTCGTGGGGCGGCAGCGGAACGCCGACGTTGTCGCCTTCATGCGGGTTGACCGACGTGACGATGTTCCACGCGATTCGACCCTCGGTGACGTGGTCGAGCGTCTGCATGGTACGAGCGAGCTGATACGGCGACGAGAAGGTGGTCGACATCGTCACCACGAACCCGAGCCGGTCCGTGCCGGCGGCGAGGCGAGGAACCAGAACCGTGGGGTCAAGCAGCGGGAAGTGCATCCCACTCCGGATCGATACCTCGTCGTTTCCGTACCCGCCGATGTTGTCCGCGAAGAAGAGCGCGTCAAACGAGCCTGCCTCGAGCGTGGTGGCGATCTCCTCCCAATACGACATCTCCCACCACTGGTGCCGGATCTTCTCTTCGGGGTAGACCCAACTGAGACGCGTCGCCGGACCGGCGCAGTAGAGCATGAAGGCATTGAGATGCATTGGCCGCCGATCCATGTCGCCCGATAGTAACAGATGATATGTTCTTGCCGTGGGGGGTCGAGCATGCACAGACAGGTCGTGATCGTCGGAGGCGGACCGGCGGGCGCGCTGCTCCTCCATGTCCTCACCCGGGCTGGCGTCGATGCGATCGTGCTCGAACGTCAGACCCGCGACTACGTGCTTTCGCGCATCCGGGCCGGCGTGCTCGAATGGGGCACCGTCGAGGCGCTGCGCCGCCACGGGGTCGGCGCTCGTATGGACGCCATCGGCACACCCAAGGACACCATCAACATCGCGTGGAGGGGCTCGGAGCTCCTTGCCATCGACACGCAGCAGCTCCTCGGCCGCCGGATGATGGTCTACGGCCAGACCATGATCCAGGAAGACCTCTACGCGGCATCCGACGAGGCCGGGACCGAGATCGTCTTCGAGGCCAAGGATGTCGCGATCCACGATGTCGACACGGACTCGCCGTGGGTCACCTACCGCTGCGAGGGTGACGAGATCCGGATCGACTGCGACTATGTCGCCGGCTGCGACGGGTTCCACGGAGTCAGCCGCCCGACCATCCCCGAGACCACACGACAGGAGTTCGTGAAGGAGTACCCGTTCGGTTGGCTCGGCGTGATGGCAGAAACGCCTCCACTCCCGCTGCTGATGTACGCCAACCACGAGCGGGGCTTCGCCCTGTGCTCGAGCCGCAACGCCAACCTCGCTCGGCTGTACGTGCAGTGCCCCCTCGACGACACGATCGACGACTGGCCCGACGACCGGTTCTGGGACGAGCTCTTCGCCCGGATCCCGCCCGACCAAGCGGCGCAGCTCACCCCCCAGCCGACCATCGAGAAGTCGATCGCACCACTGCGCAGCTTCGTGTCGGAGCCGATGTCGTACGGGCGCCTTTTCCTCGCTGGCGACGCCGCCCACATCGTGCCGCCCACCGGGGCAAAGGGGCTCAACCTCGCTGTGTCCGACATCCTGTACCTCTCCGAGGCCCTGGTCGCGTCCTACGACGGCAACCCCTCCGGCCTCGAGCGCTACTCCGAGGTGGCACTGCGGCGAGTGTGGGGCGCAGTCCGATTCAGCTGGTGGCTCACCGGGCTGCTCCACCGCTTCCCGGATCAGACCCCCTTCGACCAGCGGGCCCAGGAGCAGGAGCTGCGTTACATCGGTCAGTCGGAGTCGGCGCAGCGCACGCTGAGTGAGCAGTACACCGGCCTACCGTTCGAGGCTGTGGTCCAGGGCTAGGCGCTTCCTCGAGAGCGCGCGGCCGATGCCGTCGAGGGTGCGCGTGCCTCGGGACCCTCGCTCGCCCGGTCAGCGCTTCTCGGTTCGTTCATCGGGCAGACGGCGGATGTCGCCGGGGGAACCGCCGAGGTGGCGTTTGACGAACTTCGAGAAGTTGGACGGATCGGTGAACCCGAAGTCGGCGCCGATGTGAGCCACCGGCCGCGCGGTGTGGGTGAGAAGCCGACGGATCTCGAGCGCGACCCGTTCGTCGAGGAGCCGCTTCGCGGTGCGGCCGGTGACCTCCTGGCACGCCCGGTCGACGGTGCGGGTGCTGTAGCCGAGTTCGTGGGCGATCTCGGTGACCGATGGCCGCTCGGCGAGGCGCTTCTCGAGCAGCTCGCGGAAGCCAAGATAGGCCGGCGGAAGGTGACTGACGTCGGGTTCGGAGTCGGGGATTTCGATCGCGAGTCGGATCAGGAACGCGTGCAGCAGGACTCCCATCAGCCGGGCCCGCTGCCGCGAACCGTCGAAGCGGTCCTGTTCGTCGCGGAGATCGTCGATCCAACCGACCACCCGTGCGAGCGTGTGCGCGTCGAGGTGCCAGCGGGTGGGGATGGTGCCGCCGGGATACCACAGCGAGCCGCCGACGGTCGCCGGATGTGATTCGAAGGGCCAGACCACCATCAGCGCCTCGAACGCCGGCTCGGGGACGAATCGCTGCACCTGACCAGGGTGGATCCGCAGCACCGCGCCGGTCGAGATCGAGTGGGGTTCGAAGTCGACCCAGTGGGTGCCGGCCCCCTCCGTGCACACGATGAGCTGATGGAAGCCGACCCGCTGCCGCCGCGACAAGCCCGCCGATCGGCCGACGAGCTCGGATCGGTGAAGGACCTCGAAGGGCAGGCCCCGATGTGCCGAGTGGGGCCAGTACTCGACCTCGACCGGCACCGCGTCCACGGCATGTCCAGAAACAACCATCTCCGGTCACTGTACGACCGGGACAGCCTGCGGGCGAGCGTCCAAACTAAACCAGCGGGACCGGTCGGGGTCCCGCCGCAAGCGGCAACCGACGAGGACCGATGATGACAACCTACGCGAACCGCCAGGACTTCGAGCTCGCCCAGTGGTCGGAGCTCCGCCAGAAGGTCAACGAACTCGCCGACCTCGTCTACAGCGGACGCACCATCTCCAGCGAGTTCAAGACCATGCTGTTCACGATGGCAAGCGTGGCGAGCGGCTGCACCCACTGCCAGTCGCACGGCGCGTTCTCGCTGAACCGGCTCGGTGTCGAGACCGAACGCATCCAAGCGATCTGGACGTACGAGACCTCCGAACTGTTCAGCGACGGCGAACGGGCCGCGCTCGACCTGATGCGGGCGTCCGCCCAGCTGCCGAATGCGGCTCGGCCGGAGCACTTCGAGGAGCTGCGCAAGCACTACTCGGCCGAACAGATCGTCGAGATCGTCGCCATGTCGTGCATGGCGGGCTGGCTCAACCGGTGGAACGACACCATCGCGACGGTCACCGATCAGGAGTCCGTGGACTGGGCCACCGAGCATCTCACCGAGGTTGGCTGGAGGATCGACAAGCACGTGGGCGAGGCCCACGAACAGCGAAAGGGCCACCCATCGTCGGTGGGGTGGACCAAGGTCTGAGCGCGACTCGTCGCTCACGAAGGGAGACACCATGCTCGTGCGCATCCGGCAGGACATCCGGGGGCTCAAGCAGATCTCGAGGACGTCGTGGCGTCACTGGACCTCGAGCCGCAAACTCCGCAGGGATTTCCGCACTGCCCAGAAGAAGGGCGAGAAGATCGTTCTCGACGACTACGGGCCGCCGGTCAAGAAGCCCGAACAAGGCCAGCCGCTGGCCGACTTCTCCCCCAACCTCGACGTGAAGTCGCGCAAGGCGCACTTCATGAACCACGACGAGTACCCCACGATCGACTACTCGTTTGAGGTCAAGAACCCCACGCTCTCGGGTAACTACATCAACGGGCTCGGCGAGACCGAGTTCCGCCCGGCGCGCGAAATCTTCCACACGTGGAAGTTCGATCACCCGCTGGGAAAGCTCGAGCTCCTGTTCCAGGCGATCCGCACGCCGAAGGAATGGGTTGCGCTGTGCAAGCGGCAGTGGAACACGCGTCGCTTCACCGGCGAGAAGGCCGCCGTCCAGGTACCGGTCGACGATCCGGGCGCGATGACCGAGAAAATCAAGGCATACACCGTAGAGCTGGGCTCGGCGTTGGTCGGTGTCGCGCCGCTCACCGAGGACATGGTGACCGAGGAGTTGCCACTCGACTACCCGTACGTCATCAGTTTCGCTGTCAAGATGGATCGAGACGCCGCGCTCGACGCGCCCAGCGAGCGGGCCGGCCTGACGATCCAGGCCGAGTACCGGGGCACCGACCAGATCTCTGCGCAAGTCGCCCAACACATCCGCGACATGGGTTGGGACGCCGAGGCCGTGATCCACAACTTCATGCAGATCCCCGCCGCCGTCGAGGCCGGTCTGGGCGAACTCGGCAAGCACGGCTCGTTGATCAACCAGGAGCTCGGCTCGATGTTCCGCCTCGGCGCGATCGCCACCAACCTGCCGCTGGTGACCGACAGCCCGGTCGACATCGGCGTCCAGGACTTCTGTGCCCGGTGCCAGGTGTGCACCACCAACTGCCCACCGCACGCCATCTTCGACACCAAGCAGATGGTCCGCGGGCGAGAGCGCTGGTACGTCAACTTCGACACGTGCATCCCGTACTTCGTCGAGAATCACGGCTGCGGCATCTGCATCGGTGTGTGCCCGTGGAGCGAGCCTGGTCGAGGCGAAGGATTCACTCTCAAGCAGATGGCGCTTCGAAAGAAGCGCGCCGAGCGCGCCGAGGCCGAAGCCGAGTCGGCATAACGCGCCGCCTCGAATCCCGATGCGCATCAGACAAACCGGCGTGCTCTTCGACTCTCCCGAGTCGACGCCCGGCTACCTCCTGGTCTCGCCCATCCAAGGTGAGCGGGCCCTCCTGCTCGGCCCCGACGCCGAGATCGCGTACGAGTGGCGCATCGGGCGAGGCACCACCAACTGGTGCTACCTCCTCCCGAACGGGAACCTCTTCGCCAGCGAGCGAAGCGACGACCGCCGGGGACCAGCACTGACGGTCAGCGGCCGGCTGAGCGAGTACGACCGCGACGGCGGGCTCGTCTGGCGCCACCACGACCCCTACCAGCATCACGATGCCCGTCGGTTGCCGAGCGGGGCGGTCTACTCGGCATTCCTCGAGTTGAACGACCAGCAGAAGGCCGCGATCAAGGGCGGCGTGCCCGGGTCGGAAACCGAGGGCGGGCCGTTCGGGGAAGCGATTCGGGAGGTCGATGAGGCCGGTGAGGTGGTCTGGGAGTGGTCGTTCGAGGGGCTCGACGTAGAGTCCCATCCGCTCCGACCCAGCAGTAACCGATGGAGCTATGGCCACGTCAACACGGTGTGCCCGCTCGACGACGGCAACTACCTCGTCAGCGCCAAGAACCTCAGCGTCATCTTCATCGTCGACCGAGAGTCCGGCGATGTCGTCTGGGAGTTCCAGCACCCCGACATGTCTGGCCAGCACGACGCCCAGATGCTCGACACCGGCAACATCCTCATCCTGAACAACCGTCCCTACGCAGCCGACATCCACCACAGCCAGGTGTGGGAGATCGATCCGCGTACGGACGAGGTCGTCTGGCGCTACGTCGAGAAGGACAGCATGACGTCGTTCTTCTCCCCGCACATCGGCAGCGTCCAACGGCTGCCCTCGGGAAACACGCTCGTCTGCGAGGGCAGCAAGGGGTGCATCTTCGAGGTCACCCCGGCCGGCGACCTCGTCCGCGAATACGTGAGTCCTCACTTCGCCGAGTCCGACCAGTTCGGTTGGACGAATTGGCTCTTCCGGGCGCGCTGGTACGCGCCCGACGCGCCCGAGATCGTGCAACTGCGCCTGTGACGCGGCGAGGCCACGACATCGCCCCGGCATCGATCTCGCCGACCAACGAGAAACTCGACTGGCGCCGCCCCGACGCCCACACCCGCCTACCGCTCGCGGCGGTCGTCGAGGGCTGAGGCTCGATCCCTGGCCGAACCGGCAGGAAACGTGAGCGCCACCGCAACCGATGCCGACAAGAAACAGCACGCAATGAAGCTGTAGGCCCGCTGCACACCGAGCAGCGTCGGGGTTGTCCCGGCCGACGCGATCAACACCACGACCACCGCGATCCCAAGTCCGATCGACACCTGCCGAAGCGTGTTGACCGTCGCAGCCGCGGTGCCGAAACGAGCAGTGGGCACATCGGCGACGGCGGCCGAGTTCCACGTCGAGACCGCAAGTCCGGTCCCCATCCCGACGACGAGACTCAGGGGGACGTACTGCGCCCAGGGCGCGGCGTCGGTCGAGATGAAGATGGCGAGCAGCGTGTAGCCGAGAGCGCACAACGCACAACCGACAACGAGCAGCCACCGATGACCGAAGCGGTCGGCCGCCCAGCCGACGACCGGCGAAAGGACGGCTCCGAGCAGAGGCCCAGGCGCAAGCACAAGGCCGACGTCGCGAACGGTGAGGTCCCACACGTCCTGCAGCAGGATCGAGCTGACGAGGGCACCCGCCCCGAAGGCAAGCCCGAAGAACACGACGCCGATGTTGGCGCTCGTGAACGAACGGTGACGGAAGAGCGCGAGGTCGAGGAGCGGCTCGGGCTGATGGCGGCTGCGGCGGACCAAGAGCCCGACGAGGAGCAGGCCCGCAGCGGCAAGGCCACCGATGCGGGGATCAGCAAAGCCCCACGTGTCGCTCTGCGTGATGGCGAACATGATGGAGCCGATTCCTGCGGTGCCGAGCGCGACACCCCACCAGTCGATGCGTCCGGCTGCGTCGGGGGCACGGGACTCGGAGAGGAACCGAGGCCCGATCACGAGCACCAGTAGACAGAACGGGACGTTGAGCCAGAACACCCCACGCCACGACGCGAGATCGATCACCAGCGACCCTACGACGGGGCCCGTGACGGCACCCAAGCCACCAGCGGCACCGACGATGCCGATCGGCGTCGAGCGGCGCATGGGAGGAAACTCGGGCAGCATCACGGCGAACCCGGTCGCGACGGTGACCGCCCCACCGAGTCCCTGTACCAGCCTTCCCACGATCAACCACTCGATGCCGGGGGCCGTCGCGCAGATGAGCGAGCCGAGCGCGAACACCGCCACGCCCGGCAAGTAGACCCTCCGTCGGCCCAGGCTGTCGGCCAGTCGGCCGAACGCGAGCATGAACGACCCGAGCACGAGGCTGTACGCACCCACGATCCAGCTGAGCTGCACATCGGTGGCCCCGAGCTCGCGGCGAATGGTGGGGAATGCGACGTGAACCGACGACACGTTGATGACCGAGAGGAAGACGACGAGCGTCGACACCAGCAGCGCCATCCACGCGCGCCGCGGGATCGTCTCGTCGACCTGGGTCGGGAAGCTGCTCAATCCGACCGACGCCGCCCGATTCGGACCCGCGCCTCGGCGGGGCTCTCCGCGCGTTCGCCTCGCCGGATCGCCTCCTTGCGGTCAAGCTTTACGGGGACGAACTGGTTGTCACCCGGCGGCAGCATGTCGGGTTCGTAGAGCGCGACCTTCTGCTTGTCGGCGGCGCGACCACCATCGAGGTCAAGCTGTCGAGCGTTCGTTCCCTTGTCGGGCTCGATCGTGCGTCCGTCCTTGAACTCGAGGTCCCACCACCACTTCTTCACCGGGTTGATCGACCCGTTGCCGACGCGATCGTCGAGCCTGGCGATGAACCGGCGGGTGAACGGCAACTTGATGGCCGACCACAGGAACAGCCGCTCGGCCATCACACCTTCGATGTTGTACGGGCACATCTTCATGCACCGTCCGCACGCGGAGCCCTTCAGGTTGCCGAGCCGGTACTTCGTGCACTTCTCGACGTCGGGTTTCCAGGTCTCGTACCCGTTGAACATGATCTTGTCGCCGAACGGGATCGCCGAGCAGGGGCACTCACGCGCGCACTTCGTGCACTTCTGACAGAAGTCCTGCAGCCCGAAGTCGATCTTCAAGTCGGGCGTGAGAGGCATGTCGGTGGTGAGCACGCACGACTTGAACCGCGGGCCGACGAAGGGATTGAGCACGAGTTCACCGATCCGGCTCATCTCCCCGAGGCCGGCCTCGAGCACGAGTGGGATGTGGAGGACCTCGCTGTCGCGATTGGTGTGGCTCCGCGAGCTGTAGCCGAGCGACCGGAGGTGCTCACCCATAATCCCGGTGATCTGCGCGCCCCGCATGTAGGCCCGCATCGACTGGGCACCACTCACCCAGTCGTCCCCGCTCGCGCCTTCCATGGTCTCGTAGCCCTGGTCGAGCAGGATAACGACGCCGTACTTATGCCGAGGTGCGATCTCTTCGCCCTTGCCGTTGTGGGAGTACCAGGCGTATTCAGGAACTTCACACACGCCGACCATGTCGCTTCCGAGGTGATACGCCAACGCCTTGACCGCGTTGGCGTTGCGGTCGGGGTCGTCGGTCTCCGCCGCTGAGGCCTCAGCGACGGGGCCGTCTTGGTGCGGCACCATTGCGCCGATCTGCTGGACGTACGCCTGCGCTTGAGGGGTCTTGTACGCAAACACCTTCACGTCGTCCTGGAACTTCGGTCCCATGTCGCCGTGGGCGGCTCGGGGGAAGCCGCCCGCGCGCACCGGGACCCGCTTCACCTCCTCCGGAACGATCAGGGTGGTCGCCTCCGGTCGCCGCTTGATCTTCTCCATCGGGTAGCGCCCCATGTGGAGCCTGCGGTAGTCGCCGTTGAGCCGGCGCCACCCGGCCCGAGTGCCGCCCCAACCGAGGAACCATCCGAGCGAGTGCGTCGATCGGAGCTTGCCCATGAGGCCACGAGGTGCGAGCGGGGCATCGATCGCCACGTCGAGCTCGGTCGTCACGACCGACAGCGAGAAGCCGGTCGATCCGAGGAAGGGCGCTCGTAGCTCGCCACCGGCGTTTTCGATGAGTCCGCACTGCAGCGCAACCCGATCGAGATCGACGTCGGATGCGGTCGGCGTGTGGGCGACAGCGTCGAAGCCGAGGCGCCGTATGTACCCGGCCGTCAGCACCGCGAGTTCGGCGGCCCGAAGGTCGGCGTTGACTTGACGGGTGCCATCGATCCAGTCGTCGCCCGGCTGATCGGTGTCCACGGTGCGCGTGTGGGCGATGAGCGTGACGACCGCGTTGACATGACCGTCGATTGGCCGACCCGTCCACGCGTCGGTCGGAACCGCGCCACAGCCGACGATGTCGGCGTCGAGGAAGTAGAGGCCAGCCTTGAGGTTGTTGGATCGTTCGACCCCGCTCATCGGGATCGGAGCACTCGGGGACACATTCCCTGCGCGCTGATCGTCAAACAGATCGAGGTACAGCTTGTAAGCGTGAGAGGCAGCTCGTGGCCCCGCTGACCTCGCCTCGACTGGCCTTGCGCCGGCGGCGCTCACGGCCGGGGCATCGATCACGCTCAGCCGAGGAAGACGTTCGAGCGGATACGGCCCGAGGTGAACCGGTCGCTTGCGGTGGGAGAAGAGCTTCATCGCCACCTGCCTGCTAGCCCATCGCGATCGGAAGCGGGCTCCGATCGACGGTCCGGATGACCTCTTGGCTCAGCAACCAGGTGAGCTCGGCCCGGATCGACTGGGCCGCGGGATGGTCCCAGAGATTGGTCATCTCGTGCGGGTCGTCGCGACGGTCGAACAACTCGCCCCAGTGCTGGTCAAGGTAGACCGACATCTTCCACTCCCGGGTCACGATCGTGCGGATTCGCGGCGGCCACTCGCCGGTGAGCGGCAGCGGCACGTGGGCGTCGTGCTCGATCAACAAGACGGATCTCGGCGAGATCCCCGACTCGAGCGACGCTGCGAGGTCAAGCCCTTGGATGCCGTTGTACCCATCGACGCCCGCGCGGGCGAGCACGGTCGCGCCGATGTCGATCGTGGAGACCAGGGCATCGGACGTCGTCACCGCGGAATGCTGCGGGTCACTCCACACAAATGGAACACGAACCACGCCGTCGAGGTTCAACGGCCCCTTCAGCATGAGGCCATGGTCTCCCATCATGTCGCCGTGATCGCTCGTGAAGATCTGCACGGTGTGGTCGGCCATTCCCGACCCATCGAGGGCCGATCGAACCGCGCCGACCGCGTCGTCGACCATCGCGAGCATTCCTGCGGTGAGCGCCATGGCCTCTCGTGCCTCGCGCTCGTCGACAGCCTCAAGTGCGCCCCGAAACGACCCCGGCTCAGGACGGCGACCGCGGAAGAACTCGTACAGCGGTGTGCCGCCCTTCATTCCATCGAAGCTGACGGGCATGACCATCTCGGCCGGGTCGTACATGTCCCAGTACTTGCCGGGCGGGGTGAAAGGGTGATGTGGGTCGGGGAACGACACCATCAAGAAGAAGGGCGCATCGTCGTCGGCGTGCGCAGTGATGAAATCGACCGCACGATCGCGGATCCACGATGTTGCGTACAGCTCCTCGGGCAGTGCGGTACGGATCGCGTCGGGCCTCACGAAGTCGTGCGGAAGCTGGTTATCTTCACCGATGAACCGCTCAAAGTCAGGCACGTTCTCGAGCAGCCAGCGGGCGTGGCTGCCACCCGATCCGTCGGCGTGGCGCGAGACCGGTTCGGCATGCGAGAAGCCGTAGTACGGCAGGGTGATCTGATGACCGGCCGCCCAGTTGTCGGCGTGCTCCTCTCGGTACTCGATGCCCTGCGGCATCACCCGCGCCTCTGAGAACGGGTCCGTCTCCCACGTGCCGCGTGGAAGTCGCGGAGCCATGTCGGTGAACGGCTGGTGGTGGCCCTTCCCGATCAGCCCCGTCGTGTAGCCGGCCCGCCGGAGGCAATCGACGAAGGTGTTCGAGTCGAGCGGGAGAGACAGCCCGTTGTGGCGTACCCCAGTGACACTCGGCATCCGACTGGTGAGCAGCGAGGCACGGTTAGGCATGCAGATCGGATGGGCGACGAAGGCGTCCGTGAATCTTGTACCCGACGCCGCCAGGGCATCGAGGTGTGGCGTCTGCAGCACCGGGTGACCGGCACAGCCCATCCAGTCGGCCCGCTGCTGATCGGTCATGAAAAGTACGAAACTCGGTCGGTCGGTCACGGCGCCTCCTCCAGGGCCGACTCTAGAGTGCGCGCAAGATTGTTGACAATCTTCGCTCTCGCGTGTGACGGTTGGACCATGGCGCTCTCACCAAACCACGCCCTCGCTGCCACCGACTCAATCGGCGATGCCGCCCTCGCCCGGGCGCTCAATGCGCTGGCTGACCCCGGCTCGTACTTCACCGGGGCGGAACGACTCGCGATCGCAGCCCACGCACGGACTGCTCGCGGCGACGCCGCCACCGCGCCCGAGGTTGTGCCGATGCTGGCGCAGACCGCCCATCGCATCGCCGCCGACGCGATCTCGACGCGCCCGCACCACATCGCCGAGTGGACGGCGGCCGGCTACGACGAGCTGGCGTACGTCGAGTTGGTCGCCGTCGTCGCGATGATCTCGACGATCGACTCCTATCACCACGGCATCGGCCGGGAGCTGCCCGCCCTTCCCTCGCCGGTCCCTGGCGACCCGGTCCCGGTGATCGGCGACGGGGCAAAGAAGATGAACGCGTGGCTGCCGACGGTCGGAATCGCCCTCGCCCCAACGGCGCTGTCCGCCCTACCGAACGAGAAGGCGAACAAGGACGCGCTCAACAAGCCGCTTTACCTGGCCGACGACGTGATTCACAAGTACGACGTCGAACCGGGCCGTGAACTCACCAGGCCTCAGATGGAACTCGTGGCGGCCCGAACATCGTGGCTCAATGAGTGCTTCTTTTGACTGTTCGGCCACACGTGGATGCTCCGTGAGAGCTCCAAACACCAGAACAGCCCGGTCAACGTCGTAGCCATCACCGACCCCATGCTCGACCCACTCGTTCCTGCGGGCCGCGAGATCTCGGCCTTCGTTGACGCGATCGTGCTGCGCGATCCCTACGAGCTGGAGACCGCCCGGCAAGAGCTCCACGACGCTGCCGGGCCGGGCGCAGTCACTCGCGCCGCCGGCGTCGCCGCCTGTTTCGAAGGCACCAACCGGGTCGTCGATGCCATCGGCGTACCGGTAAATAAGCGGTACTTCGACATCGGCGACGAACTGGGCGTCACGATCCCCGACCACCTGAAAGGCTGATATGGCCGCGTATCAAGACCGGCAGGAGTTCGAACTCGACCACTGGCCCGAGCTCCGCCAGAAGGTCAACGAGCTGGTCAATCTGGTGAACAGCGAGCGGGGCATCACCCGTGAGTTCAAGTCGATGCTCTTCACCATGGCCAGCGTCTCGAGTGGCTGCACGCACTGTCAGTCCCACGGCGCGTTCTCTCTCAACCGGATGGGTGTCGAGACCGAGCGGATCCAGGCCATATGGGAGTACGAGACATCCGAGCTCTTCACCGATGCAGAGCGGGCCGCCCTCGATGTCGTACGAGCGGCGGCGCAGCTTCCGAACGCAGCGACACCCGAGCACTTCGAACGGCTTCGCAAGCACTACTCCAACGAGCAGATCATCGAGATCATCGCGAGCGCGTGCCTGGCCGGCTGGCTCAACCGGTGGAACGACACGATCGCCACTGTCACCGACCAGGAGTCCGTCGACTGGGCCACTAAGAACCTCACCAACGTCGGCTGGCGTGTCGGCAAGCACGTCGGCGGAGCTCACGAGCAGCGCAAAGGCCATCCGTCGAGCGTCGGCTGGACAGACGACTAAACCCGCGGCGCCGACGGCCGCTAGTTGCGCATGTTCGGAATCGCCGCGGGCGGCACCTCGGCACTCACGGCGTGACGAGGCGCTTCTCTCCGGTGGCCTGCGCCGAGTAGGCCTTCGCCACCGCTGGATCGAGCATGTCGTCGAGCGAAATCGTGTCGGCGTAGCCGGATGCGAACGTCGTGGTGATCTCCGCGGCAACGCGGGCCTGAAGTTCGGCCATGCGCTCGAAGCCGACCCGACCAAGGAACGGGGTGAGGAGCCATCCCCCCACACCCCACGACATGCCGTACGTGCGCCGCAGCGTCGTAGCCGACCGATCGAGCCCGCCGTAGATGTAGACCTGCTTGTGGGTGTCGGAGCCGTAGCGACTGAACGCCTGCCCGGCCGACGAGGCCTTCTCCATCGAGGCGAGGAGCGTGTCGACCTGCTCCCCGCCGCCGATCGCATCGAACGCAATGGTGGCGCCCGTCGCCGTGATCGCTGCGGTGAGGTCGTCCGCAAAGGAGTCGGCCGACGACACGACGACATGCTCGGCACCTGCCGCCCGCAGCAGATCGGCCTGCTCGTTGCGACGCACGACATTGACCAGGGGGATGCCGTCGGCCTGACAGAGCCGGTTGAGCATCTGGCCGAGGTTCGACGCCGCCGCCGTGTGCACGATCGCCGAGTGCCCTTCGAGACGCATCGTCTCGGTCATGCCGAGCGCTGTGAGCGGGTTGACGAACGATGATGCGGCGTCGGCGGCGGCGACCCCGTCGGGCACCGGGATACACATGACATGCGAGAGTTTCGTGTGGGAGGCGTACATCGAACCGCTGACACCTGAGACGGTCGAACCGAGCAGCGCCTGCGCGCCCGGCGACGATCCCGCGGCCACGACGGTGCCGGCACCCTCGTTGCCGCACGGCATCGGTTGTCCGACACGGGCGGCGTTCATGGCCATGGCCGCCGGGCTCAACGTCCCGACAAGGGCACCGTCGACCGACGCGAACGACTCGGGGTCGGCCCCGGCGAGAAGCATGCCGAGATCCGATGGGTTGATGGGCGCCGCCTCGACGGCGACGACGACCTCATCGGGGCCGGGTTCGGGCATCGATTCGGTGTCGATCGCGATGCGGACCGTGCCGTCGTCGGTCACGGTCGAACGCACGATGCGGTAGGTGTCGCTCATCTCGGGCTCCTCACTCGGGGCCGTCATCATCGCACCGGCGCGCACGCAACCGAAAACAATGAACGGCCGTCGCCCCGAGGAGCGACGGCCGTTCGTCGTGCAGGGTCCGAATCGGGCGGGCGACAGCCCGCGACTCGGTGTCGAGCGAAGGTCAGCCCTTGCGGGACTGAACCTCGGCGATGATCGCAGGAATCACCTCGTGGAGATCACCGATCACCGCCCAGTCGGCCTTGGTCACCATGTTGGCTTCCTTGTCGGTGTTGATCGCCAGGATGTGCTTCGACGCCATCGCGCCGACCCAGTGCTGGATGGCCCCCGAGATGCCCGAGGCGATGTA
>Ga0181588_10000214_pt1 | contig 51024 bp, 50 predicted proteins | sample 071ome_26_FD_148607 | JGI IMG/M metagenome (GOLD analysis project Ga0181588, IMG submission 148607) | Coastal salt marsh microbial communities from the Groves Creek Marsh, Skidaway Island, Georgia - 071409BT metaG (spades assembly) | ecosystem: Environmental > Aquatic > Marine > Intertidal zone...
CTCTGGGTCAGACGAAGACGCGCTTCATCTGGGCTTCCGGATAACGGTCGCCCGAGGCCGCGCCGACCGGGACCAGCGCCGAGATTTCCTCGACCTCCGCCGAGGAGAGCGAGACACTCAGCGCCGCGACGTTCTCGTCAAAGCGCTCGGCCCGCTTGGTGCCGGGGATGGTGACGATGTCGTCGCCGCGCCCGATCAGCCAGGCCAGCGCCAACTGGGCGGGTGAGCAGCCCTTCTTGTCGGCATAGGCCGCCACACGCAGGATCAGTTCACGGTTGGCCTGGAAGTTGTCCTTGTTGAACCGCGGATGACGATAGTGCGGATCGTCCTCAGACACCGTCTCGGCGTTTACATACTGGTCGGTCAGGATGCCGCGGCCCAGCGGCGAGTAGGCCACGAAGGTGATGCCCAGTTCGCTGGTGGTCGCATAGATCTGCTCCGCCTCGACCCGGTACATGAGCGAGAACTCGCTCTGCACGGCCGCCAGCGGGTGCGTGGCATGGGCCCGGCGGATGGTTTCCGGCTTGGCCTCGCAGATACCGATGGCCTTCACCTTGCCCTGCTCGACCAGCTTCGCCATGGCGCCGACCGTGTCCTCGATGGGCACATCGGTATCGACGCGGTGCTGGTAGTAGAGATCGATCACATCGGTGCCGAGACGCTGGAGGCTTTTCTCACAGGCCTCGATCACATATTCCGGCCGGCCATCGACACCGTTGGCACCGCCCGGGATCTGGGTCTGGCCGAACTTGGTCGCGAGCACGACCTTGTCGCGGTAGCCGTCCTTCAGGGCCTTGCAGAGAACTTCCTCGTTATGGCCCCAGCCATACATGTCCGAGGAATCCAGGAAGTCCGTGCCCTGATCGATGGCGTAGCGCACGAAATCGACCGTCTGGTCGTCATCCGCAGCACCATAGACGCCGGAAAAGGACATGCATCCCAGCCCGATGGGCGCCACTTTCAGATCGCTGCTGCCGAGCTGACGCTTCGGCGCTGTTTTCAGGTCAGCCATTTTGTTTTCTCTCCCCGCACCCGTGACGGTATGCGTGCTGCAAATGTATTCTGAGGCCCCTTTTATAGCAGGCTCGAGCGCCGGTGTGGACCGCAGAGCGGGGTTTCAGGAGACACGCATGACCACTTACACAGGCGGATGCCATTGCGGGCACCTCCGCGTCGCCTTCGAAACGGAGCGTGCACCCGACAGCTTCACACCCCAGGCGTGCCAGTGCGGGTTCTGCCGCAAGCACTCAAGTGCAGCCGTCTCCGACCCCGATGGGAAAATCACCTTCTCCGCCAACAACCGCGACGATGTGAGTTTCTATCGCCACGGCCTCGGCCTGACGGATTTCATGGTCTGTAAGACCTGCGGCGTCTATGTCGGCGCACTGATGCCCTATGACGACGGCACGGCTGTGGCCAATGTCATGGTCAAGACACTCGACGACCGCGACCGCTTCACACAACCACCCGAGCCGGTCGTGCGGACCGAGGAAGACGAGGCCGGCAAGCGCACGCGCCGCCGCGCCCAATGGAGCCGGGCAACGTTCGAGGAACGCGGCGCATGACCTCACCCGACCGGCGCGAAACATCGCTCTGGTTTGATCTGACCGCGGTGACGCTGGTCCAGGCGGTCGCGACCTTTTCCAGCCTGACGCTCGCTGCGACCGCACCCGCGGTGGCAGCGGACATGAACGTGCCCGTGGAGTTTATCGGGTTCCAGATCGCACTGGTTTACGGCGGGGCGTCATTGGTCTCGACCCTGGCCGGGTTCCTGCTGCGCCGGTGGGGACCGGGCCGGGTCACGCAGGCCAGCATGGTCCTGTGCGGCGCCGGGGCAGGCCTGATGGCCGTACCATCCGTCGCCGTCATGGCGCTCGGCGCGCTGGTGATGGGTATCGGATACGGCATGCCCAATCCGGCAGGTGCGGAAATCCTGATGAAGCGTACGCCGGACCGGCGGCGGAACATGGTCTTCTCGATCAAGCAGACCGGAATTCCCGCGGGAGGCATACTGGCCGGCCTGGTCGCGCCGAACGTGGCCGAGACCGTTGGCTGGCAGGCCGCACCGCTGATCGGCGCCGTTTCATGCCTTGTTCTCGCCGTCGTGCTCCAGCCGTGGCGGGAAGGCTGGGACAGAGAACGGGACCCCGGGGCAAGGATGGATTCCACGGCGTTCAACGCCATTCGGATGATCTGGCAGACTCCCGTCCTGCGCTGGATGGGGTTTGCCGGGTTCAACTATGCCTTCATCCAGCTCGCGATCTCGACCTTCGCCGTGACCATCCTTGTGACTGAAGCCGAATTCAGCCTGATCGCGGCGGGAGCCGTGCTCGCCGCTGTACAGGTCGCCGGTATGGCCGGGCGCGTGATCTGGGGTTGGTTCGCGGACCGCTGGGGTATCGGGGACGAATTGCTGATCGCCATGGGCATTTTCAACGTGGCCGGCGCCGTGATGACAATGTGGATTGACCCCACATGGCCGGTCTGGGCCGTCTATGTGTTTTTCGTGGCTTTCGCGGCCAGCGCCTACGGATGGACCGGCATCTTCATGACGTCCACGGTCAACCGTGCACCGCCCGCAATGTCGGGAACGGTCACGGGCGGCATCGGTGCACCGGTCTATGGCGGGGTAATTTTCGGAACGGCCGCGTTATCCGTGCTGGCGGACGCCATGGGTGGCGTGGCGAACGCATTCGCCATTGTCGCAGTTTTGGCCGGCCTGGGTGCGCTGGCGCTGGGCCGGGTGCGGCGGATCGGCCGCGGCTAGAACGCAGGCCCCGTTCAGGCCTTGCCGATACGCGGTACGTCGGGGTTGTGCTGCCCGAAGGACTTGTTCAGCACATTCGTGCTGTCTTCCGCGAGCGCGATGCTCTCGGCGAGATAGTTCAGAATCTTGATGTTGTTGTTGATCACATGAACCGCCTCGGGTCGGGAGTCGTCCATGATCTTGGTCGCACGCTGAAGGATCTCGTTGCGAATCTCCGACAGAAGATCTTCCAGCTTGGAACCATTCGGATTGTCGTCCGTTATCAGGAATCGGGTCATGGTTGCCTCTCGACAGGTGTCTGAGGCTGCGAGAATCGCACGAACAGGTAAAGGAAGTGTTAGCGCAAGTCGAAGCCGGTGTAACCCGCCGCGGCGATCTCGTCGCATTTCCTCGCATAGGCCGGCATTCCGCCGATATAGGGCATGAACACCCGCGCCTTGCCCTCGACATTCGAGCCCAGATACCAGGACTGGCAGGTCGAGCGCATGGACAGGTCGGCGATTTCCGTCACATGGGCCACCCAGTTGTCCTGGGCATCGCGTGTCGCCTCGATCCGAACCGCGCCTTCATCCTGCATATGTGCAAGGCAGTCCGTGATCCAGTTCACATGCTGTTCGATGGACGGGATCATGTTGGTCAGCACGGACGGGCTGCCCGGCCCGGTGATCGTGAACATGTTCGGAAAACCGGCGACCATGAGCCCCAGATAGGTGCGCGGGCCGTCTTCCCAGAAGTCACGCAGGCGCGCGCCGCCCATGCCCCGGATATCGATCTTGTTCAGCGCGCCCGTCATGGCGTCAAAGCCGGTGGCGAGGATGATCGCATCCACCTCATAGACGGTGTCACCGCAGCGCACGCCGGCGGGCACGATCCCGTCGATCGGTGTGGCGTTCACGTCGATCAGATCGACGGTGTCCCGGTTGTAGGCCTCGTAGTAGTCGGTGCCCACGCACAGCCGCTTGCACATGAAGAGCTGGTGCGGGCACAGCAGCTCGGCTTTTGATGGATCGTGGACGATGCCTCTGATCTTGCTGCGCACGAATTCCGAGGCCGTCTCGTTGGCCGCGTCGCTGGTCATGAAATCCGCATAGGTGGCCATGAACGCGAGGCCGCCCATCTGCCAGCGTTTCTCGTATTCGGCGTTGCGCTCTTCTTCGGAGACGGCCAGAGCGGACGGTCCGGCGACGGGAAAATAGTTGCCCGAGAAGGTCTGCCTGGCCTGGGCACGCAGCGCCGGATAGTTGGCCTTGATTTCGGCCACCTCTTTGGGATCGAGCGGCCGGTTGTGGGCCGGGATCACATAGTTGGCCGTGCGCTGGAACACGGTCAGCTGCGCAGCCTGTTCTGCGACGATCGGGATGGTCTGGACCCCCGACGACCCGGTGCCGATGACAGCGACCCGGCGGCCTGTGAAATCCACCCCGCCCTCGGGCCAGCGCGCAGTGTGATAGACGTCGCCCGAGAAACTCTCCAGACCTTCGAAATGCGGTGTGTTCACCGAGGACAGGCACCCCGTCGCCATGACGCAGAACCGCGCGGTGACAGTCTCGCCGCCCTCGATTTCGATGGTCCACAGGCCGGTGTCGTCGTCCCAGGTGGCGGCGGTCACGGTCGCGTCGAACTGGATGTCCGGCCAGAGGTCAAACCGGTCGGCCACATGGTCCGCGTAGCGCTGGAGTTCCGCCTGGCTGGGATAGCGCTCGGTCCACTCCCACTCCTGCTGAAGCTCTTCCGAGAACTGGTAGGAGTAGAACATGGTCTCGGTATCGACCCGGGCGCCCGGATAGCGGTTCCAGTGCCAGGTTCCCCCGACGCCGTCCCCCGCTTCATAGACACGTGCCGACATGCCCAGTTCGCGCAGCCGGTACAGCATGTACATGCCGCCGAACCCGGCGCCGACCACAACCGCATCGAAATCAGGCGCACTCATGTCTCAGCTCCGTACGAGTTCGAGCGCCCGCTCCAGGTTTGAAGGATCGGGCTCCAGCTCGCCGGCCTGGATCTGCCGGGTGATTTCCGCGATGGCCGCATTGACCGGCGCGGACTGGCCGCGCCTGGCGCTTTCCTCGACGACCAGCCCGTTGATCAGGTCCACCTCGCTGTAGCGGCCCTTGATATGGTCCTGCAGCACGCAGTCGCGCGCGGCGGGACCGATATCTGCCGCCAGCTTGTCCAGCAGCTTTTCGAGCAGCCGGTTGGTGTCCTTCACGTCCTCGGGCTTCAGCCCGAAGATCGGCTGGATGGTGTGGCCCATGGTCTGCCCGACCGTCAGCGCCTCCGTCCCGGCGCGGAGCGCAAATTCACGCATGCCCGGCAGCTTCATCGCCTCATAGAGAGTCAGTCCCATCAGCGCGAACGGACCGAGACACATGGTGTTGACCACCAGCTTCATCCATTTGGCCGCGACGATCTGGTCGGTGATCGAGACCTTGCCCGCATGCTGCAGGATGTCTGCGATTTCCGCTTCTCGGCCCTCGGGACCGCCCTCGAGCGCACCGACACCGAACCAGGTCTTCGCCGGCGGCGTGTTCCGCTGGACCTCGCCCGGTGTGAAGATTTCCGAGGACAGCTCAACCACGCAGCCGAGCGTGCGCTTCGGCCCGATGATCTCGGCGATGTCGTCCTGCATCATGGCGTTCTGGATTCCGACAACCAGCCCGTCCTCGGCCAGATGCGGCTTGATGAGCTCACAGCACCAGCGGGTGTCGTAGGCCTTCACCATGAGGAAGACGATGTCGAAGGCGGTGTGCATCTCCGCGAGGTCGCTCAGATGATGCGCCCTGACCTCGACATGCACCTCCTCGTCGGGCATCCGGATGGTCAGGCCCTTTTCGCGCATGGTCTCCACATGCGCGGCCCACTGGTCGATCAGGGTGACGTCATGGCCGGAGCGGACGAGGTCCGCCGCGACCGAACTGCCATTGGCGCCGGTCCCGAGGACCGCGATCTTCTTGTCGGAGACCGTCATGGGATCAGCCCCCCGCGCCGTCGCTGCCGGGCGCATACTTGCCCGAGACCTGCGGCGTGTAGCGGCCTTCCGCACCCGATTCCGTGTGCGCGAGGCGGGTGATGCGCGCCCATTTTCGCTGCAGCTTGTCCTCGATGTTGATGGTCAGACGGCCGCAGCCCTCGACCTCCAGCTCGACCTTGTCGCCGCCCTGGAACGGGTTGAGGCCGCGATGGTTGGTGCCGGTCGCGATCACGTCGCCCGGCTCCAGCACATGGATCGAGCTGAGCCAGGAGATGCAGCGCGGAATCTTGTGCGCCATGTCGTTGGTGTTGAAGTCCTGCATCAGGTCGCCGTTGACCCAGAGCTTCACATCGAGGTTCTGCGGGTCGGCGATCTCGTCCGCCGTCACGATCCAGGGGCCCAGCGGCGCGAAGGTCGCGCGGGACTTGGCCTGGAAGAAGACGTTGTTGGCCGGCGGCATGCCGCGGGCGGAGCCGTCGATGAAGTTGAAGTAGCCGAAGACATGGCTCATCGCGTCGGCCTCGGAAACATTGTCGGCGCGCTTGCCGATCACCAGACCCAGCTCGGCCTCGCCCTCGAAGATATCGGCGGGGATATCCGGCAGCACCATCGTGTCGCCCTCTCCGATGACCGTGTTGGTGGCCTTGTGGAACGCGTTGATGGGCGCGGGCTCCGGCAGGGTGCCGTTCTCCATGTAGTTCACGGCCATGCAGTCGATATTGCCCGGCTTGGGCAGCGGCGGGCGGATGCGGACATTGGCGAGCGGGATGCCCGCGCCGTCGGCAGCGGCCTTCTCCAGCGCGCCGCGATAATCGTCGAACCGCTCGATCAGGCCATTGATCAGGTCATGGGGACCGGTGTGCGGAATGTCCTGCACTGCGGCGGACACATCCACCACCTCATCGCCGCGCAGGACGCCCAGACGGAAATCGTCGAAATACAGGATCTTCATGTCTTCCCCCTCAGGATTATCGTATGGGCCGGACGGCCTCGTTACCCCGGTTTTAGCAGACCGGGTATGCCGAGCGCGACAGGCTTTGGGGACGTTTGCGCAGCGCGGCTGGTGCGATACGTTAGCGTCCAAACACTAGGATCTATCAGGGACGAGACACATGAAGGCTTCCTATATCGAACGGCACGGCGGACCCGAGGTCCTGACCTATGGCGACCTGCCCGATCCCGTTGCCGCCACCGGCGAGGTGATCGTCGATATCCACGCGGCCAGCGTGAATGGCGCGGACTGGAAGGTGCGCGCGGGCGGCACCTACGGCGACATCGACACCTTCCCCTATGTGCTGGGCCGTGACTTCTCCGGCGTGGTCAGCGCCGTCGCCGACGGTGTGACGGACTTCAGCGTGGGCGATGCCGTCTTCGGTGTCTGCGACCGCGGCCAGGAAGGCACCTATGCCGAGAAGATTGCCATGAAGGCGTCGATCATCGCCGCCAAGCCCGACAGCATGACCCATATCGAGGCGGCGGCCCTGTCGCTGATCGGCCTGACGGCAATCATCTCCGTCGAGGAGACGCTGGAACTGAAATCCGGTGAGACCATCCTGATCCAGGGCGGCGCGGGCGGCGTCGCCGGGTTCGCCATCGAACTGGCCAAGCATATCGGCGCCAAGGTCATCACGACGGCCAGCACCGCCAATGTGGATTATGTGAAGGGCCTCGGGGCCGATCAGGTGATCGACTATACGAAGGAGGATTTCACCCAGATGGTCTCCGATGTCGATTGCGTGTTCGAGACTGTCGGCGGCCCGGTGACCGAGAAATCCTTCGCCGTGGTGAAGTCCGGCGGGCGCGTGGCGTCCATCGCCTCGGGCATGCAGGCGCCGCCGTCGCCGCGCGACGATGTGGCCTCCCTGCGCCCGGCGGTCGGGCGTGACCGCCCGCATCTGGAGCAGATCGCGGATCTGTTCGCGAAGGGCGCGGTGCATGTGCCGCCGGTCACGACCTTCTCGCTGCAGGATGCCGCGGAAGCGCACAGGATCAGCGAGAGCCGGCACCTGCGCGGCAAGCTGGTCTTCGACATTGCCTGACACTTGTCCTGACGACCGGGCCTGAAGCGGTGCTCTACATCATCTACCAGGAAGACGGGCCGGGTTCCGCCACGCTGCGCGAGGAACACAAACCGGCCCACTTCGCCTACCTGAAGGAGCACGAAGATATCCTCGTGCTCGGCGGGGCCATGCTGGCCGATGACGGCGTGGAGCGGATCGGCAGCGTGCTGATTCTGAACGTGCCGGACAAGAAAACGGCGGAGCGGTTTTCCGAGAATGAGCCGCTGCGCAAGGCAGGCACGTTCAAGAGCGTCAAAATCACCCGGATGCGCCGTGGCCAGTGGAACCCGGACGCCGCGCCGAAGTCGGCCGAGGGGAACTAGTGCCCTCCTAGTGCCCGGCCCGCGTCTTGAGGTACTGCCATGCCCGTTCGGTCGCGATGGGCGGCTGGTTCACCTGCGACGTGGCTTCAAGCTCGCCCGGCGAAAGGTACTTCGGCTCACCGAGCCGCATCGCATCCATCTGCATGCGTGCCGCGACCTGCAGATAAAGCGCCGTCAACACCGCTTCCGCGATGGAGGGCGCGCAGACGGTCGCGCCATGACCGCGCATCAATACCGAGGCGTTGCCGGCCAGCGTCGCGGCGAGGTCCCGGCCCTGCGCCATGTCGCGGACCAGCAGGTCGGTGTCACCGAACGTGTCGGCGATGTCCCACACCGGCACCTCGGCGCCAATCCGTCCGCAGGTGTGCTGCATCGGGCGCAGCGCGATGCCGGTCGCGCCGAACGGGATGACCTCATAGGAATGCGAATGAACCACCGCCTGCACGTCGGGACGGGCCTCGTAGATCGCGCCGTGGATAAAACGTTCGAGATAGGGCCGCCGCGCATCGTCCGGGTCGGTCGGCGTGCCGTCGAGTTCGAAGGTCATGACGTCCGCAGCCGCGACCAGTTCGGGGCTGCGCGAGCAGGACAGCAGGTAACGCCCCGGATCGCCGGGATCGCGCATACTGATATGCCCATAGGCATCGCACACGCCCTCGCGCCCCAGCACATGATTTGCCGCCACCAGTTCCCCGATCAGCACTTCGCGATCCTGCATCACGTCCCTCTGCCTTCGCCCGCACCCGGCCATCATTCAAGCACGGGGCGGGGCAGCGTTACATCTTCTCGAAGCCCGCGCCCCAACCTTGCACGCGGCGGATCTATTATTGTTACTCTCCGCTGTCTGTCAGTGTGCGACAGGGTGGCGGACTGCGGTCTTGAGACAATCGAGACGCTCGCAGCTGGTGGAGAAGCGGCATGACGGCCGAACAGGTATTTACGAACGCACGCATCGTCCTGCGGGACAAAATAGTGGACGGCACGCTGCGCCTGCGCGACGGGAAGATCGACGATATCGCGCCGGGCGGAACGGCCGTGGCCGGCGCAACCGATGCCGAGGGCGACTTCCTGATGGCCGGCCTGATCGAGATGCACACCGACCATATGGAAAAGCACATGGTGCCCCGCCCCGGCGTGCACTGGCCGAAGCCGGTGGCCGCAGCGCTCGCCCATGATGTCCAGATCGCGGGCGCCGGGATCACCACCGTCTATGATGCGATCTCGGTCGGTACCTACCGCGAGGGCAGTGTGCGCAAGGCCATTCTGCGCGAAGCCATCGGCGCAGTGAGCGAAGGCAAGAAGGCCGACATGTTCCGCGCCGACCACCTGATCCACCTGCGCTGCGAACTGAGCGACCCGGATCTCATTGAGCTGACCGAGGGTTTCATCGACCTGCCCAACGTTGCGCTGGTCTCGGTCATGGACCACACGCCGGGCCAGCGGCAGTGGCGCGACCTGGCCAAGATGAAGCAGTTCCACAGCGCCGACGACATGTCCGACGCGGACCTGGAAGCTTATGTGCAGGAGCGCATCGAACTGCAGGCGCAGTACGCTTCGGCGCACCGCCATGCGGTCGTGAAGATGTGCCAGCAGCGAAACATCCCGATGGCGAGCCATGACGACACCACGCCCGAGCATGTCCGCGAGGCGGTGGCCGACGGCATCGTGATCTCGGAGTTTCCGACCACCCGAGAGGCGGCTGAAGTGGCGCGCGAGAAGGGCATGGCGATCATCATGGGCGCGCCCAACGTGGTACGGGGCGGCTCCCACTCGGGCAACATTTCGGCCATCGAACTGGCCGAGAACGACCTGCTCGACGGACTGTCCTCGGACTATGTGCCCTCCAGCCTGCTGCAGGCGGTCTTCCACCTGCACGACACCATCGGGATGCCGATCTCCGAGGGTGCGGCGAAGGTCTCCGCCAATGTCGCCGATGTGGTCGGGTTAAGCGACCGGGGCGAGATCGCCCCGGGCAAGCGTGCGGACGTGTTGCGCGTGCGCGCCGTCGGCTCGGTGCCGGTCGTGCGCGAAGTCTGGCGCGAAGGTCTGCGGGTCGCGTAAACCCTCGTCCCGATGACTGAACGCTTCGCCGTCTATTTCGCGCCCGCACCGGACACGCCGCTCTGGGACTTCGGCACATCCTGGCTGGGCCGGGACCCGGAACGGGATATCGATCTTCCGCGCCCGGACCTGCCCGGACTGGAAGACGGGGATATCGCCCGCATCTCCGCCTCACCGCGGCGCTACGGGTTCCACGGCACGCTGAAACCGCCCTTCGGGCTGGCGGACGGCCAGGACGCGGAGGCCCTGTACGCCGCCGTGGCGGCGTTCGCGGCATCGCGTGTGCCGTTCGACATTCCGGCGCTGGAAATGAGGTCACTAGACGGCTTCCTCGCACTCGTGCCCGCGGGCCCGGGCCCGGCGCTCGCGGCGCTCGCCGGCGATTGCGTGGCGACATTAGACGGTTTCCGCGCACCGCCACCGGCCAATGAAATGGACCGCCGCCGCGCCCACGGCCTGACCGCGCGGCAGGAAGCGAACCTCACACGCTGGGGCTACCCCTATGTGATGGAGGATTTCCGTTTCCACCTGACACTCACCGACCGGCTCGACCCGGAAACCCTGGAGCGGGCGCTGCCGATCCTCATGGATGCCACGGTGGCTTTGACGGGAACGCCCGTCCGGGTCGATTCCCTGGCCCTCTATCACGAACCCCGCCCGGGCGCGGACTTCCGTCTTGTCGCGCGGTTCCCGTTCGGGGGCGACGCTCTCAGCTAGGCGGCATTCCGGAACCGGGCGCGCAGCGCCTCGATGGAGTATTCGGTTTCCTGCAACTGCCGGGCCTGGGTGACCAGTTCCGACCGCAGCCCATCGTCGCGGGCGATATCGATGCAGGCTGCCGCAAACGCCTCCGGCGTGTCGGCCACGACCAGATGCCGTCCGGCCTCGACATCGAGCCCCTCGGCCCCGAGCGGGGTCGAGATCACCGGCACGCCGTGGGCAAACGCCTCAAGGATCTTAATCCGCGTCCCGCCGCCTGCGCGCAGCGGCACCACGGCCGCACGGGCTTTGGCATAGAGCGGCGCGATCTCCGGGGGATTGGCCAGCACGGTCACGCCCGGCTGGTCCGCCAGCGCCCGGACCGCGTCCACCGGGTTGGACCCCGCCACCACCACTTCGGCCAGCGCCGGGTCCTGCGCCCGGATCAGGGGCAGAATGTTGCGGCAGAAGGTGATGACCGCATCGACATTGGGCAGATAACTCAGATTGCCGACCAGCAGCAGCGGACCCGTCTGCGCTCCCGTTCTTCCATCACCGGGCAGGGGTGCGCGAACCACATTTGGCATCACATCGACAAACACATCCGGGTTCCGATCGGATATTCGCAAGCTGTCCACCGGAGACGCCGCCAGAACAATATCAAAGCGTGGCAGCCACTCCTTCTCCCAGGCGGCATAAAGTTGCGCGGTCACCGCCTCCAGTTGTGCGCCATCCGTCTGCCCGTACTGCTCCAGCACACGGGCGAAGCGCAGGCGGGTCTCCACATCGTCGTCATCGCAGTCGAGCATCGACAGCGGGCGCGGCGACGCATCAAGAAACCGCGCCGCGAGAGGCGCCATGTACTGGCGCAGCACGAACACAACGTCGAAGGACATATCGCTGAAAGCGGCATAGGCCGCATCGACGGCACTGTTTCGGTAGGCCGCGTCGCGCGGGCGGCCCAGGCGCTCGAAGGCGGCACACTGCGCCGGGCCAACAGGCGTGTTTGCCGCAGCCACGAAGGCCGGATCGAGCATCTCCCCATAGGGCAGTTCCCGCCATTTTGCGGCGAAGGGCTGCAGAGCCGGTTCCAGCGCCACATTCTCAACGCCGCCGACGGCCAGCACCAGCAGGTGCACGTCCCACTTCACCGACAGGGCCTCCAGCAGGTTTCCGGCACGCATGGCGAGCCCGTTCCCGCCGGTTGCCGGCATGGCCGGCGTGACGAACAGCAGCCGTCCTCGGGAATTCTCAGGCATCGCGATCATGCCCATCGCGATCAGGCATAAAGTTCCGGCTCCGGTGCCGAACGGCCGAGGATCATGTCGGCAGCCTTCTCGCCGATCATCACCGTCGGCGCATGGGTGTTGCCGCCGACCAGCGATGGCATGACCGACGCGTCGGCCACCCGCAGGCCCTCGACGCCGCGCACACGCAACTGTTCATCGACGACGGCATCGTCGTCGCCGCCCATCCGGCAGGTGCCCACCGGGTGATAGACCGTCCCGCCCGTCGCGCGGATGAAGCCGTCGATTTCCGCATCGGTGCGCGCATCGTTCGGCGGCCAGATCTCACCCCTGCTGTGAACGGCCATGGCCGGCTGATGCAATACGTCACGCATGGCCTTGAAGGCGGCGCGCATGGTCAGTCTGTCACGTTCGGCGGACAGATAGTTTGGCTCGATTCGCGGCGCGTCACGCGGATCGGCGGACCGCAACGTGATCTCCCCCCGGCTTTCCGGGCGCAACTGGCAGGCATGGCACATGAAGGCATCGGGCCGGGTGTGGTCGTCCGAATGGCTCGCAAACGGGCGCCGGATCAGCGACAGCAGATTCCCGGCGCTGAAGTGGAACTGCACATCCGGCATATCGAGAGAGTCCGACGTACGGATGAACGCGCCGCCTTCCAGCGGGAAGCCCGAGGCCGGGCCCGACCGGGTCAGGATGGCCCGCGCCATCGAGAGCGCTCCGCGCTCGGTCCGAACCAGGCTGTCGGTCAGCGTCGGGGTCGCCGAGGTGTGGACGGTGTGGACACACAGATGGTCCTGCAGGTTGCGCCCCACATCGCGGAGGTCGCTGACCGGCGTGATGCCCAGCATCTTGAGATCGTCGGCGGCACCGACGCCCGACAGCATGAGCAGTTGCGGAGTGTTCACCGCGCCGCCGCACACGATCACCTCGCCCGCAGCATGCGCGTTCACCGTTTTCCCGCCGCGCCGGTAGCGCACGCCGGTTGCGCGGGTTCCGTTGAAGACGATCCTTTCGCTCAGTGCACCGGTTTCCACGGTGAGGTTGGGCCGGTCGAGGACTGGCTTCAGATAGGCCGACGCCGCACTCCATCGCCGGGCGTTGCGGATGGTGAACTGGTACCGCCCGAAGCCTTCCTGCTCGGGCCCGTTGAAATCCGGGTTGGCCGGGTAGCCGGCCTCAACCCCCGCCGCCACGAAGGCGTCGAACAGGTCGTGGTCATGGGCGGCATTGCTGACCGTCAGCGGCCCGTCCGCCCCGTGATAGGCATCGCCGCCGCGCACATTGCCCTCCGCCCGCTTGAAGTAGGGCAGGACGTCGGCATAGGACCACCCCGACAGGCCGAGCTGGCGCCAGTGGTCGTAATCGCGCGCATGGCCGCGGATATAGATCATGCCGTTGATGAGCGACGATCCGCCAAGCGACTTGCCCCGGGGCCAGAGAATCCGGCGATTGTCGAGATGCACCTGGGGTTCGGTCTCGTACTGCCAGTTGTACCGGGCCTTCGGGATGATCTTCGCATTCCCGACCGGGATATGGATCAGCGGGTGCGAATCCTTACCCCCCGCCTCCAGAAGCAGGACCCGTACTGCCGGATCGGCGCTCAAACGGTTCGCAAGAACACACCCCGCGCTACCCGCGCCGATGACGATATAGTCATACGCTGGAGAGTCAGCCATTCGTGCCAGATGATTCAGATTGTCGATGATGTCGCATTGACTTTTTCCCAGTTCTGACCTTTCTTAGAGAAGTTGCCAAAAGCAATCCTGGCACCTAGACCTGTAAAAAACATTCGGCGTTTTCAATAAGTTACGCCGTTTCAGCCTGTTTGCAAAGCGGGCATAACACCGGTCTGCGCTGCGAAAAGGGACAGAACGGCACGTTTTTTCGCCGGACGGCAGGGAAATGCCCGTCCGCGACATAACAGGCCGGGGCGCGCCGCAATGATCGCGCCGCCGGAAAGAGGGATGAGGTTGTGAGCGAGAGCAGTTCAGAGATGCAGTCGGTCGGCGCAGTCCAGACCGGGAATTCGGATGCGGATTTGGAGCAGGTCGGCCGCGTGCGCGCCGCCGGCGACGCACCGCGCGAACGCTCGTGCATGATGTGCGGCACGAAGTTCGAGAGCGAAGGCTGGCACAACCGTCTGTGCGGCAGTTGCCGCAAGCGTAGCGCGCCCCTGGGCTGACGCCGCGCCTCAACTGTCCGCGATCTTCCTGAAGATCGCCGAGAAATCCAGATCCGTGTTCCCGGCGCCGGCGAACTCTTCATAGAGAGCGGTCGCCTGCGCGCCGAGTGGCGTGTTCGCACCGCTGGCCGCGACGGCCTCTTCCGCCAGCTTCAGGTCTTTCAGCATCATCGCGACCGTGAACCCGGCCGCGTAGTCGCGGTTGGCGGGTGATGTCGGCACCGGCCCCGGCACCGGGCAGTAGTTGACCATCGCCCAGCACGAACTGGTGGCGGTGGAAGCAATGTCCCAAAGTTTCTGGCGGTCGAGGTCGAGCCTGTCGGCGAGCGCAAAGCCCTCCGACACGGCAATCATCTCGATGGCCAGCATCAGGTTGTTGCACACCTTCGCGGCCTGACCCGCGCCGGCAGCGCCCGCGTGGAAGATGTTCTTGCCCATCACATCCAGGACCGGCTTCGCGCGATTGAATGCCTCCTCGGTACCACCGCACATGAAAGTCAGCGTGCCCGCCTGCGCACCCCCGACACCGCCCGAGACCGGCGCATCGATCATGTCCAGCCCGCGCTGTTCCGCTTGCCCGATCAGGTCACGCGCCGTGGTCACGTCGATGGTGGAACTGTCGATCAGCAACGCGCCCTTCTCGACGACATCCATCACCTTGTCGTCTTCCAGATAGACCGACCGCGCGTGCTGCCCCGCCGGGAGCATGGTGATGACGATTTCCGACCCGGTCGCCGCCTCGGCTGCCGACCCGGCCGATGTTGCGCCCGCGTCCACAGCGCGTGCGACAGCGTCGGCCACAAGGTCGAACGCACTCACCTCATGGCCAGCCTTGACGAGGTTTGCCACCATCGGCCCGCCCATGTTGCCGAGCCCGATAAAACCGATCTTCGCCATTGTTTCCTCCCCGCTTCGTATTCTGGTCACGCCGCGTTGCCGCTCAGGACAACTGCGCCGCCTTGAAGTCCGGCTCACCCAGAACCGGCTCGAAATACTCGTCGATATCCGCGTCCGAAACGGCCGCCAGCGTGTCCGGCTCCCATTTCGGCGCGCCGTCCTTGTCGATCACCACCGCGCGAATGCCCTCGAACATGTCATGGCCGAGATAGGAGCGGTTCGCCATGCGGTACTCCATCTCCATGATGTCGGCGATGGATTCGATGTTCGGGCCGAGGCGCAGCTGCCGGAAGGTCAGCTTGAGCGACGTGGGTGATTTGGTCGCCAGCATCCTGAGGTGCTTGTCCGCCCATTCGGTGCCTTCCGCCTCCAGCGCCGCCAGGATGGCCTCCACGCTGTCGCCCGCGAAGCAGCGGTCGATGGTCTCGCGGTGTTCAGCCAGCGGCGCCGGGCCGGGATCGCTCGAAAAGGACTTGATGATGGCGCTGGCCGCACCCTGATCGGCGGGACCTGCCTCGGCCAGCGCCGCGATCAATTCCTCGTTGCGGTGCGATTCCACATAGAAATCACCCAGGCCCGCATACAGCGTGTCGGCCGCCTTCATCCGGTAGCCGGTCAGACCGAGATACATCCCCACCTGTCCAGGACAGCAGGACAGGAACCAGGTGCCGCCGATATCGGGGAACAGGCCGATCCCCGTTTCCGGCATGGCGAAGGTGGTCCGCTCGCTCAGTACCCGGTGGGAACCGTGCACGGACATCCCCGCGCCGCCGCCCATGGTGATGCCGTCCATCAGCGCGATGTAGGGCTTGGGAAAGGTGTGGATGCCGACATTCAGTGCGTATTCCGCACCGAAATAGACCTCGCTGAAATTCGTGCCGCGCTCGTTGTACATGTCGCGGATGTCGCCGCCGGCGCAGAACGCCTTATCACCCGCGCCCTGGACAACCACCGCGGCAACCGAGTCGTCGGACGCCCAGGCCGTCAGCTTCGGCTGGATGAGGCGGATCATGTTGAGCGAAAGCGCGTTCAGGGATTTCGGCGCGTTCATCGTGACGAGGGCGATCTTCCCACGGGTCTCGAACAGAACTTCGGATTCGTCATTCATGGGTACATTACTGCCGTAAAACGTCGCGGGAGATGATCACCCGCATGATTTCGTTGGTGCCTTCAAGGATCTGGTGAACCCGCAGGTCGCGCAGATAGCGCTGGATCGGGAACTCCTTCAGATACCCGTAACCGCCGTGCAATTGAAGGGCCTGGTTGACCACCTCGAAGCCGGTGTCGGTCGCGATCCGCTTGGCCATCGCTGCGGCCACGGTGGTGCCGTGCATGTTGTTGTCCAGCATCCACGCGGCCCGGTGCAGCATCAGCCGGGCTGATTCCAACTCGCTCGCCATGTCGGCCAGGCGGAATTGAAGCGCCTGGAACTCGGCCAGCGGCTGACCGAACTGCTGGCGTTCCTTCAGGTAGTCTCGGCTGGCCTCCAGACAGGCCCGCGCGCCCCCGACCGAGCAGGCACCGATATTGATGCGCCCACCGTCGAGCCCCTTCATGGCGATGGCAAAGCCGCCGCCTTCGGAGCCGACCACGTTCTCAACCGGCACCCGGCAATCCTCGAAGATCACTGCCGCCGTCGGCTGGCTGTTCCAGCCGAGCTTCTTTTCCAGCTTGCCGAAGGACAGGCCGGGCGTGTCCTTTTCCACCACGATGCAGGAAATGCCCTTCGGCCCGTCCCCGCCCGTGCGCACCATGCAGACATAGACGTCCGACGCGGACCCGCCCGAGATGAACGCCTTGGAACCGTTGATGACATAGTGGTCGCCGTCGCGCTCGGCCCGCGTGCGCAGCGAAGCCGCATCGGAGCCCGCGCCCGGTTCGGTCAGGCAGTAGCTCGCGAAGTGTTCCATGGTCATCAGCTTCGGCAGGTATCTCGCGCGCAGCGCGTCGCCGCCGAAACTGTCGATCATCCAGGCGCACATGTTATGGATCGAGATATAGGCCGCCGTCGAGGGGCAGGCCGAAGCCAGCTCCTCGAAGATGATCGAGGCATCCAGCCGCCCGAGGCCCGAGCCACCGTGTTCATCGCCGCAATAGATACCGGCCAGGCCGAGCGCCGCCGCCGCGCGCAACGCATCGACGGGAAAGATCGTGCCCTCGTCCCATTCCTCGGCATGGGGCAGCATTTCCTCGCTCGCGAAGCTGCGGGCCATGTCCTGGATGGCGACCTGTTCCTCGGAAAGCTGAAAATCCACGGGGCATCCTCCGGGCCGGAAAAATCTGGCGCGATCCTACCGGCTCAACCGGCCCGAACCAATCCCCGCCCAGATCGACGGGATGGTCTAGAATGGACGCCCCCAAGGAGAACATGATGGCCGTAACGTCCCGACATATCCTGCTGACCGTGAAGGAAAACGTCAGCCTCACCGCTCTCGACGCCGCGACCGGCAAGACCGTGGCCGTGGTGGAGGTCGGCACCCGCCAAACCTCCAAGCCCCACGAGCTCACACTGTCGGCGGACCGGCGATACGCCTTCGTCTCGCTCTACGGCAGCGCGGATTACGGCCCCAACGTGCCCGACAACCGCATCGCCGTGGTGAACCTGACCAGCATGTCGCTGGCCGGTCACATCGACCTCGACCTCTACAAGGGCCCCCATGCGCTTGTAACAGGCGCGGACGGAAAAATCTGGGCCACGGTCGATCACAGCCGGTGCCTTGTGGTCATCGATCCCGAGAGCTGGCAGATCGAGCACACGCTGTGGCTTGAGGTACCGGGACACTTTCTGGCGATGGCGCCGGACGGCAACACGCTCTATGCCTCGGCCAAGGAATACCCGGTCATCGTCGAGATCGACATGGCCGCGCGCACCATCACCGGCCGTCTGTCGGTGCCCGTCGGCGCGCAGGCGATCCGCGTCTCCAAGGATGGCGCCCGCCTGTTCGTGGGCGACTTCAACCGCCCGCTGCTGCACGTCCTCGACACGAAGACCCGTGCGCTGACAGCCACCCATCAGATGGCCGGCGTGCCCGGCTGGCCTTTCGTCTCACCCGACGGAAGACATCTGGCCGTGACCACCTACAACCAGGCCGACGACCAGGGCTTTCTTGAACTGTTCGATGCCGACACGATGGAACTGCGCCGCTCGATCGAACTGCCGGGCGAGCCGTTCCATGTGCTGTTCACCGACGACAGCACGCAGCTTTATGTCGTGCAGGCCGATGGCGACCTGCCGCTGATCGACATTGCATCCGCTGCGATTATCGAAGGCGGCTTGGCCGCCGGCGGGGCAATGCCCGAGGCGATGGTCTATTGGGATGGGCCAGTCTGACAAAAACCACCCGTGAACAGCGGCTCTCGCGTTCTCCGGCCTACCGGTTTGCACAGGTTTATTCCTCGGGTTTGTTTTTCACCTCATCAAGCATGGTGAGTTCCCAGTCCAGCGCCGAACAGAACACACGCCAGCTTGCCCAAGCCGACGGCACACCGACCAGAGCAGCTACTGCATAAGCCGGAAAATGGTGGAGCGCGAAGGCACCGTCGGCGGCGAAAGCCAGAGCGCCGGTCATGCTGGCAAGCACAAGTGCGACCAAAAGCGCCGCCATGGCGGCATCGAAGATTGCGCCCGCACATGCACGAGCAGACAGGACAAAGCGGAGTTGGGGTGTCACGAGAAGGTTTCCGATAGCCCTCAATGGGCCCAGAAACTTTAGATGGCATGTCTCCAGCAGTATGCAAGACAGCACACCAGACTGGCACGTCGGAAACGCATGGTGAAGCAATGTCCGCATGTGCAACGGACATTGCTCACAAGTTAAAACGTGGACAACGGTTCTGCTTCAGCCGTGGGCCAGGCAATGGCACGACCCTGCTGACATCACGTCACGGTCAGTGCACCGTCCACCAGCAGAAGGTGGCCATTGACGTAGTCCGAGGCCGGGTTGGCGAGGAACGCCACGGCGGCCGCCGTGTCTTCCGGCTCACCGAAGCGGCCCGCCGGAATGCGGCCCAGATTCCAGTCACGCCATTCCTGGTCCGCCGCGAAGCCGGCCTTGCGCAGCTTGGTCTCCACCGCACCCGGACCGACCGCGTTGACGCGGATGCCGTACTGGGCCCAGTCAGCGGCAAGATGGCGGGTGATGCCCGCCACGGCGGCCTTGGAGATGCCATAGACCGACACACGCGGCACACCGATCACCGCAAAGGTGGAAGCGATGTTCACGATCGAACCGCGCCGCTTGGTGTCCACGAGATGGCGCGCGAACCGCTGGGACATGAAGTAGCAGCCCCGTACGTTGATCGCCTGGACATTGTCGAACTCCTCCGGCGAAACCTCGAGCGCGGGCTTGGTGCACGGAATGCCGGCGTTGTTCACCAGAACATCGATCTTGCCCATCTTTTCGACCACCTCGGCGAAGGCCGCATCGATGCTGTCGACATCGCGCACGTCGAGTGACACACCGCACGCCTTGCGGCCATGCCCTTCGACCAGCTTGATCGTGTCGGCGAGATCGCCGGCGTTGAGGTCGGTCACCGCAACATCGAACCCGTCGCGCGCGAGGTGTTCCGCCGTCGCCTGCCCGAGCCCGTAGGACGCGCCGGTGACCAGCGCCACAAATCCTTCCGCTGACTTCATTTCCTGATACTCCCCTGGTTATTTTTCGCCCGCGATGAAGCGGTAGATTTCCGTAAAGTCGCTGTCCGGCAACGCATCGTGCGCCGCGTTCCAGAGCGCCGACATGGGCGCCCCGATGCGGTCGGGCGAGCCCGCCGCCTGTACCTCTTTAAGATAGAGCCCCACATCCTTCGTCATCAGCGCCATGGCAAACCCGGCATCGTAGGTGCCGGTCACGATGCGATTCGGGAACTTGTCCGCGCTTGCCGTATTCCGCCCGGTCGAGACATTCACGACATCAAGGATGGTGGACATGTCCACGGCGTGAGTCTGACCGAAGAGGACGGCTTCCGACGTCGCCGCCATGGCGGTGGCCGACAGGAAGTTGTTGAGCAGCTTTACCGCCTGGCCCTGACCGGGATTCGGGCCGACATGGAAGACGTTGCCGCCCACGGCATCGAACGCACCCTGCAGCGGGCCGGTCGCCTCGTCGGGGCCGGCGACAATGACAGTCACCGTTCCTGCAATGGCACCCGCCTTGCCGCCGCTGACCGGCGCATCGACAAACGCCACGCCCTGCGCACCGAGTAGTTCGCCCACCTCCCGCGCCGCCTCGGGCCCGGTTGTCGAGAAATCGACGACCACGCCGGCCCTGCGGCCCGCAACGGCGAGGATATCCTCGCACACCGCACGCACGATCTTGCCGTCCGGCAGGCTGAGGAAAATCGCATCAGCCGTCTGCGCCACCTCTTCCAGGCTCGCGGCGGCCTTGGCTCCCCCGGGTGCACGGCCTTCGGTGCCCGCCGCATCGAACGCGATCACATCGAATCCGGCCTTCACGAGGTTCGTGCACATGGGCCCGCCCATATTCCCCAGACCGATGAAGCCGAACGTTTTTGCTGTCATAGTGCGTTTCCCCTGTCGCGGCCGTTCTCCATAGCGACCGTCCGGGGACAAGTATAGCCATGCGCATATCCGGGGAGGAAACGATGACAACGCCACAGGTCTGGGAACTCTATGCCATCAAGTACGGGACCATGCCCGAGCGCACCCGTGCGACGAACCTTTTCGGTATTGACCCTCATGACGATGCCCCGATGCCCATCGACTACTATGTCTGGGCGGCAGTCTCTCCCGAGCGCACGATCGTGATCGACACCGGCTTCGACACCACCGAGGCAGAGCGGCGCGGCCGTGGCCTGCTGCGGCGGGTGGACGAAGGCCTGGCAACTATCGGTGTCGATGCCGCAAAGGTCGAGGACGTCATCGTCACCCACCTGCACTGGGACCATATCGGCGGACAGGCGCATTTCCCCGGGGCGCGGTTCCACCTGCAAGAAAAGGAAATGCATTTCGCGACCGGCCCGCACATGTGCAACCACGTGATGAGCCGGTCCTTCACCGTGGACCACATCACCGACATGGTGCGGCACGTCTTTGCCGGGCGTGTTGCCTATCACAACGGCGAGGCGCAGATCGCGCCGGGCATCACCACCCACCTGGTCGGCGGGCATTCCATGGGCCTGCAGTTTGTGAAGGTGCTGACCAAACGCGGCTGGGTCGTGCTGGCCTCGGACGTCACCCATTTTTACGAAAACCTCGAAACCCGCACGCCATTCCCGGTCATTTATTCCATGGGCGACATGATCCGCGCCTATGACACGCTGGAAGCCCATGCCGAGACTGCCGGGCATATCGTGCCCGGTCACGACCCGCTCGTGCTGGACCGCTATCCGGCGCCGGACGACCGCCTGAAGGGGATCGTCGCGAAGCTGGACGAGACGCCCTCGGCCTGACGGCGCCGGGGTCTATTCGCCCGAGGAGACGACCCCGCCGTCGTGCAGCGCATCGATGGCGGCGGCGTCATAGCCGAGCTCTTCAAGCACCTCCCGGCTGTGCTCGCCGACCTCCGGCGGTGCGACCGCGAAGGAACTCGGCGTGCGGTCCAGTGAAACCGGCTGGCGCACGAACCGCATCTCGCCCAGCGCGGGTGAGGTCAGCGGCCGGGCCAGGCCGAGGTACTCCACCTGCGGGTCCGAGAACATCTGGCCGATGTCGTAGATCGGCCCGCAGGGCACGCCCGCGTCGTTGAAGGAATCCACCCATTCCGCCGTGGTTCTCTCCCGGATGCAGTCACCGATCACACCGTTCAACCGGTCGCGGTTCTTCGAGCGTGAGGGTGCATCCTCGAAGTCCGGATCGGTCATCCACTCCTCGCGGCCGAGCGCCCGGCAAAACCGACCCCAGATTTCCTGACCCGCGACCGCAATGTTCATGTGACCGTCAGCCGTCTCGAAGACCCCGGTGGGAATGCTGGTGGGATGATTGTTGCCCGCCTGCTTCGGCACCTCGCCGTCCACCAGCCAGCGCGCCGACTGGAAGTCCAGCATGAAGGTCTGGGCCTCCAGCAGCGAGGTGTGAATCCACTGGCCCTTGCCGGATTTCTCACGTTCCAGCAGCGCCAGCATGATGCCCTGCGAGGCAAACAGCCCGGCCGTCAGGTCGGCAATCGGAATGCCGACGCGCACCGGGCCCTGGCCAGGCAGGCCGGTGATCGACATCAGACCGCCCATGCCCTGGGCGATCTGGTCGAAGCCGGGCCGCCTGGCATAAGGTCCGTCCTGGCCGAAGCCGGAGATGCTGGCCAGGATGATCCGCGGGTTCACCGCCGACAGCGCGTCATAGTCGATCCCGAGGCGCGTCTTCACATCCGGGCGGTAGTTCTCCACCACCACATCGGCCTTCTCGACCAGCTTGAAGAACACCTCCTTGCCGGCATCGTCTTTCAGGTTGAGCGCCAGCGAACGCTTGTTCCGGTGGAGGTTCTGAAAGTCGGACCCATGGCGTGCGCCGCCGAGCGCCGCACCGCCTTCCACAGCGGGTGGCATCTCGACCTTGATGACGTTGGCGCCCCAGTCGGCGAGCTGGCGCACGCAGGTCGGGCCGGAACGCACGCGCGTGAGATCGAGGACCGTGATGTGATCGAGCACCGTCGCGGCGGGTACATGAGGCATGGTGAATCCCTCCCGGGGATCGCTAGAGCTTCAGCAGGCGTTTCGCGTTGCCGTTCAGGATTTTCGCCTTGTCCTCGGCGTTCAGGTGGACGCGTTCGATCCACTCCACGCCGGGTGCGTTGGGCACGAAGGGCCAGTCGATGGAAAACAGGATGCGGTCCGCGCCCATTTCCTGAAGCGAACACAGCAGCGCCGGATCGGAGAAGTTGCCGCTGGTGGTGATGTAGAAGTTGCGGCTGAACACCTCGCGGAACTTCATCGGCTTGTTGCCCGGACGCGACAGCGCATGGTCGATACGCCAGAGCAGGAAAGGCAGGCCTTCACCCAGATGGCCGACAATGATCTTCACGTCGGGATACTTGTCGAGCACGCCCGACAGCACGAGACGGATACACTGGGTCGCCGTTTCGACCGTGAAGCCCCAACCCGCGTTCAGCAGTGCCGGAAAATCCGTGTCATAGGGCGCGTAGTAGCGTTCGATCACCGTGCGGTCCGGCATCGCAGGATGCATGTACAGCGGCACGTCCAGCGCCTGGGCCCGTTCGAAGATCGGCCAGAACCTCGGGTCGTCGAAGAACACACCGTTGGTCAGACCGTGGATCATCGCGCCCTTCATGCCGAGATCGTTGACGCAGCGCTCCAGTTCGTCGGCGCAGGCGTCCGGATCGGGCGTCGGCAGGTTACAGAACGCGGAGAACCGGTCCGGGCGTTCGGCCACGATGTCGCGCAAACGGTCGTTGGCGATGCGGGTGATCCCGGCCGCATTCGACGGGTCGAGACGCTGGGTGGACGGCGCGCCATGTGAGAGCACCTGAATGTCGATGCCCGCCGAATCCATCTCGGCGATCCGCTCGTCATATAGGTCTTCGAGTTTCGGCCGGAGCTTCCCCGCACCGCCGGCCATCTCCGCATCCTCGTAATGCGCGATCAGCTCTGGATCCCAGTAATGCTCCTCGATCGCGATGACCTGTTCGCCGGTTGACGTCGCCATGTTTCCCCCCTGGCAATAGATTTGCGGGGATCGTAGCGGCTCACAAACCGAAAGCGAATGTAAAGTTAGGAGGCGGCGCGGAACGCAGTCACATTTGTGTCGAGGATCACGCGCGCGCGCGGAAACGAGACCCGCGCATTGGTTCCAGTTCCCAACGTACTCGTCAGCCGGAACTCTGCATCGTGCAGGTCGCACAGAAGCTTGACCAGCGGAAGCCCGAGCCCGGTGTGGGAGAACTCACTGTCCTCGTCGAATTCGTGCAGGCGCTGCATGTGTTCCCGGCTCTCCAGACGTGCAAACGGGACCAGCGCATTCTCGAGGTCCTCCGGTGACATTCCGATGCCCGTATCCGAGACACGTATCTCCATTCGGCCGTCTTTCGTGTTGCGCGAACTGACCGTCACCCGCCCCCCGCGTGGCGTGAACTTCACCGCATTCGACAACAGGTTAAGCAGGATCTGGCGAATCTTGGTCGCATCGCCACGCAAACAGGGCAACTGTTCCGGCGGCCTCCAGTCGAGTTCCACGCCGCCACGCTCGGCGCTCGGCACGACGAACTTGATGGCACCTTCGATGAGGTTCTCTACATCAATCAGGTCTTCCGAAAGATCGACCGCACCAGCCTCGAGTTTTGAAACATCGAGTATCCGGTCAACAATCTGGAGCAAATGCTTGCCGCTCCGAACAACGATTGACGGATAGTCCCCATACTTGCCGAAGTCCTGGGGTCCCAGAATGCGCTCGTCCATCATCTGGGCATAACCCAGGATCGCGTTCAGGGGCGTGCGCAGTTCGTGGCTCATATTCGCGAGGAAACGCGTCTTCGCAAGGCTTGCGCTCTCCGCCCGGTCACGCGCCGAGGTGAGGATTTCGATCAGCTGCGCGTTGTTGAGCGCAAGTTCAATGCGGTTCCGGTGCCCGCGGTTCAGATGCCGAGCCGCGACCCAAAGCAGCACGCTCCAGAACACCATGAAGCCCGCCATCATCGGCTCGAACACGCCGTCGGGCCAGATGAGTCGCACCGCATAGGGCGTCATTGAGGGGATCACGAAACCGGCGAAGGAGCGCAGGCTTCTCGTGTAGCTGACAATAGCTGAGGTGCTGAGTGCCGCCATCACGCACGGTACGACGAGCAGCTCCGTCGCCGGAGCCAGTTGCACCGATTGGACGATCGAGCAGCCCCAAATCACGCCGGCCGCCAGCGACCCGATCGCGAACAGGCGCTCATCCTCGCGCGCACTCGCCACGGACACGCCTCGCGCAAGAACCCGGCGCACATGTACGAAGCGCAACAGGGTGACCAGCACCACAACGGCGTACCAGGCCCAAAGGCCTTCCGGTTCAGCCGACACCCACAGAACATAGGACAGCAGGCACGCCGCGCCGAAGCTCGACGCAAGCGTCAGCAGCGCCGACCGGTAAAGCTGGGAGATCAGCTCACGCTGTATTTCCATGCGATCCGGAGGACCGTGGAAGGAATGCAAATCCGATCCGGCTACTGGGTTCATTCCAAGTTTCCCCGGAAAGTGTGGCGTGCCCTCAAACGGGAATCATCCAATGACACCCTTTAGGGAATCACTAACGCCAGGCTCTCGTCTGAAGAGCGGTGTTGAGACCGCCCGAAAGTTTCCTATAGTGAAATCAGCCGTGGCAATCGGGATGGTTCCGCAACGGCAGTCCAATCCGGCCAGACAATAAGGCCGTGCCAAGGGAGAGACACAACGTGATCATCGAACGCGATTTGCCCATCAAGATGGATGACGGCGTGGTCCTGCGGGCCGACGTCTATCGTCCCGACACCAACAAGAAAGTTCCGGTCGTCATGGCCGGCGGCCCATACGGCAAGGGTGTGAAGTACCAGGAGCACTACAAGCCCCTTTGGGATTCCCTGGTGGCCATGCATCCGGACGTGCTGTCCGGCTCGCAGCACCGCTGGCTGACCTGGGAGACCGTCGATCCGGAAATCTGGGTGCCCTGGGGCTATGCCTGCGTGCGCCTGGACTCGCGCGGCGCAGGCCGCTCGCCCGGCTATCTCGATATTTTCTCGCCGCGCGAGACTCAGGACTTCGCCAACGCCATCGAATGGGCCGGCCAGCAGAAATGGTCGAACGGCAAGGTCGGCCTGAACGGCGTGTCCTACTACGCCATCAACCAGTGGCAGGTCGCGGCCCTGCAGCCGAAACACCTCTCGGCGATCATTCCCTGGGAAGGTGCCGCGGACCACTACCGCGACTGGGCACGACACGGCGGCATCCTGTCCAACAAGTTCATGGAAATCTGGTATCCGCGCCAGGTCGAGGCCGTCCAGCACGGCAACGCCAAGGGTCCGAAGGACCACTGGATGGGCGAAAGCGCCACCGGTCCGGAAAAGCTGAGCTCTCGCGAACTCGTCGAAAACCGTGCCGACACGCTGGAAAACTTCCGCGTACGTGAAATGGACGACGACTGGTACCAGTCACGTTCGCCCGATTGGTCGAAGGTCACGGTGCCGTTCCTGTCACCGGCAAGCTGGGCCGGGTTCGGCCTGCACCCGCGCGGCAATTTCGAGGCCTTTACCCAGGCCGCATCGAAAGAGAAATGGCTGGAAGGCCATCCGGGCCGCCACGAGGAGTGGTTCTATCTCGAATACGGCATGGAGCTGCAGAAGCGCTTCTTCGACTACTACCTGAAAGGCGAGAAGAACGGCTGGAACAAGGAACCGCGCGTCTGGGTGAACCTGCGCCGCCCCTTCACCGACGAGGTGGAACTGCGCAAGGAAAGTTCCTGGCCGCTTAAGGGCACCAAGTGGACGAAGTACTATCTGGATACCGGCGGCAAGGGGAAGATCGACACCGCGAAGCCCAAGGTGAACCGCAAGAAGGAGTTCAGGGCGCTGACGCGCGGCATCACGCTGAAGTCGCCACCGCTGAAATCCGAGACGGAGTTCACCGGGCCGATGGCGGCCAAGCTGTTCGTCTCGTCCTCGACGTCGGATTGCGACCTGTTCGTCACGGTGCAGGGCTGGTCCGACAAGGGCCGGGAGGTGTTCTTCCAGGGCACTGTCGATCCCAAGACGCCGCTCGCACAGGGCTGGCTGCGCGTGTCGCACCGCAAGCTGGACGAGGAAAAGAGCGAGGAATGGCGCCCCTACCACACCCATGACGACAAGCAGCCCATGATTCCGGGCGAGGTCTATGAGGTGGATGTGGAAATCTGGCCGCAGTGCATCGTGCTGCCCAAGGGCTTCCAGATCTCGATCAACATCGCGGGCCAGGACTTCGACCGGCCGGGCAAGTCGGTCGAGGCCTATGTGCCGTCGCGCGGCTCGGGTCCGTTCCTGCACGATCACCCGACCGACCGGCCGAAGGAGATCTTCGGCGGGAAAACGACGATCCATACGGGACCGAAGACACCGTCCTACCTGCTGATGCCGGTGATCCCGAAGAACCGCAAATCCAAGTAGCGGATAGACAACGAACACAAATCACGGCGGCCCCGGAAGGGGCCGCCGTTTTCTATTCGCGGACAGGCAGGTCTGGGCGCGGACTGACAATCGCAAGCACCAGCGCCACCGCGGCCACCACCGCCATCGCGAGAAACGCGCCACCTCCGAAGCTGCCGTAGAGATCGCCCGAGGCAATCAGCGCCAGCCCCATCACCACCCCGGTGATGGAAGCGTACGCACCCTGAGCTGTTGTCTTCATACCTTCCGGTGCGGTGTCGGAGATGTAGTGCATGGTCGCCAGGTAGGTGGCGCCGAAAGTGATGCCGTGCATCACCTGCGCAACAACCAGCCAGGACAGATCGGTCGTCTGCGCCAGGATGATCCAGCGGACCAATGCCGTGCCCGCACCGATCAGGAGCAGGCGTCGCGCGCCCAGGCGGGCCACCACCGCGCCGCTCATCGAGAACAGCAGCACTTCCGCCAGCACCCCGCCACCCCAGAGCAGACCGACGGCGAATTCCGAGTAGCCCGCCGCCTTCCAGTGGATGCCCGAGAAGCCGTTGAGAACGGCGTGGCTTGCCTGCACGAGGCTTGCCGCCAGGATGAAGACAAGGAAGCTGCGCGTGCGCAGGTAACGCAGGATATCCGGCCAGCGCGCATGGCCGCGTATGGCGCTCTGTTCGCGCAAGGCGAGCGTCGTCGCGAAAACCGCACCGAGCGAGACCAGCGCCACCAGCCAGATCAGATCCGGGTCTCGCCCCGTCAGCAATTCGCCCACGCCGAGCGCGGCGGCAATGAAAGCCAACGACCCCCAAAGGCGAATTCGCCCGTAGTCGAGGCCGTGCCGACGCACGGCGGCCATGGTCTGGGCATCGCCCAGCGGAATCAGAACGTGGAAGGCGGGCGCATACACAAACATGATAAGCAGGATCGCCCAGAAGCTGCCTGCCAGGCCGAACCCCGCGAAAGCAAGCACGCTGAACCCGGCCGCGACGACGATGATCCGGCGGCCCTGCCCGCCACGGTCGGCCACGCTGGTGACCACGGGATCGATCAGGATGCGCAGCCACGGGCCGACCGCGAGTACGACACCGATCTGTCCCGGCGACAGACCCCGGCTCTGCAACCAGATGGGCCAGAAGGGAAGCAGCACGCCGACAACGAAAAACACCGCGCCATAGAAAGCGGCAAATCGAACCGACAAGGACAGCGCACTCACGTTTCAGACCCTGCTTGCAAACGGCATCGGCCGCCCGCACGGAGCGGACGGCCGACGGAACCGTTCTTCAATACGTCGCGTGTACGCGTCTGGCTACTCCGCCGCCTGCTTCGGCGCAGCAGGTTCTTCGGCCCCGCCCTCACCCGCGGCGATACGTGCCTGGATTTCCTCCTGCGTCAGCGGCTGGTTCCGGAACCGGCCATGCTTTTCATAGTAGGAATCCACCTGGATGTGCTTGGCCACGGTCAACGGCGTGTTCTTGAAGAAGTCGTAGAGCGCGACCACGCCACCAGTCCACATTGTGCGGACCATGTGCAAAACCGCGCGCGAAGCCCGCAACTCCTTGGTCGGCGCGTTCTCGACACGGTGATAGTTCTCCCGGTCGCTGAGCGCTGCCTCGATCAGGTGCGGTGCAGCCCAGTTGCAGCGGTAGTGGATCGTCCCGTCCGGCCGGACGATATAGACGACGTTCGGCATCGCGCCGTAGGCCCTGTGGAAATCACCGGCAAGATTGTCCACCAGTACACGGCGAAATTCCTTGTAGCGCGGCGCCACCAGCTTCGCGGCCTTGAACTTTTCCTCCATCGACTGGTGCGGGCCGAGGCGCTCGCCCGGATGAGCCTCACGCACATAGACCATGAGCCATTCGACATCCGGATGGTTCGGGATGACATCTTTCCAGACCTTGATGTTCTTGGTGTACATCGAACAGGTGGACGAGCCGGTCTCGATAACAACCCATTTGCCCGCAAAATCGGACAGTTTGACCTCTTCGCGCGTCTCGAGGTCGTACAGTGTGGCGTCGATATACGGATCGCCGGCCTGCGGCCCGACAAAGGTATCGAAGTTGTAATCGACCACGCGGAAGCGAGAATTGTTGTAAACGGGCTGCTGCGGCTGCGACATATCAGGCCCTCCCTTGAACGTCGTGGAATGACGAAAACACGCACAGAAAACGTGGAATTACTCCAATTCTAACATCAAACAGGGTCATTTTCCCGTTTGAGCCACAATGGACGATCAATTTTCCGTAGGCCGCCGGACGCACCGGGCAGCCCGCCTATGCCGATAGCTTCTCTGCCATCCAGTCCGCCATGACCGGGCGGGCCTTGTAGGGAATGTTGTCGCAGACGTGGTTGCCCTCCGGGAAGACGACAAGTTCGGCATCGTCACCGGCCTCGTCGATCATGCGCTGGGATTCCTCGACGGGGCAGACCCTGTCCTGTCCGCTGTGCACGATCAGCAGCGGGCAGGAGATATTGCCCAGCACGCCTTCGAGCGAATACTGCTCGGCCGTCTTCCCGGCGGCAGCGATCGAATCGTCACCGAACCCGAAGGCCAGCGTCTCATGGACGGCGGCCGGGCAGCGGTCCCAGATGTCCGACAGGCGGTAGAAGCCACCGATGGAAATACATGCGGCGAGACGCGATTCACCCGCCGCCGCGCGCGGCGCGGCATACCCGCCATAGCTGCGCCCCCAGATGCCGATCCGGCCCGAATCGATATCGGTCAGCGCCTCGAGCGCATCGACGACCGCCGCCACCGGCACATGCCAGTCCGGCCGGAGCCGCCACTTGGTCCAGGTCAGGCTCTGGCCCGGCCCGTCATAGGCGCAGGTCGCCACACCCCGGCGCAGGAATTCGTTTTCCAGCGTGTGGAACTCTTCCTTGGTCGAATCCGCCCCGCAGGTCAGCAGCACACATGGGAACGGCCCGTCGCCGTCCGGCAGGCGCAGGTTCGCCGGGAAGCTGTCCCCGTCATAGGGGATGTCGATGATCCGCGCCGGAAACACCAGATGCGGCGCCGCCTTGGCATAGGCCGCGCGCTGGCGGCCCTGCATCCGCGCCTTCTCCGCCGGATCGGCGAAATAGACCGACTGGCCGATATGATGATAGAGCGCCGCACGCTGGTAGGCCTCGCCCGCTGTCAGTGTGTGGCCGGCATCCAGTGCCGCTGCACCCAGGCCTTCATGCAGGTCGGCAAGCCCTTCCCACACGCCCGGCCACTGGTCCATGCGCGTCACCTGTCGCAGAACCGTCTGCGCATCGTTGTAATCCACACCTGCCGTCAGCAGGCGCGGGTAGCGCAGCTGAATTGTGTCCTGAAGTTCCTTGTCCGCCATAATTTTGACGCCTCCCCGTGCGATATGCGCCGAACTGTTCGCCGACGTCCCCGTTGGCGCATCATATCGCGATGTCTATGCTAGGCCCCATGCAAACACGCACCACACTTATCAGCGCCGCCCTGGCGGCTTTCGCCCTGCTCGCTCCCTCCGCCGCGTCCGCCCAGGACACGACTGGCAGCAGTTATGTCAAGGAGACCCACGGCGCGTGGCAGATCCGCTGCCTCAAGCGCAGTGACGGACAGGAGCGCTGCCAGATGTACCAACAGCTCAAGGACTCGAACGGGACACCGACAGCGGAGATCAACATCTTCGCGGTGCCGGCGGATGTTCCCGCTGCCGCAGGCGCAGCCTTCGTGACGCCGCTGATGACGCTGCTGCAGGCACAGCTTCGCTTCCAGGTCGATAGCCAGCAGGGTAAGCGCTACCCATTTGCCTGGTGCGACGAGAGCGGCTGCATCGTCCGCGCCGGGATCACGGCGGACGAGATCGAGGCCATGAAGAAGGGCTCCAGCGCGACCGTCGGCATCGTGGCCGTTTCGGCGCCGACGACCCCTGTGAACCTGAAGATGTCGCTGAGCGGTTTCACGGCCGCCTATACGGCGATGCAGGCTCTCAACCCGCCGCTGCCGCCGGCCAAGCAGTAAGGGCCGGCAAGCCTCACCCCGCCGCGTTCAGCGCCGCCCAGACACGCGCAGGCGTCATCGGCAGATCGATCCGCCCCGCCCCGGCGCTCGCCAGCGCGTCAAGCACGGCCGCCATTCCCGACGGCAGCGATCCGGCCACGCCGGATTCGCCCGCGCCCTTCGCGCCCAGCGGATTGGTGGTGGCCGGCACGCCGTGATGGCCCACAGCCAGCGACGGCAGGTCGTCGGCGCGCGGCATCATGTAGTCCATGAAGGAGCCGGTCACGAGTTGGCCGTCGTCGTCATAGACAACCCACTCGCCCAGCACCTGGCCGAGCCCCTGCGCAACCCCGCCATGAATCTGGCCCTCGACGACCATCTCGTCGAAGACATTGCCGACGTCGTCAACGGCGGCGTAGCCGACCACGTCAATCTTGCCGGTTTCGGGATCGACCTCGACCTCACAGATATGGGTCCCGTTCGGGAAGGTCATCTGGGGCGACTCGAATTTTTCGTAGGCGTCCATGCCGCCGGCCAGTTCCTCCGGCAGGTCCATGGTCGCGGCCTGGTCGGCCAGGTCGATGATCCCGATCTGACGGTCGGTCCCCGCGATCCGGAAGGTGCCGTTGTCGAACTCGATATCGCTGGCGGACGCCTCCAGCACATGCCCGGCCAGCGCCTTGCCCTTCTCGATGGCCGTATCGCACGACACCGCCATAGCGCTGCCCGCCATCATCATCGAGCGTGAGGCGACCGACGGGGTTCCCGGCGGGGCTTCCAGACTGTCGCCCTCGATCAGGCGCACCTTTGACGGCGGCACACCCAGACGGCTGCCGATCAGGCGCGTGTAGGTGGACAGGTGGCTCTGGCCCATCGCCTGCACGCCGAGGCGAACCGTGACCGCTCCATCGCCCTCAAAGCGCAGATCCGCCGTCTCCTCCAGGATGCCGCCCGCGACCTCCAGGAAACAGCCGATGCCGATGCCGCGCAACTTTCCGTTCGCTTCAGACTGTGCCCGCCGTGCCGCGAACCCGTCCCAGTCGGCGAGCCTGAGCGCCTTGTCCATGGCGGTCTCGAATTCGCCGGAATCGTAGATCGGCCCGTTCACCGTGGCGTAGGGCATGGCGGCGGGCGGGATCATGTTCCGACGCCGGATTTCCACCCGGTCGATGCCCATTTCCTTCGACGCCGTGTCGAGCAGCTGCTCGATGGCAATAATCGCCTCCGGCCGCCCGGCGCCCCGATAGGGCCCCAGCGGTGCGGCATTGGTCAGCACCATACGCACATCGATGCCGATCGCCGGGATTGCATAGACGCTCGACAGGCAGTTCTTGGTGTTGTTTGTCGAGAACACAGCCGAAAATGTCGTGAGATAGGCGCCCATGCCCACATCATTCTTCACCCGGAACCCGAGGATCTTGCCATCCGCGTCGAAGGCCATCTCGGCGGAGATCAGGGTGTCGCGGCCCGCCGTGTCGCACAGGAAGCTTTCCAGACGCGTGTTGCGCCACTTGACGGGCCGGCCCACCTGGCGTGCGGCGAACATCACCGCGGCATATTCCGGATAGGGATGCGCCTTCATACCGAAGCCGCCGCCCACATCATGGGTGATGACGCGCACCTTCTCGGGCTCCACGCCGAAGACCTGCCCGGCGAAGACCTTGCTGACGAGGCCCACGCCCTGGGTCGCGGCGGTCACCGTGTAGCGCCCCTCGGCCTCGTCCCATTCGCCGATGCCCCCGCGCGGCTCCATGGAGACCGGCGCGAGACGGTTGTCGAACAGTTCGACCCTGGAGACATGGGCCGCCGCCGAAAACGCCGCGTCGAGCGCCGCCTTGTCGCCGTCGGTCCAGTCGAAGGCGAGGTTGCCGGGCGCGGTATCCCAGAGTTGCGGCGCGCCGTCGGCCAGTGCGTCGGCCACATTCGGCACGGCGGGCAGCACGTCGATGTCCAGTTCCACCGCCTCGGCGGCGTCCGCCGCCTGGGCCGCCGTCTCGGCGACCACCAGCGCCACCGCCTCGCCTGCGTGACGGACCTTCTCATAGGCCAGCACCGGCTTCGGCGCGGAGGCCATCGTCATGCCGTCGCGGCCGGGGAAGGAAATCACCGGCGGGATATCGCCCAGGCCCGCGTCCTTCGCGTCCTTGCCGGTCAGCACCGCGATCACGCCGGGCATCGCCAGCGCCGCCGAAGTATCGACGCCCCGGATCACACCATGGGCGACGGGCGAGCGGACAAACACGCCATGGGCCTGGCCGGGCACCGAGATGTCATCGACGAAGCGGCCCGCCCCCGTCAGGAGCGGATAATCCTCGCTGCGCAACGTCTCTTCATCGCTGCCGAACCGTGCGGTGACGTGATGGTCCATGTTGTGTGCCTCCCACATTCCCTTCGCCCCGGCTCTTGCGTCCGGGTTCACCTGAAATCCTGAAACGAGTGTAAGCGAAAGCCGCGTCCGCGCGAAACGCGCAAGCACGCAAGGCGCATGGCAAAGCCGACACTATGTCGCAACCAGTCCGCCTCGATAGCTGGCATATTACCGCCCACAACGCACAGTCCGGTCCGGCACAGAGATGAGCGCCACCAACGGCCAGAACAGCAGGACAAGAACATCGCAGCGGCGCGAGTGGACCCGCACCGCCGCCGTGATCGGGATCGCCTGCCTTCTGTTCAATGCGCTCATCGGCTCCGGACACAGCGTCCGCATGGCCGCAAATGCTGCCGGGCTCGGCGACCAGACAATCCTGTGCACCCCGTTCGGCGCCGTCTCCGTTCCGACCGCAAGCCTCACAACGGACGGGGACAATTCGCACCCGACCGCCAACGCAGGCTGGGAATGTCCCGTCTGCGCCTTCGGCAAGCTGGCAGGCGCCTCCGTTTCACCGGAGCCGCATGAGGTTGGTCCCGCCGGGATCGCAACCCGCGCCGAACTGGATATTCCCGAAACGCACGATCCCGGCCCGGGTGAAGCGGCCTCGAGCGCACATCCGCGCGCACCCCCGCTTCCGGTCTGATGCCCCAAACATCCGCACCATTCCGGATTCCGTCCGGACAGCGCGGCATTTCAATCAGACGACGACCGGAACCCGGACGGCGACGCCGACGGGCCGGTCAGGGAACCAATCATATGATCCGCAAACCTCTTCTTATCCTGGCCCTCGCCCTGTCCGCGGAACTGGGCGCACCCACCATCCACATCGCCGCCGCTGACGACATCACGGTGGAACATCCCTGGTCGCGTGCGACCGCCTCCAACGCGCCGAACGGCGCGGCGTTCATGGTCATTCACAACGCCGGTACATCGCCCGAGCGCCTGGTGTCCGCATCGACCGGCCGGGCCGAGCGCGTGGAACTCCACACACACCGCATGGAAGACGGCGTGATGAAAATGCGCCAGGTCGAGGCCATCGACATTCCCGCCGGTGGCGAGGCCGAACTCAAACCGGGCGGGCTGCATGTCATGTTCTTCGGCCTGAAGGGACCGCTCAGCGAGGGTGAGACCTTTCCGCTCGAACTGACATTCCAGAATGGCGGCACCCGTACAGTCGAGGTCACGGTGATGAAGGCCGGAACCAAGATGCCGATGATGGGCGGCAGCCACGGAGGCTCTCATGGCGGGAGCCATGGCGGTAAAGACAGCGAAGGCCAGCACATGCACGGCGGCAAATAGCGCCGCGCCAGGCGTCAAAACATAGCGCCGAAAACGATAAGGGCCGGTCCCGCAGGACCGGCCCTTTCCATAACACTTATCTGTCTGCGCAGATCAGAGCGGCTTGTCGAACTCGTAGAACTTCTCCGAGTTGTCCACCATGATCTTCTTGCGCATGGCCTCGTCCGGCACCCACTGGCCGAAGGCCTCGACCGGGTCGGCATCGTTCGGGTTGACCTCGTACTTGTTCGGGTGCGGCCAGTCCGTGCCCCACATGATGCGGTCGGGGTTGGCCTCGATCAGCGCACGCGCCATGGGCTGGCAGTCGTCGTATGGCGGCAGGTCGGTCGCGCTGACGCGGTTGGCACCCGAGATCTTCACCCAGGTGTTGCCGTCACGCACGAGCTTGAGCAGTGCCTGGAAGCCCTCGGCCTCGATGCCCGCCGTGGCCGGCTGGTAGGCGAAATGGCCGATCGACATCGGCGTGGTCATCTTCTCGAAATACGGCATCAGGGACACGATGTCCTTGCCCGGAAACAGCCACTCGATGTGCCAGTTGAACGGACGGATCTTGGCCTCAAGATCCGGCAGCTCGTCGAAGCTCATGGGCATGCCGCCCTTGTTGTCGGTGTTCAGGCGGACACCGCGAATGCCCTGCGCATGAAGGGCCGCCAGATCATCTTCGGTCGCGTCGAGCTCGATGGCGCAGACGCCGCGCGCGCGGTCCGGGGTTTCCGCGTTCAGCGCGTTCATGCCGTCGAGAATGGCGGAGTTGTCCGTGCCATAGACCGACGGCTGGGTGAACACCACCCGGTCGATACCGAGCTGGACATGCAGGTGTTTCAGGTCTTCCAGCGTGGACTGGGGCGGGTTGTAGCCGCGATCCGGCGACAGCGGGTACTTGTCGTAGAAGACATGTACATGGGTGTCGATGGAGCCTTTCGGCAGCGTGATGTTCGGCTTGCGCGGATTGCGATCCGGCGCGATGCAATCGCGAATTTCGTTAGACACAGTCTCGAGTTCCCCTGGAGAATTTTATGTAGTCCTGCCCGCCGACCGGCGGGCATCGAATGCCGGTTGGTTATCACATCCGGACACAAAACCGGAAGCGGCTATCTTGCGGCAGACTGTGCGCCGGGGACCGGGACGCCCGCGACCTCCAGGACCAGCTTGTTGACCACCGTGCTCGGGAAATCTTCCGGCGACTGGGTGACGACGGTGAACGCCCCCGGTCCGCCGATCACCACTTCGTGGAAATAGCCCTCGAGGTCGTACTTCACGCCCTCCACCTCGCTCTGTTCCTGCTGCGGGTTGATGACCAGCCCGTTGATGACAATTCCCCGCGACAGCACCCGGTCACGCGCCGCCGCGACGATGTTCTCCAGCCCCTTGGAATCGCGTCCGTCCGCCGAGATGTCGATCACCTGCCGCGTGCCCTCCATGCCGTTGGCCTCGAACAGCGGTGCGGAGAAATCGAGCGCCGTCACGATTGAGGTCAGCCCGCCGCGCGGGATCGGAAAGGCCTGGATCGCCGCCGCGAACCGGCGCGCATCTTCTGCCCCGCCGATCACCGTCCACGGCACGGTCACCTGCGCCGTCTCGGACCATTCCACATAGGTCACGGCCACGCGGCCCAGCGGGCCCGAGGTCATTGCCTCAATGGCGCGCGGGTCGGTCAGCGCCGCGACATAGCCGGCGCGCTGGAGGTTCACCTCTCCACCGTCGATGGAGGCCGACACATCGACCGCCAGCACCAGCTCCACATCGACGGGAACATCGTCGGCCACCGCTGCCGTGTGCAGCAGGGTCACGACCGCGAACGCGCTAGCCCAGGTTCGCACGGTAGAACTCCAGAAGTTTGGCAATCACGCCCGCATAGACCTCGGGGTTACGCGGCTCATAGACCTCCGCGTGGTTGATACCGGGCACAATGTGCAGTTCCTTCGGCTCGCCCGCCTTCGCGAACAGGCTCTCGGCCTCCTCCAGCCGGACCATGGTATCCTTCTCCCCGTGGATCAGCAGCAGCGGGCGCGGCGCGATCCGGTCCACCCAGTCCTCGGCCCGGAAGCCGCAGGCAAGGTCGATGTTCTCCAGCGGGTAGCCTTCAGGATAGGCATCCTCGGTCCGGTACATGGTGCGAAAGGCCTCACGTTCGGCGGGGCCCGGCGGGGAAAGTTCCTGATAGGGGAGTTGTTTCGACTGGCCGGTCAGCGCGCGTTGCACGCGATCCTCCGCCAGCTCGTCCTGCAGCGCCGCCCATTCGTCGGCCGTGCGCTTGGAGCGCTGCCAGCGCTCACCGTTGCCCGGCGCGCCGACCGTGGCAATGGCGGCAAAGCGCGGCTCGATGGCAGCGGCTTTGATGGAGGCTCCACCGCCATGGCTGAGGCCCATGATGGCGATCCGGTCGGCATCAACGTCGCTCCGCGCGGCCAGCCAGTACCGCGCAGCCAGAATGTCGCGCATCTGCTCCTCGGGATCGACGCGGCGCGGCGCACCCTCGCTGTCGCCGAAGCCCCGGCAGTAGAAATCCAGCGTGTGAAATCCCGCCGCCGTCAGGTCGCGCACAAACGGCGGCATGTAGGTTTCCTTGCGCCCCGTATATCCGTGCACGCAGATGATCGCCGGACGTGGCCCATTGCCCTCACCGGTCGTGAAGGTTCCGGCCAGCCGAACCCCGTCGGCATAGAAGGTCGCATCGGTTGCGGTCATGGCAATCCTCTCCTGCGTGCGCGCCGGTTGATCCCGGCCTGGCGCCGTGCCTCAATCAGCCCAACAAAAACATGCGGGAAGCGGGGAACGCCAGACATGTACGAATATTTTCCCGACAACTACACATGGTCCATGTCGGTGATGATGACCGTCAACCTCGGCGGCAACATGAGCGACATCGACGAGGCCTGTGCGCCGCTGCGTGACATCGCGGGCGCCGGCGACGACGCGGCGGTAGAGGCGTGGCACAAATCCTGGTCGCGGATCGCTGAACGCGCCGAACGCTACGCCCGGGCCGACGAGGCCGCCGGACACACCCTGTCGGCGGGTCGCAAGTACAAGCGCGCCTGCCTGTATCACATGGCGGACGAGCGCCAGCTGAGCGGGCGCGACCCCCGCAAGATTCCCATCTACGAAAAGATGCTCGCCTGCTTCGCAAAATACACCGAACTGCGCCGCGAGCCGGTCGAGCGGGTGGAGATTCCCTACGGCGATGCCTCCCTGCCCGCGCTGCTGGTGAAGCCGGCGGGCATCGAGAAACCGCCGGTGATGGTCCATTTCGACGGTTTCGACGTGATGAAGGAATGGATCTACATGTCCGGCATCGCGCAGGAACTGGCGCTGCGCGGCATCGCGACGCTGATCGTGGATCACCCCGGCGTCGGCGAGGCGCTGCGCCTGCGCGGCCTGCACCAGATCGCCGAGACCGAGAAGCCCGCCGGGGCCTGCCTCGACTGGCTGGAAGGCCGCGGCGATCTGGACGCCGCCAAGGCCGGGATCATCGCGCTCAGCCTCGGCGGATATTTCGCGCCGCGCGCGGCGGCCTACGAGCCGCGCTTCAAATGCTGCGTGGCATGGGGCGGCAATTTCAATTTCGGCGAACGCTGGGAGGAGCGCTTCGAGGGTGCGAAGACCGGCGAGCCCTCGGTCTCCCATATCGAGGACCATTTCAACTGGGTCTTCGGGCGGGACTCGCTCGACGAGACCCGGAAGATCACCCGCAACATCAGCCTGGAGGGCGCGGTCGAGAAGATCGCCTGCCCCATCCTGGTCACCCATGGCGTCAACGACCGGCAGGTGACCCTGTGGAACGCGGAGACCACCATCGAGCGGGCGGTAAACTCGCCTCGCGCGGAACTGAAAGTGTTCGATTTCGAGGAAGGCGGCGCGGAGCACTGCCAGTGCGACAATGCCGAGATCGGAATCGACTACATGGCCGACTGGATCGCCGAGGTGCTGGGTGGCACCCTCGGCGGCAACAACAAGGACACGTCACGATGAAAACCATCACGCCGACCCCCGAGGAAATGCAGCGCTATATCGCACGCTTCGCGGACCTGCCCGCCAACAAGGACCGGACGGCAGGCAAGATCCCGCCCGAGGCGCGCGAGATGATGACCGCCCGCGCGACGCGCACGGTGATGGCGACCGTCAGCAAGGACACCCCCTGGGGCAACGGCGTCATCCCGGGCCCGGAGAATTTCGCGGTGGTGATTGCCGAGTGCGAGCCGGGCAACGGGCCGGGCCTGCACTCCCATGCCCACACGACCGAGACCTTCATGTGCCTGCAGAGCCGCTTCCTGATCGAGTGGGGCGACGATGGCGAACACTCCATCGAACTCGACAAGTTCGACACCATCTCTGTGCCGCCGGGCGTGATGCGGCGCTTCTCCAACATCGGCGACGAACGCGGCCTGCTGCACGTCACCCTGCAGGGTCCGCTGCGCGACGTGGAGTTCGCCCCATCGCTGGGTGAGGAACTGCGCGAGAAGTTCGGCGAGCCCGTGGTCGAGGAACTGCTCGGCCTCGGCTACACCTTCAACGCCGGGCTGGAGGACTAGCCGAACCGCCTAGTAGAGGTTGTTCTTGTAGGCGTCCTGCAGGGCGCGGTCGGTTTCCTCGGCATCGACGCCGTACCAGTCGGCGTTGATCTTCCCCAGTGTGGGGAAGTCCGTGCGCTGGACCTTGTTGTCCGGGTTCCACAGATCGGCGCGGATGATCGCCTTGCCGCAGTGGAAATAGACATAGCGGATGTCGATCACCAGCGCGGCCAGCGGCATCTTGCCGTTGGCCACCATTTTCTCCAGCAGCGCCGGATCGGTGGTCAGCCGCGCGCGGCCGTTCAGCCGCATCACCTCGTTCAGCCCCGGCACCATGAACATCACGGCGATTTCCGGATTCTCCATGATGTTGTGGAAGGTATCCGTGCGGCGGTTGCCGGGCCGGTCGGGGATGGCGATGGTGGTGTCGTCGAGGACACGCACAAAGCCGGGCGCATCGCCGCGCGGCGAACAGTCCGCCGGGCCGTCGCCTGCTGCCGAGGTGGACAGCACACAGAAGGGCGAAAGTTCGATGAACCGGCGGCAGTGATGGTTCAGCGCGGGCTTTTCCTTCTCCGCAAGATGACCCTTCGGCGCACCGAAATGCGCGACCAGTTCCTCGACTGTCTTGATATCGTCCGGCATCGCGTGTTCCTTTCAGGTTCCAGACCAGCGTGACGCCGGACCAGATCGGCGTCAATCACCGCTTCCACCTGCGCCGGGACCGCGCCATGACCGACACGATTTACCGCGGCTATAACCGCGAGGAACTCGACCTCCAGTACACCAACCTCACGACCGAGGAGGCGAAGGCCGACGCGGCGGCGCTGCAGGAACATGCGGCGCGGAACGTGGCGGAGCTGAACCCCGAGCGCGGGGTTTCCTATGCCGGCGGCGGCGCGCAGGTGTTCGACATCTACCGCGCCGGAAAGGGTGCGCCGGCGATGATCTATATCTCTGGCGGGCAATGGCAGAACGGCGGGCCCGGCAAGTTCTGCTCCTGGGCCGACAGCGTGGTCGCGCGCGGCGTGACCTTCATCGACGGCGGCTTCCCGCAAATTCCCGACGCGCGCCTGCCCGAGATCGTGGACAGCATCGTCATCCTGATCCGCCACATCCGCGCCAATGGCGAGAAGCTGGGGATCGATCCCGCGAATATCCTCGTGACCGGCCATTCCTCGGGGGCGCATCTGGCTGCCATGGCGCTGGTGCGGATGGCAAACGCCGACGATCTCGAAGGCATTTCCGGGTGCTATTTGATGAGCGGTCACTACGACGTGCGGCCTGCGATGCTTTGTTACCGCAAGGAATACCTGCAACTCTCCGTCGCAGAGACGATTGCCATGTCACCGCTGCTGAATTTGGTGAACCCGCTGCCCCCGACCATGGTCGCCATCGGCGGCGGTGAGACCGACGAGATGCTGCGCCAGAGCAGCAGTTTCGCCGAATCCCTCGCGGCGATCGGCCCGGCGGAACTGCGTGGGGTGCCGGACGCGAACCACTTCAGTGTCGCGGACGATCTCGCCACCGAAGGCACACCGTCCTGGAACTTCGTCGGCGAACGGCTGGGCCTGGGTTAGAACACCGGGAATACGTGACAGGTACGACAGGACAGGTGCCATGACCGAGAAAATCTATCTCGACTACACGCGCGAGGAACTCGACGCGCAGTATATGAACATCAAGACGGACGCGGACGCGCAGACACGCAGCAACCTGCACGCCCGTTCAGCGGATGTCGCCGCGCGCCTGCGGACCGCCAAGGACCTGTCCTACGGCGGCCACACGAATGACCGGTTCGACCTGTACCGCGCCGACGGGGCACCGGCGCCCGTGATCGTCTTCACCCATGGCGGCCAGTGGCAGGTGGGCTCGACGGAGGTGTCCTGCAGCTGGGCAGGCGCGGCGCTGGCGAACGGCATCTCGTTCGTGGCCGGCACCTTCCCGATGCTGCCCGATGTGCGCATCCCCGACATGGTCGATCATGCGGTCGCGCTCACCCGCTACATCCGGGCGAATGCCGCCGAACTGGGCGTCGATCCCGCCCGCATCTGCATCGCCGGGCATTCCTCGGGCGCGCATCTGGCCGCGGCGACCCTCGTGCGTCTGGCCAACGAAAACGATCTCGACGGCATCGCCTGCGGCATGACCGTCAGCGGCAACTACGACATGCGCCCGCTGATGCTGAGCTACCGGCAGGAGTTCATGCAGCTCAGCGACGCGGAGACCATCGCCATGTCGCCCCTGCTCACCCTCAACAGGCCGATGCCCCCGGTGCAGGTCGTCCATGGCGGGCTGGAGAGCGACGAGTTCGAGCGCCAGGCAACCACCTGGCACGCCGCGCTCGCCGAACGGGGCGAGGCGAAGCTGGTCGGCGTGCCCGGCGTGAACCATTTCGACGTGTTCAAGGGCCTCGAAGACCCGCAGGGCGAGGTGTGGGACTTTCTGACGCGGCATCTGGATGTGCGCGCGGCGAAGGCGGCGGAGTAGAAAGCCCCTCTCCTAAGGGGAGAGGGGTTTGGGGTGAGGTGGTAAGACCTCGCCGAGTGGACCACGAAAGACCGTAACCCCTCACCCGGCTCACTTCGTTCACCACCCTCTCCCTATGGGAGAGGGTTGTTTTCTTTTACTCCGCCGCCTTCGCGGTGACCTCCGGCTCGGTGATCGCGCCCGACGCGATCAGGCCGTCGATTTCCTGTGACGAGAAGCCGAACTCGGCCAGCACTTCGCGGGAATGCTCGCCCATCAGCGGCGCGCCCCGGCGGACCGTCGCGGGCGTCGCGGAGTACTTCACCGGATGGGTGATCACCGCATGCTCACCGCCGGTCGCGGCGGGCACATGGTCGATCATGCCGCGCGCGGCGGTGTGCGGGTCTTCCGACATTTCTTTCACGTCATAGACCGGACCGGCGGGCACACCGGCGGCTTCCAGCTTCTCCAGCCAGGCCGAGGTGGTATCCTTCCCGAGGATGTCCGTCAGCGTTTCTTCCAGCGCCTGCAGGTTCTCCATGCGCTTGTTGCTGGTCTCGAATCGCGGATCCTCGGCCAGTTCGGGCGTGCCGATGGCCTCGACGAACTTCAGCCAGTTGTTCTGGTTGGCCGCACCGACCACGAGCGAGGTGTCCTTCGTCGGGAAGGCCTGATAGGGCGCGGACAGCGGATGGGCCGAGCCCATGGGCTGCGGGATCTCACCCGTCGCGTGATAGATCGCGGTCTGCCAGAAGGTGTGCATGATCCCCGCCTCATACAGCGAGGAATCCACGAACTGACCCTCGCCCGTCTCGTAGCGGTGGGCGAGTGCGCCGAGGATGCCGACGGCGGACAGGATACCGGCGGTGATGTCGGTGATCGGCGCGCCGACCTTGACCGGCGGGCGGCCCGGCCCCTCGCCGGTGATGCTCATGATGCCGGACATGGCCTGGGTGATCAGGTCGAAGCCGCCGCGCTCCGCATAGGGGCCCGTGCGCCCGAAGCCCGAGACCGAGCAATAGATCAGCCGGGGATTGGCCTTATGCATCTCCTCCCAGCCGATGCCGAAATGCTCCATCGCGCCCTTGCGGTAGTTCTCGATGAACACATCCGCCTGCTCGATGACCCGGCGGAGCGCCGCGCGGCCCTCTTCGGATTTCGTGTTCACGGCCAGCCCGCGCTTGTTGCGGTTCATCATCGCGAAGGCGGCGGAATCGCCCTGCTCACCCTCGCCGAAGCGGCGGGTGTCGTCACCGCCGGGCACACGCTCGACCTTGATGACGTCCGCGCCCATGTCGGCGAGCATCTGCCCGCAGGTCGGCGCGGCCATGATATGGCTCATCTCGATGACCTTCAGGCCGTGAAGCATGCCGGTGTTCTTGTCTGTCATTGGTAATCCTCACCTGTCTTCGGACGGGCCTTCACCCCCACCCAAACCCTCCCCCATCGAGGGGGAGAGCTTTTGTCTTTGTGTCACCACCAGTCTAGCGCCCTCCCCCCTTGTGGGGGAGGGTCGGGGTGGGGGGACTATTTCCCCTTGAACTTCGGCTTCTCCTTGGCGAGGAACGCCCGGTAGCCAGTGTTGAAATCTTCCGTGTCGAAACAGGCGAAGCCTTCCGCCTGCTCCTCGGCCGTCAGCGGCGGCCCGCCGGCCAGCACGCGATCGACGAACTTCTTGTGCCAGCGGTTGACCAGCGGCGCGCCGTCGGCGATACGCCGGGCCGTCGCATAGGCTGCGTCTTCCACCTCGTCATCGGGCACCACCCGGTTGACGAGGCCCTTGTCCTTCGCCTCGGCCGCATCGAAAACGCGCGCCTCGTAAAGAATTTCCAGCGCGACCGACCGGCCCACGAGCCCGACCAGCGCCTCCACCTCGGGATAGGCCATTACGAGACCCAGCCGGTTGATCGGCACGCCGAATCGCGAGCCCTCACCACAGATGCGCATATCGCACATCAGGGCGATTTCCAGCGCGCCGCCGACGCACAACCCCTTGATCAGCGCGATCACCGGATGGGGGCAGTCACGCACGGCGTGCATCGCCGAATGCATCAGCCCGCCATATTCGGTGGCCTGCTCGGCGTTAGAGCGTTCGGTGGCGAACTCGGAAATGTCGGCACCCGGCCCCATCGCCTTGTCGCCCGCACCGCGCAGCACGACGCAGCGAATGGATTCGTCCGCGCCCAGTTCGGACATCACCTCGCCGACCCGCCGCCACATCGCCTTGTTCAGCGCGTTGAGCTTTTCCGGGCGGTTCAGCACCACGGTCGCAATGTCGCCGTCACGCCGGACCAGGATCACGTCGGTGTCGTTCATCTCTTCCCCGTTCACGATGCCTCTCCTGCCGGGAGCACCCTTTTGTCGATCATTGCCGCCCAGTATAGTCCGCGCGAACCGGGATGGTGCACCGCCTCCCGAAAAAATGCCTCAGAACCCCCTGGGAGGAATCCATGGAAGGTATGCGTCCGGGCGACCGCCTGCCCTTTTCCGCCATCGATGACCGCAAGCCGCTGACATTGCCGGACGGCGCGCGCATGATCCTGTGGCCGATCCTGGCGCTGGAAGTGTGGGACATCGTGCGTGCCATGGCGCGCATGGTCATCCCGCCGCCGCAGGGCGTGCCCATGATTCCCGACCACCCGAACTGGAGCTGGCACGAATACGGGATGCGGGTCGGTTTCTGGCGCATCAAGCGCATGCTGGACGATCTGGGCGTGCGCCCGACGGTGACACTGAACGCGCGCACCATCGAGGAATATCCCCGCGCCGCCGAGGCGGTGCTGGAAGCGGGGTGGGAATTCAACGCCCATTCCTACGAGCAGATGCCGATGCACAAGCTGCGCGACGAGCGCGCCGTCATCGACAAGTCGCTGAAGATCATCGGGGACTTCGCGGGAAGGAAGCCGCGCGGCTGGTTCGGCCCGGGCCTGACCCAGACCTACCAGACCATCGACCATCTGGCCGCCGCCGGCGTCGAATATATCGGCGACTGGGTGCTGGACGACCAGCCGGTCCGCCTGAAGACCACGGGCGGTCAGCCCATGGTCGCCCTGCCCTACAACTACGAGCTCCACGACATCGTGATGATGGCGATCCAGCATCACCCGTCGGAGGTCTATAAGAACCGCTCGCTCGATTATTTCGAGACGATCTACGCGGAAAGCCACGAGACCGTGAAGGTCATGGCCGTCGCCATGCACCCCTATCTTTCCGGCTCCCCGCACCGCATCAAGTATGTGCGCGAGACCTTCGAACACATCCTGTCCCATCCGGGTGTCGTGTGCTGGGACGGCGAGCAGATCCTCGACTGGTTCAACAGGGAAAGCCCCGCCCCGAAGCCGCGAAAGAAGGCAGCGGCAAAGAAGAAGAAAAAGAAATAGGACAGACACCCATGACCGATCCCGTCATTCCCGAAGATACCGTCGGCGCCTTTGTGCCGCACAACATCGCGGAGCCGATCCGCGGGTCGGGCAAGGGCCCGCTCGCCGGGAAAACCTGTGTCATCAAGGACCAGTACCATATTGCCGGACGCAAGGTGTCGAACGGCAGCCCGGACTATTACGCCTGGGCACAACCGGCATCGAAGACCGCGCCCAGTGTCCAGAAGTTGCTGAATGCCGGCGCGGACATCGTCGGGATTACGGTCTGCGACGAGTTCTTCTACAGCTTGACGGGGGCCAACGCTCACTACGGCACACCACAGAATGCGCGGGCTCCGGGCCGTATGCCCGGCGGCTCGTCCTCCGGCTCCGCCGCTGCACTGGCGGCAGAAATGTGCGACTTCTCGCTGGGTTCGGACACCGGGGGATCGGTACGCATTCCCGGGTCATTCTGCGGGCTTTACGGAATCCGCCCGACCCACGGCCGGGTCGATCTCTCGGAAGCGCATGCCATGGCGCCGTCATTCGATACAGCGGGCTGGTTTGCCAACGACGCGAAGTTGTTTCGAGACATCGGCCGGGTCCTTCTCGACAGCACGGTTTCGCCGGGCACGCCGAAACGCATGCTGGTCCTGAAAGACGCCTTCGCACATGCCGACCCGGCGGTTGCGGGCGCACTGGAAAAGGTGATCGACACAGCAGCGGATGCGTTGCCTCGCGCCCAGAACATCCAGATTGCGGGCGACGACACGCTGGAGATCTGGTGGGACGCGTTCCGCGTGCTTCAGGGTAGCGAGGTCGCGGCCACCAATGGGCCCTGGGTCGCCGAACACAATCCTGACCTCGGCCCCGGCATCCGTGAACGCTTCGCCATGGCGGCGGCGATCACCCCGGCCGAGATTCACGCCGCGCAGGAAGTGCGCCATCGCGTGCAGACGCGCGTGCAGTCCTTCGCGGAGCCGGACACCATCCTGTGCCTGCCGACCGCACCGGTGATCGCACCGAAACTGGACGCCGCGCCGGACGATCTCGAATTCTTCCGCGCCAACACCATGGCACTGACCTGCATCGCCGGGCACACGGGCCTGCCGCAGATCACCATCCCGGCCGCCGAAGTGGATGGCTGTCCGGCCGGCCTGTCCTTCATCGGCTGGCCCGACGGCGACGAGGCGCTGCTCGACCTCGCTGTCGCGATGCAGTCATTCTGCGTGCGCTAGGAGACACCCCCGACATGCTGGACGCGGTCCATCCGGACGCTATCGGCGGCGTTGCCGCCGTGCTGACGACCATTGCCTTCCTGCCGCAGGTCATCAAGTCGTGGAAGACGCGCTCGACCCGCGATATCTCGCTCGGGATGTTCACCATCCTCAATACAGGCATCGTACTCTGGCTGGTCTATGGCCTGATGCTCAATTCACTCCCGCTGATCCTGGCCAACGCCGTGACCCTGGGCCTGACCGGTACAATTATGATCCTCAAGCTGATGGGCGACCGTCCCGAGTAATCAGCGACGGTGCGTTTGCTATCGCCCGACGCGAAGCGGATACTCGTCCGGAACTTTCCTGAACGGACCGGACCCGATGGATATCCAAGGCTTCTGCGACCCCCTGTTCGAGCCCGTGCGCGATGCGCTGGTGCGGAACTTCGACGAACACGATGAGATCGGCACCGCCGTTGCCGTCTATCTGGAAGGTGAGAAGGTCGTCGATCTCTGGGCCGGGCATATGGATGCCACGCGCACCAGGCCCTGGCACGAAGATACGCTCTGCCTGATGTATTCCATCGCCAAGAGCATGTGCGCGACCTGCGTGCACATTCTGGCCGACCGGGGCGAGGTGGATCTGGAAGCGCCGGTCGCAACCTACTGGCCGGAGTTTGCGCAGGCCGGCAAGGCCGACATCAAGGTGCGGCACGTCATCTCCCACAATTGCGGGGTCTGCTTTGCGGACGCCGCAAAGGCCGGCGACATCTTCCACTACGACCGGATGATCGCCGCCATCGAGAAGCAGGAGCCGGCCTGGCCGGTGGAGTCCAACGGCGCCTACAACACCGTCAACATCGGCTACCTGGCCGGTGAGATCGTGCGCCGCGTCTCCGGCATGCCGGTTCGCGAATTCCTGCAGGAAAATGTCTGCGGCCCACTGGGCGCGGACTACCGGATCGGCGTCGCGGAGACCGATCTCGACCGGATCGCCGACCTCACGCCCAACGCGCTCGGCAACGCCATGCTCAAGAAGGGCGGTGATACGGAAACCAACCTGTCGCGCGCCTGGAAGCCGCTGCCCAAGCCCTTCGGGCCGGATGCCCAGAACAGCCGGGAATTTCGCCTTGCGGGCATCCCGTCCTTCGGCGGGTTCGGCACGGCGCGGGCCATGGCAAGCATCTACGCCATGCTGGCCAATGGCGGAGAACTGGGCGGCGCCCGAATCCTGTCGCCCGAGGCGGTGGCCCGGGCCACAACGCCGCAGTGGGAATCGAAATCCGACGCCATGACGGGACGGCCCATGCGCTATTCGATGGGCTATGCGATGAACCCGGAGGGTAGCGTCCATATGGGCCCCAGCCGCAAGGCCTTCGGGCATTCGGGTTCCGGCGGCGCGCGCGCCGTGGCCGACCCCGAACGCAACCTCGCCATGTGCTACATCACGAACTACCAGAGCGAGGGCATGGGCGCGGGCGTGCGCACCGAGGCGGTGGTCGAGGCCGTGTTCCGGAACGCCTAGACCGCCTCAGCCGTCGTAGCAACCCGCCAGACGGGCACGCTGTTTCACGAGGCCCAGCACCGTGTCGATGGTCGGCGTCGGCACTTCGACGATCCGGCCCAGTTCCTGGACCGACGCGACCAGCGCGTCGATCTCCATCGGGCGTCCGAGTTCGAGATCCTGCAGCATCGAGGTCTTGTGGTCGCCCACCTCGCGCGCACCCTCGATGCGTTTTTCGACATCGATGGCGAACTTCACGCCCAGCGCCTCACCCACCGCCTGGGCTTCCAGCATGGACTGGCGGATCACACCACAGACGTCCGGGTCGTCGATCATCTGGGCCAGCGTGCCGCCGGTCAGTGCCGAGATGGGATTGAGGGAAACATTGCCCCAGATCTTCACCCACATGTCGTCGCGGATGCGCGGGCGCACGGGGGTGCGCAGCCCCGCATCCGACAGGAGCTTCGCCAGCGCCTGCACCCGCTCGGTCTTCTCGCCCGACGGCTCGCCAATGGAAAAGCGGTTGCCATAGGCGTGGTGGATGACGCCGGGTTCGGCAATCTCGGCAGCCGGATAGACCACGCAGCCGATGGCGCGTTCGGGACCGATCAGGTCCCACTGGCGCTGTTCGGGATCAACCGAGCGCACACGCGTGCCCTCATACGGCCCGTCGAGCTTGTAGAAATACCACCACGGCACGCCGTTCTGCGCCGTCACCAGCGCCGTCTCCGGCCCCATCAACGGCAGCATCTTGTCGGCCACCGCCGCGGAGGAATGCGCCTTCAGGGTGACAATCACGAAATCCTGCGGACCCGCTTCCTCCGGGTCGTCGGTCGCGTTGACCGGCACCACGAATTCGTTGCCGTCCTTATAGACGAGCTTCAGGCCGTTCTTGCGCATGGCCTCCAGATGCGGGCCGCGCGCGATGCACGTCACCTCTGCATCACCCGCGCGCGCCAGCTCGGCGGCCATGAAACCGCCGATCGCGCCGGCACCGAAGATGCAGACCTTCATCGCCTAGAGCCCGAGCTTTTCGTGCAGGCCGATCCGCTGCAGCTTTCCGGTCGCACCCTTGGGGATTTCCTCAAGGAACACGATCTTGCGCGGCACCTTGAAGTCGGCGAGCTGGCCGGCCGCGAATTCGCGGATCTCGGTCTCGCTGGCCTCCTGGCCTTCCTTCAGCACGATGGCCGCGGCCACTTCTTCACCCAGCTTGTCGTGGGGCAGCGCGAAGGTCACGGCCTGGTCGATGGCCGGATGATCGAGCAAGATTTCGTCCACCTCGCGCGGGCTGATCTTCTCGCCGCCGCGGTTGATGATCTCCTTCAGGCGGCCCGTGATGCTGAGGTAGCCGTCGGCATCGAACTGGCCCTGATCGCCCGTGCGAAACCAGCCATCGGTGAAGGCTTCCGCATTGGCCTTCTCGTTCGCTTCATAACCCTTGGTGACGTTGTCGCCGCGAATGACGATTTCGCCGACCTGCCCGCGCTCAAGGATGGTGCCATCCTCGCCCATGATCTCCACCTCCGGACCCGCCGCGACTCCGACCGAGCCGGCCTTGCGCGCACCCGGCGGCAAGAGGTTGGACGCCATCTGATGGGCGGCCTCGGTCATGCCGTAGGATTCGATCACCGGCGCGCCGAAGGTTTCTTCCAGCGCCGCCATCACCTGCGGCGGCAGCGAGGACGATGAGGAACGGATGAAGCGCAGGTTCATCGCATCCACGGATTCCTGATTCCGGTTCGCGCGGGATTGGATCGCCTGATGCATGGTGGGCACAGCCGTGTACCAGCTCGGCTTGGCGTCATCGAACCAGCCGAACACGCGCAGGGCATTGAAACCCGGCGTGCAGTAGGTGCTGCCGCCCGCCGCGATGCTCGACAGCACGGCCGCAATCAGGCCGTGGATGTGGAACAGCGGCATGATGTTCATGCACCGGTCGTCCCCGGTCAGCGACAGGGTGTTTCCGATGTTACGCGCCGAGGCGCAGATATTGGTCTGGGACAGCGGCACGATCTTCGGGCGCGAAGTCGTGCCCGAGGTGTGGAGCACGAGGCCTATATCGTCCACACCCGCCGGGCCCGGATTCGCCGCCGCGCCCTGGGAATCACCCGAAATCTCGAACACGCCCGCCGGTGCACCGGCCGGCACCTTGAGTTCATAGACCGACACGCCCAGATCGCCCGCGACCCCGATGGCCGGGGATTCGCTGCCTGCCTCGACGAACAGCGCCTTGGCGCCGAGGTCTTCCAGGTAGAACCGGAATTCGTCGGCCCGGTAGGCCGGATTCAGCGGCGCCGTGGTCGCGCCCGCCCCGACGGCAATAAAGGCCGCTGCCATCTCCGGCCCGTTCGGCAGGACAATCGCCACCCGGTCGTTGCGGCCGATGCCCAGCGCGTTCATATCGGCAACGGTCTTCGCACAGAGGTCGCGCAGGCCCGCATAGGTCAGCGACTCGCGCTCCGGCGCGGACAGCGCCACCGCGTCGCCGGCACCGCCGGCGATCAGATCAAGAATGGTTTCGGCCATGGAATCGTCCCACAGATGGTTGACCGCAACGCCCCGCGCGCTGCGTCACCCCATTGAATAGGCGAAACGGCCCCGTGACTGCAATGCAGGCGGCAAATTGGCCGCGGCGCGATCTGCCCCGCAGCGCAACAATCAGACGTGGATGTCGATGCGCGGACCGGCAGGACGGAAGCTGATGTCCTCACCCGGCAGGAAAATATCGTTGTCGAAGGTCAGCGACGGATAGGCCGCTGCCGCACGGTCAGCACTGATACGGGCCGGAGCAGCATCTTCGGCGCCCTGGGCGAGCATCTGCGCAACAAACAGCGGGTTGGCGCCGCGGCGAAGGGAACGCTCTCCGCTCGCTGCGGTCTGATCGTAACGCCGGGACTCGGCGTCACCGGCGGCGGGGACACGCGATGCAGCGCGGTCCTATCGCACCGCCGGGCGGTGATCGCGGCGATCGGCATTCGCCGTTGCCGGCGCAAACGCCGTGCGGCGAATGGCGTCGTCAGCGAGCGCACGCAGGCGGGCAGCGTTTTTGGCGGCGCCTGCGTTCGATCCGA
>Ga0181588_10000217_pt1 | contig 50532 bp, 45 predicted proteins | sample 071ome_26_FD_148607 | JGI IMG/M metagenome (GOLD analysis project Ga0181588, IMG submission 148607) | Coastal salt marsh microbial communities from the Groves Creek Marsh, Skidaway Island, Georgia - 071409BT metaG (spades assembly) | ecosystem: Environmental > Aquatic > Marine > Intertidal zone...
CATGGACGAGGGTCGTCCCCTCAGCGGACAGATTGCGGTCGTGACCGGAGGAAGCCGCGGTATCGGTGCCGCGATCGCACGGACGCTGGCCGACGCGGGGGCACGCGTCGTAATCACGCACAGGAACAGCGCAGAAGGTGCGAATGACGTGCGGGCGAGTCTCTCGGGCGAGGGCCATCGCGTTGTACAGGCTTCCGCGGACGATACCACCGCGCTTCACGCGCTTTCGGCATCGGTCTCGCGAACAGAGGGCCGGCTCGACGTTCTCGTGAATAACGCGGCGACCACCCGCGTCATCCCCCACGATGACCTCGAGGCACTCGATGACGATCTGTTCGACACGATCATGCAGACCAATGTCCGTGGGCCCTTCGCAACCGTACGTGCCTGCCGAGCTCTGCTCGAGGCCGATGGGGGAGGCACGATCGTGAACATCTCTTCGCTGGCTGGTCGGATGGCCAACGGGAGCAACGTGGCGTACTGCGCATCCAAGGCAGCATTGGACAACATGACGGCCTCGCTGGCCCGAGCCCTGGCACCGCGGATCCGCGTCTACTCGGTCGCGCCCGGACTCGTCGACACGGAGCTCACCCGGGACTGGGCACCTGAGCGACGTGAGATGATGATCTCGCGAACACCCCTTGGTCGCCTCGCAACACCCGAGGACTGCGCCCGCGCCGTCCTCGCCGCCGTGACGTCGCTCCCGTCGACGACGGGTATCGTCATCCCCGTGGACGGGGGCTTTCCGCTCGGTTGAGCGCTTCCGGCCTCAGCTCCCCTCGGGCATGACAGCGATGCAGTCGAGTTCGACGAGCGCACCGAGAGCCAGTCCGCTACCGGCCAGCGCGGCCCGTGCGGGCGGATCCGAGGGGAAGTATTCGGCATAGACCGCGTTCATGGCCTCGTAGTCGGCGATGTCCGCCAGGAAGACGGTACACTTGAGCAGGTCCTCGAGCGTGGCACCGGCCGCATCCAGGACCGCGATGATGTTCTCCATCGTCTGTCGCGTCTCGGCTTCGATCCCGCCCTCGATGACCCGCGGCGGAGATTCACCCGGCACGGCCCCGAGCTGCCCCGACAGGAAGATGAGGTCACCCGAGCGCACGGCGAGGGAGAATACCGGAAGACTCGCGACCCCCTCGGGTCGAATGATCTGGCGGCGGGTGGAGTCCCGGGTCTGCGCCTGCTCGCGGTCCGTTCGCGGCTCGATCGTGCAACCGGACACGAGAAGTCCGAGCGCCAGCAGCGTCGTAAGGCGTGAACGGAACTGCATGTCGTGTCTCCAGAGGTGCGCGTGACGGGATGTGCCAAGGTCGTGGCGAGAACCGGGCCACGCTATAGTCCGATCCATGATGAATCGACGACACTTCAATCGGCTGACCTCCATGGGCCTGGCCGGCACCTGGGTTGCCGGCCTCTTCCCGAGAATTCTTGCGGCGGACGAGGGCCGTACCCGAATGCCGCAGGGCCTCGCCGCGGACGCTCGGCGCCTGGATGAGCGGATGAGAACGCTCGCGACCTTCGGTGCAAATGAGGCCGGAGGCATCGATCGCGTCGCCTTCAGTGACGCCAATATCGAGGCACTGGACTGGTGTGCCGGACATCTGCGTGACGCGGGCTTTTCGATCGAACGCGATCTGGTCGGAAACCTGGTCGCCCGAAAGACAGGGTCGGACGCGTCGCTCGATCCCATCATGTTCGGATCGCACATCGACTCGGTACCGGGTGGCGGAAACTACGATGGCCAGGTCGGCTCGATGGGCGCGATGGAGGTCGCTGCCGTGCTCGCCGACGCGGGGCACACCACCCGGCACCCCCTCGAGGTCGTCTACTTCACGAACGAAGAAGGAGGCAAGACGGGCAGCCGCGCGCTCGTGGGAGAGGTCGAGCCATTCGAACTCGAGATCGAAACCGCCTCGGGGTACACGATCGGAGAAGGCCTTCGCCGGCTCGGGGGAGACCCCGATCGCCTGTCCGAGGCCCAACGAGCCCCCGGAACGCTGGCGGCGTTCCTAGAGCTGCACATCGAGCAGGGTGCGGTACTCGACGCGGACAACCTCGACATCGGAGTCGTGGAGGGGATCGTCGGTATCATGCGCTGGAACGTCGTCGTGGACGGCATGACGAATCACGCCGGTACGACGCCCATGGACCGCCGGCAGGACGCGATGGTGGGCGCAGCCCGCTTCGTGACTGCGGCGCACCGCGTCGCCCGCGACACCCCTGGCCGCCAGGTCGCGACCGTCGGTCGACTTCAGGCGGAGCCCGGAGCGCCCAACGTGATCCCCGGTCGGGTCCGCATGACACTCGAGATCCGCGACCTCTCCATGGAGGGGATCGAGCGCACCTTCGAGATGATCCAGGCGCGAGCGAATGACATCGGAGAGGCCACGGGCGTGACCTTCTCCTTCGACCGATTCTACACCAGCCGCGCCGCTCCGACGGACATGGCGATCCGGGACATGGTGGAGCGGAGTGCCCGCGAGCGGGGCCTGTCGTCCATGAGAATGCCGTCGGGCGCAGGTCACGACGCCCAGAGCATCGCCCTTCTCTGTCCGGTCGGCATGATCTTCGTCCCCTCCCTCGGGGGTATCAGCCACGCGCCCGAAGAGCGCACGGAGAGCGCCGACATCGTGAACGGGACGAATGTTCTGCTCGACACCCTGCTCGCGATCGACGACGGCGGGCTGGGCTAGATCGCCGGCCGGCACGGAACGGCGAGGGCCCGATCCGGACCCGGGATACGTCAGCGAGCCGAGTCGTCGTAGACGAAGAGCGCGTGCCCGAGTACCCGGTAGGGCTCCCGATCGCGATAGGCCGCGAACGGGTCCCGACCCTGCAGGTAGAGGCCCTGAAGATTCGTCGCCGAGATGACCGTGAATCGGGGGGTTGCCTCCGCGTTGGCCGTCCGGTCCTCGGTCAGACGAAAGAAGCTCGGTAGCGCGACATATTCGATGCCGTAGGCAGACGGGTGCGCACTCCCGAAGTAGGACAGCCGCACGCTCGCCACCCCCTCGTCCTGCATGAACCGGCGAAGCTCCAGCAGCCCCTGACCCCAGTCCACATTGGAGTCCGACAGGGCCCGCCACGCGCTGGCCTGACCACCGGCCCAGACACTCGCATACGAGAGGTGCCACGGATGGGCCCGGAGTACGGAGACCGCCGTCAGGCTCACGGCGACGATCACCCCGGCGCGGACCGCGGACCGGACCGGACCCGCCTGCATGCCCCCCGACGCATCTCCGACGACCCCCTCCGCGGTACGCCACGCGCGACTCACACCGACGGCCGTGAAGACGCACAGGAGCGGCACCGCCGGCAATGCGTAGCGGAAGCCGGCGTTCAGGTCCGATCGCAGGAGAAAGGCTCCGAACACCAGCGCACCCACCAGGGGAGCCCGACCTCTCCAGGCGAGTGCCCTCGAGAGCACCGTCTCCCGATGAGTCCGGACGGCCGTGACCGCCGACGAACCGAGCAGAGCCACGGCTGCGAACAGAGCGAGGTGCAGCCCCAGAGGCGTTTTCAGGAAGAAGGCCACGGGGAAGTAGTACCACCACCCACCGTCACTCACCGTGCCGAGGAGAAAGGCCGGCGCCGGATGTCCCGCCGTCGTGTGCAGAACCGTGCGCCAGAAGTTGAAGCGAAGCAGAGACAGCGTCACGTCCCCGCTGTAGAACACGACCAGCGTGAGATAGGCCGCCACCGCGCACGCACCGGCCGATACGGCCACGTGCCGTCGCCACGCTTCGTCCCTCCACCGGGATAGCGCCTCCATCCCGAACACCACTCCGGCGATCGGCAGAAGCGCGAGCGCACTCATCTTCATCCCGAACGCGCATGCGAGGGCGAAACCCGCGGGGGCACCCGATCGCCACGACGGCCTTCGCACGGCTGCGTCCAGTGCCCAGACGGACAGAAGAAACGCGAGGGCGAGTGGCACGTCGTTGTACGCCACCCCTCCGTGAGCCAGAACATCGGGCACGAACGCGGTGAGCAGCGCCGCGAGCACACCGGACACCGGACCGGCCACCCAGAGTCCGAAGAGCCCGGCCGCAAGCACGAGCCCCGCCGCCATCAGCGTCGTGACCAGCCGGGCGCGGGGAAGAAGAAGCTCCGGATCGTTCGCCCCCTCGAAGAAGACGGCCCGCGCATAGTCCCAACGTTCCTCGAAACCCCACCGACGGTCCTCGGTGGGCAGAACGGGATCCATCGGGGCGACCGCCCAGCCGTACAGCCACATCATCAACGGCGGCTGATCCGTGATCATGTCCCAACGGCCGTGCGTCACCCCGCGCGCACCGCCGGACACGAGGATGATCTCGTCGAAGGTCGCGGACTGACGCGAGGACGCGGCACGCGTGACAGCGCCGGCGGCCAGCGCGGTGCAGACGATGGCGAGGACCGCGATCCGGACTCTGTCACCGGATCGGGGCATCACATCACGCCGCCGCCTCGGCGGCCTTCGGGTCGTTCACACGCTGAAGGAGAAACGCCCCCACGACGAAAAGGACGCTGATCGACATCACCGACAGCTTTTGATTGCCACCCGTCATGAGGGCCACTTGCCCGAAGATGAGCGGCCCGATGACGGACGACGACTTCCCGCACAGTGCGTAGAAGCCGAACATCTCGGACTCCCGGCCGTCAGGAATCAGACTGGCCATGAAGGCCCGACTCGCGGACTGGACCGATCCGAGCCCGAAGCCCGCGAGCAGCCCGATGACGGCGAACGCGGCCTTCGACTCCACGAAGAAGATGGCGATCGCGATCGTGATCCACAGACCGAGCACGCCCGTCACGACTTTCTTGGGCCCCAGACGATCGGTTGGTTTCGCGAGCAGGAATGCGCCCACCAACGCGGAAATCTGGATCGCCAGATACAGGTAGATGAGCTCCGTCTGTTCGTATCCGAAGGTGTTGGACGCGAGCGTGCTCGACATGTAGATCGCCGTGAGGACCCCGTCGATATAGAAGAAGTACGCGAGGAGGTATCGACGCAGCTCCTTCTGAGCGATGACCTCTCCCCACAGCTCTCGGAAGCTCGTGAGCCCCCACAGGGCCGCCCTGGGCACCGTCATCGTCCCCTCTCCGTCGCGCGGGAGGTAGATGAACGTCGGCAGGGAAAAGATCAGAAACATCCCTGCGACGAGAATCCACACGACCTGGATGTTCGTCGTCGCAAACGGAAGGGCCATGATCAGGCCCAGCGCCGATCCGGCGTATCCGAATCCGAATCCCACACCCGACACCCAGCCCCGCTTCTCGGGCGGTACGATGTCGGGGAGGTAGGCGTTGTAGAAGACGAGACAGGCTTCGAATCCGACGTTGGCCACGAGGAAGATCAGGAAGCCGTAGAGCACCATCCCGGGCTCGAGCGTCGTGAAAAGCGCCACACCCGTGATACACATGGCGACGCAGAACGCCATGAATCGCTTACGCACTCCGGCCCGGTCGGCGATCGCACCAAGGACCGGAGCGCTCAGTGCCACGATGAGCGCGGAAAGCGAGACGGCCCGGCCCCACCAGGCGTCACCCTCCCCTGCCTCGTTCCCGACCACCGATTCGATGAAGTAGATCTGGAAGACGACGGACACGATGACGGCCGGATACACCGAGTTCGCGAAGTCGAACAACGCCCATGCACCGACCTGCTTCTTGTTCATGCAGCACTCCCTCATGGAATCGACGCCACGGTAGCACGCACTCGCCCCCGTTGCATCCCCGCGCCGGCTTGGCGAATCTCACCCGGTCCCTGACCTCGGATACCCCTCGGTATGAACAGACTCGCTGGCAAACGTGTTCTGATCACCGGCGCCTCCGCCGGAATCGGCGAGGCCTGCGCCCGGCATTTTGCGGCACAGGGCGCCCACCTTCTGCTTTCCGCGCGCCGGCTCGAGCGCATCGAGGCGCTGGCCTCGGAACTCGCGGACACCCACGGCGTTCAGGCACACACGGCCTCGGTCGATGTCACCGACCGCGATTCGGTCGCGGCGTACGTCGACGGCCTGGTGGCCGACGGGCTCGTACCCGACGTACTCGTGAACAACGCCGGGAAGGCCAAAGGGCTCGACACGGTGCAGGAGGGGGATCTCGACCACTGGGACGAGATGATCGACACGAACGTGAAGGGACTGCTCTACGTGACACGCGCGGTCCTGCCTCACATGGTCGAGCGCGACAGCGGACACGTGATCAACATCGGCTCGATCGCGGGTCGTTGGGTCTACCCTAAGGGGGCCGTCTACAATGCGACGAAGTTCGCCGTACGCGCCCTGAGCGAGGCGATGAACATCGATCTGCTCGGTACGCAGATCCGGGTGTCGAGTGTCGATCCAGGACTCGCGGAAACGGAGTTCAGTGAGGTCCGCTTCGACGGTGACACGAACCGGGCGGCCTCGGTCTATTCCGACACCGTCCCACTCACGGCCGACGACGTGGCGGACGCGGTGATCTACGTCGCGAATGCGCCACCACACGTCGACATCTTCAACCTCGTGATGATGCCGACGGTCCAGCGTTATCCGGGCTACATCGAGCGGAAGGGCGGTTGAAAGCTTCCGGCGAACCGACTCGCCTCGAGCCCTACGTCATCGTCTTCACTCTCTGGCTGCTGGTGTTCTCGTCGGCCAGCCAGACGATGATCCTGTCACCGATCCTGCCGCGGATCGGTGACGAGCTCGATATCGCGGACGCACTTCTGGGCACGCTGGTGTCCGTCTACTCGATCATGGTGGGGATCTTCGCGATTCTCGCCGGACCGGTATCCGACAAGATCGGGCGCAGGCAGATCCTCCTGCTCGGCTGCACGTCGATGGCCGTTGCCCTGATCCTGCACGGATTCGTGACCGGCTACTACTCCTTCATCACGGTCCGGATCTTCGCCGGGTGCGCGGGTGGGATGCTGAGCGGTGCCGCCGTCTCCTACATCGGAGACTACTTTCCGTACGAACGACGCGGGTGGGCCACGGGATGGGTCATGAGCGGATCGGCGTTCGGCCAGATCTTCGGAATCCCGATGGGGATCGTGATGGCGGACCGATGGGGCTTCCGCTCCCCCTTCTATCTGTTCGCGGCCACCATGGCCCTGACGGTTTTCCTCCTGTTCTTCCGAGTGCCGCAGCCGAATGTCCAGCGGAGTCAGCAGAGGCTTTCCGTCCGCAAGGCTGCCTCCAATTACATGGCCATGCTCCGTCGCCCCGAGATCGCATGGGCCGCCGGGGCATTCTTCATGATGTTCCTCGGCGTCTCGATCTTCGTGATCTACCTCCCGACCTGGCTCGAGCGCTCGGTCGGACTGACGGGTGACCAGATCGCACTCATGTTCGTGGTCGGGGGTGTCGCCAACGTGCTCACCGGGCCGAACGCCGGGAAGCTCTCCGACCGGATCGGCCGGAAGGGCATGATCCTGATGTCCTGCGTCGGGCTGTCCATCCTGATGGTGCTCACCACGCGGGCCGTGACGGGTGCCCTCCCGGCCTACGTTTTCTTCTTCCTCACGATGGTCCTGGTCGCCATGAGGATCAGCCCCTTCTCCGCCCTCCTCACCGCACTCGTCTCCGACGAGCGTCGAGGATCACTCATGAGCCTGACCGTGGCCCTCGGTCAGGTCGGGTTCGCCCTGGGGGGGGCGATCGCGGGCCCGCTCTACGCCGACATCGGATACGGCTCCAACACCGTACTGGCCGCAGGCTCCGTCCTGATCATGGGATTGATCGTCTGGTTCTTCGTTCCCGAACCACCGCGCAAGACCGGCTGACGGGGCGACGCTCCGGCCGGGGTCGTCCACGGTCTCACTCCCCTCTATAGTTCCCGTCCGGCAGATACCCCACCCCCTGCACAACTGCGCTCGACCTTGAGTTCATCGACCGTCCGGGTTCTTTACCTCGAGGATGCCTTCGACCATGCCCTCCTGGTCAAGGCGTTCTTCAACACGCTCCCGGGGTACGAGGTCACGCATGCTCAGGACGGAGACCGGGCGGTCGAACTCCTGAAGAACGAACAGTGGGATCTGATCGTTACCGATCTCAATCTGCCGGGACGGGACGGTTATGCCGTCATCCGAACCGCACGGCAGCTGTCGGGCGCCATCCCGATCCTGGTGACCACCGGCTACACGCAGGCTCAGTACGAGGAGCAGGCGCTCCGGGCCGGCGCGGATCAGGTCATGATCAAGCCCCTCCGCCAGCACGAGTTCGTCACGCGTGTCGTCAAGATGGTCGAGCACCAAGGGAATGAAGAGGGTGAACCGAACACCCGTGAGGTCATCCTCGTGATCGAGGGAAGACTCGGCGACGCCGAGATGGGTTGTGGCGGCGTGATGATGGGGGCGGCCCAGGAGGCCGAAACGGTCGTGGTTCTGCCGATTCTCAACCATGCGGACGCTGCCTCCTACGAGGAACTCCAGGCCGCGAGAATCGCCTGCGGCATCCTCGGTATCGATCTGCGCCTCGAGGTCGAGCGTTTCGGTGACCGGGTAGCGCAGAGGGACCTCATCCGACGAACCGTCGCGGAACTCCAGCCGACATCCGTGTACGTGCCCGCTTCCGGCGATCGCGACGAATCACGACGTGAGGCTCGACTCATGACACTGCAAGCGGCGACCGAGGTGCCCCGTCTGTACGGGTACGAGACCGCCACGACCGGCAGCACCTTCGTCCCGACCCGCTTCGTGGACGTCCATGCCCAGATGGTCGTGAAGATGGAAGCGCTGGCCGCATACCAGTCGGTCGGCGCCCCACGCGTGGACCTCCGGCCCCGCATGGCGCAGGCGTACGCCCGCTACTGGGGCCGCTGGATGGACTTCACCGAGGTCGAAGCCTTCGAGGAAGTGGAGCGAGGCTGACCCGCCGCGAGGACTTCTCCGCAGCGCGATTCGCTTGCGAAAGACCCTTCGATTCGGCGAGGTTACCGCCCCTCAGGATGTTTCTGAGGGTATTCTCGCAGAACATTGGCGTTTGCCGTGCATCTAGATTTTGAGCGCGACATCGTCGAGATCCAGGCGCAAATCGACAAGCTTCTGGACCTCGCCGACCGGCGGGGCATCGACGTGTCCGACGAAGTGACGGTCCTTCGGGGTAAGCTCGAGGACCTCAAGGAAAAGACGTACGCCAACCTGACTCCGATGGAGCAGGTGCAGGTGGCGCGTCATCCGCAGCGTCCCTACACGCTCGACTACATCGAACGCATCTTCACTGACTGGGTGGAGCTGCACGGCGACCGCGGCTACCGCGACGACGAAGCCATTGTCGGTGGCTGGGCGCGGCTGGGTGGGCGTTCCGTCATGATCATCGGCCAGCAGAAGGGCCGGGACATGAAGGAAAACCTCCGGCGCAACTTCGGCATGCCGCACCCGGAGGGGTACCGCAAAGCCCTTCGCCTGATGCACCAGGCCGAGAAGTTCGGTCGGCCGGTGATCAGCTTCATCGACACGCCCGGGGCCTATCCGGGTCTGGGCTCGGAGGAGCGAGGCATCGGGGAAGCGATCGCCCTGAACCTTCGCGAAATGTCCCGCCTCAAAGTCCCCATCGTCTCCGCCGTGATCGGTGAAGGCATGTCCGGAGGAGCGCTCGGGATCGGCGTGACCGACAGAATCCTGATGCTCGAGCACTCGATCTACTCCGTGATCTCACCGGAGGGATGCGCGGCGATCCTCTGGCGCTCGGCCGAGCACAAAGAGAAGGCGGCGAACGCCCTGAAACTCACTGCGGACGACCTGCATGAGATCGGTGTGTGCGACGAGATCGTGCCGGAGCCCCGAGGGGGCGCGCACGAGGATTGGGATGCCGCCGCCGACTCGCTCCGGGACGCGCTCGAGCGAACGGTGTCCGAGCTGGAAAAGCTGACGGTCAAGAAGCTTCAAGCGCAGCGCTGGGCGAAGTACGAAGCCATCGGCGCCTGGCGCGACGGCTGAGGCGCGGCCGCACGTGGCCGGCTTCGCCGAGATCCGATTCAAGGGCACGCGTAAGGCCTACTACGCCTACCGTGGGATCGACCTGCGACCGGGTCAGCACGTGATTGTGCAGGCCGACCGCGGGGAGGACCTCGGAGAGGTTTCCGCCGTGGGTGCGATCGCCGAGCGAAAGTGCTCGTCGTCGAGCGGGGGGTGCGCGACCCCCACCCCCGAGCACTCCGTAGTCCGACTGGCTCGGACGGACGAGGTCGACCGCTGGTCGGCGCTGCGGAGCGACGAGCAACGCGTGCGCTCGGAGACCAGGAAGCTGGTCACCAAGCATGGTCTCAAGATGAAGGTCACCGAGGCCGAGTGGCAGTTCGATCGCAACAAGCTGATCATCTACTTCACGGCGGAGAAGCGAGTCGATTTCCGCCAGCTGGTTCGAGACCTCGCACGAACCTTCCGAGCCCGAATCGAGCTCAAGCAGATCGGGGTGCGAGACGAGGCGGCGCTGCTCGGTGGGGTCGGCCGGTGCGGTCGAGAATTGTGCTGCTCGACGTGGCTCCCCGAGTTGAAGCCGGTCTCCCTGCAGCTGGCGAAGGACCAGAAGCTGTCGCTGAATCCCGCTCAGATTTCGGGGTGCTGCGGGCGGCTGATGTGCTGCCTCATGTATGAACACAAGACGTATGTCGAGGCGCGTCGACGCTTCCCCCGGGAGGGGCGGACCGTCCGGACATCGCTCGGTGAGGAGCGCGTCGTCGGGATCGACATCTGGCACGACATGGTGACGTTGAGGAGCCAGGAAGGCGAACGACGAACGGTTTCGCTGGACGAACTGAAACAGGAAGTCGGCTCGCCCGTAGCGCGCCGGCACGAGCAGGACGGGAGCGGGAGTTGAGCGGTACGGACCGGCGGTTCTTCACCACCCCGATCTACTACGCATCGGGGGAGCCCCACATCGGCCACGCGTACACGACGATCCTCACGGACGTCCTCGCGCGCTTTCACCGTCAGGACGGTAAGGACGTTCTTTTCCTGACCGGTACGGACGAGCACGGGCAGAAGATCCAGGATGAAGCGGAGAAACGAGGCGTCGAGCCGATCGAGCTGTGTGATCTCATGGCCGAGCGCTTCGAGGAGGCCTGGAAGACGCTCGGGATCTCCTACAACCGCTTCATCCGGACGACGGAGGATGAACACAAAGCCGTCGTGACGGCCTTCCTGAAACGCCTCTGGGACCGCGACCAGATCTACGAAGGCACCTATTCGGGCTGGTACTGTGTCTCCGACGAGCGGTACTGGACCGAAAAGGACATCGGTGACGATCGGCGCTGTCAGATCTGCGGGCGGGAGGTCACGTACGTCGAGGAGAAGAACTACTTCTTCAAGATGAGCGAGTGGCAGGACGAGCTCATCAGGCAGATCGAGGACAACCCGGAGTGGATCGTTCCCGAGGTCAGAAGGAACGAAATCCTCGGATTCCTGCGACAGCCACTCGGCGACCTGTCGATTTCGCGACCGAAGTCACGGCTGTCTTGGGGCATTGACCTGCCGTTCGACACGGAGCACGTGGCGTACGTCTGGGTCGACGCCTTGATCAACTACCTGACGGCGTCGGGAGCGATCGATCCGTCGAAGCCGGATGGTGAGCAGGGCTTCGACGACGTCACCGGTTCCTGGTGGCCGGCGGACATGCACCTCGTGGGCAAGGACATTCTCACCACTCATTCCGTGTACTGGCCCACGCTCCTCATGGGTGTCGGGCTCCCGGTGCCGAAGCAGATTCTCGCCCACGGATGGTGGGTCGTGGGTGACACGAAGATGTCCAAGTCGCTCGGGAACGTGGTGGACCCTCTCGCCCTGCGCGAAACGTTCGGAACAGACGCGGTTCGCTGGTACCTCATGCGCGAAATGCCCACCGGTGGAGACGCATCCTACACGCCCGAGCGCTTCCTTACACGCTACGATGAGCTCGCGAACGTCCTCGGGAATCTCGCGAGTCGTGCCATCTCGATGATCTCCAAGTATCGGGATGGAGTCGTGCCGGACAGCTCTTCGAACGGATTGAAGCCGGACGCGCACCAAGCACTCGCAGACGCCAGGGCGTCGATTGCACGCCTGAAGGTGCATGAGGCGTTTGCCTCGGCGATGGATCTGGCCCGCGCCGCGAACGTCTACGTTGAAGAGCGCCAACCCTGGGCTCAGGCCAAGGACCCGGCGCGGGCGGCCGAGCTGGATGAGACGCTGTCGACCCTGGCTCAGGTCCTGGTCGTTCTGTGCGCCCTGTTCCAGCCAGTCGCCCCCGAGAAGATGGAGATCCTGGCGGACCGTCTCGGCCTCGACAGCGTTCCGACCCTCGACGAAGCCGTCGCCACGGAGATGGCCGGACGCACGGTGACGCCGGGCAGCCCTCTCTTTCCGCGCGTGGATCCCGGATGGGCCAGCGAAAAGGACTGACGGACCCCCGACGCTCTGCGACTCCCCTCGACGCCCTTCGTTCAGGGGTCGCCGCTTGACTGCACTTTTCGACGCCCCGTAGCTTTAATGGCTCAGCCTTAAACTCCTGGGCTCTCACTCCCCCCTGAGCGTACGACGGAAACACGTTCACGGAACCACAGGCGGTCCTCATGGCCGGAGACAGGTGGACCTTCCTCGTCATGCGAGGACAGGACGACCCGGTCCAGCAATATTCGCTCTCCTCGCGTACGCTGAAGTTGATGGCGGGCGCGGGTGTCGTCGCGACCATCATGGTCGTGGCAAGCGCCGTCACGATCGCCCTGGGTTCGTTCAATCGTACGCAGACGCAGAACCTCGAGGTGCGGAATCACGCCCTCGAGTCCGAACTCGCTCAGTTCCAGGCCAGAATCACGGACCTCGAGCGTTCACTCGATCGTGTCGCTGAGAACGATGCCCATTTCCGGAATCTTGCGGGACTCGAGATCATCGATCCCGAGGTTCTCGAGGCCGGTGTCGGGGGTCCAGGACTCGGAGTTCCGGAATCATCGCCTCTCTGGGCGACCGACTCCCTCACGACGAAGCGCATTCACGCGACCGGCTACGATCTGAGTGCCCTCGAACGCCGTGCGCGCCTCCTCTCCGAGAGCCTTGCGGAAGCGACCGACTCAGTCCGTAACCATCGCGAGCTTCTCGAATCGACCCCGTCCATCCTTCCGACCGAAGGATGGCTGAGCAGCCGCTTCTCTCAGTCGCGCATGCACCCGGTACACAACCGGCCCCTGCCGCACGAGGGGATCGACGTATCGGCCCCCTCGGGGACACCGATCAGTGCCGCTGCCAAGGGACGCGTCATTCGTTCCGGATGGATCGTCGGCTACGGTCTCACCGTGGAAATCGACCACGGCTTCGGCTTCACGACGTTGTACGGTCACGCATCGAAACTGATCGCGCAGGTCGGTGACGAAGTGACCCGTGGCCAGGTGATCGCCCAGGTGGGGAGCACGGGAATCACCACCGCCCCGAACCTTCACTACGAAGTGAAGGTGAACGGTGTGGCCCAGGACCCGTCCGACTTCATCCTGCCCGATTACATTCGCAACTGATCGACGCCGAAAACGCTTGAGGCGTCCACCGACTTCACCCACGATCCTAACCCCCTGCGAGGTTGATCGGCCATTTTGCGGCCACTAGCTTCGAGGGCTTCAGGATCCACGTTTTGACGACCGATGGAGATAGTTCCATGAGAAGGACCGTCCCGCTCGCCCTGAGCCTCCTCCTCGCCGCAGCCGCCTGCGGTCCGGCCGAGGTCGTGGTGACGATGGAGATCGACGTTCCGAACCCCGATGGCGAAGGCATGATGCAGCTGCAACTCTCGGACATCGAGGTGCAGTTGATCCCCTTCGACCGGGACGCCGTCTTCGATTCGATCACGACCGCGTACGGAACACCCGAGCCCGAGATCCCTCAGGAGCTGATTGAGCGGCGCGCCGAGGTGCAGGCCGCTCAGGCCGAGTGGGACGCGGCGACACGGCGTTGGGCGACGATCCGCGACACGTTGCAGACCCTCAGTGAGGTCCTCGAGACGCTGAACCGTGGCTCCGGTGACTATGTCGTGCTCTTCCGCGAATTCAACGAGTGGGACGGTCAGCTGGCCGCCGCCGAGCGGGAGCAGGAGCGGACGTTCGCTGCGTTCGACCAACTTCAGCAGGGCACCATCCGCGCGTCGGATTCGGTCCGCGTGCTCCAGGACAACTGGGCTGACGACGCGTTCGCTGACATCGGTACCGTCTTCAGCGAGAAGCAGCGCACGCTCGGCCTCGACTGGGTCATGGACACCACGGACGCCAACGGCATCGCACGTGGCGGCCTGATGGTGAAGCCCGGCCAGTACTGGGTCTACGCTCGCTATGAGCAGGCGTACACGGAGTTGTACTGGAACATCCCGATCACGGTCGAGGGTGGCGATCCGCTGACGGTCGAACTGACGCTCGACAACGCGCAGGAGCGCGTGAAGCTCTAATCGGAAGCCCGCTTCGGGCCGACATTCCGAGGTTCTCCGGGCCGCCCGGGCGCACACCGCGTCCGGGCGGCTTTCCTTTGGCCCCCCGTTCGATATCCTTCGACATTTCCGGCGTCCTCCACTGGGCGTCGCCGGTATGCTCGCTGACGCCTTTCCCCCACAGACATGACCGCCAGCCCCAGTCCGACCTTCGAGATCGATGACGACGCGATCGGCTGGATCACGTTCGACGACCCCGACCGGTCCATGAACGTGCTCTCGGAAGCCGTCATGAGGCGGTTCGCCGACATCATCGACGAAGCGCGGGTCGCCGCTCGGGAGGCCCGGGTCCGTGCCGTCGTCATCCGGGGCAAGCCGACGTCGTTCATCGCGGGAGCCGACATCGACGTCATCGGACGCACGGAGGATCCCGCCCTGGCGGAGGCTCAGATTCGAATGGGCCAGGCCATCTTCTCGGATATCACCACCCTGCCCGTTCCCACGGTGGCAGCCGTGCACGGCGTCTGCGTCGGTGGCGGCGTGGAGATGGCGCTGGCGTGTGACCACAGAGTCCTCTCGGACTCGACGCGTACGACGCTGAGTCTGCCCGAAGTCCAGCTCGGCATCCTTCCGGCCTGGGGCGGTACGACGCGACTGCCTCGCCTCATCGGCCTGCAGGCAGCACTCGACATGCTGCTCACCGGGAAGAAGGTCCGGCCCTCGAAAGCCAAGCGGATCGGCCTCGCCTCCGCGGTCGTCCCCGCGCCCATCTTCCATGACACCGTCCGGGACTTCACCCTCGGACTCGTGGGCGATAAGGGGGCGCCGGGGACAGGTCGTCGATCCTTCATCCAGAGGGCTCTGGACGGAACATCACCCGGGCGAGCCCTCGTCCTGCGCCTGGCGCGGAAGAAGGTGCTCAAGCAGACCGGGGGCCACTACCCGGCACCCCTGGCCATCCTCGACGTGTTGGCTCAAACGCTGGGCAAGTCGGTCGAGGAGAGCCTGGCTGCCGAAGCCCGGGAAGCCGCGGTCCTGCTCGTTGGACCGGTATGCAAGAACCTGGTGCACGTCTTTCACATGCGTGAGGCGTCGAGGAAGGGCACAGGGCTCCCCGCAGGCGCGACGGCGTCGCCCCGAGTGGTCGCCAAGGTCGGGGTCCTCGGGGCCGGTGTCATGGGCGGAGGCATCGCTCAACTGGCAGCCGCGCGTGGTATCCAGTCCTGGATGAAGGACATCCAGCACGAGGCGGTCACGGGAGGCCTTCAGCACGCGCGAGGGCTTTTCGACAAGGCCGTGAAGCGTCGTCGGATGACGAAGCGTGAAGCCACTCAGGCGATGGACCGGATCGCGGGTGGTGTCGACTACCACGGGCTGTCCGGCTCGGACGTCGTCGTCGAGGCCATCGTCGAGAAGATGGCGGTGAAGAAGGCCGCGCTCGCCGAACTCGAGGGCCACGTCTCTGACGAATGCGTCATCGCCACGAACACGTCCTCTCTCTCGGTCGAGGAGATGGCGAGCGCACTGTCCCGACCGGAACGGTTCTGCGGGATGCACTTCTTCAATCCCGTGCACCGCATGCCGCTGGTCGAGGTGATTCGCGCGCCCGATACGTCCGACGAGGCCGTCGCGACCATCTACAAGCTCTGTCTGGATCTCGGGAAGGTCCCGGTGGTCGTCGGCGACGGGCCCGGCTTCCTCGTGAACCGCATCCTCGGCCCCTACCTCAATGAGGCGGGCTTTCTACTCTCGGATGGTGCGTCGATCGAGACGATTGACCGGGTCGCGAAGCGCTTCGGCATGCCCATGGGCCCGCTGCGACTGGTCGACGAGGTCGGGATCGACGTCTCCGGGCACGCGGGTGAGTCACTTCATCAGGCGCTGGGTGAACGGCTCACCCCGGCACCGGCCCTGCTGGAGCTCGGTCGCACCGGTCGACTCGGAAAGAAAGGCGGCCTGGGCTTCTACCGGTACGACGAAGGTCGGGACAAAGGTGTCGACGAGTCCATCTACGCCGAGCTTCCCTCGGTACCGACCCCGGGCTCCGCCACGGGAGGTGCGCTCGCGGGTGACGAGGGCGAGCGCGTGGTTCGCCGGCGACTCGTCCTGGCCATGATCAACGAAGCCGCCCGGATCCTGGGCGATGGGATCGCGGCGTCCGCCGCCGACGTCGATCTCGCGATGATCATGGGGACCGGCTTTCCTCCGTTCAGGGGGGGGCTGCTTCGCTTCGCCGACACTCTGCATCCGCGCGGCATCATCGACCGCCTCGAGCAGCTCGCCGATGAGCACGGAGCCCGGTTTGCCCCGGCGCCGACGCTGGTGCGGCTCGCGTCCGAGGATCGCACGCTCTACGCCGCATTCCCCGGCGCCGACAGGTGACCGTGGTGACGGATCTCATCCATCACGGGCGTTCGTGAGTCGGTGGTCGTGCTGCCTGATCTGAGGACTGTCGGCGTTGTACCCGCATCGGGAGCGTCTCGACGTATGGGAACGGCCAAAGCCGCGATGCAGCTGGACGGGCGGACCTTCGTCCAGCGGGTCGTCGACGCACTTCGTGATGGAGGTTGTGTCGAGGTCATCGTCGTGGTTCCCCAGGGAGAGGCTACGGTGACGTCTGCCGCACGGGCGACCGGGGCACGAGTGGTCGTGAACCCTGCCCCGGGTGAAGGCCCAATCACCTCCATGCGTCTCGCGATCAACCAGCTCGAAGAGGACGTGGACGCCATCGCGTGGCTTCCCGTGGACTACCCGCTCGTGGATGGAGACATCGTTCGACGCCTGCGTACGTGCGTCACAACGCATTCAGCGACCCTCGCCCTGCCTGTCCACGAGTACTTCGTCGATGGCGTGCGGCGCGAGAAGCGCGGCCATCCTGCCGTGTTCACCCGGGCCCTGTTCTCGGAGTTGGCGGATCCCGGACTCGACGGCGGTGCTCGAAGCGTCGTGCACCGGCATCTGGGGGACGCGGCCCTCGCGAGGGTGCGGGACCCACGAGTCGTCACGGATATCGACACCCCTTCGGATTATGACGCGGTCCGATCCGGTCAGACGCCGTTCAGCGATCAACCACCGGAGCTGGCACCGCGGGGGCGGGCATGACCGGCACCGAAGGATCCGGCGCTCCCGCCCTGGGGGCCACAGAGACCTCCGAGCTCCTCCTGAGCACGTCCGCCGAAGGAGGCAGCGCGGCGGCAGGTACGGTCGTCGGTGTGTCCGGCTCGGTTCCCACGCATACCGGAGCACGGCTGGCCTTCGCCCGACACCCGGTCCATGGCATCGGAACCCAGGGGTCCCTCGGACACCCTGCGCTCGACGCGGTGGCGGTCGAACAGCTGACGGCGGCGCTCGACGACAGCCGCGCCCGCGATGGGATTCGTGTGCTCGAGGTCACCGGTGGCCAGGTCGAACTGTACGTGGAGGTCCGCCGAGCGATCCGGGAACTCATCGTGGTCGGAGCGGGACACGTCGCACAGCCGATGGCACACATGGGTGCCATGCTCGGGTACCGCGTGACGGTGCTCGATGACCGTCCGGACTTCGCGACCCGGGAGCGGTTCCCTGACGCGGACCGGCTGATCCGGGCCGACTTCTCGGATCCGTTCGCGGACGTCACTCTGCATGAGCGGTCGTTTCTCCTGCTGGTCACCCGAGGGCACAAATACGACTACGAGTGCCTCATACGTGCGCTCCGCGCTGATCCGGGGCCCGCGTACATCGGGATGATCGGTAGTCGCCGGCGGGTGAGGGCGACGTACGTCCAACTCCTCGACGACGGGGTCGACCGGGCACTCCTCGAGCGAATCCACGCTCCGGTCGGGCTCGATATCGGGGCCGAGACGCCCGAGGAGATCGCCGTATCCGTTGCGGCGGAGCTCGTTATGCTGGACCGTGGCGGCACCGGTGTACCGCTGAAAGGTCTCGAGCGCGTCGCCGAACGCTTCTTCAAGGATGCGGAGTCGGACCCATGACTCACGAAGACGACAAAACCTTAGTCGAGGCGCTGGCCGCAGCCCGACGCGCTGGTCGTGCGTGCGCGCTCGCTACGATCGTGGGCACACGGGGCTCGACGCCACGCAAGGTGGGCGCCCGGATGCTCGTCGATCCCGCCGCCGGGCTGACGGGCACGGTCGGTGGTGGGTGCGGCGAAGCCGAGGTCATCGAGTCGGCCTATCGTGTGCTCGAGACCGGCGTCACGGAGCGCGTCCGCGTCGACCTCACCGAGGACTTCACCACATGGAGCCCCGCCGTCTGTGGAGGCGTGATGGACATCTTCGTCGAGGTGGTCCCGGCTCCGATGTCCGGTGCATCCGTGGACGCGCGTAGCGAGGTCGGACCTGGCTCATGAGATCCGTGCCGCGAGTCGCCATCCATTACCGACGCCCTCCCGATCGGGTTCGCGTGTACGATCAGAGGGTCGTCCACGAGGACGACGATGTCATCGTGACACTCTCGCAACCGATCGAAGCCGACGTAGCGATGCACCATGACGGCGCGATCATGCTCGAGCGGGACTCGCTCGCCCTCTGGTTCACCTTTCCCGATGTCTGGCACGACATCGGTCGCTTCCATCGGGCGGATCGCACGTTCACCGGCCTGTACGCGAATGTCCTCACACCGCCCGTGATCGACGGGCCAATCTGGCATACGACCGACCTCTTTCTGGACGTATGGCAGACCCCGACCGGAGAGACAGTGCTCCTGGACGAGGACGAGTTCGAAGACGCGAGGGATCGCGGGCTCATGGACCCACCAACGGCAGAACGTGCCTGGCAGGAAGGGCAGAGCATTCTGCACGCGGCCTCCCGGGGGGAATGGCCACCTCCGTGCGTCAACGAGTGGACGCTGGAGCGGGCTCTGGAGGTGCTGGGGGACGCCTGAGCGAGACTCCCGGGCGGGGTGGCACCCGAGCGACGCAGGACGCACCGCTCAGGTACCGAACCCTGGATCAATCGTCGATATGAGCCGCGACGAGACGATCGACGTCCACGAAAACCGTCTTCTGAACGGCGTCGTCTTCGCGCAGGCAGTCGATTAGACGCTCATGCTGATCGATGGAGCCGGCCGGGATCTCGACCGTCTCGTGGTGATACTCACCGTCATCGACGAAGAGAAGCCGGACCTTCACGGAATCACTCACGTCAGTTGGCGCCGCCTTCCGCTCCCGTCATCTCATCGATCGCAGCCGAGATGCTCTGGAAGTCGTTCATGTTCAACCGGCGCAGGTTCCCATTCGCGTTCACCATGATCGTCGGGGTCCCGTTCACGCCCATGCGCGTCCCCAGCTCCATGTTCGCCGTCACGACGTCGGCGTACTTGTCGCTGTTGAGGCACTCCGAGAACGCGCCGTCGTCCATCCCGACCTCTTCGGCATAGTCCTCGAAGGCGCTGGCCGGCATCGTCGCCGCGGCCCAGCGCGCCTGATTCCGAAAGAGCGTCTCGTGGTACTGCCAGTAGGCGTTCTGCTCGGCCGAGCAGCGAGCAGCGCGGGCTGCGAGGAACGCATTCGGGTGAATCGAGATCAGTGGGAAGTCGTAGAACACGAACTTCACCTGACCCGACGCCACCATCGTCCCCTCGAGCTGAGGCTTCACCGAGAGGGCGAATGCTCCACAGCCGGGGCACTGGTAGTCGCCGAACTCGACAACCGTCACGGGTGCCTCGTCATTGCCGAGCGTGACCCCCTGGGCCAGCGCCACCAGGGCCTCGTCGTCACTCAGGTCGAGCTCGATCGGCGCGGTTGCCGCCGAACTGAGCACGCCACTCCCCACGTTGTAGCCGACGACCCCGATACCGATGACGGCGACGACGCCGAAGAGGTAGTAGAACTTCTTCATATCGGACTGGGTCTCGCGAGCCGCCCGCCGATCTTCGCCTCTGGACACGTTGTACTCCTTTGAACGACCCGGCATGCAGGCCGGTCAGGTGATCTCCGCGCGTATCGAGGCGGAGTTTCCCTCGAGAATCGAGGTCAGGAAGATGTTTCGGCCTCCGGAGCGGATCAAGGAAGTCCGGATGCCATCGAACGGATGAGAGGACGTCTCAGCCGAGCAGAAGGTCCACCACCGCGGCCGTCGAAGAGAAATCTTCGAGCACGTGATCCGGATCGTGAACTCGAAGCTCGTCGGACGTAAACGAGCCGGTCGCGACGGCCATCGTACGCGTGCCGCCGGCCTTGCCGCACTGGACGTCGCGCGGTGTGTCGCCCACCACGATCGCCCTGTCCGCTGTCACGACCTCACCCCAGAGCTCCCGGGCGCGTGCGACGGCGATGGAGGGAAGTTCGTCACGGTGTTCGTGGTCGGAACCGTAGCTCCCGAAATCGAAGCGACCCCACAGACCTCCAGATGCCAGCTTGAGCCTCGCCCCTCCTGCAACGTTGCCCGTGAGCAGGCCTACGCCCACGTCGTCATAGCCGGCCAGTGCATCCAGCAGTTCGGGGACGCCCGGAAGGACCGTCACAGGATGTTCCGGAAGCCGGGCTTCGAGATACGCCAGATAGCGTCCGAACAGCTGCTCGAGCCCTCGGGCGATCTCATCGTGCGGCATGCCGGAACTCTCGAGCAGTTCACGGGCGATCTGCGGATCCGTCTTCCCGGCGAAGCTGACGTTCTCGATATCACCCGGCGTCCCGTACGTCTCATTCATCGCATCGACGAAGGCGCTCTTGGCGGGCCCGCCCCACAAAAGGGTTCCGTCGATGTCGAAGAGGATGATCTGGCGCATGGTCGTGTCCCTCGAGGTCTGTCTCCCGGCAGTGTCGGTGACGTGATCAGGCGACTCGGAACGGGGCAGCCGGACATTCTTCACACTCCACCGGCGTCCCCAGGTTCCCACCCGAGATCACTGCGGCAATGCGACCTCCGTCGCTCTTCACCTTGCCCGAGAGGATCGCGGCGGTCGTCGCAGCCCCACTGAATTCCACGACCAGCTTCTGACGGTGGACCAGAACGCCTGCGGCCTTTCGGATCGACGCGTCATCGACCGTGACGACGTCGTCCATGAGGTCACGGGCGTGTTCGAAGGTCAGTTCCCCCGCGATGACGGGCTTCAGACCGTCCGCGATCGTGTCGACTTCGGGGAGCAGGACAGGAGAGCCGTTGTCGAGCGCCCGACGCATCGACGCCGCGCCCTCGGGCTCGACACCGATCACCTTTGCGGACGGCAGCAGTCGCTTGACCGCCGCGGCTACCCCGCTGGCGAGCCCGCCACCGCCGATCGGAGCCAGAACCAGGTCGACGTCCTCCCAGGCTCGGGCAATTTCGAGCCCGACCGTACCCTGCCCCGCGATGATGTGACGGTGATCGAACGGCGGAACGATGACGAGCCCCTCGTGCTCGGCGATCATCTGGGCCCGTCCCATGCGCTCGATCGACGTCGTCCCTTCGAAGACGAGCTCGGCCCCGAGTCGCTCGGCTCCGTCCCGCTTCACCTTGGGCGCATCCGTCGGCATGACGACGACGACCCGCACTCCCCGCAGCTTGCCCGCCAGGGCGACAGCCTGCGCGTGGTTCCCGGAGGAGTAGGTAATAATTCCGTTGGCTACCTGCTCGTCCGAAAGCTGCGACACGAAATTGTGGGCGCCACGGATCTTGAATGACCCGGCCCTCTGCAGGTTCTCGCACTTGAGGCGCACCTGCGCGCCGACCATCTCCGAAACCGCATCAGACGGGATCAGAGGCGTGGGCACGATAATGCCCGCGAGCCTTCGGGCTGCCGCTTCGATCTCGGTCAGCCCGACGAGGCCCTGCCCCTGAACGATGTCACTCACGATTCGTCGGCAGCGGAGGCGTCGTCGTCCGCGGAACCGTCCGCGCCCTCCCCATTCTCGACGACATCCGATTCCTCAGCAGCGGATGACGCGGTGTCTTCTCCCGCCGGCGTATCCGTGCCCTCGACATCATCTCCGTTCTCTTCGTCGATGATGACGCGGGCGACGTCCATCACGACGTCTCCGTCGTCGAGGTTCACGAGCCTGACGCCCTGCGTAGCCCGTCCGATCACCCGGATCTCGGCCACCCGCTGGCGGTTCACAACGCCGTTACGGGTGATGAACATCAACTGCTCGTCCTCGGACACCGCACGCACCGTCACTACCTCACCGGTCTTATCCGATACCTTCAGGTTGATGACGCCGAAGCCACCGCGCTTCTGTAGCCGGTATTCACTGATCGGCGTGCGCTTGCCAAGTCCGTTCTCGGCAACGACGAGCACCGTGGAGTCCTCACGAGCGACCACCATGCCGACAACCTCGTCGCCTTCACGGAGGTTGAGTCCGCGCACGCCACCGGTTGCCCGACCCATCGGACGCGCATCGGCCTCGTTGAACCTGATCGCCATGCCCTTCCGGCTGGCGATCAGGATTTCATCACCGCCCGAGGTCACGCGCACTTCGATGAGCTCGTCACCCTCGGCGATGTTGATCGCGTTCAGACCAACCGAACGCACGTTTCCGTACGCCGAAAGTGCGGTCTTCTTCACCACACCCCGGCGGGTCCCGAAGATCAGATAATGGTCCTCGCTGAACTCACGCACCGGGACGACGGCGGCGATCTTCTCATCCGGGCCCAGGTTCAGGAGGTTCACAATCGGCTTCCCACGCGATGCCCGGCTACCCTCAGGGATCTCCCACACCTTCTTCCAGTAGCACTGGCCGCGGCGCGTGAAGATCATCAGGTAGTCGTGCGTCGACGCGACGAAGAGGTGCTCGACGAAATCCTCTTCCTTCGTGTCCATCCCGCGCAGGCCTCGGCCGCCACGCCGCTGCGCGCGGTACGTGTCGACCGGCAGACGCTTCACGTATCCCTGGTGGGATACGGTCACGACCATGTCCTGCTCGACGATCAGATCCTCGACGTTGAACGAGCCGATCGCGTGCGTGATCTCCGAGCGACGATCGTCCCCATATTTGTCGCTGACCTCGGCGAGTTCGTCCTTGAGGATGCCCATGCGGACCTCCTCCGAGCCCAGGATGCGACGCAGCTCTGCGATGAGCTCGCGCACTTCGGCCAGCTCCTCTTCGAGCTTTTCGATCTCGAGCCCCGTAAGACGCGCGAGGCGCATGTCGAGGATGGCTTTCGCCTGCCGCTCGGAAAGCTCGAACGACTCCTGAAGTTGCTCGGACGCGGTCTCCGTGTTCTTCGACCCGCGAATGATCTTGATGACCTCGTCGATGTTGTCGACGGCGATCTTCAGGCCTTCGAGGATGTGCTCCCGCTCGAGCGCGCGCTTGAGGTCGTACTCACTGCGGCGGACGATGACCTCGAGGCGGTGGTCGATGAAGTGCTGCAGCGTTTCACGCAGCGACATCACCTTCGGCTGGCCATCGACCAGCGCGAGCAGGATCGTCCCGAACGTCGACTGCATCTGCGTATGGCGATACAGACGGTTCAACACGATCTCGGGTACCGCGTCGCGCTTGAGCTCGACGACGATCCGCATGCCATCGCGGTCGGACTCGTCTCGCAAATCCCGGATATCGGGAAGCTTCTTGTCGCGCACCAGCTGGGCGATCTGCTCGATGAGCCGCGACTTGTTCACCATGAACGGGATCTCGGTGATCACGATCCGTTCACTGTTCGCGTCGATCTGTTCGATGGTCGCACGCGCGCGCATGACGATGCGTCCGCGGCCGGTCCGGTATGCGTCGCGGATCCCCTCGCGGCCGCAGATGAAGCCGCCCGTCGGGAAGTCAGGCCCCGTGACCAGGCTCTCGAGTTCTTCCTGGGGAAGGTCCGGGTCGTTGATGAGCGCCGTCGTGGCCGCCACGACCTCGCGCAGATTGTGTGGCGGAATGTTCGTCGCCATGCCGACTGCGATTCCGGACGAACCGTTGATCAGGAGATTCGGGACCCGCGCCGGCAGGACCGTGGGCTCCTGGTGGCTTCCGTCGAAGTTGTCGGCGTAGTTGACCGTCTCCTTTTCGATGTCCGCCAGCAGCTCGGTCGCGAGCGGCATGAGGCGGGCCTCGGTGTACCGATACGCGGCGGCCGAGTCCCCATCGACGGACCCGAAGTTCCCCTGACCGTCCACGAGCGGATAGCGCAGGGAGAAGTCCTGCACCATGCGCACCATGGAGTCGTAGACCGCGGAGTCGCCATGCGGATGGTACTTACCGAGCACGTCACCGACGACGGTCGCGCTCTTCTTGTACGCACGACCGGGGCTCAAGCCAGCCTGGCTCATCGCATACAGGATGCGGCGGTGGACGGGCTTCAATCCGTCCCGCACGTCGGGGAGGGCTCGCTGCACGATGACGCTCATCGAATAGTCGATGAACGACTCCCTCATTTCGTCTTCGAGAAGGCGCGCCAGAACGGTCTGTCCGCCTCCTCCGTCACCTCCGAGCTCGAGCTCGTCACTCATACGCGCGGTCGTCCTGTCGGGCGTTCGGGCGAGCTGCCTCGGGTCCGTTCAGCGGGGCTCCGGAACCGGGCACGCATTCGCTCCTCGTCATGGCCGTCCGCGTCACGTGCGGAGGCGATTTCGGGGTATCAAGGGAGGGTTCCCGAGACGTAGAAAACTAACCCTTCAAGGGCCTCAAACCAAGCGAAGACCCCGGTTCCCGCACCACTAGAAAACCCTTGTGTCACAATGGTTTTTCAGGGTCGTGCCCCCCGTTCGTCACGCAACTGCGACGAAGTCCTCTCCTGCGGCCATCCCACCCCCCTCCAGCAAGGCCTCGATCCGGGCCCGTGCCCCGGGCTGCCCGACCGCCGCAGCATGCAGCGGACCCCGAAGTTCAAGCCCCCGAACCGTGTCGAGAACGGGTGCGCCATGGATCTCCTGACCGATCTTCCTGGGGTCCAGATCCACGAACGCCGTGACCTGCGTCCCCTGGGCCTGAAGCGCACGGGCGAACGACTTCCCGACCGGACCGGCGCCCCACACCACCACCGGCCGCCCGTCGGCCAGAGGGCCGGCGCGCAGGTAGTGCACGCGGCATCTCAGGAACGCCTCGGGAGCATAGCGGACGTCGGTCCGAGAGAGGCGCCCCTCCCCCTCTCTCCATGCGTGCAGCACCTCGGGCACGTTGGCCAGAGCGTGACCCGCTGCGTGCATGCGCAGAATCAGATCGTAATCCTCGGGCCATCCGACATCCTGGTACCCCCCCACGTCCGACACGACCTCGGCGCGCAGGAAGAAAGCCGGATGCGCGATGGGACACTCCACCCAGATGGCCCGCTTCACATCCGAGGGAGACCGGACACCGTTGATCCACGACTCGTAGCGGCGTGCACCGTCTCGAACCTGCTCCTCGGGGAAATAGCGCACACCACAGCCGCACCCGGAGACATGAGGATTCGACTCCAAAAAGCCGTACTGCAGCGCGAACCGACGGGGGTCGGCGATATCGTCGGCGTCCATCCGTGCGAGGAAGCGACCTCGGGCCTCGTGCCGTCCCCTTTCCAGGGCACGAACGATCCCGACGGCGTCGGACGTGATCACACGGATCCGCTCGTCCCTGGATGTCCAGCGCTCGAGCCGGGCAGCCGTCCCGTCGGTCGAACCGTCGTCTACGGCGATGACCTCGAAGTCCCCGAACGTCTGCGCAACCAGCGAGTCCATCGCCTCGTCGAGGTGGGCCTCGCCGTCACGCACCGGCATGACGACGCTGACAGCGGGAGAGTCACCCGCCATTCTGGCACGATGCGAGCTGGCGGCTAACCACGAACGACGCTTTGCCGGGCGGCCTCTCGCATCGCCTCTGCCAGGTAGCGACCGGTGTGGCTCTCGGGGATGCTCGCGATGGTCTCGGGGCGCCCAACCCCGACGATCTGACCACCCCGGATGCCAGCCTCCGGGCCGAGATCGATGACCCAGTCCGCCATGCGGATCACGTCCAGATTGTGTTCGATGACGAGTACCGTGTTACCGGCCTCCACCAGACGCCCGAGAACCTCCAGAAGCTTTCGGACGTCCTCCCCCGCGAGTCCCGTGGTGGGTTCGTCCAGGATATAGAGCTTGCGCCCTTTCTTGCCGGCGACGCGAGCCAGCTCGCGGGCGACCTTCAAGCGTTGGGATTCGCCGCCCGAAAGCGTCGTCGCAGGCTGACCCAGGCGCAGGTAGCCGAGTCCGACCTGCTGGAGTTGCCACAGGGTCTTTCCCAGCCTGCGTTCGCGAATGAAAAAGCGGATGGCCTCGTCGATGGTCAGCTCCAGCACCTCGGCAATCGTCTTGCCGCGAACCTTCACATCGAGCACTTCGCGCTTGTACCGCCGCCCCCCGCATGCCTCGCACGGTACGTAGACATCGGCCATGAAGATCATCTCGACCTCCACGGCACCCGCACCCTTGCACTCCTCGCAGCGACCGCCCTCCACATTGAAGCTGAAGTGGCCCGGTGCGTATCCGCGCTCCCGAGAGATCGGTGCGTCCGCGAACAGCTTACGGACGGCATCCCACGCCTTGATGTACGTCACCGGGTTAGACCGAGGCGTCCGCCCGATCGGCGCCTGATCGACGAGTACCACCTCATCGACGTGGGCCAGCCCTTCGAGGGCAGCGTACTCACCGACGACCTCACCGAGGTGCTCCTTGGCGCTTGTCTCCCCGGCCCCGAGTTCGCGCTCAGCCGCCCGATAGAGGACGTCGTGGATGAGCGTAGACTTCCCTGATCCCGAGACGCCGGTCACGACGGTAAGCGTTCCGAGCGGGATCTCGACGTCGACATCCTGCAGGTTGTGCTGCGTGGCACCCTTCAGGATGAGGGAGGGACCGTCGATCGGCCTGGCCCCATCTCCTCCGTCGATCGGTGACCGCCCCGAGAGATACCGTCCCGTGACCGTGTCCTCGGCCTCCAACTCCTCGGGCGTTCCCTCGAAGACGACCTCGCCGCCGTGCTCTCCCGAGGCGGGCCCCAGCTCCACCACGTGATCCGAGGCGCGTATGGCCTGCGTGTCATGCTCGACCACGACCACCGTATTACCCGCGGTTCGAAGCCGCTGCAGAAGATTGAGCAGTGCTCCCGTATCCCGGGGGTGAAGCCCGACCGTCGGCTCGTCGAGCACGTACAGCGTGTCCACGAGCGCCGACCCGAGAGAGTTCGCCAGATTGATGCGCTGGGCCTCGCCTCCCGACAGGGTGCGCATCTGTCGGCTCAAGGACAGGTACCCGAGCCCCACATCCACGAGGAAGCCGACGCGAGACGTGAGCTCACGCATGATCGTCTCCGCGATCTGCGCCTCCATCTCGGAGAGCTCGAGCTGGTCCAGCCAGAACGCCAGGTCCTCGAGTGGGAGTTCCGAGACCGCGGCGATCGTACGGTCCGACACGCGTACGCTCAGTGCTTCAGGCCGGATACGGCCACCGCCACACTCACGACACGTCTTAGGGGCCTGATATTTACGGAGCCAGACGCGGATATACTGCTTGTACCGCTTCTTCTCGCGCGACACGAGGAAGGGGATGACGCCCTTGAAACCCTTCGTCCCGTACAACACCTCCTCCCTGAACGTCTCCGGCAGCTCCTCCCAAGGCGAGTAGAGCGACACGCCGCATTGGGTCCCGAACTCCTTGAGCTTCGTTCGCTCACGTTTGTAGCGCGGCGCCGCCCACGGATCGACCGCGTTGTCCGCGAGCGAGCGCTGGGGGACCGGGATGATCAGCTCCGGATCGTAGTCCAGCGTCGCCCCGAACCCCGTGCACAGGGAGCACGTCCCGTACGGATTGTTGAACGAGAAGAGCTGCGGTGTCGGCTCGAGGAACGCGACGTCGGGGTGATCCGGACACCGGAAGTGTTCGGTGAAGAGCAGTCGCGCCGGCGCTGCGTCGTCCCCGGACACCAGAACGACCGCTTCGCCCTCGCCTTCCACGAAGCATGTGCCCAGCGAGTCCGCCAGGCGGTCCGTGTCGTCAGGATCGGTCTTGATCCGATCGACCACCACGAGCAGTTCGTCCGACGCCGTGAGATCACGACCGAGATCACCCGGCGTATCCGCGTCCGGACCCGAGATGTCGACCGCCACTCCGTCGACCAGCAGGCGGACGAAGCCGAGCGCCCTGAGGTTCGACACGACCAGCTCGTGCTTGATCTCCTCACTTCTCGGCAGCGGAAAGGCGATCTGGACCCGCACGCCTCGCCCCAGCTCGAGGACTCGGTCGACGGCGGACGACACGGTGTCCGGCTGCACGTGGCGGTCACACTCGGGGCAGTACGTCCGCCCGACCCGCGCCCAGAGCAGACGCATGTAATCGTAGACCTCTGTCGCCGTCCCGACGGTCGACCGGCTCGACTTGGTGGGGTTCTTCTGCTCAATCGCGACCGCCGGCGAGATCCCCTCGACCGAGTCGACATCGGGCTTCTCCATACGCTCGAGGAACTGCTTCGCATACGTCGAAAGCGACTCCACGTAGCGTCGCTGCCCCTCGGCGAAGAGCGTGTCGAGTGCCAGGGAGCTCTTGCCCGAGCCGGACGGCCCCGTGATGACCGTGAACGCACGGCGCGGAAGATCGAGATCGATCTCCTTGAGATTGTGCTGCCGGGCGCCCCGGATCCGTATCGGATCGTTCATGGTCAGATGATAAAACGAACGTCCCCGAGGTTGACGTCCCCACCGACCATTTCGAGCTTCTCTGTCCCATGACCAATCTGATCCACGCCCGGCATCATCATCATCACGCGACCCTCACGGGTGGCGAGAGGTTGCTGTAGCCGGACGTTTCGATCACAGCACGACCCCTCGCGGCCCGTCTCGGACGGACCGCGATTTTTTTTGCGACTCGATCCCGGGCCGACACGACCTGGACCGATTCAGAAGGACATACACGAATGAGCAGTGGACCACGCGCGATCCGCGTCGCGCTACCCAACAAAGGCCGACTTTCCGAGCGCACCCTGGCACTCTTCGAGCAGGCGGGACTCAAGGCGGCGTTTCGAGCCGACCGCGCCCTGATGGCGTCCCTCGGCGGTGAATTCGAGGCCATCTTCGTTCGAGCTGGTGACGTGCCCGAGTACGTGGCCGACGGTGCGGCAGAAGTCGGCGTGACCGGGGCAGATCTGGTCGCCGAGAGCGGACGCGACATCGAAGAGATTCTCGATCTCGGCTTCGGGCGCTGTCGGTTGGCGGTGGCGGTGAAGGATGATTCACCGGTACGGACGGTAGCGGACCTCCCAGCTGGCGCCCGGGTGGCAACCTCATTTCCGGGTATCGCGCGGCAGTACTTCGAGCGGGTCGGAACAGAGATTCAGATTGCACCGGTTGGCGGCGCAGCGGAGATCGCGCCGCACCTCGGGGTCGCCGACGTCATCGTCGATCTGGTCTCCACCGGCTCCACGCTCCGCGTGAACGGCTTGCGCGAGGTCGAGACGATTCTGTGGTCGACGGCGCGCCTCGTCGCCTCTCCCTCTGCGCTGGCGGATGAGTGCACGCGCGTGGCGATCGAAGAACTCTCCACCGCCCTCGAGTCGGTCATCCGCGCCCGGGAGAAGCGCTATCTGATGACCAATGTCCCGAAGAGCCGCCTGTCCGACGTTCGGGAGGTGATTCCGGGGCTCTCGGGTCCGACCATCGTCGAGGTGCTCGACGGTGGCGAGTGGGTCGCGGCCCACGCGGTCGTGGACGCGGACCGTGTTTACCAGACGATCTCCCGCCTGAAGGAACTCGGAGCCGAAGGCATCCTCGTGACCCGCATCGAGAGGCTGATGCCATGAGCAACGTGGACACGAAACGGCTTTTGCTCCGCGCCAGGGGCCGGGTCTCCGCACTGTCCGACACCGATCGTACGGCGCTCATGGAGCGTGAGCCCATGGCGGAACCCGGTGTCGCCGAGGGCGTCGCTTCTCTCATGGACGACGTTCGGTTCCGAGGTGACGCCGCGCTGATCGACATGGCCGCCCGCTTCGACGGGGTCGGCGAGCTGACGATCGAGGTTCCGAAGAAGATGTGGCATGACGCGGTCACCGGGCTGGATCCAGAGGTTCGGGCGGCACTCGAACGAGCCGCCGACAACATCCGCTGCTTCCATGCAGCCCAACGTCCGGACGCCGTGACCGTGGAGGTCGAGCCCGGGGTCCGGATCACCCGGAGCTGGGTCGCGCTCGAGCGTGTCGGGGTCTACGCCCCGGGTGGCACGGCATCGTACCCCAGTTCGGTACTCATGGGCGCCGTACCGGCTCGCGCAGCCGGCGTGGACGAGGTGGTGGTATGCTCACCACCCGGTCGGGACGGGCGCCCGTCCCCGGCGGTGCTCGCTGCCTGCGAGATCGCGGGCGCGGACCGCCTGTACGCCGTGGGCGGCGCAGGAGCGATCGCGGCCCTCGCCTACGGCACCCAGACCGTGACCGCCGTCGACGCCATCGTCGGACCGGGGAATCGCTGGGTGACGGAAGCGAAGCGCCAGGTCGCCGGCCGCGTCGTCATCGATTCTCCGGCCGGGCCATCCGAGGTACTGGTCCTCGCGGACGACGGCGCAGACCCGACCCTCGCCGCACACGAAATCATGGCCCAGGCGGAGCACGATCGGGATGCCGCGTGTGTGGTCGTCGCCACCGACATGGACACGGCCGAACGCATCGAAGCCGCCGTGCAGCGGTTACTGGCAGACGCGCCACGGGCCGAGATCGTCACCGAAGCCCTCGCCGCATGCGGGGCGATCCTCGTTGCGGACACTGTCGAAGAGGCACTCCGCTTCACCGACGACTTCGCACCCGAGCACCTGTCGATCATGACTCGGGACGCTGCAGCCCACGCGCGTGCACTCCGGAATTCGGGGACCACCTTCGTCGGTCCGTCCGCATCCGTCGCGTTCGGAGACTACATGACCGGTGCCAACCACGTCCTCCCCACCGCCGGTCGTTCGCGAAGCTTCTCCGGCCTGTCGACGCATCACTTCCTGCGTTCGTTCACGATCCAGGAGATCGACGCCGAGGGAGCCGCGTCTCTGTCGGCAGACGTCGCCCGGCTCGCAGAGGCGGAGGGTCTTCCCGCACACGCCGCAGCCGCGAATGCGAGACAGTCCCCGCGCCGGGGCGAGGGGCGCGTATGACCCCCTTCCCTCGCGCCGACTACGAGACCATCCGACGCTACGACCCCGAGCGGGCACCTGTCCGGATCGACCTCAGCGATAACACGAACCTCTGGGGCACCCATCCCGGTGCACTCGAGCGAATCCGCAACGCGTCCACGAATGACGTGGCACGATACCCGGATCTGTATGCGGACGAACTCCGCGCCGCCGTAAGCGAACGCTTCGACGTGCCGTTGGACAGCATCACGACCGGAGCCGGATCCGACGACGTCCTGGACTCTGCGTTCCGGGCGGCCTGGGGGCCTGGCGCGCACATCTCCTATCCAGCTCCGACCTTCTCGATGATCGAGCCATTCGCCCGGATGAACGGGCTGGGCGCGCGCTCGGTGTCCTGGCCCGAGGCCGAGGCCGATCCCTCCCTGCTGCTGGACGGCGACCCGTCACTCATCTACGTGTGCCGCCCGAACAATCCTACCGGTCACCTCGCACCGCGCGTCTGGCTCGACGAGCTCCTCGAGGCTCGGGGAGCGGACGGGCCGCTCGTCATCATCGATGAAGCGTATGCGGATTTCGCGGAGGACTCGGTCATCTCGGACGCTCCACGAATTCCGAACCTTCTCGTGGCGCGCACGACGTCGAAGGCCTATGGACTGGCGGGCATGCGCTGCGGCTTCGCCGTCGGTGCTCCGCCGGTCGCACTCGCCGTCGAAAAGTCGCGCGGGCCCTACAAGGTCGGGGGGCTGGCCGCTGCGGCATCGGCCGCCGCCGTCCGAGATGATGAAGGCTGGCTTCCCGGGGTCATACGGCAATGTCTCGAAAACCGCGCCCTCCTCGTGGACGCACTGGACCGCCGGGGACTCCAGCCGTTGCCCTCGTCGGCCAACTTCGTTCTCTGCGCCGCGCCGACGGGCTACGCCCGACCCGACGCCCTGGCTCTGCGCGCGGCCGGAATCGGTGTCCGGCCATTCAGCGGGATCCCCGAGCTGGGGGACGGCCTTCGCATCACCGTCGGCCCGCGCGAACTCATGGAGACCTTCCTCGACACGCTGGATCGCACCTTCGTGCTTGAGGCCGCGTCATGAACGTCGCCCTCTTCGACTACGGCGCCGGCAACCTGCACTCCCTGAACAAGGCGCTCGAGGCCGCGGGAGCGGACGTGACGATCACGTCGGACTGGAACGAGGCGCTCGGACTGGATGGCCTGGTGCTGCCTGGTGTCGGCGCATTCGGTCATGCGGCACGCGCACTGCCGGACGACATCGCTCCGATTCGCTCCCGACTCCTCGCTGGACACCCCTGTCTGGGCATCTGCCTCGGAATGCAGCTCCTCTTCGACGCATCCGACGAGTCCGACGGACACGGGATCGGGCTGATCAGCGGGCGGGTGCGTCTCCTCGAAGCAGCAGTCGTGCCGCACATGGGATGGAACGACGTCGAGACGGTGCGGGACCCCGTCTTCGACGGGACCCAGCAGCTGGTCGCCTACTACGCGAACTCGTACGTATGTGAGCCGGAGGATCCTGTCGCGGCCATCGCATGGTCCACCTACGAGGGCCGCCGGTTCGTGGCAGGTGTGCGTGCGGCTCGTACATGGGGCGTCCAGTTCCACCCCGAAAAGAGCTCGGCCCCCGGCCGACGGATCATCTCGAACTTCGTCCGGCTCGCGGGTGACTTCGCCCACGGGGGACCGGCAACCCCGGAGGTCGGGTCATGATCGCCATCCCCGCCGTCGACGTGAAAGGAGGGCGATGCGTCCAGCTCGTCGGCGGCCGCCCGGAAGACGAGCGGGTCTCCCTGCCGAATCCACCCGCCGTGGCTCGCGACTGGTCCGATCGCGGCTTCGCCCGCCTTCACGTGGTGGATCTCGACGCCGCCCTGGGCTCGGGAGACAACCTCGACGTGGTGCGTCAGGTCACCGCGGCGACGCCGGCCATCACCCAGGTGGGTGGAGGTGTTCGCTCCGATGAGCGGGTCGCCGCACTGGTGAGCGCGGGCGTGGACACCATCGTCGTGGGCACCCGGGCCCTCGACGACCCCGAATGGTTCGCCCGCCTTGCGCGAACGTATCCGGGGCGGGTGTCGATCGCGGTCGATACCCGTAACGGCGTCATCCTCAGAAAAGGGTGGACTGAAGAGACGTCCGCGAGGGTCGAGGAGTACCTGCCATCTCTCGAGGGTCTTCCCCTCGCGAGCGTGCTCTCGACCGACGTGGGCCGAGAGGGCCGACTGGAGGGCATCAATCGTGACGGATGTGCACGCATCATCGGGGCGAGCCCGCACCCGCTCATCATCTCCGGTGGCGTCACGACTCTGGACGACATGGAGTGGCTCGGTTCTGTCGGCGCGGCCGGCGCGGTGCTGGGCATGGCGATCTATACCGATCGCATCGACATCGAAGAACTCGCCCGTCGGTACGGCGGCAAGGAGCAGATATGAGCAGGCTCGAACGCGTGACAAAGGAAACCAGCATCGTCGCGGACGTACGGCTCGGGACCGGAGTCTCGCATGTCGTCATCGGAGACCGCTTCCTCGCGCACATGGTGGAGACACTCGCCCGGTACTCGGGGCTCGATATCGATGTGGAGGCCAGCGGTGACCTGCGGCACCACCTCGTCGAAGACGTCGCCATCGTTCTCGGGCAGGCGCTCAAGGAAGAGCTTCCGGACGGGATCGCACGATTCGGGTCGGCGCTCATCCCCATGGATGAGGCCCTCGTTGAGGCTGCGATCGACGTCGGGGGTCGCCCTTACTACGTGGGCAAGATCCCATCGAAGCTCTATACGCACTTCCTGCACTCCTTCGCGAACAACCTCGACGCGACGCTGCACGTCCGCGTGATCCGGGGCGAAGACCGACACCACATGGTGGAGGCTGCGATCAAGGCGACGGGGATGGCGCTTCGGCAGGCGCTCGTGCCTGCGGACGGCGTGTTCAGTACCAAGGGAGCAGTCCAGCAGGAGCGACTCGACTGATGCTACGACCCCGCGTCATCGTGTGCCTCGACGTGAAGGACGGCCGCGTCGTGAAGGGCACCCGGTTCAAGAACCTTCGTGACGTCGGTGACCCCGTCGAACTCGCCCGGCGGTACGAGCAGGAGGGGGCCGACGAGATCGTATACCTGGACGTGTCCGCGTCGAGGGAAGCGCGAGGCACGCTGCTCGATGTCGTCCGACGAACGGCCGAGACCCTGTTCATTCCATTGACCGTCGGCGGTGGCGTGCGCTCTGCCGACGATATTGGTCCTCTGCTTCGAGCCGGGGCCGACAAGATCAGTGTGAACACCGCAGCGGTTCGGGATCCGGAACTCCTCTCCGTCGGGGCAGAGCGTTTCGGCAGTCAGTGCGTCGTCGCGAGCATCGACGCGGCGCGCGATGGGGACCTGTGGCGCTGCTACACGCACGGTGGATCGACCCCAACCGACCGTGACGCGGTCGCGTGGGCGGAAGAGTGCGTGGAGCGGGGCGCCGGAGAGGTCCTCCTGACCTCGATCGATCAGGATGGGGCGCGGACCGGTTACAACCTGCCGCTGACCGCGTCCGTGTCCGACCGGGTCTCCGTGCCCGTGATCGCCTCGGGGGGAGCGGGTCAGGCGGTCCACCTCCGGGATGCGTTCACGGAGGGCCACGCGTCCGCCGCCCTGGTCGCCGGCATCCTGCACGATGGGCTCACGACCGTCGGCGAACTCAAGTCTGCCCTGACCGGGTGGGGGATCCACGTCCGCCCCACCGGGCCTGCGGAGGTGAACGTGCAATGACGGAGAGCCGGATGGATACCATGACGAATCGCAGGATCACGGCGCTCGAGGATCTCGACGGGCTCGCCTTCCAGACGGCAGATGGCCTGATCCCAGTCGTGGCGCAGGACGCCCGATCCGGGGCCGTGCTGATGGTCGCGTGGGCCAGCCGAGACGCCCTCGAGCAGACCGTGGAGACAGGTGTAGTGCACTTCTGGTCCCGCTCGCGGGGAACGCTGTGGAAGAAGGGCGAGTCGAGCGGGAACGTACTGGAGGTCCGATCGCTTCACGCGGATTGCGACGGAGACACCGTCCTGGCTCTGGTGCATCCGGCGGGTCCGGTGTGCCACACCGGAGACCGGACCTGCTTCGGACAGGGAGCGAGCGTCCCGGCCGCCGAGCGTGTGGGTGACCCAAGCGACGGAATCGAGACCCTTTCCCGTCTGAACGCGACGCTGGCCGCCCGAGCCGATGAGCGCCCCGCCGGGAGCTACACGGTGAAGCTGCTGGACGACCTCAACCTCCGACTCAAGAAGCTGGGCGAAGAGACCGCCGAACTGGTCGCAGCCCTGGCCGTCGGCGACGCCGAGCGCGCGACCGACGAAGCCGCCGATCTCCTGTACCACACGCTCGTCGCGCTGCGGGCCGAAGGCATCGGGCTCGACGCCGTGATGACCGCGCTGGAGGAGCGGGCCGGCTGATCCGATCACTGCCCGGCCCCTCCGGACCCCGACCCCCCGGATCGGGTAGCCCCTGACCATGGCCGACGGATCGAGGTTTCACGAGGAAGAGGCACTGGGCAAAGCCTACGACGCGCGCCTCATGCGTCGGCTCATTCAGTACCTCAAGCCCTACCGGTGGCACGTCGCGGGAGCCCTCGTCGTCCTGCTCCTCGGTTCGGGGATGGCGATCATCGGACCCTGGGTCACCCAGCGCGTGATCGATGAGGCGATTCCGACGGGGAACCGTGGCCTCCTGATCGAGCTGATCGCCATCTACGGGGCGGCGCTCACGGCCGGATTCGTCCTCGAGTACGCCAGGGCGCTCGTGACCACGTGGCTCGGTCAGTCAGTCATGTACGACCTGCGGCGGCAGATCTTCGAAAGGCTGCAGCGCGCGGACCTGCGCTTCTACGATCGGAATCCGATCGGCCGCCTCATGACGCGCATCACCAATGATGTCGAGACGCTGAATACGCTCTTCAGCTCCGGCCTCGTCACGGTCTTCGGTGACATCTTCACCCTCGTGTTCATCATCGGCGCCATGCTGACGATGAACTGGCGGCTCGCCCTGGTCTCGTTCAGTATCCTGCCCTTCGTCTTCTGGGCAGCGTTCCTCTTCCGCTCCCGGATCCGGACAGCGTACCGCGACATCCGTGTCCGCATCGCCCGAATCAACGCTTTCCTCCAGGAGCGCATCACGGGCGTTCGCGTCGTCCAGCTGTTCAACCGCGAGGAGGCCGACTCAGAGCGCCTCGCGGAACTCAACGAGGACCATCTCCAAGCACACCTCCGCTCGATCACGTACTACGCCCTCTTCTTCCCCGTCATCCAATTCTTCACGGCGCTCGCCCTGGCGCTGATCCTCTGGTACGGCGGTCTGCGCATGCTGGACGGCTTCCTCACGGTGGGTGTGATCGCAGCCTTTCTGCAGTACGCGCGACGATTCTTCCGTCCCATTCAGGACCTGTCGGAGAAGTACAACCTCCTGCAGGCGGCCATGGCGTCCTCGGAGCGCGTCTTCCAGCTCCTCGACGAGGAGATCGACATCCGTGATCCGGAGGTCCCCCGGTCGTTCCCCCCGGAGGGCCAGGGGCGGATCGTCTTCGAGGACGTGTGGTTCGCCTATGGGGATGCCGGGGAGGGAGAGCCCGACTGGGTGCTGAAGGACGTCAGCTTCATCATCGAACCCGGCGAGAAGGTGGCGATCGTGGGCCATACGGGTGCCGGCAAGACGACCCTCATCAACCTCCTCATGCGCTTCTACGACGTGCAACGAGGACGGATCCTGCTCGACGGTGTCCCGATCAGAGAGGTCCGACTGGAGGCCCTGCGGGAGCGCGTGGGCCTCGTTCTTCAGGACGTCTTCCTGTTCAGCCAGGACGTCGCGTACAACGTGCGCCTCGGCTCACCGGACATCACGCAGAAGCAGATCACCGCAGCAGCCGAGCGAATCGGGGCCGCGGACTTCATCGGACGGCTTCCCGACGGATACGACCAGGCGCTGGGTGAGCGCGGGTCGACCCTGTCGGTCGGAGAGCGGCAGCTGGTCAGTTTTGCGCGCGCGCTCGCCTTCGACCCACAGATCCTGGTACTCGACGAAGCGACGAGCTCCGTAGACTCGGAGATCGAGGCGAAGATCGAACACGCGACCGACGAACTGCTGGCGGGTCGTACGTCTCTCGTGATCGCACACCGGCTCTCGACCGTGCAGAACGCCGACCGGATCATCGTGATGCATCGCGGTGAGGTCGAAGAGGAGGGCACCCACTCGGAGCTCCTTGCCGAAGGCGGACTTTACGCCCGTCTGCACGAGCTTCAATTCGCGGCGGCGTAGCGCTCCCCGTCGGGAGCGACGGCCTCGAGCCCGAACTCCGCTCAGCCGCGCCCTGGTGCGGACGGTACTGTGTCGACAGGCGCGATCGAGTCGGTGACATCGCCGGGGTTCGGGACGGGCAACGTCCAGCCGGGCGAAATCGCACCGACCCGCGAGGGCGCCTCCTCCGAGACCGGCTCGTCCTCCTCGACCCCCGCTGCACCCCCGGTCACGCCGGCTTCCTCCACACCCTCCTGCGCTTCGAACCACGCCACCTCGAAGACTGACACCGAGTCCATCACTGCGTACCGGCGTGACGTCGGGCTCAGAACTCCAGCCACACGAACGAGGGGCTCGTTTTCGAAGCCACCGACAGGTTCGAGAGCCGCCGTCGAATACCGCGTCGAAGGGTTCCAGAGAATCCACTCGTACACGCCGACGTCGTACGTCGCCTGGATCTGAGCACGCACCTCGGCCGCGCCATACGCGGGCTGCCCCAGGCTGAAATCCTGAAGCCAGGGTCGTGTAAGCCCGGCACCCTCGACCGCGTCGGAGCGACGGAGCGCGTCGCGCAGCGCAGCGTACACCACCTCGTACGGGTACGCGTTGGGCACCGAGTATCCGAAGCTCCCCTCCCAGTAATGACTGGGATACACCATGGGCAACGCCACGTCGACCACGTCGATGAACGTTTCCCAAAGCTGGCCGATGCCGATGTCCCGCCGGAACGATGTGGTCACGCCAAAGACGTCGGCCGTCGAACGCATCGGGAGGTCGGCAAGCTCCTCGCGAGCGTAGCTGAGGAAGCCCCGGACTGCGTCGACCCTCAGTCGGTCCTCCCCGCCCGTGAAGACCGCGCGCGCCATGTCCGACGCGGGTGCATCCGGGAACCGGATGTAGTCCCACTGAACCTCCGGAAAGCCCATGTCCGCCACTTCTCGGGCGAGCGCGACGTTGTAGGCCCAGAGCTCTTCGTTGAAGAGGTTCTGCCAGATGATGTCCTTACTGTCGACCCAGACACCTCCCGCGGTGTCCTGCACGGCGGTCTCCGGACGCGCAGCGGCGAGGAGGGGGTCCTTCACCACCACGATCCGTGCGATCGGGTAGATTCCGGCCTCTTCCAGGCGGTCGAGAAGACCCGGTAGATCACGGATCCGGATCTCACCGTCTGCGCCGATCTCTCTGGCGAGCTCGAGGTCGGTGTCGTGGCTGATGAACCCGGTCGCATCCTTGATGTCGATCACGAGGGCGTTGACCTCGGTCGTCTTCGCGATCTCGAGCAACTCGGCCATGCGGCGCGTCGACCCCGCGGCCCACGCGTTCACATACAGGCCCCGGACGTGTTCCGGCCTCGGGAACCGGGCGTTCTCGAAGTCCTCGCGTACGGGGACGGACGGCTTTTCGAGCCGCCCCTCGAGGGAGAGGCCAGTCGGCGGGCGGTACGGACGTGCGCCCGCGCGGGCCGGTGCCGCGGGCGCCGCTTCAGGCTCAGGCGTTACGCCGCCGTCCCCATTGAGACCCTCGTCCTCCGTCTCCGTGGGCTCCACGCTGTAGAGATCCTCGCTCCCCGGTGCACGACCCTCTCCGGCAGCCCCCGAGAGCGGCGGCGCCGAGTCGGGCGATTCGATCTCCGAGAGAGGCCAGGCCTCACCGTCCGGAGTCGCGTCCGCACACGCCCAGACGAGTGGCACGAACACGGCCGCCATCGTCCGACGGGCGCGCGCGAAGGTGAACGAAGACCTCATGGTGTCAGTAGGCGCGCAGCGTCGGGTCGACTTCGGCCCGCCACCCGAGCACGCCACCCTGGAGATTCAGCACCCGTTCGTACCCGTGCTGCATCAGGATCGCCGCCGCCCATCCGCTCCGGCCCCCGCTCCGGCAGTAGAGAACGACTTCGGCCTCAGGGGACACCTCATCCATCCGCTGCGGGAATTCACCCGTCGGGATCCGGAGCTGGTCGTGCTGCGGGAGGTCGGCAATCTGTGCCTCATGGTACTCCCGGACGTCCACGAGGACCGGGATGTCACCCGCGTCGAGGCGCTCCTTGAGCTCCAGCGGTGTGATCTCCGGCACGTCGGGCTGATGGTTCATCGAGTCATCGAGATAAGTGAATCGAGAAGGGTCGCACACCGTCTGGCAGCGCCGCGATGTCGGTCAATATACCCGACAGCCGCCGCTCCAGCCTCGGTGCGGCCTTCCTCGTCGGAAAGCCATGTGTTCAGGACACCCGCCAACGCCTGCGGATCCCCTGCAACCTTCGCGCCGCCAGCCTCGAGCAGGTCCGATGCGGCGCGGGCATTGTGGTGCCCCGGACCGAAGACGACCGGAGTGCCCGCGGCGGCCGGCTCGAGAACGGAGTGCAGCCCTCGATCGTGAAAGCCACCTCCAACGAAGGACACCGTGGCGGCCTCGTACAGCTCGGCGAGCACACCCACGCGTTCGACCACGATCGCATCCGGGCCGTTCTTCCCACTGGAGGCTGACCTCTCGGGCTCGCCCTCGAAGTCGGCCAGCGTCGTCGTCCGCCAGCCGGCCGACCGAAGGCGCTTCATAAGCTGGGACACCACTGCGTCCGACGGCTCATGCGGAGCAATGACCACCCGAAGATCCTCGGCGACTGTACGCACCTCCTCGAGCGCAGGGACGAGCACGTCTTCATCCGAGGGCCACGTTGAGCCAGCCACCAACGTCGGCCTGGCGTCCCGCCGAAACGGTGCGAGCCACGCCGCATCACGATTCCGGGCATCGAATCGGCTCGCTGCCGAGTCGATCCCCGGGTCACCCACGACCTCGACGACGTCGGCCGGTACGCCCAGCTCTTCGAGCATGTCCGCATCAGGCTCTGAATTCGCGGCTGCCAACGCCAACCTCCGCCACGCGCGCCCGAGAAGCAGCCGCGCCAAGGGTCTCGTGCGCCCTGCCCCCTCCGGGACCGTGGCAGCCACGATGGCCACCGGGATATGCCGACGCGAAGCCTCCGAGGCGAGCGTCGGCCAGATCTCCGTCTTCGTGAAGACGACGGCGGTCGGCCTCAGCGCATCCAGAACCTGCGTGAGTGGCCGTTTCAGGTCCCACGGGAGATAGGCGGCGACATCCACGTCCATGCTGCGCGCGAGATCTTCTGCGGAGGGCGAGAAGAAGGTGAAGACCACTTGAAGGTCGGGTCGAGCGACGCGCAGCTCGGCAATCACGGCCTGAGCCTGCAGGCCTTCCCCCACACTCGGCGCGTGAAACCACGCGACGGGACGCTGCGGGTCCCGCATCGTCTCTCCCCAGAGGACCAGCAGCTCATGGGCACGTCGCCGACCGGCCACGCCTCGCGCCAGCTTGGAGTCACCGATCGAGAGCAGCGGAGCAACGAGGCGCACGGCCCCCCACACGAACCGATAGAGAAGACTCAACGGTGGCTCTTTGATCAGTGTACGGCGCGGCGCATGCACGGAGCATAGGGCGTGGTCCCGACGGTCGGTAGATTGCGCCATGAACTACCAGATCACGGTCCGCTTTGGCGGTCGCTTCCAGCGTTATCACACCTTCAATGTTTCGGCGTCCGACGCGGCGACTGCCCTCCGCCTCGCGGCGGACCAGATCCCCGACGAAATCGCCTCGGACGTGGATCTCGTCGAGTTGCGCATCGCGGTGGACCCCGACCAACGGACATATCTGGGTGAGGATGACACCGACCCGTGATCCGGCTTCGCACATGACGACGCGACACAGAAGAAACGAACCAACACGACCGTAGTAGAGACGAGTCAACTCCTTACGATCTTAGGGAATCCATCATGGGTCAGATCATTCTCGCCATCTTCGTGATCCTGCTCGGTGCCATCATCCGGACTGTCGGACCGGCCACCGGAAAGCCCAACGCCGCCGGCGCGTCGAAGGTCGCTGGTTACGGCTTCATGTTCGCGGGCGTGGCGCTCGCCCTCGGGAATGCGCTCACGGTGATCTCGGTCGGTGAGGTCGGTGTGAAGCACTTCCTCGGCAACGTCGATGAGGTTCCTCTCGAGCAGGGAGTCCATGTGATCAACCCGCTGGCGAGCATTGAGAAGATGTCGGTTCGCGAGCAGAGCTATCCTCCGGATGGCGGGATCGAGCGGATCGAGGCCCAGACGAGCGAGCAGCTCAATGTCTCGCTCGAGGTCGCGATTCTCTTCCAGCTGGACGGCGGTGCGGCTCCTGAGCTGTACCAGAGGCTGGGCAGCGAACGGAGTATCAAGAGCAGCATCGTGCTCAACGCCATGCGTAACGGCGTCAGAGACGCCGTCGCCACCAAGTCGATCAACCAGATCTTCTCCCCTGATCGCCGCGAGATCGCCAACGACATGCGTGTGGCGATTCAGGACAAGGCCGGAGACCGCATCCAGGTGGTGGACGTCTTCGTGCGTGACATCCAGGCGCCCCCGCGGGTCCGCGAGGCGATCGAGGCGAGGATCGAGCGTGAGCAGCAGGTCGAGCAGGAGCGCTTCCAGACCGAGATCATCCAGGAGCGCGCCCAGCAGGCCGTCGAAGAGGCGCGAGGCATCGCCGAAGCGCAGAAGATCATCTCCGAAGGCCTCACCCCCGAGTACCTGACCTTCAAGTACATCGAGCAACTCGGCACCATGCCGGCCGGTTCAGTCGTGTACGTGCCGACCGAAGGCGGGGTCCCGCTGATGCGCTCGCTCGGAGGTGGGAACTGACGAACCGCCGTCCCATCGAGCTCGTCCGCACGTCGAGGAAGGGGCCCGCGTGACCGCACTCCTGAACCGCATCGGCTCACGCCGCGGACGTGCATGGCTCGCGGCCTCGGCACTCGTCCTCGCCGCAGGCTGTGCGGCGTGCTCGCCCGTCTACGTCGTGAAGGCAGGGATCGCCGAGGTAGGGATTCTGCGGGCCCGGCAGCCGATCCATGTGGTCCTCAACGACAGCACCGTCGATCCGGACACACGTGGGAAGCTTGCCTACGTCGTCGAAGCCCGACGCTTTGCCGCGGACGAGCTGGGGATCGACGTCGGTGATTCGTACACGATGTTCACGCAGCTCGACCGGGACACGCTGGCCATGGTCGTCACGGCCGCGTACCCCGACCGTCTCGTGCCGAAGACGTGGTGGTTCCCGATCGTAGGGCACGTGCCCTACAAAGGGCACTTTTCCCTCCAAGCCGCGCTGAACGAAGAAGCCAGCCTCGCCGCGGAAGGCTACGACACCTGGGTCCGGCCGACGGCGGCGTTCAGTACACTCGGCTGGTTCAACGACCCGATCCTCTCGACCGCCCTCCGTACCGACGAGGTCGAGGTCGTCACCACGGTGATCCACGAGCTCTCCCATCAACATCTCTTCCTACCGGGCCAAGTCACCTTCAACGAGAGCTTCGCCACCTTCGTCGGACGCGTGGGAGCGGCGCGCTATTTCTGTACCCGGGAGGGAAGCGGGCCGGATTCGGTGAAGTGCCAGCGCGCACTCGCCCGCTGGCGGGACGTCCAGCGCTTCAGCCAGTACCTCGACGACTTCGTCGAGCGGTTGGAGGCCGTGTACGACGACCCTGCGCTCACTCCCGAACAGAAGATCGTGGACCGCCTGCCCGTCATCGCGGATGCCCTGCGCGACTTCGACGAGCGGGTGGCTCCCGAGCTCGAAGCACTGACGTTTGCAGGCTTCCGGAACCAGCCGGTCAACAATGCGACGCTGCTGTCGCGGATTCGGTATTACAATCGGCTCGCGGACTTCGACGCCTTCCTGGCGACCCACGACGGGGATCTGGTTCGCGCGCTCGCAGACCTGAAGGAGCAGGCGCCCGAGGCCGCCGATGCGTTCGATCTCCTCCCGCTCACACGCGCCGCAGCTCCGACCGACCCGGACAGCTCGAGCCCCTGAACGGACCCGGCTACTCGGCCGGGATCGTGATCTCCCGGATGATGCTGCCGTAGCTCTCCCAGTACGTGATCTTCTGCACCATGAGCGGATCTTCCATCGTGGGCTGAACCTCGCCGTCCGTGGACACCGCCCGCGACATGACGGTGTGGTCACCTGGCGAGGCGTCCCAATCGAGGTGCCAGAAGGTCCACGTGTGCGGGTCGTCCCGGCCCTCGCCGAGTGTGACGGCCTGCCACGCACCCCCGTCGATGCTGACCTCGACGCGGTCGATAGGCTTGCCCCACGCCGCCCCGTGGATCCGGTAGCCGCCATCCGTGCGGACCACCTTCGCCGGGGTCGAATTGATATTCGTACGGCCGACCCACGTCTCCGCCCACACCCCGTCCTCGTCTGACCCTTCCTGACGCAGCGTGACGTAGTCGCGCGCCATGAACTTCCCCATGAAGCGCGTGTCGCGGACCTCGATCCGGGTCAGCCACTTCACGTTGGCGACCCCATACCAGCCGGGTGCGATGAGCCTCAGCGGGTACCCATTTCCGGTCGGCAGCGCCTCTCCGTTGACCGCCCAGGCGAGGATGATGTCTTCCGCCATGGCATCCTCGATCGAGAGGCTGCGTGCGAACTGCTGCTCGACCTCCATGTCCCGGATCGTTTCCGTACCGACATCCGCGCCGAAGAAGACGACTTCGATGCCCCCGTCCTGCACACCCGCATCACGAAGAAGAGAAGCGAGGGGCGTGCCGGTCCAGGTGGCGTTGTGGACCGCCCCCTGGAAGGTGGCGAAGCCCCGGTTTCCCGCGCACTCGAGAAGCATCGTGACGTCCTGGCTCGGACGTGACTGAATCTGGTCGAGCGTGAACGTCATGGGACGGTCGACCATCCCCCCGATCTCGAGCCGCCACGCCGCGCCATCGAGCTCCGGCATCCCGTAGTGCCCCACCTGGAAGAGATGCTCGGTGGGCGTGACCCACGAGTCGAGCGATTGCCAATCGAGCGTGTTCGCCCGTCCACCCGCCTCGGGTGCATTCGTCCACGGGATCACCGCGTCCTGAGGCGCGATGCGAGCCAACCGCTCGGCGAAGTCGGACGGGAAGACCGCGGCAGCCGCGGCGACGGCACCGCCCCGCCGAATCGCCTCGCGGCGCGTCACGCCCTCGGGCTCCACCAGGTCGAGTCCGTAGAGCTCTGACGGTGTCCGTGCAACGCGGTGTGAGCGATCCGACATGCTTTGCGCCTCCGTTCGGGTGAGACGGCCAATGTGCGGAAAGGATGTCCCCGCCGCCAATCGGGTACCTTGTTCAGAACCCGTCCGTTACCGCGGAGCTCTTCTGAGTCACACCCCACCGACCGACGTCAGCACCCGCGCCATTCTGCGCCTCGCCTGGCCCGTCGCCATCGCCAGCGCCTCGGTCCCGCTCCTCGGCATCGCGGACACGGCGGTCCTGGGCAACACGGGAACGGTCGCCGAGCTTGGTGCCATCGCGGTCGGCGCGCTCGTGTTCAACTTCGTCTACTGGAGCTTCGGCTTCCTCCGGATGGGGACGACCGGATTCACGGCCCAGGCCCTGGGAGCGGAAGACACGGCGGAGGTCCGTGCGACACTCGGGCGAGCGCTGGTGCTCGCCTTCGGCATCAGTCTCGCACTGCTGATCCTTCAGCGTCCGATCATCCGCCTGGCGCTCACCCTTTTCGAGGCAGGCCCGGAGGTCGAGCGACTGGTCCGAGCGTACTTCGACCTGAGGATCTGGGGTGCGCCTGCGAGCCTGGCCACCTTCGGCATCCTCGGTTCGTTCGTGGGCCTGGGTCGCATGCGACACCTTCTCGTCGTCCAGCTCACGCTCAACGGACTCAATATCGTCCTGGACATCGCGCTCGGCGGCGTGATGGGCATGGGTATTCGCGGGATCGCGATCGGCACCGTCATCGCGGAGTGGACGACGCTCGGGCTGGCCATCTGGCTGGCGATTCGTGTGCTCTCGGCCGAGCACCGGGATGAGGAGCCGTTCTGGCCGCGGCAGAGGATCGTCGATCCGCACCGAGCGCGACGCACACTCGGCGCCAACGCAGACATCATGCTCCGCACGCTCTTTCTCCTGCTCGGCTTCGCCTGGTTCACCAACCAGGGCGCTGCATTCGGCGACGACGTGCTCGCAGCCAACCACGTTCTTCTCCAGTTGATCAGCCTGTCTGCCTACCTCCTCGACGGTTTTGCGCACGCCACCGAGACCTTCGTGGGACGTGCCTTCGGCGCGAGGGACCGCTCGACTTTCGACCTTGCCGTGCGCGTGTCCACCCGGCTGTCCGCCGGATCCGCCGTCGGGCTCGCTGCACTGGTCCTGCTCGCCGGCCCCGTCGTGATCGCGGGCCTCACGGATCTGGAGCCTGTGCGGGCCATCGCCGCTTTGTACCTGCCCTTCACAGCCATGTACGTCCTCGTTTCCTTCGCGGCCTTCCAGCTCGACGGCATCTTCATTGGTGCCACCGGGACCCGGGAGATGCGGAACGCGAGCATCGCTTCCTGCCTTCTCTTCGTAGTCGGTTCGCTTCCCGCGATCGCGGCATGGACGAACCTCGGCCTCTGGGTCGCCTTCATCGGGTACGTCGTCGTTCGTGCCGTCTTCCTCGGCGCTTACCTCGGTCGCCTTCGCCGCCGAATCACCCAACGCTTTGAGTAATTGCGTGTTTGCCGCGCCTCACGCCCATCTCTAGCTTCGCCGCAGCCGTTCAGCGAGCCATGGACGAAGGCTGGCTCGTGCAGGAATTCCACCCGACGTCGTGGATCGAGCGTGACTTCGGGGATCCGGCGATGCAGCGCCACGATCTGGCCCTGGGGGCCATCAATGGCGAGCTGACCACACTGTTCAGTCGAAGCAGTGGTGAATTACGGGTCAACATGGCTCGGACCGGCCGCATGCACCCCGTCTTTCTCGGAGCGCCGCCGAGCTAGCCGGTCAGGAGGAACGTCGCCTTTACGATCAGTCGACGATCCCGGAAGGTGAACGTCGACAGCGGGTCGGTGGGATCGCGCCTCAATTCGTCGTATGCGATGAAGACGTCGCTCCCGGGCCGATACGTCCATCGGAAGCGAGCACTGGTGCTGAACTGCTCGACAAACGAGTTGTACTGGGTGATCGAGCGGATGGCCATCGTCGGAGAGATCGCAAAGTCGACCCGAATCGATGCCAGATCGACGGTGAAGTCACCACTCGGGAGCTCCACGTCATTCCGGGTCCACGACGCCTCCGACGAGAGCCGATCGGTCAGGCGCGCCCCGAACTTGCCCTGCGTGTCGAAACGATCCCCACCATAGAACTGCTGCGGCGACACCATCACACCGTAGTAGAATCGGCGAGAGGGATTCGAATCGAACGAGACCCGGTACTCGTTGAAGTCGTAGTCGCCCGTGGGGATCACGACGTCGTTCAGAGAGAAGTCGCGGTCGACCCGATCGAAGTTGTCGTTCCACCAGAGGTTCAGGAAGGCACCGTTGTCGAAACGGACCCCGAGCATGGTGTGCCAGCGGTCCGCGACCCGAAGTCCCGTCTGGTCGGTCGTGTAGATGTAGTTGACCATCGGCGATAGAACCCGGATGCCCCAGAAGTCGGGTCGTGGGCTCCGTTCGATGTGCCACTTGGAGGTCCTGATCCCGTTCCGCGGCAGAAAGCCGACCTCGGGGTTGTAGTCGTTCTCGAAGTCGGCGTACTCCCCGTAGATCCGCCAGTCGGCGTCGAGCCACTCGGCGTTGATGTAGCTGCCCATCCCGCCCCAACCCTCGTCCTCGCGAGCCGGCGTGGCCGGGTCGTCCACAGGAGCCACCAGACCGGGGGTTTCCGTTCCCGACAGGAAGCCCTGAACCGTGAAGTTCGGGTGAGGGGCGAACACGGCATCGATCGCGTACGTGCGGTTGTGATAGCTCGTGTCGGCAGCGAGGTCACCGAATGCGTCGATGTCCGTCTTGTTGATGAAGAGCGCACCCACCCGTGACCGGCCGAAGTTCCGGCTGAATTTCGCGACGGCGAAGTTCTCCGCTGCCGTGCCCAGCGCCTCGTCCGTCTGAACGCTCATCACGGCGATGTCGTTCTGACCGACCTTCCCGGTCAGACGCGCACCTCCGATGATGGGCACGTTGTCGCCCGTTCTGGTCAGCCCGATGCGACGGCTGAAGAAGAGCTCGGCGTAACGGTTGAACGGGTTGGCTGATCCGATGCGGAACTGCCCCGAATTCTCCAGAAAGAAGTCACGCTTTTCCGGGAAGAAGAGGGCGAAACGGGTCAGATTGACCTGTTCGTCATCGACTTCGGCCTGAGCGAAATCGGTGTTGAGTGTCAGGTCCAGATTGAGGCCGGCGGTCAGGCCGTACTTCACGTCCAACCCGTAGTCACGCTGCCAGTCGTTGCTCTCGACGTTCGATTCGAGGGTGCTGCTTCCGCCACCCGTCACGAACGGCGTCACTCTCAGGTCCATGCCACGGTTGAGGGACTCCATGCCTTCGAGCACACCGGCCATGCTCACGCGCGTGATGGTGAATTCCTTCGAGATCGGGGCCCAGAACGCCTGCTCGTTCTTCCCGCCCATGTTGCGCATGATGTTCATGCCCCAGCTCTGCTGATCGGCATCGCTGAAACGAACCGTGACCATCGGGATCGCGATCTCGGCGACCCACCCGTCGTCGAGCGTCCGGGCGGCGACGTGCCACACGCCATCCCAGTCGCGGTTGATGTTCGAGCTGGAGAAGCCGAACTGTCTCGCCCCTCCCTGCCCCTCGTTGAAAATCTGCTGGTCGAGCTGCGCGCCGAGCGGGTTCGTCACGAACATGTAGCCCGAGCGAGAGTCTCTGAACGTGTCGAGGATGATCTGGATGTTGTCTTCGTCCAGGATCCGGTCGGAATCCCGCCGCATCTCGGTCGCGACCACACCGTGCTCGGACCGCTCCCAGGCACGCACCCCGATGTACAGCGTTTCCGCGTCGTACAGTAGATGGATCTCGGTGTCCTCTGTCGCACGGGCTCCCTCGATCGGTTCCTGCTGGATCAGTTCGTCGATCAGCCCGGCGCGACCCCATATGTGCTCCTCGAGGAGGCCGTCGAGAACCGGAGCGACGTCTGTCCTGACCGCTCGGACCCGATATCCGTCGCCCGCCTGTTGAGCGTCCACGCCGCTCCCAGAAACGGCCATCGCGCCCAGAACGAGCAGCGTCCATCCTGCTGAACATCGAGTGGTCGAGCGCATAGCGGTTTCGGAATCGTTCACGGATTGAGGTGACGCCACACCACGGACACGCGACGGAGCGTCATTGATGACGAAAGATGAGAACATTGCGTTGCTGTGAGTACCGGCTCGATCTTGGCGACCGAACATCGCCCGCAAGAACAGTACTCAGGGAGCAGACCCATCAAGAGCGATATCGAGATCGCCCAGGAAGCCGAACTCCGTCCGATTCAGGAGATCGCTGCGAAGATCGGGCTCGGTCCGCAGGACATCCAGCCGCATGGCCACTACAAGGCCAAGATTCCACTCGACGTAGCCAAGTCGAGCGGTGGGAGCGACGGCAAGCTCGTATTGGTCACGGGTATCAGCCCGACCGCGGCCGGTGAAGGCAAATCGACGGTCTCGGTGGGCCTCGCCGACGCCTTGAACCTGCGCGGACGCAACCCGGTGCTCTGCCTGCGCGAGCCAAGCCTCGGACCCGTCTTCGGAATCAAGGGTGGGGCGGCCGGCGGCGGGCACAGTCAGGTCGTGCCGATGGAGGAGATCAATCTCCACTTCACCGGGGACTTCCACGCGATCAGCTCCGCGCATGGTCTGCTGTCGGCGGTCCTCGACAACCATCTGTACCGACCGAACACGCTCGGTATCGACCCGACACGCATCACGTGGCCTCGTGCGATCGATATGAATGATCGTGCACTGCGCAGCATCGTGGTGGGCCTGGGGGGCCGGACCGGGGGTGTCCCACGTCAGGACGGCTTCGTGATCACGGCTGCGTCCGAGATCATGGCGATCTTCTGCCTGGCGGACGGCACGAGCGATCTGAAGGAGCGCCTCGATCGGATCATCATCGGCTACACGCGCTCCGGCGAGCCGATTCGAGCCGAGGGGCTGGGCGTATCCGGTGCGATGGCCGCACTTCTCAAGGATGCCGTGAACCCGAACCTGGTGCAGACGCTCGGAGGTACGCCGGCGCTCATCCACGGTGGCCCGTTCGCGAACATCGCTCACGGGTGCAATTCGCTCACCGCGACCCGCGTCGGTCTTTCCCTGGGTGATGTGGTGGTGACCGAGGCCGGCTTCGGCGCGGACCTCGGCGCTGAGAAGTTCTTCGACATCAAGTGCCGCTTCGGTGACCTTAACCCCGAGGCCGCGGTGATCGTGGCCACCGTCCGCGCGCTCAAGATGAACGGTGGGAAGTCGAAGGACGACCTCGCGACCGAAGATGTGGATGCCGTGCGGCGAGGCTTCGTGAACCTGAAGGCTCACGCCGAAAACGTTCGGAAGTTCGGGGTACCCCCGATCGTAGCGCTCAACCGTTTCGCCACGGATACCGACGCGGAACTCGCCGTGGTGATCGACGGATGCGCCGAGATGGGTGTTCGCGCGGTCGTCGCCGACCCATGGGGTGGCGGCGGGGCCGGCTGCCTCGATCTCGCGGACGCGGTCTGGGAGGCACTCGAGAGTGGCGATGCCGCCTATCAACCCCTGTACCCGAGCGACATGGGTCTCATCGAAAAGATGGAGAAGGTCGCCCGGGAGATTTACGGTGCGGATGGCCTCGACATCCATCCATCCGCGGCAAAGGAGATCGAGGTCCTGGAGGCGGCGGGGCTCCGCGAGGCGCCGGTGTGCATCGCGAAGACCCAATACTCCTTCTCGGACGACCCTGCCCTTCTGGGTCGCCCGTCCGGGTTCAACATCCACGTGCGCGAAGTGACGCCGTCCGCGGGCGCAGGATTCGTGGTCGCGAAGACCGGCGCGATCATGACGATGCCCGGCCTCGGGGCGGTGCCTTCCGCCATGAACGTGGATCTGGCCGACGGCGTGGTTACGGGTCTGTTCTGATTGCGCGCGGGCGGGCCACAACAGCCTGAAACG
>Ga0181588_10000218_pt1 | contig 50484 bp, 46 predicted proteins | sample 071ome_26_FD_148607 | JGI IMG/M metagenome (GOLD analysis project Ga0181588, IMG submission 148607) | Coastal salt marsh microbial communities from the Groves Creek Marsh, Skidaway Island, Georgia - 071409BT metaG (spades assembly) | ecosystem: Environmental > Aquatic > Marine > Intertidal zone...
GGCGACCACCGGTCGCCTGAAGCCCCCCCGCCGACCCCGATGCCCGAAAAGCATCGGAAGTCAGCCAGCACCCTTGTTCAACCGGCTTTGCCCTTGCCGGATGACGGCTCTGCGAGCCTCTTCCGGCCTACGTTTGAAAAATGAACACAGAAGGCCGACACAACAAACAACTCTCAAGACGCCTACCCCTTGCCCCTGAAAAAATGCCAGCGTTATTTTTCAACCGTGTAGGTCAAATCCACCGACTGGCTGACCCCGGTCTCCACTTCCAGGCGCAGGCGCTCAGTCAGGATGTAATCCAGAGTGAGCACATTTTCGCGGTCGAACAGACCGATGTCATAGCGCATGAACAGATTCGGGGTCAGGTATTTGCCCAGGCCCAGAGAACTGTCGCGGTAGGTGTCGCCGCTGTTGTTGAGGGCCACCGTGTCGATGCCCAGTTTGCTGATGACCGAGTCCGTCAGGCCCTGGCCCTTTTCCAGTCCCAGCAGAGCAATGGCGCCAAGCATGTTTTCGCCGCTCTGCTGGCCGGCATTGGCATCGCCAAAGGAGTTGCCGGTGACCAGCAGGGAGAGGATTTCACTTTCCGGCAATGACGGCGTGGAGAACAGCTGACCCTGGATATTGCGCGCTGTACCGTTCATGAGAAGGCCCACCTCGGCGACCCGGGTTTCCCGCACGGCGCGGATATCCAGCGCCGGGTTGAGTGGATTACCCAGGAACAGCAGGCGGCCATTGCGGATTTCCAGGCGCTGACCATAGAGGGTGTAACTGCCTTCGGTAATGTTCAGTTCCCCATGGGCCAGCATGGGACGATCAATCGTCTGCTTGAGTTCCAGGCCACCGGTCATGGCCAGGCTCAGGCCATAGCCCTCGAACGTGACATCCTCCCCCATGCCCAGGCGCACATCGACTGTCACCGGAATTCTCCCCAGTAACTCCGAGGCAGCGCCCTCACGCTGCACTTCATCATCCTCGATGATGACCACATCGCGGGTGACATCGACAGAGCCCTTCGCGGCAAGCGCTTCACGCTCACTGAAGTCGATATTGAGCAGCGGCACATTGAGACTGCCACTGACATCGAGCTGCTGGTTGCGAAAATCCAGGACGATATTCGGCGCCACATTCATGCGGGTTTCTTCGGTGTTGAGCAGTTCAAAATCCTCGCCCTGCACTTTCACGTGTAGTGTGCGCGAATCCAGCAGCGGCATGGTCATGAGACTCTCGAGACGGATTTGTCCCGCCCCGGATCGGGCGCTGCCGGCTATGGTGATTTCATTGCTGTTTGCACTGCGAAAATCCAGGTCGATGGCGGTCAAGGCAAGGCCATATTCCGGCACACGCAGGCTGCCGTTATCCAGGCTGGCATCCATGTTCAGCAGCGGACGTTCCAGCGTACCACTGATGGAACCGCTGGCGCCGAACTCGCCACGCACAACCGTCAGGGTCGGAACCAGGGCTTCCAGCCAGGCAATATTGTTGAAGGTAAGACTGAACTGTCCTCCCAGGACCTGTGCATCATCCAGGCTGAACGCGCCATCGAAGTCCCCCTGGAAATCCAGGCCATTAGCTTCCGACAGGTACAGACCAAAGCGGCTTTGCAAATCCCAAGCCCCAGCCATTCGCTCGACACTGAGATCGACATCATCAATGCCGTAGCGCTCCACCTGCACGGTATTGGTCTCCGCTTCAGTCTCGGCAATCTGGATCAAACCTAGCGTGACATCGCCCGGGACCAACACGGCCTCCAGTGTGGTCTGGGCCCAGTCTCCCCCCAGGCCGGCAAAGTCTACCGCCAGGTCGAGCGAGCCTGTCACGAAACCGCTATCAGGCATGGCAATCGTGAAGGCACGCAGGAGGTCAACCAGCCCGGGCGGGCGGGCGGCCAGTTGAGCCACGATCGCTTCGGTGCCAGGCACCGCATCAGGCAGGTTGTCATTGAGCCAGGCCAGCGGCAGGTTATCGATCGCCACGTTGCCGGTCAGGCCATTGTCTGACAGCCACTCCCCCTCGCCGCAGACCCGGATGCTGTCCATGCGCCAACAATGACTGTTGAAAGCGGCAGCGCCTGATGCCGACTTAAGCTCCAGCGCATCCTGCAATACCCATTCGCCAAACGGTGACGCTATCTGCAGACTGTCGAATATTCCGGCCCAGCCGGTCTGGGCGTTCTGCCCGGTCCCGGACAGCGCCAGCGAATATGCCGGTCCCCGGGTGGACAGGCTGAACGCATGATCAGCCGGGGAACCGGTCAGCTCAGCCATGCCCCCGGTCTGGACATAGGTCTGCCCGGCCAGCGCGATATCAAGGTTGCTGAAGGTGAGATTGACCGCGTTATCTGTGCCGCGATAGCTGGCCTGGGCATCGAGCACTGCCAGCCGGATCTGCGTGGAGCCATCGCTGTAGGCCACGTTTGATGCCGTCAGGGATCCGGCGACCTGGGGAGCATCCAGTGTGCCGGTCAGGGTCCCAGCACCATCGATCTCACCGGTCAGACCAGCCATCAGCTGGGTCAGCGCCGGGGCCTGCAGTGCCCAGTCGAGATTCAGTACCGGCGTCACGCTGCCATTGAGCAACAGCGAATTGACGTCAGAGACCAGCGTCAGGGCTATGTCATTGACGGTGCCGCCAAGCAGGGACACTTCACCGCTGCCCGTCAGCGGATAGCCGTTCAGGCTTCCCGTCAGGGTGGCCAGGCTCAACTCAGTGACTGTCTGCCCGCCTGCCGTGTTGACGGTTACGGCGCCGCTGCCATTCACATCCACAAGTTCAACCTGGGCAATCAGGTCGCCGTCCGTAAAATCGGCCAGTCGCCATGACAGGCTCAGCGCCAGGGCGTCGGCAAGGGCGATGGTGCCTTCCGTGGCCAGGTGAAAGCGCGGATTGTCCAGCTCGGCGGTGCGGATGCGTAATTCCGCATCGGCATACTGCGCCGAAACTGCCAAACCGGTAGTGCCCAACGGCGTCATGGTCACCTGCGCTTCGGCTTCCAGCGCGATACGTTCCGGCGTGCCGGCGGTGGTGATGGCACCGGTAAAGTCGGTCAGGTCAGGCATCCCGAACGCTGCCCCATTGATATTGGTGGCGGCATGACTGAGGTCGAAGACCGGGGCAGCGCCGCTGCTGAATCCGGTTTCCAGGGTGCCGGTAGTGGTGACAACCACCGGATTTAGCATGACATGCTCAATGGCCAGCGTATCCAGGTCCCCGAAGACCATCAGCTGACCGCTACCGGCAAACTCACCCAGCGGCGCCTGCCACGTTGCTTCGGCGGAGACGCGCTGATCAGCAAGGACCGTCAGTGCGGGACTGATCCAGGTTGCGTTATCACGTGTGATACGAGCGGAAACCTGCGCCCTTGCCCTGTCCAGGGCAAGGCTGCCGGTGATGGCCTGCAGGGTCAGCGGCGAAGGGCCGTTCAGGGTGAACGGGGCAAGGCGGATCTCATCTGCCGCCAGTGTCATCGGTAACTCAAACAGGCTTTGCAACAATGCAGCCGGGTCGGCAGGTTCGTCACTGGCAGCTGGGGTGGTTGGCGGAGATACGGCCAGCCCCCTGGCTTCCAGCAGGCTGATATGGACATGCTTGTTAAACAAGGCCGCCACACTGAAGGTGATGCCGACGTACTCCGCGTTCACGCGCAGGCCGGAAGCCGTGTCGCGGACATTCAACTGCTCGATGGCAAGCTCACCCAGCAGGGTACCGTTGATGGTGCCGGTTTCCACACGCAGCGTGGAGTCCCGGCTTGCCTGGTCCAGCGCTGTCCGCAGCAAAAAGGCCGTGCCGCCTTCCGTACCCATCAGGATCAGTACGGTTAACAGCAGCACCGCTGCTCCGGACAACAGGCCATAGAGGCTACGGCGCAACAGGGGCCGCAAGCGATCCCGCATCACAGATCAGGGCCCATGGTGATATGCAGACGAAAACCACCCTCATCACTGAGCGCATGGGCAATATCAGCGCGGATCGGTCCGATGGGTGAGAGCCAGCGAACACCGATGCCGACACTCTGCGCCCAGTCAAACTCCTGCGAGACGAACGCGTTACCGCCATCGTAAAACAGGGCGGCGCGCCAGTTGTTGCGAACCTGAAAATCGTATTCCACGCTGCCCACCAGCAGGTGCTTGCCACCAATGACCTCATCGTTTTCGTTGGTCGGACCCAGTGACTGGTACTTGTACCCGCGAATGCTCTGGTCACCACCGGCAAAGTAGCGCACCGAGACCGGGAGCTCCTGCACATCATCGTTCCAGGTGGTGCCCATTTCGAAACGGGTCACGAAGCGCCCCGGACCAAAATCCAGCACCCCCTTGCCGCTGGCGTACAACTGCACAAAGGTAGTGTCGGACATCAGGCCCTCGGAGGCGCCACGCACCTGCCCGAACAGGCGCCAGCCCCGGGTTGGAAAGATGAAATCATTGGTCACCGTTTTCGACAGGCTGTAGCCGAGCATGGTCAGCGTGGAGTTGTCCTCCTGCTGATCAATGATGTAGTCATCACGCAGGTAATCCACAGAATAGGTTTCCAGCCAGCCTGAAGCGGATTCACGCCGGTAGGCCGTCTCCAGCTTGAAGCGGTCACTGTCGTAGGTATCGGTTTTTTCGGTGATATGGCCGGTATTGAAGTTGAGGCTGGTGGTCAGGGGGTCATCCATCGGAATGACATAGCCCATGTTGACCTGGGAACGCACCGACGAGACGGCGAAGTCGCTGTCCAGGTGATGACCACGGGTATTGATGTAGCGGTTTTCATAGGCGGCACGTACCCGCGGGCCGGTGTCGGTGGTAAAGCCAATGCCGGTGGACCAGGCATGACGCAGCCGCGGAATCAGCTCGATACTGACCGGCACCGTCTGATCGTTGGTACCGGCCAGTTCCGGAGTGATGGTGATCTGGCGAAAAAACTGGGTGTCATCCAGTTGGGTGCGCTGCTCCAGCAGGGCGGCACTGCTGTAGGGAAGACCCGGTTCGAGCAGGATCATGCCGCGCACAAAGGCCTCGGAAAACCCGGGTACCGGGGCTACCGATATGTCACCAAAGGTATAACGCACCCCCGGCGCAAACTGCATTTCTATCGTGGCGGCATAGGCCGTGAGATCCACGCGCAGTTCCGCCCGTTCGAAACGGGCGGCAAAGAAGCCGTTTTCCACTGCAGCGGCACTCAGCGCGTTTTTCACCGACTCGTATTCGCCGTGATGCAGGGGCTGCCCTTCCATGGCCGGTAAATCCGCCAGAACTTCACCGAAAATTTTGATATTCTCGGCATCTCCAGGTAAGCGTATACTCACTTCACTGACCAGCATGCGCTCTCCGGGCGTGATATCCAGCTGCAACTGCCAGCAGTTCTCATCCCGGGTGAACTGCATGGTGTGTTCAAGCCGGTAGTACCCCAGGGCCTGTCCGGCCCGCGTGACATTGCCGCTGACCTGGGTGCGCAGGCGCTCCAGGCGGGCCAGCGGCGTGTCGCAGGCTTCACGGTCTATCCGCAGGTGATTGCGGATATTGTCCCCCAGCAGGTCGTCGGCACCATGAATGACAATCGAAGCGGTCCCGGCCTGGCCCAGCACGGGCAGGGCGGCAATCAGCAGCAACAGGCCAGGCAGCGAGGGTAAAAAGGAAGAAGTTCTAATCACGAAACAGGGCAATTGTAGCGATCTGGTGGCGTAAATAAGCGGTTATGCGTCTATTTGTCATCAATGTGTTCAATTTAAGTGCTGACAGGGTGTTTTTAGCACCAGGACTTTGCAAAAAATGCCATGATCTTGGAGCGATCTTCTGCGAAAAATGCCACAAATGCTGTTTAATCAATGAAAATGGCAATTTACACTCCCCAAACGCGATGCTTTTCCGCTACAATATACCCTCTTTATGAACGGTGACACATTTCACGTGATCACCCGATAAATGGCACGACCTGCACACTATAAGCGCATATCGCCTCAAGATAGGCTCTTGATCAATCCTTTCAGAGCCTGTTTGACCGGCCTGAACAGATACGCCTCAGGTGTCCTTGCACGTTGTGCCAGTAGCCTGGCAGAACGCATGGTAATGCGCAGGCAGGCGGATTGGCGTTCAGATAGCCACATGATCATGGATGCAGACTAGACCATTAGGCTTTTCGCGGGCTCTTGAAAGACACGCCATGGGTAATAACAAGTCTGGATAACGGCATAAGAACACACAGTAAGAACACTAAACAAAAAGCACACCGACAAGACCACTTAAAGGCACAAGATAAGGCACAAGATGACATCCATTCTCGCGATCAATGGTCCCAACCTGAATCTGCTTGGCAGCCGGGAACCGGAAATTTATGGCTCCCTGACGCTGGAAGATATCAATGCCCGGCTAGCGAGCCGTGCCAAGGCGGCAGGTTGCGATATACAGTTCCTGCAAAGTAACGCGGAAGCGACCATTATCGACCGCATCCATGAAGCAAAAAAGGAAGGGGTGAAGTTTATTCTCATCAACCCGGCGGCATTCACCCATACTAGCGTGGCCCTGCGGGATGCTCTGCTGGCCGTGGAAATTCCCTTTATCGAAATCCACCTGTCGAATGTCCATGCCCGGGAAGCGTTTCGCAAGCACTCCTTCCTCAGTGATGTGGCCGTGGGCAGTATCGTCGGACTCGGCCCGCAGGGCTACGAACTGGCCCTGGAAGCTGCGCTTGCCCGGGTCGCATCAGCGCATTAGCACCACAGGATGACATCGGCAGCCATTATCACCGGGGCAGCATGAACACGCCATGAACACAGCCTTTATTCGCTGTAGTCGGGCCAGCCACCAGCGTGCTCAGCTGCGCCGGGGCAAGGATGAAGGGACAATCATCCAGACACGTATTTATTAAGCTTTTTTACAACATATCAACACACCTCGAACCAGGTAACAGCCTCACCATGGATATCAGAAAAGTCAAAAAACTCATCGAACTCTTGGAAGCCTCCGACGTTGCGGAGATCGAAATCAAGGAAGGCGAGGAAGCCGTCCGTATCAGCCGCGGTCCCACCGGTGGCTATGCCCTCCCGCAATACATGCCCGCACCGGCACCCGCCCCGGTCGCAGCGCCGGCACCGGCCGCAGCCGGTGACAGCGCCGCTGGCAGCAGCTATACCGGCGACCCGGTGAAATCGCCGATGGTCGGTACCTTCTACCGCTCCCCCTCCCCGACCTCCAAACCGTTTGTGGAAGTGGGCCAGCAGGTTAAGGCCGGTGATGTTGTCTGCATTATTGAAGCCATGAAAATGATGAACCAGATCGAAACCAGCAAGGCCGGCACTATTGAAGCCATTCTCGTGGAAGATGGTGAGCCCGTGGAATTCGACCAGCCACTGGTCATCATTTCCTGAGCCCGGTCACAAGTCTCTGCGGGGCGTGATGCCCCATCCGTACACATTGCCTGATTTTTGGAAACACCATGCTGGAAAAAGTATTAATCGCTAACCGAGGGGAGATTGCCCTGCGTGTCCTGCGCGCCTGCAAGGAGATGGGCATCAAGACTGTGGCCGTGCATTCCACTGTCGACCGCGACCTGATGCACGTGCGCCTGGCAGACGAGTCAGTGTGTATCGGCCCACCTGCTTCCAGTGAAAGCTACCTGAATGTCCCGGCACTGATCAGTGCCATGGAACTGACAAATGCCGATGCCGTGCATCCGGGTTATGGCTTTCTCTCGGAAAATGCCGACTTTGCCGAACAGGTCGAGCAGTGCGGCTTCATCTTCATCGGCCCGACGCCGGAGACCATCCGCGCCATGGGCGACAAGGTTTCGGCCATCGAGGTGATGCGCAAGGCCGGTGTGCCGACCGTGCCCGGCTCCGACGGACCACTGGGCACCAATGAAAAAGAGATTCTCGCGCTGGCCGAAAAGATTGGCTACCCGGTGATGATCAAGGCTGCCGCCGGCGGTGGTGGTCGCGGCATGCGCGTGGTGCCCAATGCCCAGGAACTGATCAAATCCATCCAGGTGACCAAGTCGGAAGCCAAGTCCTACTTTGGCAGCGACGTGGTGTACCTGGAAAAATTCCTCGGCAACCCGCGCCATGTGGAAATTCAGGTCATCGGCGATGGCCAGGGCAACGCCATCTGCCTGGGCGACCGCGACTGCTCCATGCAGCGCCGCCACCAGAAAGTGGTTGAGGAAGCCCCTGCCCCGGGTATTTCCGATGCCGCGCGCAAGAGCATTCATGAGGCCTGCATCAAGGCCTGCCTGGACATGAAGTACCGCGGTGCCGGCACCCTGGAATTCCTGTACGAAGACGGCGAGTTCTACTTCATCGAAATGAACACCCGCCTGCAGGTGGAACATCCGGTCACCGAGCGTGTTACCGGTATCGATATCGTGCGTGAACAACTGCTCATTGCCGCCGGCCAGGGCCTGTCCGTGACCCAGGACGAGATTGAGATCATCGGGCACGCCATCGAATGCCGCATCAATGCCGAGCATCCGGAAACCTTCATGCCCAGCCCGGGCAAGGTCAAGCTGTTCCACTCACCGGGCGGCAACGGTATCCGTGTCGACTCGCATATTTACAGTGGCTACACCGTGCCGCCGAATTACGATTCACTGATTGCCAAGCTGATCAGCTTCGGTCCCACCCGCGAGGTCGCCATCGGCCGTATGCAGAATGCCCTGGAAGAAATGCTGGTCGATGGCATCACGACCAACATTCCGCTGCAGAGCCGCATCATGGCTGATCCCGGTTTCCGTCGCGGCGGCGCCAACATTCACTACCTGGAAAAAATGCTCAAGCAGGAGCACTGAGGATCGCTGTCATCGCCTGGCTGCAAGTTCAGATACCCGTCAAGGCAGACCAGGCCGACAACGTCGAGTCGGTGCTGCTCGATGCCGGCGCCCTTTCCGTGACCCTCACGGATGCCGAAGACCAACCCATCTTCGAACCCGGTCCCGGTGAAACCCCTATCTGGGACCTGGTGACTGTCGTCGGACTGTTCTCAGCCGACAGCGACAAATCCGCCTTGGAAACCAGGCTTGACGCGGCGTTGTCTTCCCTATCCCTTGCCCCGTGTACCTTGTCCCTCCTGGAAGACCAGGACTGGGAACGCGCCTGGCTCGATGATTACCAACCGATGTGTTTTGCCGACAAGCTCTGGGTAGTGCCCAGTGGTCTGACGGCAGACACCGGGGACGGCGTGGTCATGGAACTGGATCCTGGCCTGGCCTTTGGCACCGGGACACATCCCACCACCGCCATGTGCCTGGATTGGCTGGCCCGGGCCGATCTTGCCGGCAAACAGGTCATCGATTACGGCTGCGGTTCTGGCATTCTCGGTATTGCCGCCCTGCTGCTGGGCGCCGAACAGGTGCATGGCGTCGACAACGATCCACAGGCGCTGACCGCTACCCAGGATAACTGCGAAAAAAACCATATTGACCGCGGCCGTTTTCCAGCCTGGCTGCCAAAAGCCTTTGCAGAAGGCCTGGCATCCGGCGACATTGCCGCCACCGACATCGTCATTGCCAATATCCTGGCCGGGCCGCTGGTCTCGCTGGCGCAATACCTTGCCGCCATGACCAAACCGGGCGGCACCCTGCTGTTGTCAGGCATCCTGCGCGAACAGGCGCACGAGGTAATGGCCGCCTACGCCCCCTGGTTCACCTTTACCGATCCGGTTTACCAAGAAGACTGGACGCGTCTAGAAGGCAAGCGTGAACCGTAACTCTGAAGGGCGCACTTGTAATTAATCAGCAAACCCCTGGCCGGCGGGTGGGTTAGAATAGCCGGCACATCGTCATCGTGAACTGCAATGTCACAACTCCTCACCCAATGCCCCTTTTGCCAGACCACCTTCCGGGTCAGTGAACCCCAGTTGCAGGCGGCCAGTGGCGTGGTGCGCTGCGGCTGCTGCATGGAAGTCTTCCTGGCCACCCAGCTTCGGGTCATCCTGAAAGAGCGTCCTTCCCCTCCGCAATCCCCGAACCACGACATCAGTGCCGATTTTCCGGCAGCCCCTGCACATACGGAAACGCCTCAAAATACCGCAACGGAAAACGCCACCATGCCGGACTGGCAGGTCGTTGACGACGGGGCACCCCCAGGGCAGGACGACGCGGCAGACGTGGACAATAAGCATGCCCCCGACGTGTCATGGGATGAGGCCTTCGACGAGGAGATTCCTGAAGACAGTGCAGATGCCTGGCCAGACACCATGAGCGCCAGTCGCGATGACTGGCTGGAAGAGGAAGACACCCTGCCCGAAGAAGAAGACGATGGGTTCGAGGAAGAGGACTTCGAGGACGACACGGACGCTGATGCAGACGCCGATCCGGAAGACACCAAAGCCGGTACAGCACTTGATCACGATATGCCGAATCCGGATTCGACGGCAGAGCTTCAGGAAACCGATGATCATCACCTGTTTTCCTCCTGGGAGGCCGAGGAGGCATTCCGCGCCCGCCACCAACCTGACCTGGCCGCCGCCAATGACCCGGCACTGCCTGGCACCGATGAGGATGCGTATGCCGACGACTTCGGTTTCGAGGATGACGACGATGCTGATGAAGATCAAGATGACGCCGATGCCGGGACAGCGGATGCAGACGACAATTCCGGAGACGACCTCGACGCACCGGAAGCCAGTGAGAAGCCTGACTACAGTGGCCGCCTGAGTCCCGCCGGACATGCCATGGCCAGCTTTTCCGTTACCCATGTGCTGCCGAAAAAAAGCGCCATTGATGAAACGCTAGAAAACGATGCCAGCTGGTGGGACGCCCCGAATGAGCACGATGGGATGCCTGCCCCGTACAGTGCTGAGGCTGCGGACAGCGCTGATGACTGGCAGGATGATGATGCCATAGCGGAGACCAGCCTCGCCGGGACGGAACCGGTGGATGCGCCTGACAGCGCCTCGGCTGACCAACAATCCGCACCGGTAAAAACGCCGGTCATCGTGCCGGAGAAACGAGACGAGATCCCAACCCTGGTGCCCGACCTGGTGGCCAGTGAAGAAATTCCGGCGCAGTCCCTGGGCGCCCAGACCATGGCATGGTTCCAGTCCATCCGCCGTTCATTCAAGGACAATCGGGATGATGACCGATCTGCCGCCAGTTATGCCGGCAACGATGAAAAGGCCGTCATTCGCCGTCAGCTGGTGAACCTGCGTGATGAAGACTCGCTGGAACTGGTCGATCCTGACGCGCTGGAACACCTCGACGAAATCCCGGTGGAACTGCCGCTGGCCCGGCCACGTCTGAGCAACCTGCAGCAAACCGGTTTTGTCGCGGCCGCCGCCATGCTGCTGCTGGCCCTGGCTTTCCAGTACACCTGGTTCCACCTTGACCGCCTCATCCAGGAACGACGCCTGCCCGCCATTACCGGACTGTTGTGCCGCATGACCGCGTGCCCGGATCCCCAGGTGATAGATTTGACCGCACTGGTCACTGAAGAACTGATTGTGCGCAGCCATCCCACCGTCGCCGCTGCCCTGCAAGTGGATTTCATTTTCCGCAACGACAGCAACCGGGAACAGCGCTTTCCGCTGGTGGAACTGAACTTTTCCAACAACGATGGCGACGTTATTGCCAACCGGGTGTTCACCTCGGAGGAATACATGCCCGGTGAAATGCAGCTTTTTACCCATATGCCGGCGCATTCGTCCATCCAGGTCAGCCTGGAACTGGTCGACCCCGGCCTGGCAGCTACCGGCTACTCGCTGGTTTTTCGCAATCCCTGATCCAGATCCCCGATCCTTTCACGACAGCCGCCTGTACAAACAGCCGGAATCAGCAAATGACCCCACAGAAGTGATTTTCGCCCTTAGAATCACGCCTAAAATCTAGTAAGATTACGCCCTTTCTCCAACCCGTCAGAGCCAAGTCAGTGATCAAAATCGGCGACTACACACTGGATTCCCGCTTGGCGCTTGCCCCGATGGCAGGTGTGACTGACCAGCCCTTCCGCAAACTCTGCCGCCGCTTCGGCGCGGCCTTCACCCCATCGGAAATGGTGACATCGAATGTTCGCCTGTGGTCTCGTGAAAAATGCCGTCTGCGCCGCAGCCATGACGATGAAGAGCAGCCGCGCGTGGTACAGATTGCCGGTGCCGACCCATTAATGATGGCTGAAGCTGCCCAGATCAATGTCGAGGAAGGGGCGCAGATCATCGACATCAACATGGGGTGTCCGGCCAAGAAAGTGCTCAAGCGCTCAGCCGGCTCGGCCCTGCTGCAGTACCCGGATCTGGTCAGGGACATCTTGCAGTCAGCAGTCGGTGCTGTATCCGTGCCGGTCACCCTGAAAATGCGCACGGGCTGGGACCCTGAGCATCGTAATGGCGTCGACATCGCGCGCCTGGCCGAAGATTGCGGCATCCAGTCCCTGGCCGTACACGGCCGCACCCGGGCCTGCGCCTTTCGCGGCAGTGTCGAATACGACACCATCGCGGCGATCAAGCAGGCCGTCAGCATCCCTGTGTTCGCCAACGGTGACATCACCAGTGCCCGCCAGGCCAGTGATATCCTGGGCTACACCGGTGCCGATGGCATCATGATCGGCCGCGGCGCCCAGGGCAGCCCCTGGCTGTTTGCCGACATCCAGCATTACCTGAAGCACGGCACTGAAGCCGCCTTGCTGCCCATCCCTGCCATCCATGAGCTGGTGCGTGATCACCTCCGTGACATCCATGCTTTCTATGGCAGCGTCAAAGGCGTGTTTTTTGCCCGCAAGCACATCGCCTGGTACCTGAACAAACTCGCATCCCGCCTGGATGCCGACAATCCGCAAGCTGGTATGTCCGCCACCCTGGCTGACTGGCGTCGTCACTTCAACACCCTGGAGGACGGCTCTGCCCAGGTCGACACCCTCGACCGGCTCTTTGAAAACCTGACAGAAAAACAACAAAAACAGCCATTAAAGGAACTGGCAGCATGAGTAACTTCCTGAATGAGTCGGCCAACTTTCAACCCGGTAAAGCCACAGCCATCGAATCCCCGGAACTTGACGAGCGCAGCACCAAGCAACAAACCCTGAGGGAGTGTGTCACCTCCTCCCTGTCCGAATACTTCAACAAGGTTGATCACGACAACATCAGCAACCTGTATGACCTCGTCCTTTCTGAAGTCGAGGCGCCGCTGTTGCAGACAGTGATGCAGCACACCCGCAGCAACCAGAGCAAGGCGTCGGCCATGCTCGGTCTGAACCGGGGCACGTTACGGAAAAAACTGAAAAAGTACGGCATGCTCAACTGAGCCTGCCTACACCAAGTCACTGACCTAACCATCGGAAGCAGTAACCCATGACCTTGCAGAACCCGACTCCCGTCACCACGGCGCTGATCAGCGTTTCTGACAAAACCGGCATTATCGAATTCGCCGAGGCCCTGGCCGATATGGGCGTGGAGCTGCTCTCGACCGGCGGGACTTACCAACAGCTCAGTGAGGCCGGCATTGCCGTGACGGAAATCTCGGCCTACACCGGGTTTCCGGAAATGATGGACGGCCGCGTGAAAACCCTGCACCCGAAAGTGCATGGCGGAATTCTCGCCCGCCGCGGCCAGGACGATGCCGTGATGCAGGCCCACGATATTCCGCCCATCGACATGGTCGTGGTCAACCTCTATCCGTTCCAGGCTACTGTGGCAAAACCTGACTGTGATCTGCCCACGGCCATCGAGAACATCGATATCGGTGGTCCTACCATGCTGCGCGCCGCAGCCAAGAATCATGCCTGGGTCACCGTGGTCGTGAATCCCCACGATTACGCCCGGGTACTGGATGAGATGAAAAGCAGCAATGGCAGTATTTCCGGTGCCACGCGTTATGACTTGGCCGTGGCCACTTTCGAGCACACGGCACAATATGATGGCGCCATTGCCAACTACCTGGGCAGCCGCAATCCCGAGGGCGAAACCGAAACCTTTCCGCGCACCTACAATACTCAGTTCATCAGGAAACAGAGCATGCGCTACGGCGAAAATCCCCACCAGCAGGCCGCGTTTTATGTGGAAAGCGGCACCATGGCGAGGGAAGGCTCTATTGCAACCGCCACCCAACTGCAGGGCAAGGAGCTGTCCTTCAACAATATCAACGACACCGACGCCGCGCTGGAATGTGTGAAAAGCTACCATGAGCCGGCCTGTGTCATCGTCAAACACGCCAACCCCTGTGGTGTGGCCAGCGGTGCAACCGTTCTGGAAGCCTACGAGAAGGCCTACCAGACCGACCCCACCTCGGCCTTTGGCGGCATCATTGCCTTCAACCGGCCGCTGGACGCCGAGACGGCAAACGCCATCGTCGAGCGCCAGTTTGCCGAGGTGGTGATCGCACCGTCTGCTCTCGATGACGCCGCTGCTGCCCTGGCCAGCAAGGAAAACCTGCGTCTGCTCGTGTGCGGTCAGTGGCCGCAGCAGCCGGCCCCGTCCCTGGATTACAAGCGCGTCAATGGCGGCCTGCTGGTGCAGAACACCGACCAGGGCGTCATCACGGAAGCCGATCTGAAAATCGTTACCCAGCGCCAGCCCACGGCGGATGAAATCCGCGACCTGCTGTTTGCCTGGAAAGTGGTCAAGTTCGTGAAATCCAATGCCATCGTGTACGTGAAGCACAACCAGACCATCGGTATCGGCGCCGGCCAGATGAGCCGCGTGTACAGCGCGAAGATTGCCAATATCAAGGCCGCCGACGAAGGGCTTGAGGTGAAAGGGTCGGTGATGGCTTCAGACGCTTTCTTCCCGTTCCAGGACGGTATCGAGGCAGCCGCCTCAGTCGGTATCACCGCTGTTATCCAACCCGGCGGCGCCATGCGCGATGATGACGTCATCGCCGCTGCCGATGCCGCAGGCATGGCCATGGTCTTCACCGGCATGCGGCATTTCCGGCATTAAGAAAGAGACAGGAGACAAGAGGCAAGAGGCAAGTGAGTTGCGTGAAACCTTGCCTCTTTTCTCTTGCCTCTTGCCTCTATAGAAAACAGATGTAGCAATCTGCAGGACAACTCATGAATGTAATGATTATCGGCAGCGGCGGCCGCGAACATGCCCTCGCCTGGAAATGCGCCCGCTCTGCGCAGGTGGATGAAGTCTTTGTCGTTCCGGGTAATGCCGGGACTGCCCAAGAACCCGGTGTCAGGAACGTGGCGCTGAATGCCGGTGACTTTGCCGCCCTTACTAGTTTCGCGCGTGACAACCAGGTGGGCCTGACCATCATTGGCCCGGAAGCGCCTCTCGTCGACGGTATCGTCGATCACTTCCAGGCTGAAAACCTGGCCTGTTTCGGCCCGACCAAAGGAGCGGCCCAACTGGAAGGCTCCAAGGCCTTTACCAAGGACTTCCTGGCGCGCCACAACATTCCCACCGCGGCCTATGAAAACTTCACCGATGCGGAAGCCGCCATTGCCTACGTCAAAGCCCAGGGCACACCGATCGTGATCAAGGCCGACGGCCTGGCCGCCGGCAAGGGCGTGATCATTGCCCAGAGCCAGGCAGAAGCTCAAGCCACCATCCGCGACATGCTGTCGGGAAACAGTTTTGGCGATGCCGGCCATCGCGTGGTCATCGAGGAATTCATGGTGGGCGAAGAAGCCAGCTTCATTGCGCTGGTGGATGGTTCGCACGCCCTGCCCTTCGCCACGTCCCAGGATCACAAGGCACGGGATGACGGCGACAAGGGCCCCAACACCGGTGGCATGGGGGCCTATTCCCCGGCGCCGGTGGTGACCCAGGCCATTCACGATCGTGTCATGGCAGAAGTCATCATGCCGACGGTGCGTGGCATGGCTGCCGAAGGCAACACCTATGTCGGCTTCCTCTATGCCGGCCTCATGATCGCGCCGGACGGTTCCCCTCGCGTAGTGGAATACAACTGCCGCTTTGGCGATCCGGAAGCCCAGCCCATCATGCTGCGCTTGCAATCCGACCTGGTCGGGCTGTGCCAGGCTGCCCTGGCGGGTGAACTGGATAACACGACAATTGCCTTCGATGACCGGGCGGCACTGGGTGTCGCGCTGGCCGCAGGTGGGTATCCCGACAGTTATGCCAAGGGCAAGGTGATCAGTGGTTATGATGCGGACGGGGATTCGGAAGACTGCAAGATTTTCCATGCCGGCACCAGAACCGACGGCGACCACGTCGTCACCAATGGCGGTCGCGTGTTATGCGCCACGGCCTTGGGCGACAACGTCACCCAGGCGCAGGCGCGCGCCTATGCGCTGGTCGAGCAGGTTTCCTGGGAAGATATGTATTACCGGAAGGACATTGGGTATAGGGCAGTGGAAAGGGAATCGATAAAAGGATAACGAGAGAAAAGGATAAAAGGCCAACAGGCCATGTCAGTTGAACGTATCTGCTTACACTCTTGAGAGTGAGTAGTGAACACGAAAGACAAGCGGTGTTTAATCACTGCCACCTAAACTATCCAACAAAAATGATGTCTGAATGCTTTGATCATTACCAAGCCAGTGCTGAACCGCAGACCTTTTCTCCCTTTATCCTTTTACCGTCTTTGTTATCATAGCTCCCATGCCAAACCTCATAGACAATGTAATCGTTCAATTCGACGCCGCGCTGAAAACCCTGGTGCCGGGCAGTGTCCATGCACACCGGTCCAACCCGGCCGCTGAACAAGAGACTGCAGAGCTCAATGACAGCGAGCGCAAGCAAGTTGCCGGCCTCATGCGCATCAATCACACCGGTGAGGTGTGTGCCCAGGCCCTTTACCAGGGTCAGGCACTGACCGCGCGGTTGCCGGAAGTGCGTGACAGCATGAATCATGCAGCGGCCGAGGAAATTGATCACCTTAGCTGGTGTGAAGACCGTCTCAACGAACTGGACTCCCGTCCCAGCCTGTTGAACCCGGTGTGGTACGGCATGTCATTCGGCCTGGGGGCACTGGCCGGACTGGCCGGAGATCGCTGGAGTCTGGGGTTTGTGGCGGAAACGGAAAAACAGGTTTGCGCGCACCTGCAGGAGCACCTAGGCCGCCTGCCCGAACAGGACCTGCGCAGTGAAGCCATTCTCACACAGATGCTGGAAGATGAAGGTCGCCACGCGGTCAATGCCGAAGCGGCTGGGGCCGCCAACCTGCCGGCACCGATCAAGGGAGCCATGACCCTGATGGCCGGTGTCATGAAGCAGACGACCTACCGGATCTGATCAGGCCGGCACGGCATTTACACCCCCCCTCCCCTGCATGACTTTTAGGCCGTATTCAGGCCGTTTCCTCGATCGTGAACTCATGGGTGATCTTGACGCCACCCTTGCCCAGCATGATCGACGCTGAACAGTATTTTTCCGCCGACAGTTCAACCGCCCTTTTCACCTTGGCCGGATCAAGGTTCCTGCCCTTCACCTTGAACAGCAGGTGAATGGTTTCAAACACGGCAGGCACGGCATCGGCCCTGACCGCATCAGCTTCTGTCACGCAGCCTTCCACGGCCTGGCGGGACTTCTTGAGGATATTGACCACATCAAAAGCCGAGCAGGTCGCCATGCCCAGCAGCAACATTTCCATGGGCCTGACACCACGATTCCTGCCGCCGGCATTTTCAGGCCCGTCCATGATGACCTTGTGACCGCTGCCGGATTCGCCTTCAAACATGGCGTCTTCCAGCCAGGTGATTGTTGCCTTCATGCGTGCTGTTCTCCCAATTCGCTGACAGATTTCCTAGGGCCGGCATTATCCCACACTCTTTTTTTCACGTCCTGATGGAACTATATGAATTACTTATCAATTTTGTAGATTGAAAATTTGAATGATTAGAACACCCTGCAAAAGTGTGAATGACGGGCTGCGCCCTCTTCCGGCCTACATCGATCACTAGAGCGGAACTGACAGGTTTTGATCGCGAGGGGAAGCAGATAATCGTGGCTTATCTAGGCCCGTAACGCCTTAAACAAAAAGAACCAATCCCCAGGTAATGCCTACCAGGGCCAGGCTGATGAATACGGCGGCACTGCCCAGGTCCTTGGCCAGACCTGACAATTCATGATGCTCGGGACCAATGCGGTCGATGGCTGCTTCGATGCCGGAATTGAGGATTTCCACGATCAGCACCAGGAAGCATACGCTGACCAGCACCGCTTTCTCGAGGCCGCCATCGCCAAGATACAGCCCCAGCGGCACCAGGATCACACAACCCAGCACTTCCTGCCGGAAAGCGGCTTCCATGCGCCAGCAGTCGCGCATGCCACGCAGAGAATTGTGGAACGCGGAAATAATTCGAGTGATACCGGTTTGGCCTGGCTTACCCATTGAAAAACAGCTCTTTGAGTTTCTCGCCCGGCTCGGCAGCGCGCATGAAGGACTCACCCACAAGGAAGCCATAGACGCCGTTGGACAGCATTTGTTCCACATCCTCGCGGATATTGATGCCGCTTTCGGTGACCACGGCCACGTCATCGGGAATATGCGGCAACAGGTCGAACGTGGTATCGAGACTGGTCTTGAAGGTGTGCAGGTCACGGTTATTGATACCCACCAGCGTGGCATCCAGTGACAAGGCCAGGTCGAGTTCAGCACGACTATGCACTTCCACCAGGAAGTCCATGCCGTACTGGCGTGCGGTGTCAGCCAGTTCCTGCATCTGGTTTTTTTCCAGGGCGGCAACAATCAGCAGGATGCAGTCGGCATCGATGGCGCGGGATTCCACCACCTGCCAAGGATCAATCATGAAGTCCTTGCGAATCACCGGCAGCTTGCAGGCAGCCCGTGCCTGCTGCAGGTAGGACTCCTCGCCCTGGAAAAAATCGCGGTCGGTCAGGACCGACAAACAGGCTGCGCCATTCTCGGCATAGCTTTCGGCAATGGCGGCCGGTTCGAAATGTTCGCGAATGAGTCCCTTGCTGGGAGAAGCCTTCTTGATTTCGGCAATGACTGCCGGGCGCTTGTGGCTGATACGTTCCATCAGCGCATGGGTAAAACCACGACAGGGATCTGCCACCCTGGCGGCCGCTTCAAGGTCCGACAGGGGCGCCAACACCTTGCGCTCGGCAATTTCCTCCGCCTTGCGATCGAGAATTTTCTTGAGAATGGTGGCCTGGTTCATGATGGCTTGGTATTAACTCAGGAATTATCGTCCAGGAAATTTTTCAGCATCTGGTGACCATGCTCACTGAGAATGGATTCCGGATGAAACTGCACCCCTTGCACGGCCAACTTCCGATGGCGTACTCCCATGATTTCCTCCAAGGAGCCGTCAGGGTTTTGCGTCCATGCCGTCACTTCCAGGCAATCCGGCAAGCTGTCCTGCTCGATAACCAGCGAATGGTAACGGGTGGCGTTGAAGGGACTGTTAAGATCCCTGAAAACGCCCTTGCCTTCGTGGTGGATGGCGGAAATCTTGCCATGCATGACGCGTTTGGCACGCACTACCTTGCCGCCGAAGGCTTCGCCAATACTCTGGTGACCAAGACATACGCCGAGAATCGGGATCCTGCCGGCGAATTCCTTGATGGTTGGCACGGAGATACCGGCTTCTGCAGGCGTACACGGCCCCGGAGATAGCACGATCTGGTCAGGCGCCATGTCACTGATCTGGTCGAGCGTGATTTCATCGTTGCGGTACACTCGGATATCCACACCCAGTTCACCGAAGTACTGCACCAGGTTGTAGGTGAAGGAATCGTAATTGTCGATCATCAGGAGCATGGCTTATAACCCCTCTTCCGCCAGTTTCACGGCGTGGAACATGGCTCGGGCCTTGTTCATGGTTTCTTTCCATTCCAGGGACGGCACGGAGTCTGCCACGATGCCGGCACCGGCCTGGATATAAAGTGTCTTGTCCTTGATGACGGCAGTGCGAATGGCAATCGCCATGTCCATGTTGCCGTTCCACGACAGATAACCCATGGCACCGCCATAGACGCCGCGTTTGACCGGCTCGAATTCGTCGATGATTTCCATGGCACGTACTTTCGGGGCACCACTGAGGGTGCCGACCGGCAGTGTCGCCTTGAGTACGTCAAGTGCGGTGCGATCCTCGGCCAGTTCACTCTCCACGTTGGAGGCGATATGCATGACATGGGAATAGCGCTCCACGAACATCTGCCGGGTCACTTCCACGGAACCAATCTTTGACACGCGGCCAGAGTCATTTCTGGACAGGTCGATCAGCATCAGGTGTTCGGCGATTTCCTTTTCATCGGCTAACAGCTCGGCTTCCAGCGCCAGATCCTCTTCCTCGGTACGACCCCGGCGACGTGTGCCTGCCAGCGGGCGCACCGTGACCTTGCCGTCTTCCACCCGCGCCAGGATTTCCGGCGAGGCGCTGACGATGTGAAAGTCACCCATGTCCATGAACACCATGTACGGTGAGGGGTTCAGCTGGCGCAGGGCCCGGTAGACATTGATGGCCTCACCTTCGTAAGGGAGGCTCATGCGCTGGGCCAGGACCACCTGCATGACATCACCGGCCACAATATAGTCCTTGATCTTTTCCACGGCCGTTTCAAAAGCAGCCTGTCCGAAGCTGGACACAAAATCATCTTCACCAACGTCGCGGTCACTCTTGATGATATCGACGTGCAGCGGGGTATCCAGCTTGGCCACGAGGGCATCCAGTCGCGCCTGGGCAGCGGCAAAGGCATCTGCCACGGCCGGGTCGGCATACACCATCAGCATCATCTTGCCGCGCAGGTTGTCGAACACGACCACTTCCTCGGACAGCATGAGGATGATGTCCGGGGTGTTGACGTTGTCCGGCGGCGCCGAATGGGCCACGCGGTGTTCAACATAGCGCACGGTGTCATAGCCGAAATACCCCACCAGGCCGCCATTGAAGCGCGGCAGTTCTTCGGGTTCGGCCACCCGGAAGCGCTGCTGGTAAGTGTCGATGAATTCAAAGGGGTCGGTGGTTTCCAGGGATTCTGTGACTTGGCCATCCGTGCTGACTTCCAGTGCGTTGCCGGTGACTTTCAGCAGGGTCCGGCACGGCAGGCCGATGATGGAGTAGCGTCCCCATTTCTCGCCGCCCTGCACTGATTCCAGGAAATAACTATAAGGCCCGCGCGCCAGTTTCAGGTAGGTGCCCAGCGGGGTTTCTAGGTCGGCCAGAATTTCCCGGTACACAGGGATACGGTTGTAGCCCTCGCGGGCCAGTGCCTGGAACTGCTCAAGATTCATGAGGCGTCCAGGTTCTCACGCATGGCCGCAATGGTAGCGGCATAGTCATCGCTGCCGAAAATGGCCGAACCGGCCACAAACATGTCAGCCCCGGCCGCGCCGATATCGGCGATGTTGTTGACGCCGACGCCGCCATCAACTTCCAGGCGGATATCAAAGCCACTGGCATCAATCAGTTTGCGCACCACCTTGAGCTTATCGAGGGTTGCCGGAATGAAAGCCTGGCCGCCAAATCCCGGATTCACCGACATCAGCAGTATGATATCGAGCTTGTCCATGACATATTCCAGGCACGCAACCGGCGTCGCCGGGTTCAGCACCAGGCCGGCCTTGCAGCCCTGGTCACGAACCAACTGCAGGGAGCGGTCGATGTGATGGGTGGCTTCTGGGTGGAAGGTGATATAGGTGGCACCCGCCTTCGCAAACTCCACGATCAGGCTGTCGACCGGTGTCACCATCAGGTGCACATCAATAGGCGCATCAAGGCCTTTTTTGGCCATGTGCGCAGCGAGGGACTTGCAGACGCTGGGACCGATCGTGAGGTTGGGAACGTAGTGATTGTCCATGACGTCAAAATGGATGACATCCGCACCAGCCGCCAGTACGGCCTCCACTTCCTCACCCAGACGGGCAAAGTCGGCGGACAGGATGGATGGGGCAATTAAGGCGTTGTTTCCAGCCATGGCAGCTTCCGGATCAGATGGCGGTTTGCGGATTGTTACAAGGTGCGCATTGTACCGATTTTCCTGCGGGCTGTCCCTGTCCTTAGCGTTCGCTCACGATGGTGTCTGAGGCTACTGCAGGGATTGGAATTTCTGAAACAAACCGCATATTTATCCTGTCTGACACCCTGATTGCTTACGTTTACTGACACGGAGACTTTATGCTGCGCATTGCACTGTTCCTGGCCACCAACATTGCCATCATGGCCCTGATTTCGGTGGTCTTCCAGATTTTCGGGTTCCAGGGTCTGCTGGCGGAAAATGGCGTTGATCTCGATATACAGGCCCTGCTGGTGTTTTCTGCCGTAATCGGTTTTGCCGGCTCCTTTATTTCCCTGCTGCTGTCCAAGACCCTGGCCAAGCGCGGTATGGGGGTACAACTGATCACACAACCCCGAACAGAATTCGAAGGCTGGCTGCTCAATACCGTCAAACGCCAGGCTGACCAGAGCCGAATCGGCATGCCGGAAGTGGGCATCTTCAGGCAGGATGCGCCCAACGCCTTCGCTACCGGTTGGAACAGGAACGACGCCCTCGTGGCGGTCAGTACCGGCCTCTGCGAACGCATGACCCGGGATGAGATCGAAGCCGTGCTGGCCCATGAAGTCAGCCATGTCGCCAACGGCGATATGGTGACCATGACCCTCATACAGGGCGTGCTCAACACCTTCGTGGTATTCCTGTCACGGATCATCGGCCATGTGGTGGACCGCGCTGTGTTCAAGGTGGAACGCGGCCATGGCCCCGCCTTTTTCATTGTCTCCCTGCTCGCGCAGGTGGTGCTCGGCATATTTGCCTCGATGATTGTCATGTGGTTCTCGCGCTGGCGCGAATACCGCGCTGATGCCGGCGGTGCCCGCCTAGCAGGGCGCGGGGCCATGATTGCCGCCCTGCGTCGGCTGCAGAATTCACAGCAGGCGCAAATGCCTGATGAACTGGTCGCCTTTGGCATCAACACCGGTAAAGTACAGGCCATGTTCAGCAGTCATCCGCCACTGGCCGAACGTATCAGGGCCCTGGAACAGGCCAATTAAAATTTTGTTCAACCAGAATAAAAAACGGCATCCCTGAGGATGCCGTTTTTTTTATCCAAATGTTGTCGTTCAGCGGTGTCGGCAAACGGCGCTGCGCGCCTACGCCGACCTATATCTGGTTGATTAACGCTTTATGCTTTTATCCTTTTAGCGAAATACCTGTCGAAGTCGCCGGATGTCGGCACGGCATGCCTTATCCGGCCTACAACTTTATCGTCTCTTAGACCGATGTCTTCCAGCCTTTGGGCTTGATCGCCAATACCGAGCAATTGATGTTATTGAGGACTTTCTCAGCGGTGTTGCCCATGAAAAAGCCCTTGATGCCTCTGCGTCCCACCGTACCCATGACCTCGTGATCAATGCGCTTGCTCTTCACGAACCTGGGCACCACATCTGCAGGATTACCCTAGACCAGATGGGTGTGCGCCTTGTCCAGACCAAAGTCCCCGGCCAGTTCCTCCAGGTGCTTTTTTTCATCGTACGCATTTCTTTCAGCATGGCAATCATGTCGATGGCGACATCGGTAAGGGCAAAACCCTTGGCTATTTCCTACACGCCCAAGACCCCCACGCTGGCCTTGATGGACTTGGCCAGCTCGATGGTTTTCTTCAGTGCGGCCAGTTCACCGGCGCTATCATCGGCAATAACAGTATTTTCTTGAATGCATTCATAACGTCCCTAGAGCCCCTTGATGGATGGATAGATGGATGGATAGATTAATGATTATTGTCCCAACTAACCCCACATCCCACGATGATCCAAATCAACAAGGCTACGTGATAGGAATTCGATATAACGGTGCAAGGCTGAAAGGGGTGACGAGGCCGCTGTTTTGCTGAGCGCCCAGGAATTGTTATTCGCCCTTGAAGGTCTGAAAATTTAGCACGCCGTTTACGGTCGGCACAGTAACACTGACCGCATGTCCGATATCAGTCACGATCAAGCGAGTTGCGAATGATCTGCCAGGCTTCCTCTTCGTCATCCACAAACTGGAAGATATCCAGGTCTTCCGGACTGATCATGCCTTCGGACACCATCAGGTCAAAGTTGATGAGTTGCTGCCAGTAGTCCTTGCCGAACAGCAGTACAGGCAACGGCTTGATCTTGTTGGTCTGGATCAGGGTAAGGGTTTCAAACAATTCATCGAGTGTGCCAAACCCGCCAGGGAATGCCACCAGCGCCCTGGCCCGCAGCATGAAATGCATCTTGCGCATGGCAAAGTAATGAAACTGAAAACAAAGGGCCGGCGTGATGTACGGGTTCGGTTTCTGCTCATGAGGCAACACGATATTAAGGCCAATGGTTTCCGCCCCGGCTTCACTGGCACCGCGGTTGGCAGCTTCCATAACACCAGGGCCGCCACCGGTAACGATGTATAGCTGCGGACAATCAGCACAACCGGATTTTTCACTCACTGTGCGCGACAGCTGACGTGCTTTTTCGTACCAGTGAGCATGACGCATCTGTATCTCAGCCCGGGCCAGGGCAGCCTGGTAGTCAAGATCACCAGGGTTTTGCTGCAGGGCCGCGCTGGCCGCCGCCTTGACCTGTTCGGCCGTGGCCATATCCGTGGTACGGGCACTGCCGAAAATCACCACCGTATGATTGACCCCGTGCTCCTCGAGCAACAGTTCCGGCTTGGACAACTCCAGAAAGAAACGCACAGGTCGCATGTCGTCACGCAGCAGAAAATCCATGTCATCAAAGGCCAGCCGATAGGCCGGCGACTCGGTCTGTTCTCTGGCCTGCTGGCTGGTTTCCTTGCGCGCACGCACGCGATCATCTGCTGCCGAGTAGAACAGGTGGCCGGGTTTTTTGCGGTCAGACATCAGGGCTCCCCACACTCGATTTGCTTTTTCTGCGCCATCATACATGATTCCCCTGACGGACAAGCGTCACACGCTCGCCTTTGGTGAGCACCCATGAACTGTCCATGAATTATTAAGGGAGCCAGCCATGTGCCGTTTTCTTGCCTACAACGGACCCAAGACCCTGATGCAGAAGTGGCTGCTCGACAGCAGCTACTCCCTGGTCCGGCAGAGCCGACACGCGCGCATGCGTTTTGAACCGGTCAACGGCGACGGTTTTGGTGTTGGCTGGTACCCGGAACATGATGATCCCGACCCGGGCACCTTTGTCAGTATCGAGCCCGCCTGGAGCAACCGTAACCTGGGTCAGCTGGCGGCCAAGATTCCGACCCGGCGTTTCTTCGCCCATGTCCGCGATGCCACGCCCGGCATGCCGGTATCATTGTCCAACTGTCACCCTTTCCAGCACGAACGCTGGCTGTGGATGCATAACGGGTATTTCGGTGAGTTCAGTCGCTGTCGCCGGGATTTCCTGGCGGCGCTTTCGGAAGCGTCATTCAATGTCATCCAGGGCAACACGGACTCAGAGCATGGCTTTGCCCTGTTCATGGACGAAATCGGCCACGATGACAACGGCTCACTGGTGCTGGCCGATACCGGTCAAATACTGACCGCACTGACCAATACCATGCGCCGCATCCAGGAGATTCGTGCCAAGGCCGGCTGCACCAGTGAAGCCCATATGAATTTTGCGGTAACCAATGGTGAGACGGCTTTGTTTACCCGCTACAGCTCATCCACGGAAGTCCCGGCACCGACACTGCACTATCTCCAGGAAGGCGATGCCGTGATTGTGGCGTCGGAACCACTGACAGAATCAGAGCATTGGGTCGCCGTGCCGGGTAACAGCATACTCATTCAGGAAAGTGGCAAAGCTTTGGAAGTCCGGTCGCTTGCAATCTGACAGTCATTGTTGACAAAGCATTCGCGGCTGAAGCCGCTCCTACCAGGATTGGTTGGAAACATTCGCGGCTGAAGCCACTCCTGCACGGGATTGGTTGCAAGCTGTTGCGGCTAGCACCGCTGTTGCGTCCGGTAAATTGCTTGCAGGAGCGGTAAGGCCGCGAACAATCGCGGCGCCTTTCGAGGTGCTTCAGGATTGCCCGCCCAGTAACGCATCCAGCTGCTGCAGCCGCTCCGGCGTGCCGATGTCGAACCATTGGCCTGCATGGTATTCGCCTCCGACCCGGCCCTGCGCCATGGCAGCCTTCAGCAACGGCACCACGGACTGCTTGCCTGGTGCCACGTCATGGAACAGATTCGGGTGATACACGGCAATACCGCTGAAGGTGTAGCGGCTTTCATTGCCGGTGGCTTCCCGGACACGATTGCCGTCCAGTACGAAATCCCCTGCCGGGTGATGGTCCGGATTATCGACCAGTATCAGCCAGGCAAGCAGGCCATCCAGGGCGACGTGCTTCAGACGGGAGAAATCAAAGTCTGTCCAGATGTCGGCATTGACGCTGGCAAACGGGGCATACACTTCCTGTGTCAGCAGCGGCATGGCATGAATGATCCCGCCGGCCGTTTCCAGCGGTTCACCTTCAGGGGACCAGCGAATACGCACCCCAAAATCCTCACCGTTGCCTAACGCCGTCTCAACCTGTTCACCCAGCCAGGCATGGTTGATGACCAGGTCGGTGAATCCGGCGCGCGCCAGTTTTTCCAGCTGGTGGGCAATGAGGGATTTGCCACCAGCGGACACCAGCGGTTTGGGGATGGTCAGGGTCAGCGGCTGCATGCGCTCGCCTTTGCCGGCGGCCAGCACCATGGCTTTCATGTTGCCTGGCCTCTGCCCAGATGGCTTTTCAGGCGCGTCCACAAGAGAGGGTAAATCTGGCTTTCAAACCATTTGCCCACTTCAATAAAGTCTTCATTTTCACTGAGCACTTCCTTGACGTAGGCCAGGGTGCGAGGAATGTCACCCAGATAGCCGGGCTTGCCGTCGCGCAGATAGAGCCGCGAGAAAATACCGGTAGCCTTCAGGTGTCGCTGCACGCCCATGAGGTCGAAACTGCGCAGGAATGTCCGCTCTTCGAAACTGTCAACAATGCCCGCTGTCTGGGCCATGTTGGCATAGGACACCGCCCAGTCACGAATCAGGGGCCGCGGCCAGCTGATATAACAATCCTTGATCAAGGAGACCAGGTCGTAGGTAAAAGGACCAATGACCGCGTCCTGAAAATCCAGCACACCAAGGTCGCCTTCCGGCTGGTACATAAGGTTGCGCGAATGATAGTCACGATGCACGACAACCTGTGGCTGCGAAAGCGCTGCATCAATCAGCGTGTCGAAGAAATGATCAAGCACACGCTCTTCAGCCCGGGACAGATTCAGCTGCATGATGCCGCCGCAAAACCACTCCCGGAACAGCTCCATTTCCCTGAGCAGCAGACCACCATCAAACGGTGGCAGCAGCATGTCGCTGCCCTCGCGGATGGACTGGATTTTCAGGAGGCTGTCGAAAGCACGGTGATAGACCGTTTTGACGGCCGCCAGGTGATTGGCGTTTTTCAGTGCCTGCAGGTGTTCGCCGAGCAGGGTATCGCCAAGCCAGGACAGGCACATGAATCCCTGTTCGAAATCCGCTTCATAGACATGGGGCACATTGATGCCGGCGGCTTCGAACTGCCTGGCCACCTGGACGAAGTTGCGACTGTCTTCCTTGTCAGGGGGCGCATCCACCAGCACGTAGGTACGCATCCGGCTGGTACCCGTGAAATAGCGACGGAAACTGGCGTCACCACTGAGCGGCTTGATCGTGATGGAATCTGACGTGTTTTCCAGGTCCGGCAGGAGACTGTTGAACCATGATTGCAGGGCCTGTTGGCGTTGTTCGGGAGTGTTCAGGTCTGAAGACGGTGGTGCCATAAACGAGGCGGTTCCATGCCGGATTTTTAAAGTTCGCCGCGGGATACAGGTGTTGACCGAATGGCTCGTCGTGACCGTGGCAGCTTGTTTAGCCGGGGCTTAGAAACTAGAATTCTTTGATGCCCAGCATTATGCCTATACAGAGGGGAATTGAGAAGTGATCCCCAGGTGCTCCCTGCCGCCCAACCGCCAGAAAACCCTGCTCTTTTTCCTCAGTCTCGCCAGTGGCATCGCCTTCAGCAACAGCAGCTCCGGGCAATCGGCCATGCAGCAGCAAGCCAGTGACATTGACTGGGTAAGCGCTGAGGACCTGACACCTGAACAACGCGCCCTGCTGCCTGGCAACTGCTGCGGCATGTATGTGGAGCCGGTTCTGCCCGCGCTGGAGGGCCCTCCCGGCACCGCGCATCTGCAGGCTGATGCACTGGCCGCCGAAGCCGACAGCCATGCGCAACTGCAGGGCGACATCCGCATTCGCCAGGACAACATGACACTGCGTGCCGATACCGGCACCTACGACATCAATGGCGGCCATGTCGACCTGCGTGGCAACATCCAGGTGCGCCAGCGTGGCATGCTGCTGGTCGGCACGCACGGCCAGGTCGACAACAGCAGCGCCACCAGCACTATCAACCATGCCAGTTATGTCCTGCATGATGACAACATCCGCGGCACGGCAGAGTTGATTGTCTATACCGACACCGACGGCGTCGTCACCATCGACAACGGCGCCTTCACCCGCTGTGAGCCGGGCAACAATTCCTGGGTACTGGAAGGCGATTCCATCGTGCTCAACCAGAGCACCGGTCGCGGTGTCGCCCGTGACGTCAAGCTGCGCCTGGGTAACGTGCCGGTGCTGTACCTGCCAATGCTTAGCTTTCCGATCAACGATGAACGCGCCTCCGGGTTCCTGGCACCCACCATTGGTTCCACCCGTGACGGCGGTCTTGATGTCTCCACCCCCTACTACCTGAACCTGGCCCCGAATTACGATGCCACCCTGACGCCGCGCGTGATGACTGATCGCGGCATCATGCTGGGTTTGGAAGGCCGCTACCTGAACCGGCTGTCGCGCAATGTCATGACCATGAACTATCTGCCCGGCGATGACCGGTACAATGCCGCCGAACTGTTGCTGCCGAATCCCGAATCACCGCCCGTGCCGGATCGCTGGCAATTCGCGTTTGATCATGTCGGCCGGGTCGGCCGCAAACTGCGCTCGGTGGTGGATTATGCCGCCGTCAGTGATATCGATTATTTTCAGGATCTGGGCAACACCGGCCTCTACACCACCACCCGAAGCTACCTGAAACGCACCGGCGGCGTGGAATACCGTGACCGCGACTGGCGCTTACGTGTCCAGGCCCTCAGTTACCAGCTGCTGGACCCCACCATCGCGCCGAGAAATGAACCTTACAAACGGCTGCCGCGCATCAACCTCGACGGCGAGTTCAGCCACCCGCTGGGATTCGAGTACGGCGTGGGGACCGAGTATGTCCGCTTCGAACGCGACCTGAATATTGACGACCTCACCGCCCGCCAGATTGCCAACGGCGCCATGGTCACCGGCCAGCGCCTGACCGTGGAACCGGAAATAAGCTACCCGTGGTCGACTCCGGGTGCCTTCGTGAAACCGACCCTGAAATACAAGTACGCCTCCTACCAGCTGGAAGACCCGACCAACGTTTATACCAACGATCCGACCCGTGGCGTGGCCTTGGGTACGCTGGACAGCGGCCTGATCTTCGAGCGCGACCTTGAGCTGGCCGGCGAAAACATGATCCAGACTCTCGAGCCGCGTCTGTACTACGTCTACAGCGACTATGAAGACCAGAGCGATATTCCCGTGTTCGACAGCAGCGAGATGACCTTCAGCTTCAACCAGCTGTTTCGCGAAGACCGTTTCAGCGGCAAGGACCGTATCGGCGACTCCAATCAGCTGACTCTGGCCGTGACCACACGCTTCCTGAACGAGCGCGGTCGCGAACGGGCCAGTGCCAGCATCGGCCAGATCCAGTACTTCGAGGACCGGCGCGTGACCCTTCGTAACAACCCGGGCCTGGATGAGCGTCGCAGCAGTTCCGCCATCGCCTCGGAATTCACCTTCCGATTCACCGACAACTGGCGCATCAATTCCTACCTGGAATGGGACTCCACGGAGAACAACATCGAGGTCGGCAATTTTCAATTCAGATACCAATCTGATATAAATCACATCCTCAATTTCAGCTACCGATACCGCGATGTGGCGGGTAATCCCATCAATGCCGCAGGCTTTGATCGCCGCATCCGCCAAACGGATGTTTCAGCCATCTGGCCGGTGTCACAAAACTGGAGCCTGATCGGCCGCTGGAATTACGACCATGCCAACAGCCGCGAGCTGGAAACCATTGCCGGCCTGGAATACAGCAATTGCTGCTACAGTGTCCGGCTCCTTGCCAGGCAGTGGATCGACAACGATGCCCTGTTCTATGGCAATGTGGATGTCAACACCGGTGTTTTCCTACAATTTGAACTAAAAGGCTTTGGCAGCGTCTTAGGGGGTAATGTCAGCGGCATCCTCAACAATGGCATCAATGGCTACAGAGAACGTGAATATGCAACGCAGTAAACCGGCCCGAACCAACGGCATGGCCCGCACCAGGGATTTGTTTATCGCTGTGGCGTTGCTCTGCGCTGCCGTATGGCCGCATGTTGCCCTGCCCCAGGATGTTGTATCCCTAGACAAGATCGTCGCCATCGTCGATGACGATGTCATCCTGAAAAGCGAATTCGACATGCGCTGGACGCAGATCGAGGCACAACTGGCCAACATCCAGGGACCGCGTCCGGACGTGAATGAACTGAAACAGCAGCTGCTGGATCAGCTCATCATCGAAAACCTGCAGTACCAGATGGCGTCCCGTGCCGGTGTCCGTATCGATGACAACCAGCTTAACTCCGCCATGAATGGCGTTGCCCAGCAGAACGGCCTCACCTTTGAACAGTTCCGCCAGATCCTGGAAGATCAGGATGTCTACAACCTGACCCGTGAACAACTGCGCAAGGACATCATGCTGCAGCAGTTGCAGAACGGCGCGGTGAACAGCCGCATCGACATCACCCGCCAGGAAGTGGAAAACTACCTGCGCTCCGAAGCCGGCCAGGCCACCATCGCGCCGGAGTACCGTATTTCCCAGTTGCTGATCGAACACGGCGATGGCGCCGATGGTGATCGCCGTGAAGAACTGGCCAACTTCCTGTATGAGCAGCTGCGCCAGGGCGGCGAGATCAACGATTTCATCGCCGCCGGCCAGGTCAGCGGCATTCCCCTGCGCGGCAGCGACATGGGCTTTCGCAAGGTGGAAAACCTGCCGAGCATTTTCCAGAATGTCGTGCCGGAACTGACGCTGGGTGAAATCAGCGCCCCCTTCACCAGTGAAAGCGGCTGGCATATCGTACAGCTCAAGGACCTGCGCGGTGGCGCCAACCTGGAAATCCAGCAGTTCCACGTGCGTCACATCCAGATTGAACCCAACGAAATTCGCACCGAAGGCCAGGCCGAAGCCCTGATCGATGACCTCTACGAGCGTATCCAGAATGGCGAAGACCTTGGCGACCTGGCGCGCCAGAACACCGATGACGAAAGCTCCATGGTGTCGGGCGGTGATATCGACTGGGTCACCTTTGGCCAGTTGCCGCCGGACTTCATGGCAGCCATCCAGCAGCTGGAAATCGGCGAAATGTCCGAGCCGGTCCGCCTGCAAAGCGGCTGGCATATCATCGAGCTGCTGGAAACACGGGTTGAGGATGTGACCGATGAAAACATGCGCTACCAGGCTGAACAGATCCTGCGCCAGCGCAAGTACGAGAACGAACTGGAAAACTGGTTGACCGAATTACGCGATACCGCTTACGTTGACATCAAGATCGAACCCGAAAATCTTTGAGCGACTCTCCGCTACCCCTGACGCCCTTGCTCCCGCTTGTCATCACACCCGGCGAACCTGCCGGCATAGGCCCTGACCTGTGCATCCAGTATGTTGCGGCCAACCCGGATGCTGCCGCCGACCTGGTCGTGATCGCCGACCCGGATCTGCTGGCAGAAAGGGCACAGCAGCTTGGCATCGCCATCACCATCAATGAATACACGGCTGAAGCAACCGAAACCGGCGCCCTCAATGTGTGCCCGGTCAGGCTCGCCAGTCCGGCCACTCCCGGCCAGCTCGACAAAACCAACAGCCCCTATGTGCTGGCCACGCTCGACCGGGCAGTTACCGGCTGCCTGCAGGGCGAGTTTGGCGGCCTGGTCACCGGTCCGGTCCAGAAAAGCATCATCAACGATGCCAGCATTCCCTTCTCAGGTCATACCGAGTACCTGGCCGAGCAGTGCCACCGCGACCACGTGGTCATGATGCTGGTCACTGAGGGCCTGCGCGTGGCCCTGGCGACAACCCACTTGCCACTGACTGCCGTACCGGCAGCGATCACCCGGCCACTGCTGCAAAGTATCATCGTGATCCTAGAAGCCGACCTGCGCCTGAAGTTCGGCATTGCCAACCCGCGCATCGTGGTTGCCGGTCTGAATCCCCATGCCGGCGAAAGCGGCCACCTGGGCCGTGAGGAACAGGACATCATCATTCCCGTGCTCAACGATTTCCGCGACCAGGGCATGGACCTGATTGGCCCGCTGCCTGCCGACACCCTGTTCACCCCGAAACATCTCGACGGTGCCGATGCCGTTCTGGCGATGTATCACGATCAGGGTCTGCCGGTCCTGAAGTACAAGGGATTCGGCCAGGCCGTGAATATCACCCTGGGCCTGCCGCTAATTCGCACTTCTGTCGACCATGGTACGGCTCTGGATCTCGCCGGCAGCGGCAAGGCCGACACCGGCAGCCTGCACACCGCTATTGTCACCGCCCGCGAGATGGCCAGGCACTGGCAGCAAGGCCGTCAAAAATCGTCGTCGAAGAACGTCGTCAAATAAGTCATGGCTGAACATCGCGCCCGTAAACGCTTCGGCCAGAACTTCCTGCAGGAAGCCAATATCATCGAACGCATCATCATCGCGCTGGACCCGCAGCCTGATGACGCCATCCTGGAGATCGGCCCCGGTCAGGGTGCCTTGACTGACCGTCTTGTAGACCAGTGCGGGCACCTGGACGTGATTGAAATCGACCGCGACTTGGCCGCTGAATTCCGCTGGCGTTATGACAGCAAGCCCCACTTCACCCTGCACAACGCCGACGTCCTGAAATTCGATTTCAACAGCCTGCCTCCCCGGACAAAACCCTACAGGCTGATCGGCAACCTGCCCTACAACATTTCTACCCCCCTGCTGTTTCACCTGTTCGCCTGCCGGCATCTTTTCAGCGACATGCTGTTCATGCTGCAACTTGAGGTGGTCGAGCGCATGACAGCCACACCAGGCAACAAGAATTACGGACGCCTGGGCATCATGACCGGGTATTACTGCGACGCGGAGAAACTGTTCAACGTGCCCCCCACGGCATTTCATCCGCAACCGAAAGTCCAGTCCGCCATCGTCAGGTTGAAACCCTGGCAGACGCTGCCGCATCCGGCTCTTGATGCCGACACGTTGGAAACCGTCGTGCGCACCGCTTTTTCCCAGCGTCGCAAGACCTTGCAAAACAGTCTGAAAACTCACGTTGACCGCGACACGCTGAGCGCCCTTGGCATTGATGGCAGCCGTCGTCCCGAGACCCTCTCGCTGGCGGAATATGTTACTATCAGCGACGCATTGACCGCGGCCAACGCCTGACAGTTCTTGCTGCCAGACAGCTCGATTCCGCGCCAGTGTCCTTATCGGTATCGACTTTTTAAACGGGTATCACGACAACAATCCCAGACAGGAAAACGCCTTCGTGAGCAGTGCGCCAGACAACGATTGTGGTATCGAGATCAACACCCGGTCACGTTACCTGGAAATGCAATCCGATCCCGCCAAGAATTCCTACGCGTTTTCCTACACGATTTCCATTACCAATTATCGCGATGAACCGGTGCGTCTGCTCAGCCGGCACTGGATCATTACCGACCAGAACAACAAGGTCGACGAGGTGACCGGCAAAGGCGTCGTCGGCCAGCAACCGGTGATCCAGCCCGGCGAGGCCTTTGAGTATTCCAGTGGCACACTGATCGCCACTGAGATCGGGGACATGCGCGGTTCCTACACCATGGAAACCGCCGCCGGCGAACAATTCGAGGCGCCCATCCCCCTCTTCGTGCTGGCCATCCCGCACATGATTCACTAGTCCGGCCATTCACTGGCGGAACAGGCGAGAACAGGCGAGAAAGGACAAGGCATGGCTACATACGCCGTTGGCGACATACAGGGTTGCTATGACCAACTCTTGCGCCTGCTCGACAAGGTCAGGTTCGACCCGGCCAAAGACCGGCTGTGGAGTGTGGGCGATGTCATCAATCGCGGCCCGAAATCCCTGAAGACCCTGCGCTTTCTCAAGGGGCTCGGTGACAGTTTCAACATGGTCCTGGGCAATCACGACCTGCACTTTGTCGCCATGGCGACCGGCGCCCAGCAGCATGGCCGGAAAGATACGCTGCAGAATCTCCTCAATGCCGAAGACTGCACGATGCTTTGTGAGTGGCTGCGTTTCCAGCCCATGGTGCACCTGAAAAAGCTGGACACGGAACAGGGCAACCAGACCTTCCTAATGGTCCATGCCGGTATCGCTCCCGGCTGGAGCTTCAAGCAGGCACGCCGTTACGGTGCAGAGGTCGAGGCCGTCCTGCAAAGCGACCAGTACCTGAAATTTCTCAACCGCATGTATGGCGACGAGCCGGACATATGGCACGACGGCCTTGAGGGCATGGAGCGCCTGCGCGTCATTACCAATTATCTGACGCGCGTGCGTTTCTGCAACAGCGAGACCCAGCTCAACTTGGCCATCAAGACCGGACCCAAAACGGCGCCCCAGGACTTTCGACCCTGGTATGAATACCAGTCACTTAAACCACACAAGATCATCCTGTTTGGCCACTGGGCCACGTTGGAAGGAGAAACGAACTGGCCCAACGTGTATGCCCTGGATACCGGTTGTGTATGGGGCAGAACCCTGACCATGTTGCGCCTCGAAGACAAGCGGCGCTACAGTGTGCCTTTCAGCAAGGACGGCAGGAAATAACGCATGCGGCCGAACCGGCAGCCTGAACGGATGAGTTCATGAAAACCTACAAGGTCGGCGGTGCTGTCCGCGACAAACTGCTTGGTTTACCGGTCAAGGATTGTGACTGGGTAGTTGTTGGTGCCACCCCCGAAGCGATGCGTGCCGAAGGCTACCAGCAGGTAGGCAGGGATTTCCCCGTGTTCCTGCATCCGGTTTCCAAAGAGGAATACGCACTGGCCCGGACCGAGCGCAAAACCGGCGTCGGATATACCGGGTTCACGGTGCATGCCGCGCCGGATGTCACGCTGGAACAGGACCTTGAGCGCCGCGACCTGACCATCAATGCCATTGCCCAGGCCGAAGACGGTTCACTCATCGATCCCTTTCAGGGCCAACGTGATATCGCGCAGAAAATCCTGCGCCATGTTTCACCCGCCTTTGTCGAAGACCCGCTCCGGGTGTTGCGCGTGGCCCGCTTTGCCGCGCGCTTCCACCACCTGGGCTTCAGGGTTGCCGAGGAAACCCAGGCACTGATGCGCGAGATCGTCGCGGCCGGCGAACTCGACGCCCTGGTACCGGAACGGGTATGGCGTGAGTTCGCTCTTGCCCTGGACACATCCAGCCCGCAAATCTTTATTGCGACACTCAAACATTGCCATGCGCTGGCGGTGATTCTGCCTGAAGTCGACAAGCTGTACGGCGTGCCGCAACCGCCCAAGTATCACCCGGAAATTGACACCGGGCTGCACACGCTCATGGCGCTGGAGCAGGCTGCCCTGCTCTGTGCCCACCCCGAGGTGCGTTTTGCGGCGCTGATGCATGATGTCGGCAAGGGTGCCATTGCGAAAGCCCGCTGGCCTTACCTGCGCGGTCATGAAGCCCTGGGGGTCGATCTGATCGAGAGTGCCTGCAAGCGACTAAAAGCGCCCAATGAATTTCGCGACCTGGCCAGGCTGACCAGCCTGTATCACACCCATTGCCACCGGGCTGCCCACCTGGAACCCGCCGAGATGCTGGAGGCCCTGGAAGCGCTGGATGCCTTTCGCAAACCGAAACGCTTTGAGCAGTTCCTGCTCGCCTGTGAAGCCGATGCCCGTGGCCGCCTTGGACTGGAAAAGAATCCCTATCCCCAGGCCGGGGTGATGCAAGAGGCATACGCTGTCTGCAACGGCATCGATATCCAGGCCATCCTGGCAGACGGCTTTCGCGATGCCGCCATAGGCGATGAACTGCATCAGCGCCGGCTGTCGGCGCTGCAACAATTCCTGGAGACACTGTGACGACAACCGATCAACCTGTTGCCCTGCTCACCGGTGCCGCCGCCCGCTTGGGCGCAGCCAGTGCCACGGCCCTGCATGCGCGCGGCTACCGCATTCTCATTCACTACCATCGCTCTCGGGATAACGCCGACGCGCTCTGCACGTCCCTGAATACCCGGCGTCCCGATTCCGCCCTGGCGCTGCAGGCCGACCTAGATGACATGGCGGCCGTGGCAAGTCTGGCCGACCAGGCTTTGTCTGCTTTCGGACGCGTGGATGTCCTCATCAACAATGCCTCGGCCTTTTACCCCACGCCCATCGGCACCGCTACCCAGAACCAGTGGGACGCCCTGTTTGCCAGCAACGCCCGCGCCCCCCTGTTCCTCATCAATGCTTTAGCTGGTGAACTGCGCATGCGGCGTGGCTGCATCATCAACATGACTGACCTCTATGCCAGTCGCGGCCTGAATCATCACAGCGTATACACCATGGCCAAGGCCGCCCTGGAAGGCATGACCCGTACCCTGGCCCGGGAACTGGCCCCGGATGTGCGCGTGAATGCCGTCGCCCCCGGCGCCATACTGTGGCCACCGGGCGAAGAGCCGTCCGAAGAAAAGCAGCAGGCCATCATCGACATGAGCGCGCTGAAACGCATGGGCAGCCCCGAGGATATTGCCAACGCCGTGGCGTTTCTGGTGTGTGATGCAAGCTATGTGACCGGTCAGGTCCTACACGTTGATGGTGGCCGATAACAGGTTACCTGTATTCTCCTACATCACCGGTAGGCCGTTTGTTTTAAACGCTCATCCCATCTCGCCGGTTTTAAGCCAGTGGGCGCAGGCCTCGCCCAGCTCGCGTACCGCCACCTCATCACAGCGCTCAGCTTCTGCCTGGCTCAACACATCCTTCCAGCGCTCGTTGGTGCCCTTGTTGATGAATCTGGCACCACCACCTTCAAATATGGCCTCCAGCACATCGTATTGGCTGGCCAGCTCGCGCATGTGCTCGATACTGCAATGCTCAACAATTTTTGGCCACAACGCCTGGGGAATGTCGATATCGAGGAACCTGGCTACCTGCCTGGCCTGACCTTCAAAATCAGTTTTCAGGTTGTTGTAATGCAGCAGCATGACGTTGGGTTGGTCCCTCGCATCCCACCAGCTTTTGATACAGGGCCAAAACGGTGTTTCCGGCAAACCATCGAAATAACCATGATCCAGCAAGTGCAGATAATACTCATGCACATCACAGTCAAGCGGCACCAGTGGCGCCCCGGCCAGGTCGGGAGCATTGTTGAAGGCCTCGTAGGCAGTGGGTGTAAACAGCATGTGGTGGTTGTACATGCTCCAGGTGACATCCCGTGCATCCCGGCCAATGAACAGGTATTTCACTTCGGGCTTGAACGGAATGCAGTTCAGAGGTGAGTGGGTTTTGATAAAACGCCTGTGCTTCTGGCCCTCGGCAATGGCAAACATCTCCTCTTTCGGGAGCAACCGAATCTCTACCCAGGGTGAAAGGGCCTGGCCATAGGCATTCGGGTCTCCCTGAAAAACCAGCTGGGCGACCAGTTGCTGCATCCAGGTGGTACCGCTCTTCGACCAGGTGCCTATCATGATGTCGTCATCACGGAAGGGAAAATCATTCAGGCGGGTGGAGTCCCAAATGGAACATCGCTGCTCTGCATTTTTTACAGGGATGACCATGGTTTGAAACCTCTTTTTATGATTTTCATTACGCGTGTGAGGGAGAGGAAGAACCATCTGATCTCATTGCCGGCAAAAAATACAGTGGCAATGAATCATAACAACTGCATGATCGTCCTGGCCCCGGAAATGGCGCTGTAATCTCTGCTACCGCGACTGGATCATGGGCGGGTATGGCGGAGGTAACTGATGGTTATCGGACACACCATATCCGGCACTTTCTTCCCTAGAGACAGAGGCATTACTGCGGCGTCAGACCCCGACGCTCCAGCAGCGGCGTGACATCCGGCTCACGGCCACGGAAGTTCTGGAACAGCTGCATGGCTTCCACGCTGCCGCCTTTTGACAGCAGGGTATCGCGGAAGTACTGGCCGTTTTCCTGGCGCATGCCACCGTTTTCCTTGAACCATTCCACGGTGTCAGCGTCCAGCACCTCGCTCCAGATATAGGAGTAGTAGCCGGCCGAGTAGCCGCCCATGATGTGGGAGAAATAGGTCGGGCGGTAACGCGGGGCGATCTCGTCCAAAAGGGCACCGGCCTCAAGCAGGGTCTGTTCCTCGAACGCCATGATTTCATCGGCTGCCGGTACCTGTTCCGGCGGCAACTGGTGCAGGGCCATGTCGACGATGGACGGCATCAGGTATTCCGAGGTGGCAAAACCCTCGTTGAACATCGATGCTTCCAGCACACGGTCGAGTAATTGCTGCGGGATCGGTTCACCGGTCTCATAGTGCACGGCATAGTTGGCCAGCACTTCTGGCCAGACGGCCCACATCTCGTTCACCTGCGAAGGGTATTCGACAAAGTCCCTGGGCACGCGGGTACCGGCAAAGGACGGATAGGTGACATCGGAAAACAGGCCGTGCAGGGCATGCCCGAATTCGTGAAACATGGTTTCCACTTCATCAAAAGTCATCAGCGTCGGCTCACCGGGTGGCGGCTTAGCAATATTGAGATGGTTGGCGACCACGGCCTTGCGGTTCATCAGGTGAGACTGGGACACGTAGGCATTCATCCAGGCGCCGCCGCGCTTGGAGGAACGCGCATACGGGTCGAGCAGGAAGATCCCGAGCTGGGAGCCGTCGGTGTCATTGACGTCGAACACGCGCACATCTTCCTGGTAAACCGGCAAGTCGAAGCGCTCCTCGAAGCTGATGCCGTAAATCTGGCCGGCGGCAAAGAACACGCCCTTGAGCAGGACATTGTCGATTTCAAAATAGGGACGCAGTTGCGATTCATCAAAGTTGTAGCGTTGCTGGCGCACCTTCTCGGCATAAAACGGCCAGTCCCAGGCGGCCAGATCGAAATCCTCGCCTTCAGCCTCAATCATGGCCTGGATGTCGGCGGCTTCACGCCGGGCATTGGCAATGGCCGGCGCCGTCAGGTCGGCCAGGCGTTGGTTGACAGCGCCGACAGTTTGCGCGGTCTGTTTTTCCAGCACATAGGCCGCATGGCTGTCATAGCCCAACAGGCGGGCACGCTCGGCGCGCAGGGTTATGGTACGGCTGAGGACTTCGGTGTTGTCGAATTCACCGCCACGGTGACCGCGCGATTCCGCGGTTTCCTGGATGCGCTGACGCAAGGCACGGTTTTCCAGGGCAGCAAGAGTCGGCTGGCTGGAATAGTTCAGGAGGGGAATGACGTATTTGCCGGGCATGTCACGGGCAGTGGCTTCATCGGCCGCGGCCTGGATACGGGCCTCACTCAACCCGGCCAGCTCCTCGGGGCTGTCCACTACGATGGCCAGCGCATTCACCTCGTCCAGCACGTTCTGGCTGAACTGCGTGGACAGTTCCGACAGTTCCCGGTTAATCGCCTTGAGTCGCTCTTTTTGCTCCACATCGAGCATGGCCCCAGCGCGCACGAAATCCTTGTAGTTTTCCTCGATCAGGCGCACCGCTTCATCACCCAGGCCCAGGCTGTCTCGGCGCGCATAGAGATCACTGATACGGGCAAACAGGCCTTCATCCAGCAGGATCTGGTCGTAATGGTCAGACATGCGCGGCGCGATCTCCACCTCGGTAGCATCGATGGCCTCGTTGGTGTGGGCAGAAGACAGGGCATAAAACACCGTTGCCACGCGATCCAGCAACTGCCCGGACATTTCCAGCGGCACCATGGTGTTCTCGAAAGTCGGCCCCTCTGCCTGGTTCACGATGGCCGCGATTTCGTCCAGGTGTTCGTTCATGCCGCGTTCAAACGCGGGCAGGTAATCATCCGTGGAGATCTGATCAAACGGCGGGTACTGCAGTGGCAGCGGTGAAGGCTCAAAGAAAGGATTGCCAGCTTCGGCAGTCTGCGCCGGTGCGGTATTCGTCATGGTCTGCATACTGCTGGTCTCCAGGGTCTGTTCATGGTTGTCGGAACACGCAGCCAGGCCTGCCAGCGCCATGGCGAGGACAATCAGTCGGGGTTGATTGAGAGCTTGGATATTCATCAGTCACCTGTGTCTTGGTCTGGACCTGTGAGGTCGAAAACGGGAAACAACCCGTAAAAGTGTCTTGGATACTGCGGTGAAGAAGCTTGTAACATACCGACTATCGCCTGTATTGATCAAGTTAGGCCGGTTCGCGCGCGATGGCCGAGGCGTTGAGGCAGGATGCCAGCACGTGGTCTTCCCAGCGCCCGTTGATGCACAGGTGACGCCGGGCAATGCCGTCCTGGACAAACCCGAGCCGTGCCAGCAACCGCGCCGAGCGCACGTTGGCCGGCATGTAACTGGCGCGCAGGCGCTGCAGCCGCAGGTTGTCGAAAGCGTATCGCACGGCATGTATCACCAGGGTCGACATGGTCCCGGTGCCCTCGAAATCGCGGTCCACGGAATATCCCAGCAAACCGGAGTTGGCCGGATCATAAGTGATGGCGGTAATGGAGCAGGTAGCGATAACACGGTCGCCATCGAGGCCGACAAAGTGCGCGGCCTGCCCTTCATTGACTTCCTGTGCCCGGTACTCGAGACGACGGAGCCAGGATTGCACGCTGTGGTGGCTGGGGCTGACCTGGGGATGCCAGGGCGCAAAGCGATCGGCATTGCGCTCATAGTAATCTGACAAGGCCCGGGCATAAGGGACCCCGGCGAACTCAATCTGTATAAGCGGCACCGTCATCAAGCGGCTCTTCCCTGAGATCGGCAAGCAGTGCCATGGCCCTGTTGGCATCGGCCTCATCCAGCACCCACAGTTCCTGGTCAAGGTTGTAAGGCGGGATACCGGCGGTGGAAAACTCGTTCTTGAGCATGCAGTCGATGCCCTCACCGGCCAGTATGGATCTGGCCAGTCCGACCAGTGCCGGATTGGCATGGGTATATAGCATGATCATACTGCCCTCCTGTGACTTGGACTCGCCTTCGATTTGCCTCGGCCTTGCCCGGGTAAATGCGCTCAGGCTTGGCTTGAAATCATCCTGCCGTGCCATTGAAAGTCGACTGGCCAGATAGGCTGGCGGTGCTTGTCGTAATCTTCCCACATATCGGCAAAGGATTGCTTCAGTACCGGATGTTTTTGCTTGCCGCAGACCTGGGCCAGCGGCCACAGCACAAAGGCATTGGTTTCAATTTCTGCGCGTGGCAGCGTGATGCCATGAAACGTGCCGGCGAGGTTGTCGTAGGTGAGAATATCGATGTCCAGCGTCCTGCCGCTGAAACGGGGTTGGGTGCGATCCCGGCCATGCTTGTCTTCGATGCTCTTGAGCGCGACGGAAAGTTCTGCCAGCGGCAGATCGGTTTCCACGCCAACCACCATGTTGAGGAAGTTGTCGCCGTCAAAACCGACTGCTTCGCTTTCGAACACCGATGACAGGCTCAGGTCATTGAATTGCAGCAGCAGTGCATCCAGGCAACTGGTCAGGTGGTTCACCGGATCCAGGTTGCTGCCCAGGCTCAAAGTCACCCATGCCATTAGACGGCAGCCCCGCCCTGTTTGTCGCCACGCTCGATGATCACGCCAACATCCCGGGAACCAGTAACAGCACCTGGTTTGCCGAGTTCGAGATAGAGCCAGGTCACATCGAATTCATTCTGCACGATATCGGCAATGCGTGATCCCAGGGTCTCCATGAGTTTAAAGCTGCTGTCTTCGACAAAGGCGATCAGGCGCTTGGCGACGGCCTTGTAGTCCAGTGCGTGCTCGATTTCGTCATTGGCAGCAGCCTTGCTAAAGTCAGACTTCATTTTCAGGTCAATGGTGATGCGCTGGCGAATGTTGCGCTCCCAGTCATAGACACCAATGACGGTTTTGACCTCGAGGCCGCGGATATACACTATTTCCATGAATTTTCTCTCTGTTTTCTGATTGCTTGCTTTGCTCTACTGATCTGATGTCGAGCGTAAGTGTGGCACTGTCACGCCAGTGCCGCTAACGACCCCAGGTTCCAGCGCGGTTTGGCCCGTATACCCAGATCATCTGACTGACCAGCCTTCAGGCGCATGCAGCCAGCGTAGGCAATCATGGCTCCGTTATCCGTACAGTAGGCAAAACCGGGGTAATACAGCTCTCCCCCTTCTGCCCGGGCCATTGCGCCTAGCTTCTCCCGCAGGCGGGTGTTGGCGCTCACACCACCGGCAATCACCAGCCTTTTCATGCCACTGTGCTGAAAGGCCCGGCGGCATTTAATCACCATCGTATCGACAACCGCTTCCTGGAAAGCCCAGGCAATGTCTGCCCGGGTCTGGGCATCAATGACGCCGTCGACGGTGTGTTCGTTGACCGTATTGAGGGTATAGGTTTTCAGGCCGCTGAAGCTGAAATCCAGCCCCGGCCTGTTAGTCATTGGACGCGGAAATTCAAAGCGCCCCGGGGTGCCCTGTTCGGCCAGTTTCGCCACATGGGGACCTCCGGGGTATGGCAGTCCAAGCATTTTCGCAACCTTGTCAAAGGCTTCGCCGGCGGCGTCATCGAGCGATTCCCCGATCAGGTGGTAACGGCCAAGCTCCGGTACCTCAACCAGCTGCGTATGACCGCCTGAGACCAGCAGGGCCACAAACGGAAATTGCGGGCTGTTATCTTCCAGCAACGGGGCCAGCAGGTGGCCTTCCATGTGATGCACGCCGAGTGTGGGAATACCCAGTGTCATGCCCAGAGAACGGCCGATGGAAGCGCCCACCAGCAGAGCGCCTGCCAGGCCCGGGCCAGCGGTATAGGCAATACCATTAAGATCATCCAGGGTGCAGTCGGCCTGTGCCAGCACTTCGCGAATCAGGGGCAATGTCCTGCGGATATGGTCACGTGATGCCAGTTCAGGCACGACACCGCCATACTGCTGATGCAGCTTGACCTGGCTGTACAGGGCATCGCCCAGCAGACCGCGTTCACTGTCATAGATCGCGATGCCGGTTTCGTCACAGGAAGTTTCAATACCAAGTACTTTCATGGCCTGCAAATACATTCTTCAGTCATTTTTTATTTGGCATCAAGGGCGATGCGGCCTTCGTCTGCCGTGCTGTTTGCACCCCGGTCTGCGTGGACGCGCATGATAGCACAGGGTAACGGTAGTGCTGGTCTGAGCTGGTCAACACGGCGTAAAACACCGTGTTATCATTTCGTCAAAAACATGATCAAGGATATCCCATGAAAGCTATCGTACTCAGTGCCGGCGCCACCTCCATAGATGCTGTTCAGCTTGTAGAACGCGACAAACCCGTTGCCGGTCCCGGTGAAATTCTAGTGCGCATGAAAGCGGCCTCCCTGAACTTCCGCGACCTGGGCATTATTGTCGGCAAGTATTTTGGCGGCCCCGTCCAGCGCGATACCGTGCTGGGTTCGGATGGCGCCGGCGAAGTGGAGGCCGTGGGCGAAAGCGTAACGCGCTTCAAGCCGGGCGATCGCGTGGCCGGGACTTTTTTCCAGGACCTGCCGGACGGTCCGGCCGACCCGATGTCCAACCCCGCGCTTGGCCATTCCGCCGATGGTGTACTAACTGAATACATGGTTATAAAGGAAGGTAACGCTGTGGCCCTGCCGGAAAACCTGAGTTACGAAGAAGGTGCCTGTCTGCCCTGCGCTGCCCTCACGGCCTGGCATGCCATGATGCAAGCCGGCAAACCCGTCAAGGAAGGCGATACCGTTCTGGCCCTGGGCACGGGCGGTGTGTCCATGTTCGCCCTCCAGTTCGCCACGGCCGTGGGTGCCAAAGTGATCATCACTTCCTCCAATGACGAAAAACTCGCCAAGGCCAAAGCCATGGGGGCCAGCGGCCTTATCAATTACAAAACCCATCCGGAATGGCAGGACGAAGTCAGGAAGCTGACTGACGGTAAGGGCGTCGACTGTGTTGTTGAAGTGGGCGGTATCGGCACCATCGATCGCTCCATGCAATGCTTAGCACTTGGCGGCAAAATCGGCATGATTGGGGTGCTGGCCGGTGCTGAGGGTGAATGCAATCCCCGCAGCCTGATGCTCACCGGCAGTGCCATCCACGGCATTTTTGTGGGCAACCGCCGCATGTTCGAGGAAATGAACAAGGCCATCGAAATCAATGACATCCATCCGGTCATCGACAAGGTCTTCCCGCTTGAGGACACGGTCGAGGCCATCGGCTATTTCAAGAGCCAGGCCCACCTGGGCAAGGTGGTCATCCGCATCGGCTGATCCGTCCTGGCGATGCCAGCGCCGTCAATGCGATCTGTGGCACTGAAACTTTCCCGGATCATGGCAGTCTACCGGGCGTGTTTCAGGCGCAGTCGCCTGCCTGCATTGCCCTGCCGACTGCAAAATTTTCGCAATTTAGCTTTACGACATTTCCGGAATTTTGTGGATAATGCCCCCCCTGTTTTCGAGTTAGGTGAGATTTGTTTGTGCCAACGTTTCCTGTGCTGACAGACAGCCGTACCCGCCACACCCTTCGTGCGTTCCACAGGCTTATTGCCCCCGCACTGCTTGGCCTGACTCTGACCGGCTGCAGCATGATTCAGCCCGAGCCTGAAGGCTCTCCCGCACAGGAACCCGAAACCGCCGCCAGCACCGGCTCCTCCACCCTGATCGTGGAATCCCTGATCAATGAAGCCGGAGAACTGGGCAGGCGCGATGTCAGTGGTCCGGCAAAGCCCCCCCTTACCGAGGATGAGGCCTTCAACCAGGGCCCGCAGCCTGCAGTACCCACCATCAACATGACCGCCAACCGGGTCGTTGAGCAGGCCATCAATGATCTCCTGCAAAACCGCCAGGCCCTGTTGCGTATCTGGGTGGAACGCAGCCACACCTACTTTCCGATGATCGAGCAGATCTTCGCCGAAGAGGAAGTCCCCGATGAACTGAAGTACCTGGCACTTGGGGAAAGCGGCCTGCGTCCCACTGTACGCAGTTCTGCCGGTGCCGTCGGTATGTGGCAGTTCATGTATGGCACCGCCCGTTCGTCCGGCCTGGAAATCAATGCCTGGGTAGATGAACGCCGTGACCCCGAACTGGCCACCCGCGCGGCGGCCCGCCATTTCAAGGAACTGTATAAAAGCTATAGCGGCAACTGGGAGCTGGCCCTGGCCGGTTACAACTGCAGTTATCGCTGCATCACCCGCGCCGCGCGCCGGGCCGGCAAACCGATCGAGGAAAAACCGACCTACTGGGAAATCTATCCCTTCCTGCCCCGCGAAACCCGTGCTTTTGTACCCAAGTTCGTCGCCTCGGCACTGATCATTTCCAATCCGGAAATGTACGGCGTGCAGGTGGACAGCCTGGGCCAGGAAATTGCCTACGACATCGTGGAAGTGCGCGGCATGCTGGCACTGGAAACCGCCGCCGACCTGGCCGGTACCGACCTGGCCACCATCCGCAACCTGAACCCGGCCCTGATCAAAGCCACCCTGCCCGACCAGCTTGAGCCCTACGCCCTGAAGATTCCGCTGGGCTCCTTCAACCGCTTTGTGCGAAATTTCGACAACATGCCGGCCGACGCCAAAGTGGCACCAAGTGAATACACCATCAAGCGCGGCGATACCCTGGCAGCCATTGCCCGGTCTGCAGACACCACCGTGGACGAACTCAAGGCCGTCAACGGCATTCGCGGTCACCTGATCTACCCGGGCCAGAAACTGCTGCTGCCAGGCACAGGCCTGTCGGCCGACTTTACCATCGGCAATCGGGAACGACGGTTTGTGGCATACGGAGAAACTGAACGTCGGCCCATAGAATTGCGCGAGGAATTCCAGCTGGTGGAGCTGAACGGCTCCACCGAAGACAAACCGCTGATGGGGGTCACCCTGAATGCCGAACTGGCGGATGACATGGATATGCTGGTGCCGACCATCCACCGGGTCAGTCGTGGTGACACGCTCGGCCAGATTGCTGAGCGCTATGATGTCTCCGTCAAGGACATACAGCAGTGGAACAACATCCGCGGCACCACGATCTACGTCAATCAGGAGCTGTCGATCCATTCAGTACCTGCCAAAGCGGTCACCACCTACCGGGTCCAGCGCGGCGACAGCCTGAGCATCATCGCGCGCCGTTTTGGCGTCTCCGTGGACAACATCAAGCGCTGGAACAACTTGCGCAGCAACCTGATCTTTCCGGGTCAGGACCTCTCGATCAACTGATCATTGCTCCGTAGGGCGGCATAAACCGCAGGACGTTTGCCGACACGCAACTGGTTCGCGGCTGAAGCCGTTCCTACGGGTTGCCAGGATCACATGTAGGAGCGGCTTCAGCCGCGAGCAGGCCTGGCATCATAGACCTGCTTACAACAAGCCCTGCAACGCCCCCTGCATACTCTGCACGATCTTGCCGCTGCCGCGTATGTCATCCGTGATGGCCGCGATGTAGGCATCGATGGCCTGCTCATAATCGTTCCAGATCAACGCCTTGTCGGCATCAAACTGACGTCCGATGACTTCATAGACGGCGCTGTACAACGGCAGGGTCGCCGGTGACAGGGTCTGGCTGGCATCGTAATGGCCTGTCACCAGTTTCGAGCGCAGCTCGGCCGCCTGTAGCCCGAACAGCAGACAGATGGCCATGTACTGCTGGAAGATTTCCACGGACCGGCGCGCCAGGTTCGCCGAACCAAAGCCCTGCGAATTGATGTTCTGGTTGAAACCTTCCGCATGGGTCGGGTAATGGGTCGTCAGCGAATTTCCGTAGAACTGCAGCTGCGGCATGATGCAGTTGCCGCACAGTTGCAGGCTCTGTAGACCGCCGTTGATGGCGCGGTCAGTATTGCCCACCAGCATCGCAGAAAGGCCGTTGCTGAAGGCCGGCATGACGGCCATGGCAATCTGCACATCCAGGTGCTTAGCCAGCATGCCAATATGGAAACGCAGCTGATCCATGCTGACGCCGATGTACTGGCCCAGGAAATTGCCGCCGTGATAGGTGTTGCCGCGGGCGGCATCCACCAGCGGATTGTCGGTAGCGGAATTGATTTCATGCTCAACCTGCTGCGCAATCAGACGATAACCATCCACGATCGGCCCCATATACTGGGGCAGGCAGCGCAGTGAATAGCGATCCTGGATCGGCTGGTCACCCCCACGGAATTCATGCTGGCCATCCAGTTCATCGGCAATCAGGGATGAGCCCTGGAGCAGTTCCAGCATGGTCTGCGCCGCAGCAATCTGCCCCGGCAGCGGCTTGTGCTCGTGAATGAAGGGATGGAATGACTGGTTTGTGGCCATCATGCCCTGGAACAGCAGCGCATGGCTGCCAAAAGAAAGCGCCAGCAGGTTGCGGGCGTCATACATGACATTGGCGGCGATACCCGTCATTACGGAGGTGCCGTTGACCATGGCCAGGCCTTCTTTCGGGCCCAGTTCCTCACGCGGCAGGCCCAGTCGTTCCAGCACGGTCTGGGCGCCCAGGACTTCGCCGTTGTAATCCACCTGCCAGGATTCATCCAGGCCGATCAGGCAGGCGGTGATATAGGACAACGGTGACAGATCGCCGCTGGCGCCAATGGAGGCAAATTCACGCACCTGGGGGGTGGCGCCTGCATTGAGAAAGGTCCCCATACGCTCGATCATGGACATGCGGATGCCGGAAGCACCCTGCAGGTGCGAATTCATGCGCACCAGGATGGCGGCGCGCACGTCTTCCTGCGGCAGCAGGTTGCCGGTGCCCACCTTGTGGAACCAGGGAATATTGTTCTGCAACTCAATCGCCTGATCCTTGGAGATAGCCTTGTAGGCCATGGCCCCGAAGCCACTGGTGACACCATATATCGGCTGGTTGTTTTCCACCGCATTGAGGATGAATTCGTTGGACTCACGCACGCGGTCATGCACGGCGACGTCGCTGGTGATGGCCACGGCCTCGCGATGGCGGGCTACTTTGACGACCTGGTCAATGGTCAGGCCTTCACCGGTTACGGTAACGTGTTGTTCTGACATGATTTTTCTCTGTAATGTCTGGTTATGGAATAAGCTGTACGCCGTGCTGGCAGACACACGACCGAAACGAAAAAAGGAAACGTCAGGACAGGGTCGTCAGGACCAGTCGAGCAGGCCGAAAAAACCGGCCAGGTAGAGGGCTTTGATCTTTTTACTGGGTTTCATGCGCTGGGCTCTGTGTTGGTGCGGCAAGTGTACTGCAAAATTTCGCCCTGTCGTAGGTCGGCATAGGCGCCCCAAAACCCGCCCCCCGACGGCCCGCTTTTCAACCCCTGAAAACTTTGCAATTCAAGGACTTTCCCATTAAAATGCCCGGCCCTTGAACCCAGGGTTTCATTTATTAACAGGTAATTTTAATGCCCATCGTAAAGCTGAAAGAAAACGAGCCTTTTGACGTCGCGCTGCGCCGCTTCAAGCGTTCCTGCGAAAAAGCAGGCATTCTTGCTGAAGTCCGCCGCCGCGAGTTTTACGAAAAGCCGACTTCTGTGCGTAAGCGCAAAGCCGCTGCTGCCGTAAAGCGTCACATGAAAAAAGTGTCTCGCGAAAATCGTCGCACCCAGCGTCTGTACTGAGCCTCAGGCCAGACGCTACAACTCCCTCCTGTAAACATGGCGGATCATCCCCTTAAAGTCAGCATCACTGATGCGATGAAGGAAGCCATGCGGGCGAAAGACAAGCCCCGGCTGTCCACCCTGCGTCTGGTCTTGGCCGAATTGAAAAAGGTCGAAGTGGATGAACGCATCGATCTGCCCGAAGACCGCATCATTTCGATCCTCGACAAGATGATCAAGCAGCGCCGCGACTCGGTAAAGCAGTACACCGACGGTGACCGTCCGGAGCTGGCCGCTGCCGAGGCTGCCGAAATTGAAGTGATCCAGGAATTCATGCCAAGCGCCCTGAGCGAGGCGGAAATCACCGCCATCGTTGACAAGGCCATTGCCGATGAAGACGCTAGCTCCATGCAGGACATGGGCAAGGTCATGAACGCGGTTCGCCCACAACTGGCCGGCCGGGCCGACATGGCGGTCGTGAGCCAGCTGGTCAAACAGCAGCTCGGCTAAACCGGCGTCCTGCCCCGGGGCGTCACCCCACTAAACACCAGGATCTATTTCTCCAGCGTCACGCCGCAATGTTTGCAGTATTGCGCATCCTCGTCATGCCCCGATTTGCTGCAGTTGTTGCAGGTGCGCAGGGTCTTAGGCTCGGGGCGGTCCATGCGCTGGTGCTCGGTAATGATTTCGGCGCCGACGATGCCAAACGGTACCGCGATTATGGCATACCCCAGGATCATGGCCGTGGCGGCTATAAACTGCCCCAGCGCGGTATGCGGAGTGATGTCGCCGTACCCCACGGTCGTGATGGTGACGATGGCCCAGTAAATGCTGTGGGGAATACTTTCAAACCCGTTGTCAGGTCCTTCAACCAGGTACATCAGCGAGCCGAAGATGATGATGAGCGTCAGCAGGGAATACAGGAACACGAAAATCTTGCGGCGCGCCCCCAGCAGTGCACGGGCCAGCAAGGTGGCTTCACCCATGTAGCGCATCAAGCGCAAGATACGAAAAATGCGCAGTACACGCAGGATGCGGATGACAATCAGGTAGACCCCGCCCGGCCACAGGAAAGCGATAAAGGTCGGCAGAATCGAAAACAGGTCGATCAGCCCGTAAAAGCTCAGTGCATAGCCTTTGGTAGAGGGGGATGAGTACAGGCGCAGCATATATTCAATGGTGAACAGCACCGTGAACACCCACTCCAGCAGGTACAGTTGCGCGTGATACTGCGCATTCACTGCCGGCACCGAGTCCAGCATGACCGCCGCCACGCTGGCAAAGATGACGTTGATCAACACCACATCAAAGAGTTTTCCGGCACGGGAGTCATAACCGAAAATGACTTCATAGACCGCGCCCTGGAACGATGAGCGCTCAGAGGTCGGCGAGGCTGGGTGGTTATCTGTCATCCGGGTTTCCTGTCTGAATGGCGGGCGGGCAATGTCCGGGTAAATTGTCCCGGAATGCGCGCACAGTGTGAGCGATTGTAGCAGGTGGTGAGAAGACACAAGTCAAACCCGGCGTAATTGTCTGCATGGCGCTATAATGCCAATTCCGCTTTTGCAGATTCGCCAGGACAGGGCAGTGTTTTCCAGAGACCAGATCTACACCCTGCTTGCCCGTGACGAGGCCAAACTGCCCATGGCAATCCTGGGCATCCTTGTCGGTATTTCCTCGGGCCTGCTGGTCAATCTGTTCCGTTTTGCGCAGGAAATACCCTTCCCGCTGTTCTTTGACGGCAATTCGCCTGATGATTTTGAAGCCCTGCCCCCCTGCTGCATTTTGTGATGCCGATAATGGGCTGCCTGGTGGTCGGCCTCTCCTGCATACGCTCAAACCGGAGCAGCAGCGCCTGGGCGTGGCCCATGTCATCGACAAAGTGCAGCATTTTCGCTCCAAGATGCCGGTACACAATGCCGTGATGCAGTTTGTGACGGCCTCTATTGGCCTGATCAGTGG
>Ga0181588_10000223_pt1 | contig 50055 bp, 50 predicted proteins | sample 071ome_26_FD_148607 | JGI IMG/M metagenome (GOLD analysis project Ga0181588, IMG submission 148607) | Coastal salt marsh microbial communities from the Groves Creek Marsh, Skidaway Island, Georgia - 071409BT metaG (spades assembly) | ecosystem: Environmental > Aquatic > Marine > Intertidal zone...
TCTCGGGTGACTCGGCGCGGAAGCGTCCGGAGGAGGCCGGAAACAGCCTGGTTCACTGCGCCGGAGACGGCGACGGCCTTCCCCTTTGCGACGGCATCGAGCCCAACCGCCGCGACCTCGTCGGCGCTCTGCCATGCGAACCCCAGGGCCTGGAGGTCACCCACCCCGGCTCGCTCCTGGAACTCGGTGTGCGTGAGGCCGGGGCACAACGCCGTCACGGTGACCCCATCGCGCTTGAGCTGGACGTGGAGGGCTTCGCTGAAGCTGGTGACGAACGCCTTGGTCGCGTTATAGGTCGCCGACTGTGGGCCCGGCATGTCGCCCGCGATCGATGACACGTTCAGGATGCCGCCCGCTCCCCGTTGCCTCATCGCCAGGCCGGCGGCGCGGCAGAGACGATGAAGGGCGACGACGTTCACTGCGACGGTGAGCGCATCCTGCTCGTCGGGGGTGTCGAGGGTGGGGCCAGCGAAGCCGAGGCCGGCGTTGTTGACCAGAAGGTCGATGGGGATGTGGTGATCGCTGAGTCGGGCGGCGACGGTGCCGACCGCCTCGGGGTCCCCGAGATCCGCGGTCAGGATCTCGACAGTGACGGGCAATGCGGCGGCGAGGCTCTCGAGACGCTCGGTGTCTCGGGCGACCACGACAAGTTCGGTGCCGGCGGCTGCGAGTTGTTCGGCGATGGCTTTGCCGATGCCGCTCGATGCGCCAGTGACCAGAGCACGGTTCCAGGTGGGGGACATGCCTCCAACCTAGGCCCGGTGCTGGCTAGTCGATCAGGGTGTCAGAGCGGACCCGGGCCTCCTCGGCGTCGAGGTGCTCCTGCAGGACCCGACCGAAGAGTTGCTGGGTTCGGGCAACCCGTCCGATCACTCCGGCTTCTTCGGTGTAGGCGAAGATGGCTGCGTGGCGAGGGCGGCTGTTCGCCGGCACGCGAGAGACCTGGTGAAGGCTGTGGCGGCCCCGGAAGATCTGCATGTCACCCGGCCGCAGATCAAGCGTGTGGACGCCTGCTCGTTCACCAGCGAGCACGCCGGCGATGCGGTCAAAGCCCTCGTCTTCGGCATTTCGGATGCCGGGGTAGTACTCGAATCGGCCACCGTCGTCGGCTTCCTGCACCAGAACGGTGACGGCGAAATCGTTGGTGTCGAAGTGCCAGGTGAAGAGCTGGCCCGGATCGAGGATGTTGGCGGTGAGCCCGGCCAACGGATCGGCGTAGCAGTGCAGTTCGGGAATCTCGAGACAGTCGGCGAGAAACCGCGCGAGTTCGGGCGCCCGGAACATCACATCGGTTGCGCAGTTGCCCTCCCACGAGTCACCGGGGATGAACCCGCTGGAACGTTCGAGGAAGGTGTTGACGGGATGGTTCGCCGGGTAGGTCTCGTCGACCTCGGTGTGGAAATACGGGTTCATCACCTGCGTCGAGAAGTGAGTGGTGTGCTTGCGCTCGATGATCTCCTCGTTGAGCCGAGCCACCGCCTCGGGGCGGACGAGATCCTTGACGACGGCGCAGCCGACCGACCGGAGGCCCTCGCGTGCGGCATCCACCGCAGCCACGTAGGCGGCGGTTGTTGGTTCGTGGAGGGGGTAGCGGTCGAGATCGATGATCTCGCCGAGTTCGGGGGTGTCAGCCGTTTGGGTGCTGCTGCGATCCATCTCTGCAGTGTGAGGCACTCACGTCATGCCGAAAAGCCGATATTTTGTCACCTTCTCATGACAAAGATTGATAGCTCGTCCCCAACATCCGATCGAGGGCTGCGGATGGCCGTCGCCGTTGCGTCGGCCGGTAGTTTCACCGGTGCCGCGCTTGCCCTCGGTCTCGGGCAGTCGGCGGTGAGCCATGCCGTCGCCCGCCTCGAACGATCGCTGGGTGTGGAGTTGTTCGAACGTCGTCGTGACGGTGTTGTGCCGACCGCAGCCGGTCAGGCCCTCGTTGATCGAGTCACCCCAGCGCTTGCTGAGATCGACGCCGCCGTCGACGCCGCCATGCAAAGCCCAGCCGATGGCACCGTCACCCTGTCGGTCTCAACATCGCTGGCCGCGTACTGGCTGACCCCGCGCTTGCCGGAGTTCAAGCTGGCGCATCCCGATATCGAACTGCGGGTGCTCACGACCGACACCGATCGTGAAGTCGGGCGAGATGACGCAGACCTGTGGATCCCCCTGGGCCCCGTCGACGACCCATCTCTCGACTCGGTCCCGTTTTGCGCCGAGCGGTTGATCCCCGTTGCCGCCCCCGAACTCGCAGCCTCGCTCGAAGCGACCGACCCGGTGTCGTTGCGTTCGGCACCCCTGCTCCACCTCGAAGAGCGATACCGGTCGAGGTTCGATTGGCGGCGGTGGTTCGAACACCATGGGATCGGCGTCGAGGGCGGTCTCCCCGGCGATCGTTCGAACGACTACTCACTCGTGCTTCTCGGCGCGCTTGCGGGGACCGGGGTGGCGCTCGGGTGGGAGCACATCGTTCGTGAGTTGCTCGATGAGGGCCGACTCGTCGCGGTCGGTCCCGCGGTGGAGACCGGCGTTGCCTTTCCCCTCCTCGCTCGCCGGCACCGTCCGCTCGCTCCTGCGGCGCAGACGTTACGAGCCTGGCTCCTCGCGCACGCGCCGGACTGATCGTCGGGCCCGCGCTCGGCGGCGTCGGTCACTTCCGTACTGCACCGCTTCGCCAGCGACGGCGATGGCCAGGATGACCGGCAGGACCCGAACGGCGAGCACGCCGGTCAGCGCACCGCCCAGATCGAGCGTCTGGGTGAAGCCGCCAGCCGTGGTGCATTCGACGTCCGTATCCCGCAGGCAGGGGTCGTCACTCGTCATGCGCGCCGCCCCGGCAAGGGCGAACGCAAGGAGCCCAAGGCCAACCAAAGCACCACTGGTCTGGAGGGAGAAACGGAATGCGTCGCGCACCGGTTGATCATGGCACTCCCGAGGCCGATCCAGCAGACCCGCACCGGCGGTTAGCCGATGGCCCGTCCGTAGCGTTTCGGGCGCCGACGATCAGATCGAACTTCGCCTGCCCGAGCGCTGGAGTAGCTGTATGTCCTTCACCGAGATCTCCGTCCACGACGCCTACCGACTGCTTGCCGACGACCCGGCATCTGTCCTCGTCGACGTCCGCACGCCGGAGGAGTGGAACCTTGTCGGTATCCCCGTCCTCGACGCCATCGCCAAACCGGTCCGACTCGCCTCATGGACCCACTACGGCACTGGAGCCGCCAACCCGTCCTTCCTCAGCGACGCGCTCGATGGGGTACCGGTCGATGCTCCTGTTCTGTTCATCTGTCGCAGCGGGGTGCGATCGCAGGGTGCCGCGCAGGCGGCTGCCCAGGCGGGCTACCTCCAGACGTTCAACGTCACCGAGGGCTTCGAGGGTGATCTTGACGCCGAGGGCCATCGCACGACGGGCTGGAAGCACGCCGGGTTGCCCTGGCGGCAGGGCTGATCGGTTCGTTTCTGATGCTTCCCGAGGAGTTCGCCGAGGCGACCCGCCTGGTTCGAGGCGGGCTCGCCCGAAGCCCGTTCGACGAGACCGCCGAAGCGATCTATCCGACATCGGGGTTCGTCTACCGCTCAGCAGAGGAGGCCGCTGCTGCCTTCGCCGGCGAGGTCGACCGGTACATCTACGGTCGTTATGGCAACCCGACCGTGGCCATGTTCGAAGAGCGGCTGCGCCTGCTCGAAGGCGCTGAGGTGTGCCGGGCGACCGCAAGCGGAATGTCAGCGGTCTTCGCCGCTCTGGCTTGTTTTCTCGGTGCGGGTGATCGCCTCGTGGCATCCCGAGCACTGTTCGGGAGTTGTTCGGTGATCGTCACCGACATCCTTCCGCGATTCGGAGTCGAGTCGGTCCTCGTCGACGGTCGCGACCTCGACCAATGGGCAGCCGCGCTCGCTGGCGGCGCCAGCGCTGTCTTTCTCGAAACGCCCTCCAATCCGAGCCTCGAGGTGATCGACCTCGCCGCGGTGTCCGACCTCGCCCATGCTGCCGGCGCACTGGTTGTGGTCGACAACGTCTTCGCCACGCCGGTGCTGCAGCACCCCATGCGGCTCGGGGCCGATGTGGTGGTGTACTCCGCCACCAAACACATCGACGGTCAGGGCCGCACGCTCGGCGGGGCGGTGCTGTGCAGCCAGGCCTTCCATGATGACCACCTGCAGGACTTCCTTCGCCACACCGGTCCGAGCCTCAGCCCGTTCAACGCGTGGGTGTTGCTGAAGGGGCTCGAGACCCTCCGGCTCCGCGTCGATGCCCAATCCGCGGCTGCAGAACGTCTTGCTCGTCACCTCGTCGAGCATCCTGCGGTGCGGTCGGTGCGGTATCCGTTCCTCGAGAGCCACCCAGACCATGACGTCGCTCGCCGCCAGATGGAGGCCGGCGGCACGATTGTGTGCCTTGAGCTCAACGGTGATCAGGCCCACACCTTTGAGGTCATCAACGCCCTCGAGATCTTCGACATCTCCAACAATCTCGGAGACACCAAGAGCCTGGTGACCCACCCGGCCACGACAACGCATCGACGGGTCGCAGCCGACCTTCGGGCCGAGATGGGGATCACGGCATCGTTGGTTCGGCTGTCGATCGGGCTCGAGGATCCCGACGACCTCATCGCCGACCTCACAGCCGCCCTCGCCCGTTAACGCTCCGGCGCCGCAACGGATTCGGGCCTGCTCATTGCCAGCGGTGGTTTCGCGAGTATGGTTGGGCGAACCGGGGGAAGATGGCCGTTGGCTAACTGAAGGGGATCGAGGGTCCTCTGAGGGTCTACCTCCTGGTGCACTCAACCAATCCTGGGGGACCTCATGGACCACAAGAAGCTTGATGCGCACCGTCGTCAGGTCGGCGAAATCGAAAACGACCTGATTGACGCTTACGCATCGAACCGAATCAACCGTCGCGACTTTGTTCGTCGCGGCACCATCCTCGGCCTGTCCGCTCCGTTCATCGGCGGCATCGTTGCAGCCTGCAGCAGCGACGACGACGAGGGCTCGACCGACGCCGGCTCGACCGACTCCGGATCGACCGACTCTGGATCGACCGACAGCGGCGACAGCGGTGGGAGCGACGAGACCCCGGCACCGGCCGGTGGCGATCTTGTCGCCGCGATCCAGCAGGGCGATGCCAACTCCGGCCTCGACCCGCTGAACATGCTCGACCTCGGCACCTACTGCGTGCTGTCGCAGAGCTTCGAGTACCTCGTTGGCCTCGGCCCCGACGGCAACGTCGCGGCGAGCGCGCTGGCTACCAGCTGGTCGCCCAACGCCGACGGTACCCAGTGGACCTTCAACCTCCGCGAGGGCGTCACCTGGCAGGACGGCTCGCCGTTCACCTCCGCTGACGTCGCCGCCACCATCGACCGCATGGTCGTGGCTGGCGCCGGTCTGGCCGGCATCGTCAGCGAGGGCGCAGTCGACACCCCCGACGACTACACCGCCGTCATCAACCTCGACAAGGCGAACGGCAACCTGCCGATCCTCGTGTCGATCTTCAACCCGCAGTCGCTCGTCACCCCGGCTGACTACTCCGATGGCACGACGCTCGACGCTCGTCCCGCCGGTACCGGTGCGTGGATCCTCGACAGCTTCGACGCCAACACCTTCAAGGCCGTCTTCTCGGCGAACCCGAACTGGTGGGGCGGCACCCCGAAGCTCGACACCATCACGCTGCAGGGCTTCGAGTCCGCTGGCACCGCCGTGGCCGCGATGAGCGCCCGCGAGGTCGACCTCATCCAGCAGTTCTCGGTCGTGGACGGCACGTCGCTGCTCAACGACGGTGACTTCGTCGTGAAGGCGCCGCCGTCGGCAAACCACCGCCAGCTCTGGTTCAACACCCAGCTGCCCGCCGGTGGCCCCTGGACCGATCCGCGTGTTCGTCAGGCCGTGGGTTACTGCCTCGACCGCGAGCAGATGGTCGCCACCCTCTTCGAGGGTCAGGGCCTGGTGGCGAACGACCACCCGATCTACCCGACGCTGCCCTTCTTCGATGCCGACGCGACGCCGCAGCGTCCGCGCGACATCGAGATGGCCAAGCAGCTGCTGGCCGACGCTGGCTACCCCGACGGCGTCAGCGACACGCTGCAGGTTGGCGATCTCGGCGAGATCCCCGACTTGGCCGCGATCGTGCAGCAGAACTGCGCCGAAGCCGGTATCAACCTCGAGGTCAACGTCACCCCGAACTCCGACTTCTACGGCGAGTTCTGGTGCACCGGCGCCAGCTGGGGTGCCCAGCCCGAGACCGGCGGTCCCGGCGTCCCCTGTGGCGCCTCGGCCGGCATCGGCATCGTGGACTACGGCCATCGTCCGGTTCCCGACATTTACCTCACCCGTGCGTTGCAGACCGACGGCGACTGGAACTCCTCCAACTACGCCGACGCTGACTACGACGCCATGGTCGTTGCCTACCAGGGTGCGGTTGACGTCGAGGGGCAGAAGGCTGCGATCGGCCAGATCCAGCAGAAGCTCCACGCGGACGGCCCGGCCATGTACCCGTACTTCTACAACTACCTCGGCGGGCATGACTCGTCCGTGAGTGGTGTCGAAGTGACGGCGCTTGGTCACATCCAGCTGCAGAACGCCACCAAGGCCTGATTCTGTAGCGTCGGGCGCAACGCCCGAGACATGTACCAGCAGTAGCTGTGGAATGAATCAGCCCCGAGGTGGTCATCATCCACCTCGGGGCTGATTCTTCTGCGGCCTCACCGACCGAGGGGGACCGGTGGCGAGATTCATCCTGAGGCGACTCGGACTGTCGCTCATCACGTTGCTCATCATCTTGGTGATCGTGACGTTGATCCCGAACATTGCGCCGGGTGACCCGGCTCGCAAGATCGCTGGCGGCACGGCATCGCCGGAGCGCCTGATGAGTGTGAGGGAGTCCCTCGGCCTTGACGACTCAGTTGCTGAGCAGCTCAGCAACCTGTTCGTGAGCGTCTTCACGCTCGATTTCGGCGATTCCTTCACCAAACCCGGCGAGTCGGTGATGGGGTTGGTCACTTCCTCCCTGTGGACCTCGGGCAAGCTCGTGTTGTTCGCCCTGGTGCTGGTGTTGCCTCTCTCGATCGCCGGCGGGTTGCTGGCCGCCTACCGCAAAGACACGTGGATCGACCGCACGATCGTCAACAGTGGGTTGGCGATGTCATCCATCCCCGAATTCGTTGCCGGCGTCATCTTCTTGACCGTGCTTGCCGTGCCCATCGACTTCTTCAAAGTCGGTGCCGACGCCCCTGATGGCTCCGGGGTCTTCACACAACTGCAGCACCTGTTGTTGCCGGCCTTCGTGATTCTCACCGTGTACTTCGGCTACATCGCACGCGTGACGCGAGCCGGCACGATCGCTGCGCTCGAATCCGACTACGCCCGCACGGCGTTCATGAAGGGCATCTCCACCGGCGCAGTGTTCCGAAAGCACGTCGTGCGCAATGCGCTGCAGCCCACCGTTGCGGTTGTCGGTACCCAGCTCGGGTACATGTTCGGTGGCATGGTCGGCCTCGAGATCGTGTTCAACTATCCGGGGCTCGGCAAGCTCATCCTGAACGCCGCGCAGGACGCCGACTATCCCCTGCTGCGAGGCGGGGTTCTCGTCGTCGCCATCATCTACATGCTCGCAACATTGGCCGCCGACCTCATCATCGCGTGGATGAACCCACGCGCCCGGGTCCTCACGGAAGGGTGATCTCGTGACCGACGACCACAACGACGACATCACGAACGGCACCGACGGCGCTGCGCCTGGCGCCGTCAACGAGAACAGTTCGGCGAAGGACATCGAAGAGGCAGCTGTTGCCACCCGCAAGCAGATCGCGAAAGAACAGCGCCGAGTGCTGTTCCGCACGCCGGGGTTCATCATCGGCTCGGCGATCCTGCTGTTCTGGGTCGTGTCGGCGATCTTCCCCACCCTGATTACCGACACCGACCCGAAGGCGACCGTTCGTCTCGACGACGGCTCGGCACTGATTCGTGAGGGCCCGAGTGCCGACGCATGGTTCGGGACCGACACGATCGGTCGCGACGTGTTCGCCCGAGTGATCCACGGTGCTGAGCCCGTACTCGTGGTCTCGCCGATCGCCACGATCCTGGCGATCATTGCCGGCACCCTCGTCGGCCTGGCGATGGGGTACTACCTCGGATGGGTCGATGAGGTTCTGAGCCGCATCGTGGAGAGCATCCTCTCGATCCCCGTGATCCTCACCGCGATCCTCGTGATCTTCACCTTCGGGCAATCCACGCCGGTGATCATCGGCACGGTGGCGTTGTTGTTCACGGCACCCATTGCCCGAACCGTCCGAGCGGCCACGATCTCTGAGGCGCAGCTCGACTATGTGACCTCGGCCAAGATGCGCGGCGAGAGCAGCTTGTTCATCATCACTCGAGAGATTCTCCCCAACATCACGGGCGTGATCGTCGTCGAGATGACGGTGCGCCTCGGCTACGCCGTCTTCACCGTCGCCACGCTGGCCTTCATCGGCTTCAGCGCCGGCGACATCACCGAACCGGACTGGGGCGTCGACGTGTCCCAGCAGTGGGAACGGATCGTCGGTGACGTCTGGTGGCCAACGATCTTCCCCGCACTGGCGATCGCGAGCCTCGTCATCGCCGTGAACCTCGTAGCCGACTCGATCGACAGGGCAACCAAGTCATGACCGACACGCTTCCCTCCACTGCCACCGAGGCCCCAGCGCTTGAGATCAAGGATCTCGAGATGTCTTACGTCGTGCGAGGCACGCCACGTGAGGTGCTGCGAGGCGTCACCTTCTCGGTGAAGCAGGGCGAGGCCTACGGCCTCGTCGGCGAGTCCGGGTGCGGGAAATCGACCACCGCCTATGCCGCCCTGCGGTACCTGCCGGGGAACGGCCTCATCACGAACGGCTCGATCGCTTCGGGCGGCGAACGTCTCACCGACATGTCGGCCGGTGAACTCCGCACCTTCCGATCCCAGCACGCGTCGATGGTGTACCAGGACCCTGTCCAAGCCATGAACCCGGTCATCAAGATCGGTGATCAAGTCGCCGAGGCGTTCAGTGTGCTCGGGATGGACAAGGCCGCCGCCCGGGCCGCAGCGCTCGACGCACTCACCCGGGTCCACATCGCTGACCCGGAGTCGGTGATGGAGCGCTACCCCTACCAGCTGTCAGGCGGCATGCTGCAGCGGGTGGTCATCGCCATGGCGTTGGCATGCGACCCCCAGCTGCTCGTGCTCGACGAGCCGACCACTGGCCTGGACGCAACGGTCGAGGCCGAGGTGCTCGATCTGGTTCGCAACCTTCGTCAGGAACTCAACTCCGCCGTGTTGCTGATTGCCCACAACCTGGGCGTCATCCGCACCATGTGCGACCGGGTGGGGGTCATGTACGCCGGCCGCATCGTCGAGGAAGGCACCGTCGACGAGGTCTTCGACAACCCGAGCCACCCCTACACCAAGGGGCTGCTCAACTCGATTCCCCGTCGCGGGCAGCGCAAGACCGACCGCGAACTGTTCGCGATTCCCGGGAACCTGCCTCAGATCGGCGACAAGCTCCCCACCTGTGTCTATGTCGCTCGGTGCCCGATCGCGACCGAGATTTGCCACCAGGAGGCGCCGCCGGTCATCGACCGAGCCGAGGATGGCGAGGGTCATTGGGCACGTTGCCACCACCCCGACCGGATCAACGAGGTTCCCGAGCCTGAGGCCGTCGCCACAACCCATGAGGTTGGCACCGAAGAGGTCATCGGCGTGCACGGCGTGTCGAAGACGTTCCGTCAACGCGGCCGGGAGATCCCGGCGCTCGTCAGCGTCGACTTCGGGTTCGCGGAGGGCGAGACCCTCGGCCTCGTGGGCGAGTCAGGCTCCGGAAAATCCACGCTCGCCAAGGCGATGACCGGTGTCCACGCACCCGACGAGGGCGGCGCCATCACCTTGCGAGGTCGCAAGATGAAGGGCAAGGCCACCGAGCGCATCGACGAGTCGATCCGCGCCATCCAGATGGTGTTCCAGAACCCCGACTCGGCGCTCAACCGAGCGTGGACGGTCCGCCAAATCCTGACCCGGTCGATTACCAAGTTGACTGGCCTCAAGGGCGAGGCGGCCGACAAGCGGGCGGTGGAGATCGCCATGGCGATGCGGCTCAACGAGCGCCATCTCGACATGCGGCCCCGGCAGCTGTCGGGTGGTCTGAAGCAGCGCGTGGCGATCGCGCGAGCGTTCGCCGGGGACCCCGACGTGGTCGTGTGCGACGAGCCGACCTCGGCGCTGGACGTGTCAGTCCAGGCCGCGATCCTCAACCTGTTGGCGCAGCTCCAGCGCGACGAACGCACGAGTTATCTGTTCATCTCCCACGACATCGGTGTGGTCCGCTACCTCGCCGACCGCATCGCCGTGATGTACGTGGGGCGGATCATGGAACTCGGGAGCACCGACGCCATCTTCGAAGGGCCGATTCACCCCTACACCGAAGCCCTGCTGTCGGCGGTGCCGTCGGTCGATGGTGAGACGAAAGACCGGATCCCGCTCGAGGGTGACATCCCGTCGCCGGCCAACCCGCCACCTGGCTGTGTGTTCCACACCCGTTGCAAGTACGCCATCGAGGGCACGTGCAATGTCGAGGAGCCGCCGGTTGTCGAGGTCGGCAATGGACATAAGATCACGTGTCACCTGCCGGTTGATCAGATGCCGGTGCCGGTGACGATTACCACCACGTCCTGAGCAAGCCAGAACCCAATCGAGGCGATCCATGATCGAGCCCGAGTTCCTGCGTTTCGACACCCTGAGCCTCCATGCTGGCCAGCAGCCCGACCCCACCACGGGGGCGCGGGCTGTGCCGCTGTACTTCACGACGTCGTATGTCTTCGATGACAGTGACCATGCAGCGGGCCTGTTCAATCTCGAAATGCCCGGGCACCTCTACTCGCGGCTGACGAACCCGACCGTCGCGGTGCTCGAGGAGCGTCTGGCGGCGCTCGAAGGTGGCGTCGGTGCGGTGTGCACGGCGAGTGGCCAGGCGGCGTTCTTCCTCGGTGTCGTGACCCTGATGGGGCAGGGTGGCCACATCGTCGCCAGCCGCAACATCTATGGCGGCACCCACCAGATGCTGAATGTGACGTTGCCGCGGCTCGGCATCACGACGACCTTCGTTGACCCGCGCGATCCGCAGGCGTTCGCGGACGCCATCACCGATGACACCCGACTCGTGTTTGCCGAGACCCTCGGCAACCCGGGTGTGGAAGTCCTCAACCTCCCCGCCGTTGCCGAGGTCGCCCACGCTCATGGGCTGCCCTTGATGGTTGATTCCACCTTCTCCACCCCGTACTGCATCCGACCAATCGAGCATGGTGCCGACATCGTGATGCACTCGGTGACCAAGTTCCTCGGCGGGCACGGTGTCGCGCTGGGTGGCGCGTTGATCGACGGTGGTCGCTTCGACTGGGAAGCATCGGGCCGGTTCGACACGATGACCGAGCCCTATGTCGGCTACCACGGCATCTCGTTTGCCGATGAGTTCGGGCCAGCTGCGTTCATCACCCGGGCTCGGGCCGAAGGCCTACGCGACTTCGGTGCTGCGATGAGCCCTGCCAACGCGTTCCAGCTATTGCAGGGAGTTGAAACGCTGCCCCTTCGCATGGCCCGCCACGTGCAGAACGCCCGTGAGGTGACGTCCATGCTGGAGGCCAATGACGCCGTCGAGTGGGTCAAGTACCCGACGGCGTCGGATCATCCCGATCGCGAACTCGCTGCCGAGCTGTACCCCAACGGCACCGGCGCAATCCTCAGCTTCGGTATCAAGGGTGGTCGCGCCGCCGGCAAGAAGTTCATTGAGAACGTCAAGCTCGCCAGTCATCTGGCCAACGTGGGCGACGCCAAGACGCTCGTCCTGCATCCCGCAAGCACGACCCATCAACAGTTGTCAGCCGACGATCTCACCGCTGCTGGTATCGGGGAGGAGCTGATCCGGGTATCGGTCGGCATCGAAGATGTCCGCGACATCATCGACGATCTCAGCACGGCGCTGAAGATCAGTCAGCGCTGAGGGCCGGTATGGAGTTCTCGCTCGACGGCCGGACAGTTCGCTACGCGAACGGTGGGCGAGCCCATGACCCAACTCTTCCTGCGGTCGTGCTGGTGCACGGCTCCGGGATGAACCGCACCGTCTGGCAATTACAGACCCGCTATCTCGCCCATCACGGGTTTCGGGTCGCCGCCATCGATTTGCCCGGGCATGGTGGATCGTCGGGCCCAGCGTTGACGTCGATCCCCGAGATGGGTGCATGGCTCGCTGAGGTGATCGACGCGCTCGACCTGGGGCCAGCGCATGTCGTTGGTCACTCGATGGGCACGTTCATTGGGATCGAAGTGGCGGCCCAGCGGCCCGAGACGGTGGCGTCGCTCGTCCTCATCGGCACCGCCGCAGCGATGCCGGTCCACCCCGAATTGCTCGACGCAGCGGCGAACAATGTTCCTCATGCGTCGAACCTGATGTCGTCGTGGAGTTTCGGTGCGCCTGCCCATATCGGTCGGCACGCCACGCCCGGCATGTGGAACATCGGTGGTTCGCGAGCGCTGCTCGACACAAGCCGACCTGACTCGCTCGGTGTCGACATGGCGGCCTGCAACTCGTACACCACTGCGCTCGACGCAGCGTCGGCGGTGACCTGTCCGGTCACGTATGTCCTTGGCGAACTCGACAAGATGACGCCGACGAAGCGAGCCGGTGACCTGATCGCAGCGACGACCGGTGCCGAGGTCGTCACCCTCAAGAGCGCAGGCCACATGATGATGGTCGAAGCCCCCGATGCGACCCGTGAGGCGATCGTCGCCGCTCTGACGGGTGCGGTCGGCGCTGCTTGATCGGCGACCGTTCCGTCAACGGATCCCCAGAGGCACGCCGCAATTGGTGGTGACGAGATAGCGTTTGGCTACTTGCCGCCATCCGGTGCGGCCGTCTTGACGAGAGGCACCGCCCGATCGGGCGAAGGTGTTGCTTGTGGCCGATCCGACGCTGCACCCTGATGAGGAGATCATCGAGGGTGGCCCGTTCATCGAGGACAACCCGAGCGGCGCCGCTCGTGCGCTGTTTCTCGGGATTCTCCTCCTCATGGCCGGCAACGGCCTCCAAGGCTCGCTCATCGGCGTGCGGTCCGAGGCCGAGGGGTTCTCGGTCACCGTGGCCGGGTTCGTCATGGCGGCCTATTTTGCGGGGTTCCTGTTCGGGAGTCGGGTCGCCGAGACACTGATCGCTCAGGTTGGTCATATCCGAGTGTTCGCCGGCTTGGCTTCGATGGCGTCGGCCGCTGTCTTGATCCACGCCCTTTTCATCGATCCGGTGACGTGGGGGCTGATGCGGTTCGTGACCGGGTTGTGCATGGCCGGGTTGTACGTGACCGAGGAGTCCTGGCTGAACGACCTTGCGACCAACAAGACGAGAGGCCGACTGCTTTCGATGTACATGACCGTCACCATGGGCGGCATGACAATTGGGCAGTTCCTGCTCGACGCGGCAGACCCGGGAGGCGTTCGGCTGTTCCTGCTTGCCTCGGTCCTGGTCTCCGCCTCGCTGATCCCGGTGGTACTTTCGGCCTCGAGTAACCCGCCACTGGTCGTTCCCGAGCGAATGAAGCTCCGTGAGTTGGCCGACCTCGTCCCAACCGGGATCATCTGTGCGTTCTTCAATGGGGCAACGGTCGGCATTCTGATCGGCCTGGGCGCGGTGTATGCGGTCGCGGTCGACGTGCCCGAGTCGCGCCTTGCTGTCTTCTTGGCCGCTCCGCTGTTCGGTTCGATGCTGCTGCAGTGGCCGATCGGATACATCTCCGATCGTGTCTCTCGTCGCGGCGTGATGCTGGTGGTTGCTGCGGTTGCGGCAACGATTGCGGTGGCGTTGGTCGCCGTGCCCGAAGGAAGTTGGGCAGCGGTCGGCTTGATGGGGCTGCTCGGGGCCGTGTCGTTCCCGATCTACTCCTTGACGATCGCCCACACCGCAGACTGGCTGCCAACGACCAAGCTCACCGCCGGATCTGCCGTGCTCGTTCGGGTGAACGGGGTTGGCGCCCTCGTCGGCCCGCTGGTTGCGACAGTCGTGATCGGCGGAACCTCCCCGGTCGGGTACTTCTGGTGCATGGTCGCCGGAAACGCGGCCATCATCGTGTACCTGGCCTGGCGCATTGTGGTCGGTGATGCGCCGGAACATCCGCGTCAGTTCGTGGCGTTCCCGGCTCGAGCCTCGGCTGGTGCCCTTGCACTGATGCGCGGGCAACGCAAGCGCATCGACGACGACCTGTAATTCCGGGGCTGGTCATCGAGCCCCGGATCGATGACCGGTTAGGCGTCGGTGACGTCCCAGGGGGCGACCCAGTCACCGTCCATTCGGAACGACAGTTGGTTGTCGTCCTCAAGCCGCTTGGCGACGTGGAGCTCGCCAACGTCTCGGCCGTACCTGTCGGTCGCGTCCTTGAAGACCTCGTGGGCCGCGGCGGTCATCGTGAGCGGTGCGTGGAGGCTGTCCTCCAACTCGCGCACGAGACCGAGGTCCTTCAGGCAGAGGTCGAGGGTGAAGCTCGGGTCGTAGTGGCCGGCAAAGATCGATGGGCCGTCGTGGCGGGCAACAAACGAGTCACCGACCGAGTCACAGATCGCGTCGTAGAGCACCGGCAGTTCGACACCGTTGGCCATGCCGAGGGCGAACCCCTCGCCGATCGATGCGGCATGGATGAACCACAACTGGTTGGTGACGAGCTTCACGACGTTGCCGGTGCCGAGCCCACCGCAGCGGATGACCCGCCCGAGGTGCTCGAGCACGGGCACGACCCGATCGAGGTCGCTGTCGGATCCGCCGGCAAAGAGGGTCAGGCGCTTGTTGCGCGCCCCATCGACGGCGCCAGTGACCGGCGAATCCATGACCGTCACCCCGGCAGGGGCTTCATCGGCGAGTTCTTGGACGAACTCTCGACGGTTCGTCGTGAGGTCAGCCCAGACCGATCCAGGCCGGAGTGCAGCCAGCGCACCCCCTGCCCGCATCACGGCGTCGACATGATCAGGGCGGGGGAGCGAGGTGAGCAGAATGTCGGCCGTGGCGGCGACCGCGCTCACATCGGCGACGGTTCGTCCTCCGGCGGCCACGACCTCGGCGACCGGTTCGCGACGAAGATCGAAGGCGACGACGTCGAACCCGGCATCCACCAGGTTGAGGCACATGGGTAAACCCATGTTGCCGAGGCCGATGAAGCCGATGGTCTCCGAGCGGGCCGGTTCGGACACGAGATCTCCTTGAGGGTTGGGTTGCAGGACGGCCTAGTAGCTGGCGTCAGGCATGGATGCTTTGCGACGCCCGATGAAGTCCTGCAGCTCCGCATCGATCGCCTCGTCGAGCCCAGGGCCTTCGTACTCGGCGAGCATGCGACGCCAGGTCTTGTTGGCTCGCTGGGCCGAGGTGAGAGAGCCCTCGTCGGTCCACTGTTCGAAACTGTTGTTGTCGGCTTCGGTGGATCGGGCGAATGCAGTCTCGAAGTTCTGCAGCGTGTGACCGTTGCCGAGGAAATGTTCGCCGTGCGGGTTGGTTCGGAAGGCTTCCATCGCCTGACCGTTCTCGGTCACATCGACACCGCGGGCGTAGACCTCCATGAACCGGAGTTGGTCCGCATCGAGGATCAACTTCTCGAAGCCGAGCGCAAGCCCGCCTTCCTGCCAACCTGCTGCGTGTAGCACGAAGTTCACGCCGGCGAGCACGGTCGGGATGATCGTTGACGCCGACTCGTAGGCGGCCTGCGCGTCGGGGTACTTCGAGGACGTGAACTGCCCCCCAGACCGGAACGGCACGCCGACACGGCGGGCCAGCGAGGCCATGACAGCGATGGCCTGCCCCGCTTCTGGCGTGCCGAAGGTGGGGGCACCCGTCGCCATCGACATCGACGAGGCAAAGGTGCCGAAGATCACCGGCGCACCCGGTCGAACGAGCTGGACGTACGCCATCCCCGAGAGGGCTTCAGCGAGCGACTGGGCAGCAAGGCCGGCGACGGTCACCGGCGACATGGCTCCGGCCAGGATGAACGGCGACATGATGCAGGCCTGGTTCGCCCGGGCGTATTCGGTGGCGGCGCCGAGCATGGTCGCATCCCAGCGCAGCGGAGACGATGCGTTGATCAGTGATGTCATCACCGTTCGGTCCTGGAGGTCGCCCCCGAAGGCGATGCGGCTCAGTTCGACCGAGTCCGCTGCCCGCTCGGCGGCAGTGACCGAACCCATGTAGGGCTTGTCGCTGTATTTGATGTGGGCGTACACCATGTCGAGGTGGCGCTTGTTGACCGGAACGTCGACCGGTTCGCAGACCGTGCCGCCGCTCAGATGGAGGTGCGGGAGGTCGTACACGAGCTTGACGATGTTCTGGAAATCTTCGATCGTGCCGTACCGGCGTCCGTTGTCGAGATCCATGACGAATGGGGACCCGTAGTTCGGGGCGAACACGGTCGTGTTCTCCCCGATCTTGATCGACCGCTCCGGGTTGCGGGCGTGCTGGATGTAGCTCGTCGGCGCGTTGGCCTGGACGATCTCACGGCACATCCCCTTGGGGAAGTAGACCATCTCGCCCTCGACCCGGGCACCAGCCTGACGCCAGATGTCGAGCGCCTCCGGGAACTCTTGGAATGCCACGCCGACGGTGGCGAGAATCTCTTCCGCGTTCTCTTCGATCGCAGCGAGACCTTCTTCCGAGAGCATCTCGACGGGAGGCATGGTTCGCTCGAGGTACGGCTTCGTGATTGCGCTGGCGCCGGCCCGGGCGGCCTGCCGCCCGGCTCGACCGCCACCGCGGCGGCCTCGACGACCGGACGAAGCTCCGGCATCTTCGGTCGCAGGGCTGTGGGCCTCGCCCTCGCTTGCCGGCTCGACGGTCTCGTCGCTCATGGTTGTGCCCTTTCGGTACTCGCACTGGCGCCTCGGCTTCGGCGCCGACGTCGTCCACTCCCTGCCTCGGTGTCGACTCGCTCGGGGAGCGTGACAACTTCGGCAAGGTGCGGACTTGGTTCGGTGGCGTGGGGGAACGCCATGGCTGACACGAACAGCTCCTGAAAGCGAGGTTCAGTGGCTGTTTCGATCTTTTCGATGCTGCGGACGGCAGCGGCGATCTCGTTGCGCTGCTCGCCGCTCACCAGCATCCGGACGGTGCCGGCGCCCGCGGAATTGCCGATCGCCTTCACGCCGTCGACCGGGCAGTCCGGCACCAGCCCGAGGACCAGTGCGTAGACGGGGTCAATGTGGGCGCCGAATGCGCCAGCAAGCCGAATGTCGTGGCATTCGCTGATGCCGGCGTGCTCCATCAAGAGGTCGATACCCGCCCGAAGCGCCGACCCGGCCAGCTGGATCTGGCGGACATCGTTTTGGGTGATGGCCAGTTGTGGGTGCACGGTGCCGTCGGCATCGGTGTGCTCGGGCCGGATCGCATACGTGAAGGTGCGCTCGTCGGGAACGATCCGATCGGTCTTCTCGGTCAGGTCTCGGATCACGCCGTTGTGGTCGCAGATCCCGGAGAGGAAGAGTTCGCCGATGATCTCGATGATCGCTGAGCCGCAGAGGCCGGCGATGTCGAGGTTGGCGGTCTGGGCGGCGAACTCGGGTTCATCACTCCATGCGTCGGCGCCGATGACCCGGTAGCGGGGCTCGAAGGTCTCGCGGTCGACACGGATGCGTTCGATTGCCCCCGCAGTCGCCCGCATCCCGCAGGAGATTTGGGCCCCTTCGAAGGCGGGTCCGGTGGGAGAGGAGGCGGCGTAGGTGCGGTCGTTGGTCCCGAGCACGATCTCGGCGTTGGTCCCGACGTCGACCATGAGCTGGGGCTGCTCCGTGGCATGGGTGCGTTCGTTGAGGGTCGCGGCGGCAGCGTCAGCCCCGACGTGCCCGGCGATGCACGGTCCGACGTGGGCGCGGGCGTGCGGCAAATCGATGCCGAGGTCGGTTGCGCGCAGGTCGACTGGTTCGCCGACGGTCAGGGTGAACGGTGCGGCCCCGAGCGGGGTTGGGTCGATTCCGAGAAGCAGGTGATGCATCACCGGATTGCCGACCAGGACGATGTCGTGGATGTGCTCGCGCACGCCGGACTCGTCAAGATCGGTATCGGCGTCGACGGCAAGGTCACCCACGAGCGAGTCGATCGCAGCCCGAACCGCCGAGGTGAGGTCGTCGTCCCCGCCCGGGTTCATCATCACATAGCTCACCCGGCTCATCAGGTCCTCGCCGAAGCGGATCTGAGGATTCATCGCGCCGGCGGTTGCCAGGATTTCGCCCGACGCAAGGTCGACGAGGTACCCAGCGATCGTGGTCGAACCGACGTCAACGGCGACGCCGTAGACGGCTTCGTCAAAGCCGGGGCGGACCGCCAGCACGGCGCCATCACGATGCACGACGGCCGTGACCGACCGTTTGCCTTCGACGATTGCAGGGTGCAGTTGCGGAAGGACTCGGGCCTCGACGACTGCGTTCTCGACACCCCAGTCGGCGGCGAGCGCCTCTCGCAGGATCTCAGCATCGGAGCGCTCATCGCCGAGTTCGAGTTCGGCGAGCTCGAGGTAGCGGGCGGTGACCAGCGGGTCGATGGTGAGGCCGGAAAGGTCGATTCGCTTGCGGACAACCGGGCGATGCACCTGGCTTGCCGGCGGGATGTCGACGACCACGTCGGTGAGCGCATCGGCCTGACAACCAAGACGCGAACCGGGCTCGATCCGGCGCCGACCCTTGTAGGCCGATTCGCTCGTCGTCCACGGCGTCACCGACGACGCATCGGAGGTGACGCCCCACTTAGCGAATTCCCCGACGGACGGGGTGACCTGGCACCGGCCACACAGGCCTCGACCGCCGCAGGTGGAGTCGAGGTCGACGCCGACCGAACGGGCTGCATCAAGCAGCGACGTGCCGGGCGCGACTCGGGCCTGCACCCCGGCGGGGGTGAAGATCACGTTGACGTCGGCTGGCTGGTCGGTCATCGCCGGGTCAGGAGATCCGGCTCAGCCCGCGGCTGCGGCGGCTCGGCGCCGCCCGCCGCGTCGGCCGCGGGCCCCTTCACCGGCCTCGCTGGGATCGCGGTTGGCGGCGATCCATGCGGCACAGTTCTCGTCCTGTCCGTTGAGGACGTCGGCGGCCATGATCGCCGTCTTCACCTCGGTGTGGAGTGGGTTCATGATCGCCGACGTCATGCCTGCGCCGATCGACATCGCAAGGAATGTGCCGGTGATGTTGTGGCGGTTCGGGAGTCCGAACGACACGTTCGAGGCGCCACAGGTCGTGTTGACCTTGAGTTCGGAGCGAAGGCGACCAACAAGTTCGAAGACCTGGCGGCCGGCGGTCCCCATGGCACCGATCGGCATGACGAGCGGGTCAACGACGACATCAGCGGCGGGGATGCCGTAGTCGGCGGCACGGTTCACGATCTTCTTGGCGACCTCGAACCGGACGTTCGGATCCTCGGAGATGCCGGTCTCATCGTTGGAGATGGCAACCACAGCAGCACCGTGTTTGGCGACGAAGGGCAACACCCGTTCGAGGACCTCTTCTTCGCCGGTGACGGAGTTGATCAGCGGCTTGCCTTCGTAGATCTCGATGGCGGCTTCGAGCGCCTCGACGATCGAGGAGTCGATCGCGATCGGCACGTCGGTGACGGCTTGGACTTCCTGAATGGCCCGCACCAGCAGCGCCGGCTCGTCAGCCAGGGGAATGCCGGCGTTGACGTCGAGCATCTGCGCGCCGGCCTCGACCTGGGCGATCGCGTCGGAAACGACCCGGCTGAAGTCGCCGTTCTTCATTTCTTCAGCGAGGAGTTTGCGGCCGGTCGGGTTGATGCGTTCGCCGATCATGACGAAGGGGCGACCGAACCCGATCGCCACCTCCTTCGTAGCGCTCGAGATGATGGTGTCGGTCATGGCTGATCCCCTGGTTCGGAGGTGGTGGTGTGGTCGGATTCGGCCCCGAGGCCGCCGTTGGCCACAAGGGCCTCGAGGACGTCTCGGGGATGGTCGGTGTCGAGTTGTTCGGCGATGGCATGAGCAGCTGCGATGGCGTCGCCCTCCACCCCGGTGGCCACTCGGCGCCACTCATTCACATAGTCATCGGTCTTGGTGAGCCCGGCTACGGCGGCCGCTCGGTCGATCGCAACCTGAAAGCGCTGGTGCAGGAGAACCTGTTCCTTCGCTCCCGCCTCGGTCGTGGCGGTGACCTGGGCGGGGATGTCTCGCCAGTAGATCGTGACCACGCCTGGCCCCCCGCGTCCGCGTCGAGGCATCAGGCCGCCGCCTTCGGGCGGGTGATCTTCAGCACAGCCGGTTCGAGGTCGCCGTAGGTGGTGTCGATCCGCTGGTGAGCCAGGCCGAGCCGCTCGGCGCAGGCACGGGCTCGAGCATCGAGTTCGGGGTCGTCGGTCTGAGCGAGGTGGATCATCGTCGTGTAGTTGCCGAAGTACAGGTCCCGCAGCTCTGGGTGGGCGTCGATGCCGAGCCCCTCAAGGATGATGCGGTCGAAGTGCTTCACGAGATAGTCGGTGAGGTAGAAGGCGGTTGGGTCGTTGTTGTGCATGGCGTCGAAGCGTTCGTGGCCAGCGAAGACCTGGTAGCAGTGGGCTCCCGGCAGCATCTCGATGTCTTCCTGGGCTGCGATGTCGGCGAGTTCACCAGCGGTGCCGCAGTCGGCATACCCGAGCAGGATGCGGTCATAGTGACCGCGATGTCGGTCGAGTCGAGCCCGCACGGCATCGGGGATTTCCGAGGGCCGGTTATGGAGGATGCCGGGAAGACATTCGAGGGTGACATTGTCGAACTCATGGAGTCGGGCAATGTCGCGTATCTCGGTCGCGAGTGCCCCGCAGGCGAGGATGAGCACCCGTGGCGTTTCCATGTCGTGTTCCGCCGGGGCTAGGCGGCGCGCTTCTCGCTCACGAGTGCGGAGGCGGTTTCGGCGGCGACGGCTGCGTCGCGGCAGTAGGCATCGGCACCGATCGCCTCGCCGAACTCTTCGTTCAGCGGGGCGCCGCCGACGAGGATGATGTACTCGTCGCGCAGTCCCTTTTCGACCATGGTGTCGATGACGACCTTCATGTAGGGCATGGTCGTCGTGAGCAACGCCGACATGCCGAGGATGTCGGGTTTGTGTTCTTCGAGGGCAGCGAGGTATTCGTCGACATCGGTGTTGATACCGAGGTCGATGACCTCGAAACCGGCTCCCTCGAGCATCATGCCCACGAGGTTCTTTCCGATGTCGTGGATGTCGCCCTTCACGGTGCCGATCACGATCTTTCCGATCGGCTCGGCGCCGGTCTCGGCAAGGAGTGGACGCAGGATTGCCATGCCGGCCTTCATGGCGTTGGCGGCCAGCAGCACCTCGGGGACGAAGAGGATGCCGTCTCGGAAATCAATGCCGACGATCCGCATTCCCTCGACGAGCGCGTCGTTGAGGACCCGATTTGCGTCCCAGCCCCGAGACAGCAGGATGTTGGTGCCTTCCTCGATTTCTTCGCCGAGGCCGTCGTAGAGGTCGTCGTGCATCTGGGCGGTGAGGTCCTCGTCGCTGAGGGCGTTGAGGTCGATCTCGTCTTCGTCGGACATGTGGAATCCCCCGAACTCAAGGGCCGCACGTCACCGGCCCGTGGAACATGACACATGCGGAACGATCGTCGCCCGTTCGGGCAGCCGGCTGTTCCGCATTGTGGAATCGTACCGTATCACGGAACAGACGCATCGGGAAGGGTCGAGCGGGCTTTCTCGTCCCGGTCCAGCCTGAGCCAGGAAAGCACCCCCCGCAGCACGGGCTCGCCGGTACCCTCTTGCGACATGGCCGACGACATGCCGCAGCACCGCTACGACGCCGCAACGGCGGATGAGCTCGAGACGCGTTGGCAGGCCCAATGGCTTGCCGATGGCACCCATCATGCCCCCAACCCGTCGGGCCCGCTGACCGAAGATCCGCTCGGGGTTGCTGACCGCCCGAAGCTGTTCATCATGGACATGTTCCCGTACCCGTCCGGGTCGGGACTCCATGTCGGCCATCCCCTCGGCTACATCGCCACCGACGTCTATGCCCGCTTCAAGCGCATGACCGGCTTCAACGTCTTGCACACCATGGGCTTCGATGCGTTCGGTCTTCCCGCCGAGGAACACGCCCGCCAGACCGGCGAACACCCCCGAATCAACACCGAGAACAACATCGCCACCATGACCCGGCAACTCGACCGGCTGGGCCTGGGCCACGACAAGCGCCGCTCGATCGCCACGACCGACGAGGCCTACTACCGCTGGACCCAGTGGATCTTCAATCAGATCTTCAACGCCTGGTTCGACCCGGAAGCGGACGGAGGCAACGGCCGGGCCCGCCCGATCCGTGAACTGGAGGATCAGTTCGTGTCGGGTGAGCGCGCCACGCCCGACGGTCGTGCCTGGGGTGATCTGTCCGTGAGTGAGCAGCGCGGCGTGCTGCACGACTTCCGTCTGGCCTATGTATCGGAGGCCCCGGTCAACTGGTGTCCAGGGCTGGGCACCGTGTTGGCCAACGAAGAGGTCACCGCCGACGGCCGCAGCGACCGGGGCAACTTCCCAGTGTTCAAGCGGCCACTGAAGCAGTGGATGATGCGGATCACGGCGTATGCGGACCGCTTGCTCGACGATCTCGACCTGCTGGACTGGTCGGACTCGATCAAGACAATGCAGCGCAACTGGATCGGTCGCTCCGAGGGCGCCGAAGTGAGCTTCGCAGCGGGCGACACCACGATCGATGTCTTCACCACCCGCCCCGACACGCTGTTCGGGGCGACGTACATGGTGCTGGCGCCCGAGCACCCGCTGGTCGACGTCTTGACGGCAAGCGCCTACGCCGACGGCGTCAACCCCGTGTGGACCGGTGGCGCGGCATCGCCGGCCGACGCCGTCGCGGCCTATCGCGCCCGGGTCGAGCAGATGACCGATGTCGATCGTCAGGAGAACAAGGAGAAGACCGGCGTCTTCCTCGGCTCGTACGCGGTCAACCCGGTCAATGGCGAGTCGATCCCGGTCTTCATTGCCGACTATGTGCTGATGGGGTACGGCACCGGCGCCATCATGGCGGTGCCCGCCCAGGACGAACGCGACTGGGACTTCGCCATGGAGTTCGGCCTGCCGATCATCCGCACGGTGCAGCCGCCGGCCGATTTCGACGATGCCATTCCCGGCGGCGGTGCCTATATCGGTGACGGCCCGGCCGTGAACTCGTCGTTCCTCGATGGGCTGGGCGTCGAGGATGCCAAAGCCAAGATCATCGAGTGGCTCGAAGCTGACGGCTCCGGCGTCGGCATGGTCACCACCAAGCTGCGTGACTGGCTGTTCGCCCGTCAGCGCTACTGGGGCGAGCCGATTCCGATCGTGTTCGACGATGACGGCAACCCCATCTCGATCCCCGATGAGCAGTTGCCGGTCAATCTGCCGGAGCTGATCGACTGGGCGCCGCGCCAACTGGACGAGGACTCCGAGCCCGAGCCGCCGCTGGGCCGGGCCATCGAATGGGCCACCGTTGATCTCGACTTGGGTGACGGGATGAAGACCTACCGTCGCGATCTCAACGTGATGCCGCAGTGGGCCGGGTCGTGCTGGTACTACCTGCGCTATATCGACCCGATCAGCGATGACGTCATCGCCGATTCCGGGTCTGAGCGCTATTGGATGGGCGGCGATTCGCCCACCGACGGTGGCGTCGACCTCTATGTAGGCGGTGTTGAACACGCCGTGCTTCACCTGCTGTACAGCCGGTTCTGGCACAAGGTCCTGTTTGACCTCGGTCATGTCACGACGCCGGAGCCCTTCAAACGGCTGATCAACCAGGGCTACATCCAGGCGGCGGCCTTCCAGGACTCGCGCGGCATCTATGTCGATGCCGAGTCGGTCGAGGGCGATGCCCAATCCGGCTTTACGTTCGAAGGGCAGTCGGTCGACCGCAGCTTCGGAAAGATGGGTAAGTCGCTGAAGAACTCGGTGACCCCCGATGACATGTACGCCTCCTACGGTGCCGACACCCTGCGTCTGTACGAGATGTCGATGGCGCCGATCACGCAGGACCGCCCGTGGGAGACGCGATCTGTCGTCGGCTCCCAGCGGCTGCTCCAGCGGGTCTGGCGTGCGATCGTCGATGAGGAGACCGGTGAGCTCTCACTGAGCGACGACGCACCCTCCGACGACCTGCTGCGCGTGTTGCACAAGACGATCGATGGCGTTCGTGGCGACATGGACAACCTGCGGTTCAACACCGCCATCGCCAAGCTCACCGAGTTGAACAACGAGGTCACCAAGGGCGATGGCCCGACCCCGCGCGTGGTTGCTGAAGCGATGGTTCGCATGTTGTCACCGCTGGTGCCACACATGGCCGAAGAGCTGTGGTCGAAGCTGGGCGGTGAGGGCTCGGTGGTGTGGGCTGAGTTCCCCGAGGCCGACCCGACGTTGCTGGTCGACGATCAGATCGAACTGCCAGTGCAGGTGAAGGGCAAGGTTCGTGGGCGGGTCATGGTCGCGCCAGACGCGGACGAGGAGACGGTGCTGGCGGCCGCGGTTGCCGACGAGAACGTTGCTGCCCACATCGGCGACGCCGAGATCCGCAAGGTGATCTACGTGCCGGGCCGCATGATCAACATCATCGCCTGACCCCGGGCGCGCGAAGTCGGCCCGCAAAGCGGGCCGACATTCACCGGTGCTGACCGAGAGAACTCGGTCAGCGTCGTTTGTTGGTCAGTGGATCAGCTGACGACGCGGACGTTGAGGGCTTCGTCGCCCTTGCGGCCCGGGCCGACTTCGAACTCGACCTGCTGGCCGTCTTCGAGCGAGCGGAAGCCGCTTCCCTCGATGTTCGAGAAATGCACGAAGACGTCATCGCCGTCGTCGCGTGAAATGAAGCCGTAGCCCTTCTCGTTGTTGAAGAACTTCACGGTGCCCTGTGCCATGGCGGGGGATTCCTATCTGTATTCACGAATTCTGTTGAATCCGCCCCACCACGTTACGTGCATGCGGGCAAATACCGCGCACGCGGGCGACATGGTCACATGTCACGTTGGCCGGCAACCATCACGTGACGGGCGAGAACTGTCTGGTGGCGAATTGTCATTCACCAGAATGTATGGCAACATACGGGTTGATGGCAGCCGTTGATCAGGTTTCGAGCGCCCCCTCGTGGCGTCGGGTGGAGATCGCCTTGATTCACACGGCCCGCCGGTTGCGCAGTGCGTTCGACCATCGCCTGACCGAACTTGATCTCAACCTCAACCAGGCCTCGTTGCTGGCGTTCGTCAACGATTTCGGTGGCACGAACCAGACAGCGCTGGCCGAGATGGTCGGTGTCGGCCGTGCCTCGTGTGGCGCGATGATCGATCAACTCGAAGCCCGTGGGTTGGTCGAACGACAGCCTGACCCGGAAGATCGCCGCGTCTGGCTGGTAGCCATCACGACAGAAGGCACCGCCCTCGTCGAACAGTTCTACGCAGTGGATGAAGAGTTTCGAAAAGACATCCGCCGCGACATCAGTCGGGCCGAGCGTCAGCAACTGGCGTCGCTGCTCGAACGACTCGGCGCCAACGTCGACACCATTCTGGCCACCCCGGCCACCGTTGATCCCCAGCAATCTCCGGCCGTGAGCCGGAACGAAATCTCAGGCAATGCCTGAGCGACAAGAAGGAGAACCTCATGCATGAGGCCGTCATCGTCGATGTCGTGCGGACGCCCGCTGGGCGCCGCAACGGCAAGCTGAAGGACTGGCATCCGACCGATCTCGGTGCCCACGTCCTCAAGGCGCTCGAGGAACGTAACAACCTCGACCCGTCGCTCGTCGACGACGTCGTCACTGGCTGCGTTTCGCAGGTCGGTGAGCAGGCGTTCAACATTGGTCGCAGTGCGGTGCTTGCCGCTGGTTGGCCCGAGTCGGTCCCTGCGACCACGGTCGACCGCCAGTGCGGTTCGAGCCAGCAGGCGATCCACTTCGCGGCCCAGGGCGTCATGGCCGGCGCCTACGACGTTGTCGTTGCGCTCGGTGTTGAGTCGATGACCCGCACCCCGATGGGCGCCTCCGCGGCGGGCGGGGAGCTCGGCATGCCGTTCGGTCCGGAGGTGTTCAAGCGCTACGAAGACAGCGGCCTGCCTCCTCAGGGCGTTGGTGCCGACATGATCGCCGACGAGTACGGCCTGAGCCGTGAAGACCTTGACGCGTTCTCGGCGCAGAGCCAGCAGCGAGCTGCGACGGCCACCGCCGAGGGTCGGTTCGAGAACGAGATCGTCCCGGTCCCGGTCGAGATCGACGGTGAGACCGAGATGTTCTCCCAGGACGAGGGCATCCGCCCCGACACCACCCCCGAGACCCTGGCCAACTTGAAGCCTGCGTTCTCCGAGGACGGCAAGATCACCGCCGGTAACTCGTCGCAGATTTCCGACGGTGCGGCGGCGGTGCTCATCATGAGCGCCGAGAAGGCGGCCGAGCTCGGCCTGAAGCCTCGTGCTCGGTTCACGAACTTTGCCCTCGCCGGTACCGATCCCGTCACCATGCTGAAGGGCCCGATCCCGGTAACGGAGAAGATCATGGACAAGGCCGACATCACGCTCGACGACATCGACCTGTTCGAGATCAACGAGGCGTTCGCCTCGGTCGTGCTGGCCTGGCAGAAGGAAACCGGCGTCGATCTCGACAGGGTCAACGTCAACGGTGGCGCGATCGCTCTCGGTCATCCGCTCGGCTGCTCTGGCGCCAAGCTCATGACCACCCTTGTCAACGAACTCGAGCGCACCGGCGGTCGCTATGGCTTCCAGGCCATGTGCGAAGGCGGCGGGCTCGCCAACGCAACCATTATCGAAAGGATCGATTCCTGATGCCTCGCATGAATTTGGAGGGTTCGTCCTCCGTCATTACCGGTGGTGCCTCCGGCATTGGTGAGGCCTCGGCCCGCCAGCTGGCTGCTGCCGGTGCCCACGTCGTCATTGCCGACCTCAATGAGGAGAAGGGTCAGGCCGTCGCCTCCGAGCTCGGTGGTCTCTTCGTGAAGTGTGACGTCAGCTCGGTTGAGGACGCGCAGGCCGCCGTGGCTGCTGCGTCGGAGATGGGTCCGCTGCGTTCGCTTGTGAATTCGGCCGGTCTCGGCATGGCCGGTCGAACGATCGACCGCAACAATGTCCCGTTCGATCTCGAGACGTTCTCTTTCGTGATCAAGGTCAACCTGATTGGCTCGTTCAACATGTTGAGCCAGTGCGCGTCGGCGATGGCTCAGACCGACCCGGTCGATGAGGACGGCCAGCGTGGAGCCATTGTGAACATGGCGTCGGCTGCGGCCTTCGACGGCCAGATCGGCCAGTGCTCCTACTCCGCATCGAAGGGCGGCGTGGTCGGTATGACCCTGCCGATCGCCCGTGACCTTTCCGCTGTCGGCATCCGCGTCAACACCATCGCTCCTGGCCTGATCGACACCCCGATCTATGGCGAGGGCGAGCAGAGCGACGCGTTTAAGGCCCACCTCGGCCAGTCGGTGCTTTTCCCGAAGCGTCTCGGTTCGGGCGAGGAACTCGCGTTTGGCGTGATGGAGTGCATCACCAACCCGTACATGAACGGCGAGACGATCCGTCTCGACGGCGGCATCCGGATGCCACCGAAGTGAGCGACAACAACGCTGTCCTGGTCGAACGCCGCGACCGGGTCATGATCATCACGCTGAATCGCCCCGAGGCGATGAACGCCATCAACGGCGACCTGTCCCACGGGCTGTGGAACGCAGTGCAGGAGCTCAACGACGACCCCGGCCTCACCGCTGGTGTGTTGACCGGCGCCGGCAAGGGCTTCAGCTCGGGTATGGACCTCAAGGCGTTTGCAGCCGGCGAAGACATCGGCCCGATGCACGTGTTCATCCAGGCCGGCGCTGAGAAGCCGCTGATCGCAGCTATCGAGGGTTTCGCGATCGCCGGTGGGCTCGAGTTGGCCCTGTCGTGCGACCTCATGGTCGCTGGGGAGAGCGCCAAGTTCGGGATCCGTGAGGTGAAGGTCGGCCTGTTCGCGGCCGGCGGTGGCCTCATGCGCCTCCCGGCTCGGGTTGGCTACGCCAAGGCGATGGAGATGGCCGTTACCGGCGACAACATCACCGCACCCGAAGCGCTCGAGTTCGGTCTGCTTTCGCAGACCACCGAGGACGGCGGCGCGCTCGACGCCGCGATCGCCCTTGCCGAACGCATCGCCAAGAACGCGCCGCTCGCGGTTGCGGCTAGCAAGAAGCTGGTGAAGGCGGCAGCCCAGGGGTATGACGAGAGCGAGCTCTGGAAGATGCAGGGCGAACTCATGGGCCCGGTGTTTGGGAGCAACGACGCCAAGGAAGGACCCAAGGCGTTCGCCGAGAAGCGCGAACCCAACTGGACCGGAACCTGAGTCGTTTTTCCCGGAAAGGGAATCGATGGCCCGTCGGTCGCTTCGGCGATCGGCGGGCCATCGCCGTTTTCACCACAGACCCGCAGCGACGACCGTGACTGGCGTCTCCTTTGCCTCAGGCGGACGCCTGAGGCACGGCGAAAAAGGCCACGGCCACATAGTGGACGGCCACACCCGCGATCACGAAGAGATGAAAGATCTCGTGATACCCAAACCAGCGGGGCCAGGGGTTCGGCCGGTGCAGGGCGTAGCAGACCGCCCCGAATGAGAACAGCGCACCGCCGACGATGACCAGCGCAAAGCCTGCCACGCCAAGCCCCTCGAGCACCGCAGGAAGGGCGACAACGCCGACCCAACCAAGCGCCACATAGGGAGCTGCAACGACTGGATAGGGCGCACGGTGCCAGACCAGGTTGGCGACGATGCCGAGCCCAGCGCCGACCCACACCGTCGGGAGGATCCAACGAGCAGTTCCATCGTCGAGCGCGAACACGGCGATCGGGGTATAAGTCGCAGCGATGGCGACGAAGATCATCGAATGATCGAGCTTCTTCATGATCATGCGGCCACGGTCCCCCCAGTCGCCTCGGTGGTACAGCGCGCTGATGCCGAAGAGGCCGACGATCGCAAACGCGTAGACACTGACGACGAACCGGGGAGCGATACCCGGCGTGATCACGATGAGCAGTGGCGCGAGCGTGAGCGCAGACACGAAGGCGTACTGGTGCGAGACACCACGGAGGCGGGGGCGGGGGAGGGAGGAAGTCACGAGGTGGGGGCTGCGACCGGACGCTTCGACAGGGCGAAGAAGGCAGCAATGATCGGGATGAGCGCCCACAGTGTCGCAGATGTCCGGAACGATCCGGCCGCGGACTCCGTCAGGGAGAACGCAATCGGTCCGGCAGCAGAGGCCAGAACACCAAGGAAGGTCATCGCCCCCTGGATCGCGCCGAGGTGACGGGTCCCGAACCAGGCGGGAAGGAGGGCGGCGCCGAGCGTACGGACCATCCCTGACTGCAGGCCCAGCCAGATGGCGTAAACGATGACACCGAGCGTTGTGCTCACCCAGCCAGCGAAGAGCAGGGAGCCGCTCAACATCACAAGGGTGACCGCCGGCGCATAGCGGGTGCCGAGTCGATCGAGGGCCAAACCCATGCCCGGCGAACCGACGAACGTCCCAAGCACCTGGGGCAGGAACATGACGGCAGCCTCGGTCTCGCTGAATCCGCTCTCGCCGAGGAGGGCAATCTGGTGGAAGTTCAGCGCCGTCACCAGCATGCTCGCGAGCGAGGTCGCAAGGGCCAGAATCCAAAACGCTCGGGTACGAATCGCGACGTCACGGTCGACGCCCCACTCCTCGGCTGGCTCGTCGGCGTCAGCCGGGGGTTCACCATCGGGGTACTGCCCGACTGCGCCAGGCCGATCGATGATGCCGAACCATGCGAGCGGGACCACGACGACGGCGATGGTCCCCGAGGCGAGAAGCCACGCCGAACGCCACCCGATATCGTCGATCACCAACGACAGCACGACCGGCACGAGCGCCATCAGCGCCGACGAGAGCGTCATGGCGATCCCGAGGGCGAAGCCGCGCCGCCGATCAAACCACCGCGAGATCGTGACCGAGGAGACGAGCGACAGGGACCCCTGACCGAGCATTCGGATGAAGAAGAAGCCGATCGTCAACGTCACGATGCCCTGCACCCCCGCCATGTAGGCAAGGCCGACCGCGAAGAGCGCAGCGATGACCGTCATGGCCCGCCGGACGCCGAACCGGTCGATCCAGCGGCCGACCGTCGGGAGCGTCAGGGATCCGCAGAGAGTCCCGATCGCGTAGCCCGCCGAGATGGCGTTCTTCGAGAGGTCAAGGTCATCGGCGAAGTGGTCGATGAAGACGCTCACCCCGATCGTCTGGCCCGGTCCGGTCAATCCCATTGCGATGGTGGCCAGAGCAAGAATCCGCCAGCCGGCAAAGCGGGTCGACGAGGGACTGTCGGTCGACGCAACTGGGGTGGGCATCCGGCGAGCATACGGAACATCAGTCGTCGGGTCGCACGACCAGTTCGCAGCGGCCGACGATCGGTGGAATGCGATCGCCGCGCATGCTCTACTCCGGGTTGTGCAATCTCCTGATGACTTCGACGCCATCGTGTTCGACATGGGTGGGGTCTTCATGGTCCCCAACCCACTCGTGGTGGGGGAGGCGATCCGAGACCGTGGCGTCGAGGTCGACCTTGCGGTGTCTTCGGCGGCCGATGCGCACTACCAGGGCGTGCGGGGGATCACCGAGTTGCTCGCGACGCAGACGGTCGAGGAGGCCGACCTTGACGTCTGGCTGCCGTACGACCGGCGCTGGCTTCGCGCCTTCGGGCTGACCGGCGCAACACTCGATGCCGCCGTCGAGGCCCGCAACCAGGCCCGCCGCGATGGCACAGCCGTCCACAAGGTCTGGAACCACACGCTCGACCACAACATCGACGCGTTTCATCGGATTGCGGCGTCGTTCGCCACCGCCATCGTGTCGAACAACGACGGTACGGCGATCGACCAGTGCCGCCGGTTCGGGATCTGCCAACAAGAACCCGGTGGGCCGCTGCCGCAGGTGTCGGCGATCATCGATTCGGGTGCGGTCGGGACCGCCAAGCCCGATCCGGCGATCTTCGCTCCCGCCCTCGATCGGCTGGCGACGGATCCTGCCCGCACGCTGTACGTCGGCGACACCGTGCACGCCGATGTCCTCGGCGCGACCCGGGCTGGTCTCCCGGTTGTACAGCTCGACCCGCTCGACCTTCATCGCGACCACGACCACTGGCGACTTCCCGACCTGGTTGCGTTGGCCGAAGCGCTCGGCGCGTGACCCGAGAACTTTCGGCCGCGCAGGCCCGTCGTATCGCGCTCGGAGCCCAGGGGTTCCGAGATCCCCGCCCCACCGGCGCGGTAGATCGGCGTCATCTGCGTCGGGTGATGGCGCGCCTCGGGCTGCTCCAGCTCGATTCGGTACCGGTCGTGATGCGTACCCAGTACCTGCCACTGTTCGCGCGCCTCGGGCCCTACGACCCCAACCTGCTCGACCGGGTCGCTTACCGCGACGACGAGTGGTTCGAGACCTGGTGTCATGAGGCGTCGCTGATGCCGACGGTTGATGAACCCCTGATGCGCTGGCACAAGGCGAGATGCGCAGCTGGCCAGACCTGGAAAGGCTTGGTTCGCTTCGCGGCGGAAAACACTCGCTACGTCGACGTGGTGCTCGACCAGGTGCGTGAGCGGCCCCTCGCCCCAGGCGAACTTGAGGACCCTCGACCGAACAGCGGCGACTGGTGGGGAAGTCGATCCGATGGTTCCGCGGCGCTCGACTGGCTGTTTCGAGTCGGCGAGGTTGGGATTCGGCGTCGCCCTGGCTTCGTCAAGGAATTCGACCTGCTCGAACGGATCGTGCCGTCCGAGGTCCGAGCTCAGCCCACGCCGACCGAGGAGGAGGCTCATCGTGAGCTCCTGATGCGAGCCGCCGCCAGCCTTGGGGTCGCCGCGGCGCCTGACCTCGTCGACTACCACCGGCTGCCGAAGCGCCCGGCGAAAGAACGGGTACAGGAACTGGTCGAGGACGGGCGACTCGAGCCCGTCGACGTCGAGGGGTGGGACCGTCCGGCCTATCTCCACCCCGACGCAACGCTTCCCCGTTCGATCGATGCGTGCACGCTGCTCTCGCCGTTCGATCCCGTCGTGTGGTTCCGCGAGCGGGGCGAGCGCCTCTTCGACTTCGACTACAAGATCGAGATCTACACCCCAGCCGCGAAACGACGCTTCGGGTACTACGTCCTGCCATTCCTCCTTGGCGACGACATCGTTGCTCGCCTCGACGGCAAGACCGACCGGACCGAGCGGGTGTTCCGTGTCTTTGGTGCGTTCGCAGAGGACGGTGTCGACCGAGGTTCGACCGCTGCCCGTCTCGCCCATGCCCTCGACGACCTCGCTACCTTCGTCGGTGTCGATGGTTGGGTTATCGACGGTGACAGGGGCGACCTGATCGGTCCGCTTGCCGCCGCCAGAGGAGGTCGTTCATGAAGCCAGTCGAGCATCGAACCGTTCTCGCTGAGGCCGTCGAGCGGTCGCTCGCCTGGCTGGAGAGCCAAGACGATCGACCGGTCGGCCCGCCGACCGATGCCGTCTCTCTTCTTGCGTCTTCGCCGGTCGACGAGCTCCCAAACGCTGGTGTTGCACCCGAGACGGCGGTGGCCGAGCTCGCCGGCTGGCTGGAGCCCGGGCTCTCGGCACTCGGGTCGGGGCGCTACCTCGCCCTTGTCAACGGCGGCTCGCTCCCGGCTGCCCTCGCCGCCGATTGGCTCGTGTCGGCGTGGGATCAACACGCGGCGTTCGCTCAACACGGTCCGGCGCCAATCGCAGCCGAGCATGTAGCTGGTCGCTGGCTCCTCGATCTGCTCGGTCTTCCCTCTCAGGCTGCCGTTGGGTTCCCGACCGGCGCGCAGGGCGCGAACACCATCGGGTTACTTGCCGCCCGGAATCATGTGAGTGCCGCGCATGGTGTTGATGTCGAACAATCCGGAGTCGCAGCTGCGCCACCCATCACCGTGATCGCAGGTAGCGAACTGCACTCATCGATCGGCCGCTCGGTCCGGGCGATCGGCCTTGGTCGCGACGCCATCACGACGGTCGAGACCGACGACGTTGGCGCCGTGCGAGCCGATGCCGCACGCGATGCGATCGTCGGGGCTGACGGACCGGTCATCGTGTGCGCGCAGGCCGGCAATGTCAACGCAGGCGGATTTGATCCGCTCGATGCCCTCGCTGACGCGGTCGATGAGCGGCGGGCACGCCGAGACGATGCGTGGCTCCATGTCGACGGGGCGTTTGGGCTCTGGGTGCGGGCATCGGGCCGACGTCGGCATCTTGCCGCAGGAGCCGAACGGGCTGACTCGTGGGCTTGCGACGCCCACAAGTGGCTGAATACCCCGTACGACTGCGGTATCTCCATCGTGGCCAACGCGCAGACGTTGGCCCGAGCGGTCGGTGTTCGGGCTGCGTACCTGCCGGAGGAGGGCGAGGTCGCCGATGCGTCCGACCGGGTCTTGGAGTTCTCTCGTCGTGCTCGGGGTGTGCCGGTCTGGGCGGCGCTGCGGTCGCTTGGGCGGGACGGGGTCGAGCGACTGGTCGACGGTGCCTGTGATGCGGCGGAGGCGATTGCTGCGGCGGTCGGTGCCCTCGACGGCGTGCAGGTTCGCGGTCAGGCAATCAACCAGGTCGTGGTCGAGATCGTGGATGCCGACGGTCGACCGGACTCGGAGCGAACGAGCGCGGTGCTGGATGCCGTGGTCGCCGATGGACGCTGCTACCCGAGCGCCACCGTCTGGCAGGGTCGCCCCGGCATCCGGCTGTCGGTGTCGAACTGGCGGACCGATCTCGACGATGCCCGTGTCGTTGCTGATGCCTTTCAGGACGCGCTTCGCATGTGCGAATAACCCCGCTCGGGGTTGCGATCGGAGCGGCTACGGTTTGCTCATGAGCATGGAGGTCCCAGTCGACACGCTGCAATCGGTGGCGAGCGACTACGGCCCAACGGCGTACGCCGTCGTCTCAGACCCGACGGGCGGCCCTCGCATTACCCATGTCATGCCGAACTTCGCCGGTGGCTCCATCACGATCGGGGTTGGCCGCCGTTCGATCACCCTTCTCGAACAGCACGGACAGCTCGGCCTGCTGTGGCCTGCGACCCCCGATCAGACGATGAGTCTGATCGTCGACGCAGAGGTCGACCAGTTCCTCGAAGATGGTCAGGTCCGAGTGACCCCGACCTCGGCGGTTCGGCACCGTCCGGCGCCTCAACCCGACTGAACCCAAACAGGATCAGGGCTCGGGGTAGGTGACCGCCGGTGGCGGTGGCGTCATCGGATAGCTCGGATCGTTGGCGTCGAGCCGTTCCACGGTGGTGGTCGTCGCATCGACCTGTGTCGTTGTGGACACCGGCGAGTCCTCTGCGCCCGGCTGGTCGGTTGCGTCGTCAGCGGCGGGTTCGTCTCCCGTTGCGTCGGCGTCTGCGTCGACGGCAACGGTCGTTGTGCTGGTCAGCGTTGGACGAGTGTCGTCATCGCCGCATGCAGCGGCGGCCATGGTGATCGTGATCAGCAGTGGAAGGAGCGCGTGTCGCATTCGATCCGAAGCGTAACGGCCGCGCCCAGCACCTGTCAGTCGCGTGGGTGGGGTGACATCAGGGCGATCGGAACACCGATCCCCAGTTCTCGGGTCCGGAGTGTGGCAATTCGGCGCCCTGGTTGCACCGCGTCCTTGATCCGCCCGAGTCGGTCACCGAGTTCGGCTGCAGCGGTGTCGAGATCGGCGCACTCCAGAGCGAGTCCCCAGAACGATGCTGGGCTCACGTCGCGTCCTCGGGTCGAATCGTCGGGCACGGTCTCAGCCGTCTCCGTCTCGCTTGGGGCGACACCGACAAGTTCGAGAATGACATCTCCCAGCCAGAAGAAGTCTTGGCGGCGTCGCTCCTTGCCGACGGTGAACACTCGTGTCCGGCGTCGGTCGAGTCCGGCCGAGCGCAGCGCCCCGGAGGTGCGTTCGATGTCAGGTGACATCGCCACGAGATGGTCGAATCCGCTGACCCCGTTGGCGTGGGTCTGGTTGGGGACTGCCGGCGGAGCATCGGAGGTGATCGCAAGCCCATCGAGGGGGCCATCCAGACCACGGATCGTGACCTGGGTGATTCCTTCGCCCGCAGCAGGGTCACACACGATCGTCGTCGACCCGATCCGAGTTGCCGAACCCTCCATCGAGAAGCCGGCCTGTGCCCAGGCCGTAGGCGAATCGCCGACGGTCACCATGGTCAGCTGGAACGGTTGGGCCTGCACGGCACGAGTGTCGCATGCCCATGCTCGGTGGCCGCAACCGACCACCTCGCTAGGGTCGCGGCTATGGGCGACGAAGTGAGCTTCGAGCAGTTGTTCGACCTGACCGAGTGCGGTGACGACAGGTTCGAAGCCATCAGCGCCACGTACCCGTGGGGGCAGGTCTACGGCGGCCAGGTCGCCGCCCAGGGGTTGCTCGCGGCGGGCCGTACCGTCGATCCCGCATTCGAGCCGCACTCGCTGCACGCCTATTTCGTGCGCATTGGGACCTGGGACGAGCCGATCATCTATGACGTCGACCGGATCCGGGACGGGCGATCGTTCATTACCCGCCGAGTGCTCGCCCGCCAGTCTCACGGCGTCATTTTGAACCTCTCGGCCTCGTTCCAGCGGCCAGAGACCGAACCGGAGATCCAGCGCATCGTCCGGCCCGAAGACGTGCCCGATCCCGGAACGGTCGAGATGGATTCCTGGATCGAGCCGATGATCGAGCGGAGCGGTGCGGCGAGCGCAATGCCGAATGCCCGCACCTGGATCCGTCTCACCGAGCACTATCTCGATACCCCGCTGATGCATGCCGTGGCCCACACGTTCACCAGCGACGATCTTCCGACCGAGGCGGTCGAGTACGCCCATCCACACGGCAGGATCGAGTACACCGAGACCGATACGGAGCGCCCGTACTTCGGCGCCAGCCTCGACCATGCCGTCTGGTTTCATCACCTCCGACCGGCCACCGACTGGACCCTTCACGACTTTCGGTCCAGTGGGGTACGAGGCGGGCGAGGCCATGCGTCGGGCGAACTCTGGAGCACCGACGGCATCCATGTCGCCACGGTCACCCAAGAGGTCCTGTTGCGTGTCGCCCGCTAAGTTGCGGCGATGACCTTCTCGCTTCGCCGTCCAGCCGCACGGGTCGTGCTGCTCGACCGCGAGGGTCGAGTGTTCCTGATCTCCGCTGAGGATCCGATCGACCCCTACAAGCCCGACTGGCTTGAGATCCCGGGTGGCGGGATGGGATGGAACGAGGATTCTGGTGCCGCTGCGTTGCGTGAGTTGCATGAGGAGACAGGTATCCCCAATGTCGAGATGGGGCCGTGTGTCTGGGTGCAGCAGACCGAATACACCTTCGCGGGCTACCACTTTGAGTCCGACGACCGGATCCATGTGGCGTGGTGCGACGGCGGCGAGTACCAGCCTCGGGGACTCGAAGCCCTCGAAGCGGCTGCGTTCCAGGGTGCACGGTGGTGGACCCTTGAGGAACTCCTCGCATCCGAGATGCCGACGGTGCCGCATCACCTGCGCGACTACCTGCCGACCCTCATCGAGCACGATCTCCCAGCCGAACCGATCGACATCACGCCGCCTCCGGAGTTCGGCGGGCGCCGTCGAGGCTGAACCTCCTGCGTGGGTGTCGAGCGCGGCTGCGTCTAGTCGCTGAGCCGCTGGGGGGCACGAAGACCGTGCCAGGCGAGATCGGCGACATGTTCGATCACCGTGTCGAGATCGAGGCCGGAGCCTCCGAGGGCCCAGTGGCGAGCGGTCGATTCGGTCAGGCCGACGATCCCGTGGGCGAGAACGAGGCGCCCGGCCGGTTCGAGGCCATCAATATCGATCAGTTCCGCAATAGCGTCGGCCATGCTGCGCTCGAACAGGCGCACTTCGGCCGCAAATTCTTCATCGGAGCGAACGCCTTCGCCGAACAGCAACCGGAATTCGTCCGGGTGGTCGGCGACGAAGCTGAAGAATGTGCGGACACCACGACGGACCATGTCTTGCGGGCCGGTCGCTTGACCAACGGCCTCCTCAACCTCGCGATGGAGTTGGCCGGCGACATCGTGGAGAAGGCCACGGAAGAGATCCCGTTTCGAGGGGAAGTGCTGGTAGAGCACCGGCTTGGTGACTCCAGCCTCGGACGCCACCGCATCCATGGTCGCGGCCTGGAACCCTTCGGCGGAAAACACGGCGAGTGCCGCCTCGACGAGTCCAGCTCGTCGCTCGGCGGCGGGGAGTCGGGTCGCCATCAGTCGACCGCCCGACCGTGCTCGAGGTCGTCACGAATTGCTGCCTTCACGGCATACCCGACGACGATCGCCGGCGCGAGCACGATCGATCCGATCACGATGCACACGATGATGGCGGTCGAGATGCCGGCCGTGAAGTCCCACAGCAGCCCGGCGAAGAAGAGCACGAGCGCAAGCCCGAACAGTTGGTAGCCCAGCCGCTGACCGACGGTGGCCAATCGGCTGGCTCGAGCTCGAGTGGCGAGAACGGGATCGTCGGGGCGTGAGGCAGACATGATCGGACGCCTACGGTAACCAACCGGCATCGGCGAACAGCGACCGGACCTCGTTGGTCATTGCCTCCAGCGACAGGTGGCGGTTCGCCACTGCCCGGTTGTGCTCGATCAGGGTGGGGTCGGGATTTCGCAGAAAGGCATCAAGGGGCCCACTGTCAGCGGTCGGGAACCAGCGGAACCCGAGCGTCCGCAACTCGTCGGCAACGGGGTATGCGCCGACGGCAGCCGGCTTTCCATGAATGGCCGCCTCGACCGGCGGGTTGCCAAAGCCTTCCCAGGTCGACGGAAACACGACGGCGCTTGCCGCCTGGTACAGGTCGACGAGGTCGGCCGCCGGTGCTCCGTGAACCACCCGGCAGCGGGCTCGGGCCAGCACCTTCGCGAGTTCATCGTCGTAGCCGTCTTCAGCCGGGCCCCACAGCCAATACGTCGCCCCGATCGCCTCTGCGATCGCCACCGCGCGCGGCACATCCTTGCGGGGAATGGCCCGGACGGGATGGGCGAGGACGATCTCATCGTTCTCAATCGAGAGTTCGGCCCGAACGTCCATGCCGCCGCCCGCTGACACGCCAGTGGGGAAGCCGTTGTAGATCCGTGTCGCACGGATGCCTCGATCAGCGAACTCTCGCCGGGTCAACTCGTTGATCGTCACGTGCCGCCAGGCCGGGTCGTCGATTGGGAGTTCGGTGATGTGGGCGAAATGGGCACGCTGCCACGGTGGGTCGTGGTGGTGCATGACGGTTGGTCGCCCCTCGCAGGCAGCGGCGACGACTCGAGCGGCAGGAAGGTTGAGCGGGATAGAGCAGAGGTTCTCAACGACGATCACATCGGCGTCTGCGAGCACCTCCTCGACATCGCCAGGCGACGGCGCGTGGCTTGCGCCGAGTTCCAGACCCGCTACGGTCCGGTCGACGGGACCCTCGCCCGCAACCGTGACCGTGTCGAAACCGAACGACTCGATCGCCTGCTGCCAGTGCCCTGTCACGATCGACACGCCGTCGGTCAGCCCAAGACGAAACGAGACGAAGGCGCACACCGGCATGTCGACCACAATGCCCGATCCGGAGTCGGACACCACTGTCGAGTCGATTGAGCGTGCGGTCTTCGCCGTCATGGACACCGCCTGGGTCGATCTCGGCTACACCGCGCCGAACACCGAGGTGTATCCATGGCTGTGGCTCTGGGACAGCTGTTTCCACGCCATCATCTGGGCTGATCTCGACCGACCCGACCGCGCTCGTTCGGAGTTGCTTCGGTCGCTCGAACTCCAGGACGAGGCCGGTTTCGTTCCTCACATGGGGTATCAGCTCAACCCTGAGGTCCCGATCGAATTGTGGGGGCGAAGCGGTAGCTCGTCGATCACGCAGCCGCCGATGTACGGCCATGCGATCGCCGCACTGATTCGGCGAGGTGTCGATGTTCCGGCCGCACTGGTCGAGCGGGCCCGGGCAGGACTCAGGTTTCTCCTGGAGCAGCGTCGCCGCGACACAGCCAGCGGTTTGATCACCGTCGTCCACCCCTGGGAAACCGGCTGTGACGACTCACCGCGCTGGGACCACTACTGCCCGGGTGACCACTTCGACCTTGGGGTGTGGCGGCAGCACAAGATCGATCTGTTGTCGGGCATCGAACGAGGCCCGCACGGGGAGCCGCTGTCGAACCCGGCATTCGAGGCTGCGCCGGTGAGCTTCAGCGCACTGACGGTGTGGAACGCTCGAGAGCTCGCCTCCGTCACCGGCGACCAGTCACTCACCGAGGCTGCCGATGAGTTGGCCGGTGCCGTAGGCGCGACCTGGGACGCCGCGCTCGGCACCTGGGTTGATCAGGGGCCGGGGGTCGCTACATCTGGGCGGGTCCGGACCGCTGATGCGCTGCTCGCCTTGTTGGTCGTCGACGATCGCAACCAGCGGTCGCGTGCCGTCAGGTCACTCGCTGACCCGGATGCCTTCGGTGGTCGGTTCGGTCCTTCCGGTGTGCATCCGGACGAGCCGATGTACGACTCGGACAGCTATTGGCGAGGGCCGGTGTGGCCGCAGATCGCCTATTTGCTCTGCAACGCGTTGGATCGCAGCCCGTCGGAGACCGAGGTCAGCGAAGCGCTTCGTGGCCGAACGATCGATGGTGCCGTGCGCTCCGGGTTTGCGGAGTACTGGAGCGCAACGTCTGCGTCGGGCGGTGGGGCGATTCCCCAGTCCTGGACGGGGCTGGCGGTGGTGCTCGCAAAGACCCGAACGATGCCGCCCTCATCGGCGGGGTAGAGGGGCCGCAGTTCGGTCCGGATGTCGACGACTGAACCGAGCTTCTCCTCGGTTTCATGCCAGCCGAAGGCTTCAAGGCTGGCGAGCGCACTCGACGGAAGGTGCCGGCGGCGTCGGCGGAGCATCAGGTTGGCGATCGTGTTGGCGACACCGATGAGCATGATCAGGTCACCGAAGGAAACGACTTGGTCAGCCACGGCGATCGGGATGGTGTCGCCGAGCCAGCCAAGGCGTGTGTCCTCATCGGCGATGGCCCGGGCGCCGGAGACGACGACGCGATCGAGGTCGCCGGTCTCGACCATCCCGGCTTCAACGAGTGCCTCGGCGCGTACGGGGGTGGCCCCGTTGAGAACGATGGGAACCAGGTTGACGATGATGCCGACACCGATGACAGCCATCCCGACGATCATCAGGTTGCGGATGGTGAAGATGAGCGCCGCGACGAGTCCGGCGAACGCCCACCAGCCCGGTTGCGGCAGGTCGAACTGGTCGGTGGCGAACCCGATGCCGATGGCGAGAGCAAGCAGCGGGAGCGAAGCGATACGAACGCCGAGGATCGAGCGAAGTCGACCGCGACGGATGAGACCAGCCGCGAAGCCGATGATGACAGCCAGAACCAGGGGCGCGAAAGTCACGGGAAATCCTCCCAGTCGTGCCCGCCGACCGAGGGAGAGCGTAGGCCAGGCTCCCGAGGTGCGGGCGGACCCCCGCCCCGCTCAGATGCCCGACCCGCGGGCGGTGCCGATCAGCGCCTCGCCGTCGGCCCGTTCCACGTAGCAGAGGATGCGCCGGTACGACTGCTCCTCGAAGGTCTCTCGGGTTGGTGCGAAGACTCCGATCTCGAGCTCGCTGGTCTCGTACATCGTTCCTGCCCAGCGTTCGAAGCGTTGGTAGCAGGACGCCAGCGCAAAGTCCTGCATCACGTCGTCACCGGGATAGGGGTAGCTCCCGTCCGCCGGGTACTGCAGGTTCGAGAAGATCTGGAAGCCATGCGGGTCGTCACAGTCGACCAGGGTGGTGATGGTGCGGGCCCGCCCTGCGCTGAGACCCTCATCGCGGTTGAAGCACTCATCGATACGCAGGGTGTTCTCGTTCACCGCGATGCCAGGAACCGAGGTGGTCGTGCTCGTCATGGTTGTCGTCGGTGTTGTACTCGTCGGCGTCGAGCCAGCACCAACGGACTCGAGGCTTGCGTCGGCTTCGGCCTCATCGAGCGCCGCACTCGCCGCCGCAGCAGGGTCCTGCCGTTCCGGACCGTCGTCGGCACCGCCACAGGCTGCGGTGGTGACCACCGTGGCCACCACAATCGCCGCCAGTCGTCGGGTCGAGAACATCGCTGCGAGGCTAGACGTTTCGCTTCGGTGATCCGGGTCGGATCAGCCGGCTGGGAGGGCGCGATCGATCAGTTCGAACGAGAACCAGAGACAGATGGCGGCGGGGAGGAGCCCCACAAGGCGAAGGCCGAGTCGTCCCCGCCAGGTTGCGTCGACGCGGCGACCGGCCCAGCCGCCGGCGTACCAGAACCCGATGGCGGCCAGCATCCAGGCAGCAGCGGGCGCAATTGCGTCTCGTTCGCCGCTCAGGCCTTCATCGAGATCTGGTGCGGCAGTTTCTGAGTCCAGGTCAGAGATGCTTGTTGTGGTCGGTGTGTCGTGGTCGGGGGCGGTGGCCTCGGTGCCCACGACTGGATCGTCCGAGCCATTGGTCTCGTCAGCGCCGAGGTCGCCGGGCTCGGGTGGTGCTTCGGCACGCTCGATTCGACGGCTGGCCTCGGCCTGGATCGCCCACTCAGGAATCGCTACCGCGTCGTCGACGAGCTCAGCCGCAACGATGATTCGTTGGCGGGAAGAGAGTTTCGGGTGGCACGCCGTGAGGGTGAGTCGGTCATCACCGAAGTCACCGAGCACCCAGGTTGCAGACGGCCGCACGATGATGTGTCCCGCCCCAACGGCCTCAACCTGATCGAGGTTGTCGACATAGGCGAGGTTGGGGTCGAGCACCCGGTACGTGAACTCGCCCTGGATGGAGGTCACGGTGATCTCGTCGCCCGGCTGAAGTTCGTCGATTCGGTTGAACGGCGCGCCATAGGTCGTGCGATGCCCGGCGATCGAGGCGTTCCCGGCATTACCAGGCAGCGCGGTTTGGCTGTAGTGGCCGGGCCCCTTCCGCAGGTCTGCGACCGCTACGCCGTCCACCACAACCTTGTCGACCTCGATCGAGGGGATCTGGATCTGGGCGAGGGCATCACCGTCTTCGGGGAACAACAGGGCGAGGAGTTCGTCGTTCACCTCGGGCACCGTCGTGGTCGGCACCGGCACCGTGGTCGTGGGCTGCGCGCTGTCGATGTCGGTATCGCCGGTTGCAGCCCCGCCATCGTCGTCGGGCGGATCGACAACCGGCGCCGTGAGCAGGGCGGGGTCGAACGCAGTCGAGATGGTCTGGAACCGGTCGCTGAGTTCGGTCCGCAGATCGTCCTGGGCCCGGGCTTCCTGCAGGTTCGTTCCCCAGAGCTGGAAGGCAGCGAACAGGAACACGACGACGCCCGCAAACATGAGCGCTCGGCCTGTCGCCCCGAGGATCCGGGCGAGCAGGGGCACTTCGGGCTTGGCTGCGGGGCTGGGTTCGGGTTCGTCCGGCGTCGACGGGTCGACGACGATCTCAGTCATGGGTCCACCATCGGCCCTGCCTCGTTCCTTCTGAGCGGGACCGCCTCCGCTCCGACGGTAGCTTTTCATCATGCCAATCGTTGCGCTGCGCGGCCTCGTCGCCCTCCTCGGCCGGTTCCCGGCCCTGGCTGGCGTCGATCTGGAGGTCGGCGCCGGCGAGATCGTGCTTGTGCAGGGGCCAAACGGGGCAGGGAAGTCGACCCTGCTTCGGGTCTGTGCCGGACTCCTGCGGATCGAGAGCGGATCTGCTGAGGTGCTTGGTCACGACCTTTCGGTCGATCGAGCTGCGGTTCGCCGGTCGGTTGGTCTTCTCGGTCACGACACGGCGCTCTACGACGATCTGAGTGTTGAGGAGAACCTGCGCTTCTGGGCGCGTGCGTCGCGAGTTGATGAGGCGGCGGTGCCTGCTGCTCTCGACCGTCTCGGGGTCAGCCCGCGTCTCCATGATGTGGCGGTTCGGCACCTGTCGGCTGGACAGCGCCGCCGCACGGCGCTGGCGGCGGTCGTCGTGCGACGGCCGCGACTGTGGCTCCTCGACGAGCCGCATGCCGGGCTCGACCAACGCGGCCGCGACCTGATCGACCAACTCATCGTCGACGCAGCGGGCGATGGGGCGACGGTCATGCTTGCGAGCCACGAACTCGACCGGACCGTCGACCTTGCCACCCGTCACCTCACGGTTGCGGGCGGCACGATCACGGCCGATCGACGCTCGGATTCTGGCTGGTCATCGTCGGACGAACCGGGGCCCGGCGTCACGGAACAAGGTGGGTCCGATGTTTCGTGATGCTCGGATCGTCGCCGCGAAAGACCTGCAGATCGAGTGGCGGTCGCGCGTCACGTTTAGCCAGGTCGTCCCGTTCGCAACCCTCGTCCTGGTGCTGTTCGGGTTTGCGCTCGACGCCAACCGACCGGTGCTGGAGCGAGCGACCTCGGGCCTGTTCTGGATCACGGTGATGTTCGTCTCGACCCTTGCGGTTCAGCGTTCCACGTCGATCGAAACCTCCGACGGGGCTCGTCGCGCCCTGTTGCTCGCCGGGATCGAGCCCGCCGCCGTCTATGCGGGAAAGACCGCAGCGGTGGCGGTGCAGTTGTTGCTTGTTCAGGTCGTGCTGGTCGCCGGGGTCGTCGTGCTGTTCGGCGCCGAGATCGAGGCTTGGGGACTCCTGATCTCGACGTGTGTGGTCGCGACCGTTGGCATTGCGGGCGCCGGTACCCTCTTCGGAGCACTGGTGGCTGGTGTTCGGGCTCGTGAAACGGTTTTGCCGATTCTCCTGCTCCCGGTCCTGGCTCCTGTGCTCATCGGTGCGACCCGAGCGTTCGATGACGCTTTCGGATCGGTGGCCGTCGACGGGTGGTCCTGGCTGGGTCTGCTCGCCGGGTTCGGCATCATCAACCTGGTGCTGGGATCATTGTCGTACGGCGTGCTCCTGGAGGAGACATGACCATTCCCCCAACCGACGTTGCTGCGCACACCGGTTCGTCGACCACCCGCTGGCTCGGGCTGGCGGTGATGGCCGGTGTCGTCACGATGTTTCTCCTCGGCTTTTTCGTCGCGCCAGAGGACGACCTCATGGCCGACTCGGTCCGCATGATCTTCGTGCACGTGCCGTCAGCAATCCTCACCTATGTCGCCTTCGGGGTCACGGCGGTGGGCTCCCTGATGTGGCTCTGGAAACGTTCGGTCTGGTGGGACATCGCCGCGCATGCGGCGGCCGAGATCGGGGTGGTTTTTTGCGGGCTGACGCTCGTGACCGGCTCGATCTGGGGTCGACCGACCTGGAACACCTACTGGGAATGGGGCGATGTCCGCCTTGTCACCACCCTGATCCTGTTCTTGATGATGGTGGGCTACCTCGCTGTTCGATCGATGGGTGGGGATGAGGCCGCCGTGTCGACCCGCGCGGCGATCGTCGGGTTGATCGCCGCAGTGAATCTCCCGATCGTCAACCGGTCCGTCGAATGGTGGGCCGACCGGACCCTCCATCAGCAGTCGTCGATCACCGACGGCAAGCTCGAGGACTGGACGCTCTTCACCATGGTGTTGGGCATCGTGGTCTGGGCGATGTTTTTCCTGTGGGCGATGCTCCACCGCTTCCGGGTCGGCTGGCTTGAGCGTCAACTCCGTGTCGGTGATCTGGACGAGGCGATTGCCGCCCGCCGGGCTGAGGCCGTCGATGCCGGAGGTGACGCATGACCCATCTCGGCTACCTGGTTGCGGGCTGGGGGATTTCGCTCAGCGCGTTGGCGGTCTACGCCATTCGTGTCACCGCCCGCGGCCGGCGTCTCGCGGCGCGCGTGCCAGCGGAGCGTCGCCGGTGGATGACCTCTGAGGATCCGTCGTGACTGACCAAGGGATCGATGGTGCGTCGCTGGCGCCACAGGAGCCGCGGCCGGCGAGACGGACCCCCAAGCGCGTTGTTCCTGCCGTGATCGCGGTTGCGATCGTGGGCGTCGTGGTGTGGCTCGTCTCGAGCCTGCTTGGAGGGTCGCTGTTCTTCTACAACGCCGATGAAGCCGTCGAGCGGCGCGCCGCACTGGGCGATGAACGCTTCACGCTGCAGGGCGCCCCCATCGGCTGTTCGATTGTGAACGGGTTCCAGGGTGATGCTCCCGTCGTGGCGTTCTCGGTGACGTTCGGCGGCAAATCGGTCGACATCGTCCATTTCGGCGACCCGGCCGAACTCTTCGAACCCGATGTGCCCGTCGTGCTCGATGGCAACTGGGTCGAAGGAGACCACGAGGTCGACGGCTTTGAGGGCCTCGCTGACGACGGCCATTACTTCGCCTCGGACCGGATGCGAGTGAAGCACGACAACGACTACATCAACGACGACGACTACGACGAGCGTCTCGACCAGAGCACGGAGCAGTCGGCGACCGCCGAGGCGTGCGCGTGAGCAATGTCACCCTCGGGTCGCTCGCTGTGTCGTTTGGTGCGGCGTGCGCCATCGCCGGCGTCATCGTCGTCATCCTGGGTCTGACCGGTCACCGTCCTCGTTGGTTCGCCGACGTGAAGGTGCTCGTGTGGGCGATGACGGTGGCATCGGTTGCTTCCATCATCGTGATGGAACGAGCATTGATCACCCGCGACTTCACGGTGTTGTTCGTGGCCGAGAACGGGTCGAGTCAGACCCCGGCGATCTTCAATGTCGCGACCCTCTGGTCGGCGCTCGAAGGCTCCATCCTGCTGTGGGTCTTGGTGCTGTGTGGCTATGTCGTCGCCGTGGTTCGAAAGTTCCGCAACGACGGCGACGATCCGATGATGGCCTGGGTGATGCTCACCCTGTTCGTGGTCTGCGCCTTTTTCTTTCTGCTCATGGTCGGTCCTGCGGCACCGTTCCAGCCGTTTGATCCACCGACCGGGTACGACGGGCCCGGCCCGAACCCACTGCTTCAGAACCACATCTTGATGGCGTTCCACCCGCCGATCCTCTACCTGGGGTACGTCGGTTTCACCGTGCCGTTTGCGTTCGCCATCGCTGCGCTCGTCACCGGTCGGGTAGGTGAGGGTTGGCTGGTCGCTACCCGTCGTTGGACGGTGATGGCGTGGGGGTTCCTCACCTTCGGCATCATTCTTGGCGCCTGGTGGAGCTACGAAACCCTTGGTTGGGGCGGCTACTGGGCCTGGGACCCGGTCGAGAATGCGTCACTCCTGCCCTGGTTGACCGGCACGGCGTTCATTCACTCGGTCATGGTGCAAGAGCGTCGGGGAATGCTTCGAGTTTGGAACCTATCGCTTGTCATCTCGACCTTCGCCCTCACCATTTTGGGTACCTTCATCACCCGGTCCGGGGTGCTGCAGTCCGTCCATGCCTTCGTCGAATCTCAGATTGGGCCGTGGCTGTTGGGCTTCTTCGCTCTGATCGTGGTGGTTTCGCTCGGTCTGATTGCCTGGCGAGGAGACGAACTCCGCGCTCCCGGCAAGATCGACTCTCCGGTTTCGCGAGAGGGCGCGTTCCTTGCGAACAACGTCGTGTTCGCAATCTTTGCCTTCGTCGTCATGCTCGGCACGATCTTTCCGCTGATCGTCGAAGCGGTCGACGGCCGGACCATCTCGGTCGGCAACCCCTACTTCGACCAGATGACGATGCCGATCGGCTTTGTCTTGCTGTTCCTCATGGCGATTGCGCCCGTGCTCCCGTGGCGCAAGGCGAGTGCGGAGGTCCTGAGCGATCGGCTGGTGTGGCCAGCCGCGGTCGGTGTCGGTTCGATGGTGCTCGCCGCCGTGCTCGGCGCTCGAGGCTGGGCGCCGATGCTTGCCTTCGGGCTCGGTGGATTCGCCGGCGGAGCCGCCTTGCGGCAGGTCGTGCTCGCCACCCGCCGTCAGGGGTGGCGCGGGTTCGTCGGTCGGACCAACGGCGGAATGATCGTGCACCTCGGCGTCGTCTTGATTGCGGTGGCGTACGCCGCCAGCAACGCCTACGTCCGCCAAGGGGAGTTCAATCTCGAGCCGGGTGAAACGGCTGCGATCTCAGGCCATACCCTCACGTACGCCGGTTCTGAGGTCGTCGACTACGGCAATCGGGTCGAACGCAAGGCGCAGATCCTTGTCGATAACGACACGTTCTATGCGCCGGCCGTTGCCACCTATCCCTTCGCTGGGCAGACGATCGGCATCCCCAGTGTCCGCACCACCTGGACCGACGACATCGCGTTGTCGGTGCTGTCGTACCCCGAAGACAGCGATGACGCGGTCGTGCTCCGGGCGACTGTCCAGCCCCTGATCGTCTGGTTGTGGGTCGGCGGCATCGTGATGGCCGTTGGCACGGTGCTTGCGGTCGTGCCTGGCCGCCGCCGTAATCCGATCGCGCCGACCTCGGCGCCCGTCGAGGCCGGGCCGGCCGATCCGCTCGAACCAGAACCGTCGGGAGCGGCCCGGTGAACGAATCTGCTGGTGCTCCTCGGCGCACGGCCGTTTGGGTCGTCCTGCCGATCGCAGTCGCGATGGTGTTGTTGATCGTGCTGCTCGCCTCTGGCGACCCGGCTTCGGAGCGAGCGCAAAACAGCACTGCCATCGGTCAGGTAACCCCGCTCATCGAGGGTGAGGACCTCGACGGGCAGTGGTTCAGCATCGACGATCATGTGGGCAAGTGGGTCGTCGTCAACTTCTTCTCGACGACCTGTGTGCCCTGCATCGTCGAACACCCCGAGTTGGTGGCGTTTGCGCAGCGGCGGGCGGTCACCGGCGACGCAATCGTCGTGTCGGTCGCGTTCGATGACTCGGCCGCCAATGTGCGCGAGTTCTTCTTGGAGAACGGCGGAAACTGGCCGGTTATCACCGGCGATACCGGCTCGGTTGCGGTCGACTTCGGCGTGACAGCCGTGCCGGAGAGCTATCTCGTCGCCCCGACCGGCATTGTGGTCGACAAGTTGATCGGTGGCGTCACCGCCGACCAGATCGACGCCCGAATTGAGCGTCTGCTTGCGGCCGCCGACGAGGCCGACGGTGAGGGGTCCGGCGCATGAACCGGCGCGTCATCGCCTGGTTGGCCATTGCGGTGGTCGGTGTCTCGACCCTCGTGTTTGCCGCGGTCGACGACGGTGCCCCGACCACCAATGCCGATCGGGCGTATGGCCTCGCCAAAGACTTCGCCTGTCCGGTGTGTCAGGGCCAATCGGTCGCCGAGTCCGATGTGGTCGTCGCCCGGAATATCCGTCGTGAGATCCGGGTCTGGGTCGATGAAGGCCGGTCTGATGACTTCATCCGGGAGCAGCTCGTTGCCGATTTCGGCGAGGACATCGACTACACGCCGTCGAGCGACGGCATCACCGCTCTCGTCTGGATCCTTCCGGTCGTCGCCGGATCCGTCGCCGCCGGTGGGTTAGCGCTCGTGTTTCGTCGGTGGCGTCTCGAAGGTGAACTTGAGGCGAGTGCCGACGACGCTGCGCTTGTCGCCGCCGCTCGTTCTGAACGGTCATGAGCGACCCCGGAACCCACGACCCGTTGCTCGAAGAGGAACGTGACTTTCTTCTCGCATCGCTGGACGACCTCGAGCGCGAGCACGCGGCTGGTGATCTCGACGATGACGACTATCGGGCGCTGAAGGCGGACTACACCAGCCGGTCTGCTCGGGTGCTGCGACGGCTCGAGGGGGGTTCGGCCGAGCCCGAACCGAGCAGCTCCACCGCCCGCAGTCGGGGATGGATGTGGCTGGTTGGTCTCGGTGTGGTCGCGGTGCTTGCGGGGGTGCTGATCGCAGAGTTCTCGGGGAGTCGAGGCCTCAACGAGACCATCACCGGCGATATTCGGGTGACGACGCGAGAACTTCTGCTCGAGGCACAGCAACGCGTCGGCGATGGTGACATCGACGCTGCGATCGAGGTCTACGACGAGGTGCTCGAACTCTCGCCGGCGAACACGGAAGCCTTGGCATACAAGGCCTGGTTCCTTCGTATCCAGGGTGATGTCGAGTCGGCTCGTCCGCTGGTGGAGGATGCGGTGGCCATCGATCCCGACTACGCGGATGCTCGGGTGTTCGCAACGGCGCTTGCACTCGACGTCGGTGATGTCGAGGCAGCCATCGGCCATCTGGCCGCGTTCGACCGACTCGATGCGCCCCCGTTCATGGAGCAGTTGGTCGTGCAGCAGGGCCTGCGCGAGCGGCTCGCTGAGTTTGCTCAGGCTGATGCGCTGGACCGGGTGGAGCCGGTGGCGCTGGCGGCCGATCGGCCGTCGTTCTCCGAGAGTGGACTGGCGACCGCAGACATCCTGCTTGCCGCCGAGGCGCTGGCCGCTCGTGGGGATCTCTTCGATGCACTCCAAGCCGTCGAATGGGTGCTGGAGTCCTACCCCGACGACGTCGATGCTCTCGCCGGCCAGGGTTGGCTGCTGGCTCGGTCGGCGACTCCTGACCAGCTGGAGCCGGCTGAGCTCGGATTGAGCTTTCTCAACCGTGCCCTCGAGGCCGAACCCGATCACCTTGAGGCGTTGGTCTACCGGGCCTTCGTCCACAATTTCCTCGGCGACACCGCAGCGGCGGCCGCTGATCTCGCCGTGTTCGATGCGCAGCCGATCCGTCCTGCCGACCTACGCGGCCTGATTCTCGCTTTTGGCCTGCGCGAGGCCTTGGCCGGCTCCTAAGTGATTCCTGCGGCCGTGCGGGCTGCCTGAGTGCAGCGTTTCTGCTGTCTCGCCCGGGTTTGTTTCACGTGTCTCACGGCCGGGCGCCGAAACGCAGGGCATTTCTTTCAGCTGGCTCGCAATGTTTGTGCGTGGTGAGGGGCTTTTGAGCTGTTCGCTGTGTCGAACGTCGGGGCTCTCACCCGGTACCTCGAGGCACGCCGGGTTGTGCGGGGTTGTGGTGTTGTGCGCTGATCGTGGTGAGTGCCACCTCGCACGTTTGAGGACGGTTATCAAGAGTTTTTAAACGTGCTTGTAATCGCGCGCTCCGTGGGGTTTACTATCCGTTCCTGTGGATAACTGCTGGTTTGAGCCGTTGCGTGTTGGAGGTTGGTCGCTGTGAGTGTTGGTCGTGTTGGTCGTGTTGGTCGTGGCTGGTTGGGTCGTGGCCGGGTTGTGGTGGCTGGGGTGGCCGCCTGGTTGACGTTGGTCGTCACTGTTGCGCCGGGGCAGGTGTCAGCGGAAGTGTTCGACACGATCACAACAACGGGTGACGGCTGGGATGTGACG